>Ga0310345_10000239_pt1 | contig 102019 bp, 104 predicted proteins | sample HC15DNA20500_MG_FD_204667 | JGI IMG/M metagenome (GOLD analysis project Ga0310345, IMG submission 204667) | Marine microbial communities from station ALOHA, North Pacific Subtropical Gyre - HC15-DNA-20-500_MG | ecosystem: Environmental > Aquatic > Marine > Oceanic | place: Pacific Ocean... | reverse complement strand
AGTTCGCCCTTGCCGGACAGCGTGATGTAGGCGGTCTTCAGTTCAGGCCCGCCGAACGCGATGTTGGTGGTGACATTGTCGCCGGTCGGCACCTGCTCGATCAGTTTGCCGTCGGGCGCGATCACCGAGATGCAGCCCGAGATCAGCGTCGCGACACAGACGTTGCCGGACGCTTCGACACCGAGCGAGTCGTACATCTGATAGCCGCCGAGACCGGAAATCGGCCTGCCCATTTCGCCGCGATAGATCGGCTCAACCGGCGCGATCTGTCCCGGCGCACCGATGGCGAACGCCCATAGCCGCGCCGTCGGCGTCTCGGCGACATAGACGGTCTTCTCGTCCGGCGAGAGGCCGATGCCGTTGGCGGGCAGCATGTGCGGCACAGCCTCGACGAGTTCTGTGCCGCCCTTCTTCATGTAGTAGACGGCGCCGACGTCGAGATCGTGCGCGCGGCGCTTGCCGAGATCGGTGAACCAGAGCCCGCCCTCCCTGTCGAACACGAGGTCGTTCGGCCCCTTGAGTTGCCGTTCGCCGCAATGGGTGAACAGCGTCTCGACCTTGCCGTTTGAGAGATCGACACGCTGCAACGAGCCGCCGATATACTCCGACGGACGCGGCGCGCCCGGCATGATGTTGCCGCCCGGACCCGGCGCCCAGGAGAAGCCGCCGTTATTGCAGATGTACATCTTGCCGTCAGGACCCAGCGCCGCGCCGTTCGGCCCGCCGGGAATTTTCGCAATGATCTCCTTGCGTCCGTCGGGATAAACCCGCGTCAGGGTCTGGCGGCGGATTTCCACCAGCACCACCGAGCCATCGGGCATCACCACCGGCCCTTCTGGAAATTCGAGACCGGTTGCGATGACGCGGACGTTGGACATGAAGACCTCCCGGACAGTGTTTTTGATTTTGACGCGCGAAAACCTATCGCGCGGATTCAGCGATGACCAGTGCGGGAACGGCAGATCTATCGTGTGAAAAGCCACCAGAGCGGCGCCATCAGAAGAATCAGCGCCAGCGCCATGAGTCCAAGCCGCCCGAGTTTATGAAGCGGCGGCGAGCTGGAAAAATCGCGGGTTGGCTTACCGTCCAGCCATCGCCTGAACCGTCCCAGAAGCGGGCCGTAATCACCACCGAACCAGTCCAGCATGCGGGCCTCACCATTCGACGACGCAAAATCTATCGGCTCGTGTCCGTTGTGACCAGCGCGAGGATGCGGGGCCGGCTTATCAAACCCCGTCGTCATTCCGGGGCGCGAGCGCTTGCGAGCGAACCCGGAATCCAGCAGTCGCTCAATAAAAGCTGGATTCCGGATCAACGCGCAAAAGCGCGTTGTCCGGAATGACGTGCCAGACGTATCAGCCCTTCGCCGAAAAATCCCTCCACACCAGTCCAGCGGCCGCAATGTCCGACAGCGCGTTGCCGACCGCCTTGAACACGGTGATCTCGCTATCGCTGGTCCTGCCCTTGCGCTCGCCCTTGCACAGCTCATTGAGCGAACCGCGAATATCATCTGGCGCAATCACACCGTCGCGGATCGGGCCGAGCAGCTCGCCGCTTTCCTTCAGCGCATCGTAGGTATCGAGCCAGATGCGCCCGCGCCGGAACACCTCGTCGTCGGCCTCGCGCATGAACGGCGTGAAGCTGCCGACCAGATCGAGATGCACGCCGGGCTTCAGCCATTCACCCTTGATGATCGGCTTGTGCGCAAGCGTGGCGCAGCTCACGATATCCGCCTCGCCCACCGCGCGCTCCAGATCGGTGGCGACATGGGCGTCGATGCCCCTGGCGCGGAGATCGAACACCAGCCGCGCTGCGCCCGCCTCGTTGATATTCCACACCGCGACAGTCTCGATCGGCCGCACCGCGCGAAACGCATCCGCTGTAAGGCTCGCGATCCGGCCCGAGCCGCAGACCAGCAGCCTGCGCGCGTCCTTGCGGGCGAGAAAGTCCGCGCCGAGCGCGCCGATGCCCGCGGTGCGCCGCGAGGTGATCTCGTTGCCGTCGATCAGCGCGATATGCTGCCCGGTCTCGCCGTCGCAGAGCAGATAACTCGAAAACAGTCCCGGCAGGGCACGCTTGCCGTTTTCCGGAAAGATCGTGACGATCTTGATGCCGATGAAGGCGCGCTGCCATGCCGGCATGATCAGGATGGTCGCGGTCGAGCCGTCCGGCTGCGGCATGAAATGATGGTGCCGCAGCGGCACGTCCGCGCCGACAGTGAAGGCTTCGCGCAGCGCCGGGATCAGGCGGTCGAACGGCAGGCTGGCACGGGTATGCGCGGCGTCGATCACGATCGGGGATGGGGTCGCCGGGGTCATTTACAGTTTCCGAGAATCTCGCGGACGCGCTCCCTCTCCGCGCCTGCGGGGAGAGGGTTGGGGTGAGGGGCATATTGCAAATAATCACGATTTCGCGAAAGCGCCCCTCACCCGGATTGCTTCGCAATCCGACCTCTCCCCGTAAGAACGGGGCGAGGTGAAGACGCGCTCTGCCCCGCCCGCACCGCGTCCATCAGCTTTTTCCGGAAGGCCCGGTCGCGCTTGAGATGCCATTCGCGGCTCATGGCTTCGTTGCGCGTCTGGAACGGTTCGGTGTGCAGCAACGTCCAGGCCCGCCCGCGTGTCGAACGCGCCCCGGTGCCGTTGTTATGCTTCGCAAGCCGCTGCGTCACGTCATTGGTCCAGCCGACGTAGGAGATATAACGGCCCTTGTGAAAGCAGCCGAGCACATAGACGAAGGCGACGGGTTTTTTCCGCGTGGGACGCTTCGATTTTGATGAAGAAGCAGAACTCATGGCATGAACCCACCACACGTCGTCCCCGCGAAGGCGGGGACCCATACTCCCTGACGTCGAGTTTGCACTGGATGGTTGAAAAATTTCTCCCGAACGTTCCGCCCGGTGGTTATGGGTCCCCGCCTTCGCGGGGACGACATTGAATATCCAGCGGCGGCCCGTGTCACTTGGCGGCGGGCGCCTTTGGCGCTTCCTTCGGCGCGTCCTTGGCTGCGCCGTTCGCCGGCTTGCCCAGCGCCTGCACCTGACCTTGCAACTGAGCCACAGTGTTCTGCAGCCCGATTACGGTCGCCTTCAGTGCATCGATCTGCCGGTTGGCGGCGTCGATCTTCTGCTGGCTCTCCAATGAAGCCTTGGTCAGCGACGCCTTGAGGAAATTCACATTGCTCTGGAGACAGCCGGTGCGGCGCTCCATGGTTTTCTCGGCGGTGCATATCTCGATGCCCGGCACGTCCTGCGCCATCGCTCCGTGCGGCATCAGCGTCAGCAGCGCAGCGGCAATCAGCAATCTCGTCATGTCCGACCTCATCATTGGCTCAAGGCATCGTGCACGTTTCCGCACGTTCGGCGCAAACTGTCTCATAACGTGACGGCCAAGCCAGCGAAGACGTTGCGCGATCTTAAGGTTTGGAACGCGGGTGGAACGAAACGCGCCCGAATCAGCGATTCATACCATGCTAGCCAGATGGCTGACCGACATCTTGTGTCGCATGCACGCGGCACGTCCACATCATGCTGTGCGAGGGTTGCGAAGTTCAATCGAAACGTTGAAAACAGGCGTCAATCGTTAACGCGCCCCAAAGAGAGCGAAGCCCGCAATGACCGACCAGCGAACAGACCTGCCAAAAGACTTGCCAAAAGACTTGCACGGTGTGTTTCCCTACCTCGTCTCGCCGACCGCAACCGACGGCAGCATCAAGATCGATATTCTGGGCAGGCTCTGCGACGACATGATCAAGGCCGGCGTCCACGGGCTGACGCCGCTCGGCTCGACCGGCGAGTTCGCCTATCTCGACCGCGAACAGCGCACCACCGTGGTGAAGGCAACGGTGGAGGCCACAGCCAAGCGCGTGCCGGTGATCGCGGGGGTAGCATCGACATCGACGCCAGACGCCGTCGCGCAGGCCAGGGCCTATCAGGCGCTCGGTGTGGACGGCATTCTCGCCATTCTCGAAGCGTACTTCCCGGTGAAGGACGCGCAGGTCGAGGCCTATTTCCGCGCCATCGCGGACGCCGTCGATATTCCGGTGGTGATCTACACCAATCCGAATTTCCAGCGCTCCGATCTCACCCTCGACGTGATCGCGCGCCTCGCCGAGCATCCGCGCATCCAGTACATCAAGGATGCCTCGAACAACACCGGGCGCCTGCTCTCCATCATCAACCGCTGCGGCGACAGGATGCGCGTCTTCGCGGCATCGGCGCACATTCCCGCCGCGGTGATGCTGATCGGCGGCGTCGGCTGGATGGCGGGACCGGCCTGCATCGTGCCGCGCGAAAGCGTGAAGCTCTACGATCTGTGCAAGGCGGGGCGCTGGGACGAAGCGATCACGCTTCAGCGCAAACTGTGGCGGGTCAACGAAGTGTTCGCGCGGTTCAATCTCGCCGCCTGCATCAAGGCCGGGCTGGAGATGCAGGGCTATGCCGTGGGCGATCCGATTGCGCCGCAAACCCCGCTCACGCCTGAGGAACGCAGGATCGTCGAGGATGTCCTGGGCGGGCTGGGTTAGCCGTCCGGCTGGAACCTGCAGCAATCAGGACGTTGAAATCGGCGGCGGCAGGGATCAAGTTAAGGGTCCAGTCCCGCCGCAAACTTGAGGTGCCAGCATGGTCAAGGTGGTCTACGATATAGTCGAGCACGACGGCGGCTGGGCGTACAAGTTCAACAACGTGTTTTCGGAGACCTTTCCGACCCACGAGGCGGCGCGCGCGGCCGCCACCCGCGCCGCGGCGGAACAGCGGGTGCCCGGCCGGACCGAGGTCATCCAGTTCGAGGACGGCCAGGGCAACTGGCGCGAGGAAACCGTCCGGGGCACCGACCGGCCAGTGACCGAAGTCGTGGACAACAAAAAGGCCCGGTAACCGTCCGGTCCTTTTTGCCGCACCCCGGTTTCCATCTCCGCGCAAACTGGTCTAGAAGACCGGCATGAGAGCGGGCAGAGCACTTCAGAACTGGCTGGATTCGCATGGACTGGGAGCGATCATCGCTGCCGTCCTCGGCGTCATCGTGGTGCTCGCGCTCATCCTCGTCGTCGGCGGATACTATATCGTCCAACCATAAGCTCCGGCCGGCCGCGTTCGCGGCGAACCCGGCGGCACCGGCCGACATCAACTTCACATCATTTTCAGCGAGATCGACAGTGGCCGCCTCGACCGACATCCTGTTCAGTGAAGCGATCTCGTTCCTTCAGGCCGGGCGCACGCGCGAGGCCGAGAAAACCCTTCGCAAGCTGGTGCGCAGGACGTCAGATCATCCGCTGGCGCTCAGTGTGCTCGGCGCCATTCTTGTCGGCACCGGAAAATACGACGAAGCCGAGCGGTTTCTGCGGTCCGCCGTGAGGCTCAATCCGGGCGCTCATGTCGCGCTGTACAATCACGGGCTTGCGCTCAAGGCGCTGGGCCGCCCGGACGAAGCGCTGACACAGTTCACGCAGGCGCTTGCGATCACTCCCGACGACGCCGAAACCCTGAGCAATCGCGGCACGGTCTACAACGATCTGAAAAACTTTGAGGCCGCGCTGGCCGATTTCGACAGGGCGACCGCGCTCCAGCCGAACTATGCGCTGGCCCATCACAACAGAGGCAACGCGCTGTCCGGCCTCGCCCGTTATGAAGACGCGCTGGCGGCGTATCAGCGCGCGGTGGCGCTGATGCCCGGCCTGATCGACAGTTGGGCGGCCATCGGCCTCAGCCTGCAGAAGCTTGAGCGGCACGACGAATCCGCAGCGGCCTTTGAGACGGCGCGGCAGCGCGCCGAAGCGGCCAACGCGCGCCGCCATTAGCCGCCGCCCGCAAAGGGGCAGCGGCAGAATCGAACTTACTGCTCGTCGCGGAAATACGGCTCGACCGGGCCGGTCAGCTTGATGGTCAGCGGATTGCCGTAGCGGTCCTTGGACGAGCCTGCGGTCACGCGCACCCATCCCTCGCTGACGCAGTATTCCTCCACGTTGTTCTTTTCGACTCCCTTGAAGCGGATGCCGACATCGCGCGAGAGAACCTCGGCGTTGTAATACGGGCTGCGGGGGTCGGTGGAGAGGCGGTCGGGCAATTCGCTCATCGTCGTATCCTGCTTCTTGTTATTCTGAAGTTACAGCGGTCTTAAATCACAGCGTCCCGGATGACAGGAGCTTTTCGATGTCGCGGGTCAGCGCACTGGGCGAGGTGGTCGAGCCGTACCGCGCGACGACCTTGCCGGCGCGGTCGACAAGGAATTTCGTGAAATTCCATTTGATCGAGGCGCCGAGCAGCCCCGGCTTCTCGCGCTTGAGGTGATCGAACAGCGGCAGCGCCTTGTCGCCGTTGACGTCGATCTTGGCGAACATCGGAAACGTCACGTCGTATTTCTGCGAGCAGAACGCCGCGATCTCCTGCGCACTGCCCGGCTCCTGCCCGCCGAACTGGTTGCACGGAAAACCCAGCACCGAAAAGCCGCGCGGGCCGAACGTGCGTTGCAGCTCCTCGAGCTGCGCGTATTGGGGCGTGAACCCGCACGCGCTCGCGGTGTTGACGATCAGCAGCACCTGCCCCTCATAGGCCTTGAGCGGACGCTCTTCGCCGTCGAGCGTCGCAGCCGAGAAATCGTAGACCGTCGTCAATGGCGCTCTCCCGTCATGCCGCCTGCTGTGGGAGCATGAGCTGATCCGAAAACCGGTTCCCGCTTTTCAGGATCATGCTCCTCAGGTGCGGAATCCGCCCTTTTGCTGGTTGGCGAGCCAGTCGGACAGCTTCGCCGGGGCTTCCTTCTTGGCGGGCTTCGCCGCTGCTGCCCGTTTCGCCTTGGGCGGGGGCGCCGATGCCGCTTCCGCAGCCTCCTTGGCGAGCCGCAGCGCGCGCAGTTTTTCCATATTGGCGCGCACCGCGCGGCCTTCTGCGTCGTACTGCGCCATTGCGCTGCCGGCGTCCTGTTTTTTGTCGCTCATTGATGTTCTCCGGGACGAGGTGATGATCCCGAAACGGGGGAACCTGTCGCTACTGCGCTCCCTTTAACCGATCCGGGCTGCCCTGTCTTGCGCTGCGAAAGTGGCCCCAATGGGCTAATTTACCCGATATTGGCAAGGAGGCGCCAAGGCCTGCTAGAGTCGGAGCCTCGGAAAGCCACAATTGTTCAACATTTTGCGGCAGACTTGACGGCTTTCCGCGACCGGAAACCCGCGATCGAGAAACCCATTGGCGATCAGGACAACATATCTCGTGCTGATAGCCGGCGCAGGCACCCTTGCCGCCGTGGGTGGATGGCTGCTCGGCGACCAGTTGTTCTTCCAGCGCGCCTCGGCGTCGCTGACGCCGGACGAGCCCGTGTTCGAGGCGCGCTACCCGGTCTCCAATGCGATGATGAAGCAGGACCGCGTGATCGCCTCGCCTGCCCCTGCCGAGAGCACGGATGCCGGCTTGCCGAATGATATGTATGAGACCGCACGCGCCTGGCTCAACGCGCCGGTGACGCTGCCGCGCCGGCAGGCCGCGAAATCCGAAAAGCCGTCGCGGCTGTTTCTCAACGACACCCAGATCGCCGGCATCAAGAAGCGGCTCAACCTTACGCCCGCGCAGCAAAAATACTGGCAGCCGGTGGAAAGCGCGATGCGCGAGGTCACATTGCAGATCGAGGACTACCAGAAGCGGCTGAAGAAGGATCGCGACGATTCGTTCGACACCGACAGCGACGCCATCACCCGCCTGAAGACCGCGACGCGCGCATTCTATTCGCAACTCAACGGCACGCAGAAGAACGATCTCGCGCTTCTCGTGCGCATGGCGGGCCTCGGCCCGGCGTTCGCCGAACTCACCGGCACCAAGATGACGAAGAACGAGCCTGAGAATTCGCGGTGATCTCCCGCAACGTCATTGCGAGCGAAGCGAAGCAACCCACTCTTCAAAAGAAAGTATGGATTGCTTCGTCGCTCCGCTCCTCGCAATGACTGCTAGTTCCTGAATTCGTTGGTCAGTTCGCCGACGCCGTCGATGGCGACGGTGATGGAATTCACCGCTTCCTTCATCACGCCGACGCCTAGTGACGTGCCGCAGGCGATGATGTCGCCGGGCAGCAGCGTCATGTCGTGCGAGATCTTGCTGACCAGTTCCTGCGCCGAGAAGATCATGTCCGAGATCTTGTAGGACTGCCGCTCAGCGCCGTTGAGAACGGTGCGCACCGTGAGCGACGCAGGGTCGATACCGGTCACGATGGCCGGGCCGAACGGGCAGAAGTCATCGAAGCCCTTGGCGCGCGCCCATTGCTGAAAGGTCGGGTCCTTGTTGAGAATGTCCGCGGCGGTGATGTCGTTGACGCAGGTGTAGCCGAGAATGAAATCGTCGGCCTCTTGGACCGAAACCGCGCGGCAAACCTTCCCGATCACGATGGCGAGTTCGCCCTCATAGACCACCTTGCCGTCGTACCAGGCAGGCTTCTGCACCACCGCATTGGGTGAAGCCGCTGTGGTCGGCGCTTTCAAAAGATAGAGCGGCTCCGGCGGCTCGGGCTTTTCAAGCTTCGCTGCCAGCGCGTGAAAGTTGTTCCACAGCGCCACGATCTTCGACGGCGTGGTGGGCGCGAGCAGTTCGACATCGGCCAGCGCGAGCGTTTTGCCGTTCGCCTTCGGGCTGTCGAACATGTCGCCGTGATGCACGGTGATGTTCTGGCCCGACAGCGTGCCGAACCCGATCTGATCCTGATGGCGAAAGCGAACCCAACTCGTCACGATTGAAACTCCAGGAGAAAGAAGGATGCCGGCATCTCTTCACCTCGCCCCGCTTGCGGGGAGAGGTCGGAGACGAGCGAAGCGAAGTCTCCGGGTGAGGGGCTTTAGCTTCGGGAGCGACTGCAAAGTGCCCCCTCACCCCACCCCTCTCCCCGCAGGCGGGGAGAGGGAGCACGACGCGCAAGCGCCGCGCTACCCGCCATGCAATCTCAATAAAGCTCGGCGACCTTGGCGCGCTGCGCCACCAGCGCCAGCACGATATCGATCGACGGCGTAGGGATTTTCGACAGCGTGCCCATCTCCTGGACCACCGTGACCAGCGGATCGATTTCCATCGGCCGGCTGCGTTCGAGATCCTGCAGCATCGAGGTCTTGTGCGCGCCGACCTTGCGCGCGCCCTCGATTCGCCGTTCGACATCGACGCGGAATCGGATGCCGAATTTCTCGGCGATGGTCTGGGCTTCCACCATCATCGACTTCGCCACCGCCCGCGTGCCCGGATCGCTGCCGATCACATCGAGCGTGGCATGGGTCAGCGCGCTGATCGGGTTGAAGCAGACGTTGCCCCACAGCTTGAGCCAGATTTCGTCGCGGATGTTCTCGAGCACAGGCGCTTGGAGCCCGGCCTTGACGAACATCGCCGACAGCGCCTCGACATCGGCGCTCTTCTCGCCGGAGGGCTCGCCGAGCGGGAAGCGGTCGCCATAGACATGGCGAATGACGCCCGGCGCTTCGATTTCGGTCGCGGGATAGACCACGCAGCCGATGGCGCGCTCCGGGCCAAGTTCTTTCCACTGACGGCCGCCGGGATCGATGCTCTCCAGCGCCGAGCCTTCGCACTCGTTGCCGTGCTTGTAGAAATACCAGTACGGAATGCCGTTCACCGCGGTGACGATGCGGGTTTTCGGCCCGAGCAGCGGCTGCATCGCATCGATCACGCCGGTGATCGAATGGGCCTTGAGGCAGATGATGACGAAATCCTGCGGACCGAGCTCGGCGGGATTGTCGGTGCAGCGCGGATGCACCACCCGCTCCTCGTCGCCGATCAGGAGCTTTAAGCCGTTGGCCTTCATCGCTGCGAGATGCGCGCCGCGCGCCACCAGGCTGACGTCAGCGCCCGCCCGCGCGAGCTGCACGCCGAGATAGCCTCCGATCGCGCCCGCGCCGTAAATACAAATCTTCATGGTGTTTCCCGAAATATCGCGAAGCGAAAAAAGATCAGAGCGCAATCACACCACCTGGGAGATCATGTGATCGCGCTCTGCAGGGAGAACCGTCAGGCAACAAACGCAGGTTGGGTCGCTTCGAGTTCGGGAATTGCAATAAGGCCATCCACGGCGTTGATGTCGCGGATGCTGATCACGCCGATCAGTGTGTGGTCGTCGATCACCGGCACATGCCGAATGTGATTGTCGATCATCAGTTCGCGCACGTGTTCGATCGAGTCGGTGGACTGGCACGACACCAGCTTCTGAACCGAGATCAGCGCGGAAACCTTCATGGCAAGGCCGGCCTGCCCGTGCTCGGAGACGGCGCGCACCACGTCGCGTTCCGAGAACATGCCGACGGCAACATTGCCCTCGGTGCGGCAGACGTCCTTCACCACAAGCGCGCCGACATTGTCGTTGCGCAGCAGCCGCGCGGCAGTGGCGACGGTTTCGTTCATGCGGACGGTGGCGATACGGGTGCTCTTCCTGTTCAGGATGTCTCCGACTCTCATCACAACCTCCTCGCTGGTGGGGATGACCTTCCCCGTGGACGGTTCATGCTGGAGGACAGCCATGTCCTCTCTGATGGGCTGAGATTGGTATACATTATGCCAAGAGTCAATCGGAACGAATTCCTAACTGCTATGGTATCCCACCGGCGGACCCGGCCGGTTTTCGCGGACGAAACGGCGGCCATCATGCCGTCACCACTCCGCCCTTTGCGGCGGAGTTCGTCACCACTTCGCCTTATGCAGCGATGCGCGCCGTGATCCGATGCCAAGACGTTGAAAGCGCACAGCAATCGTCTCTCTTATGCTGGAAGTGGAAGAATGATGCGAAATCAACAGATGCGATGCGTTTCCTCGTCATTGCGAGGAGCGTAGCGACGAAGCAATCCAGTCGTCGCGTGATGATGATTTACCTGGATCACTTCGCTGCGCTCTCAATGACACAGCGGGATCAATCGCAAACAAAAATGCCCGGGACGAGCCCGGGCATCTTGATGAATCGCAACGAATGAAAAAGAGCAGCGGTCCGTCGTCGCGCGATCACTCGTGCGAGCTACCCCTTGAGCACATCCACCAGAGTCTTGCCGAGGCGCGCCGGCGACGGCGAGACACGGATGCCGGCTGCTTCCATCGCGGCGATCTTGGATTCGGCATCGCCCTTGCCGCCGGAGATGATCGCTCCGGCATGGCCCATGCGGCGGCCCGGAGGCGCGGTGCGTCCGGCAATGAAACCGACCATCGGCTTCTTGCGTCCGCGCTTCGCTTCGTCCTTTATGAACTGCGCAGCGTCCTCTTCCGACGATCCGCCGATCTCGCCGATCATCACGATCGACTTGGTGTCGGGATCGGCAAGAAACAGTTCGAGCATCGATAGGAAGTCGGTGCCCTTCACGGGATCGCCGCCGATGCCGACCGCGGTGGTCTGACCGAGGCCTTCGGCGGAAGTTTGATACACCGCCTCATAGGTCAGCGTGCCGGAGCGCGAGACGATTCCGACGTTGCCCTTCTTGAAAATATTTCCGGGCATGATGCCGATCTTGCATTCACCCGCCGTCATCACGCCGGGACAATTCGGACCGATCAGCCGCGAACTCGAACCTTCAAGCGCGCGCTTGACGCGCACCATGTCGGTCACCGGAATGCCTTCGGTGATGCAGACGATCAGCGGCACTTCGGCGTCGATCGCCTCGCAGATTGCATCCGCCGCGCCCGGCGGCGGAACATAGATCACGCTGGCGTCCGCGCCGGTGGCCTGACGCGCCTGCGCCACCGTGTCGAACACCGGCAGGCCGAGATGGGTGGAGCCGCCCTTGCCGGGCGAGGTGCCGCCGACCATCTGCGTGCCGTAGAGCGCTGCCTGTTCGGAATGGAAGGTGCCGTTTTTCCCCGTAAAACCTTGGCAAATCACCTTGGTATTGCTGTCGATGAGGATGGACATTACGCGGCTTCCTTTCGTGTGGCGCGAACGATCTTCTGCGCAGCATCGTCGAGATCGTCTGCGGCGACGACATTCAATCCGGATTCGGCAATGACCTTCTTTCCGAGTTCGACATTGGTGCCTTCGAGGCGGACCACCAGCGGCACGCCGAGGCCGACCTCGCGCACCGCTGCGACCACGCCTTCGGCGACGACATCGCAGCGCATGATGCCGCCGAAGATGTTGACCAGGATGCCCTTCACGTTCGGATCGGAGGTGATGATCTTGAACGCCGCGGCGACCTTTTCCTTGGTCGCACCGCCGCCGACATCGAGGAAGTTCGCCGGCGTGGCGCCGTAGAGCTTGATGATGTCCATGGTCGCCATCGCGAGTCCGGCACCATTGACCATGCAGCCGATGGTGCCTTCGAGAGCGATGTAGTTCAGGTCGTACTTCGACGCCTCGATTTCCTTCTCGTCCTCTTCGGTGAGGTCGCGCAGCTTCATCAGTTCAGGGTGACGATACAGCGCGTTGGAATCGAAGTTGATCTTGGCGTCGAGACAACGCAGGTCGCCCTGCTTCGTCACCACCAGCGGATTGATCTCCAGCATCGCCATGTCGGTGGCGACGAACGCGTTGTAGAGCTGCGAGGTGAGGATCGAAGCCTGCTTGGCGAGATCGCCACTCAGGCCAAGAACCTGCGCAACCTTGCGACCGTGATGTGCCATCACGCCGGTCGCAGGATCGACGGAGAAGGTCACGATCTTCTCCGGCGTATCGTGCGCCACCTTCTCGATGTCCATGCCGCCTTCAGTGGACACCACGAATGCGATCCGCGAGGTTTCGCGATCGACCAGCATGGAGAGATAGAATTCTTTTTCGATGTCCGAGCCGTCCTCGATGTACAGGCGATTGACCTGCTTGCCTGCGGGGCCGGTCTGCACGGTCACCAGTGTGCGTCCGAGCATTTCCTTGGCGAAGCTTGCGACCTCATCGATCGACTTCGCCAGCCGCACGCCGCCCTTTGCGTCGGCCGGCAATCCCTTGAACTTGCCCTTGCCGCGGCCACCAGCATGGATCTGCGATTTCACGACATAGACTGGACCCGGCAGCGACTTTGCCGCAGCGATCGCTTCATCGACAGTGAACGCGGGCGCACCTGCCGACACCGGCACACCGAAAGTCTTCAGCACCGCCTTGCCCTGATACTCGTGAATATTCATCGCAATCCTCCCGTCATGACCGAGGTCAAGAACGCCCTGTTTTCAGGGCTTATGAGATCAAATCCCCGTCTTGTATTATGTATACCAGAGATTGCCCCACTCATCCGGTATGAGTCAATCGGGTCAGGAAAAGAAAAACGCGCCCATCCGGAGATGAGCGCGCTCTTGAGAAAGTCAGGTCGTTGCGCGTCAGGCCGTCGCCATCGATTTCTCGACCACTGACTTGCGCCAGGGCTTCAGCACGATGATGGCAAGCAGCGAAGCGAGAATATTCGCGCCGGCCGCCACGATGAAGACCATGTCCCACGTGCCCGAGCTTTGCTGCATGTAGTTCGCGGCAGGCACAAGCAGCGCTGCCGTTCCTTTCGCGGTGTACAGCAGGCCCGCATTGGTGGTCGCGAACTTCGACCCGAATGTATCCGTGCAGGTCGACGGGAAAAGCGAGTAGATCTCGCCCCAGGCGAAGAACACGAAGCCCGACAGCAACACGAACCAGACCGGATCGTGACCCCAGAGGTACAGCAGGTAGATGCCGATGCCTTCCATGCCGAACGCAATGAACATGGTGTTCTCGCGGCCGATCATGTCGGAGATCCATCCGAAGAACGGCCGTGTCAGACCGTTGAGCACGCGATCGATCGTCGCGGCAAACGTCACCGCAGTCATCGTCATGGCCATCAGCGTGACCGGAACGCTGTCGACCTTCCAGTCAACCGCGATCGGCTTGAGGTTCGCAGTCACCATCAGTCCGCCCGCGCCGACGATAACGAACATGAAATACATCAGCCAGAAAATCGGATGGCGAAGGACTTCCGTCGGCGCGTAGTTACGGCGCGTCTGCTGAAGCGCAGCATTCACCACCGGCGGCGGCACCTGTCCCGCCTTCGGTGCGAACATCAGGAACGAGAGGATCACGATGATGATGCCCTGCCCCAGGCCGAAATAAAGGAAGGTGTTCTGGAAGCCATCGTTCTTGATCATGGCCTGGATCGGCGCGACCGTGAGCGCGGAGCCAGCACCGAAGCCGGCAGCGGTGATGCCCGCGGCAAGGCCGCGCTTGTCGGGAAACCACTTGAGCGCGTTGCCGACGCAGGTGCCGTAGACACCGCCGGCGCCGATGCCCGCGATGATCATGCCAAGGTAGAAACCGTTGAGCGTTGTGGCCTGCGCATTGATCGCCCAGCCGATCGCGCAAAGAACACCGCCGACGAGAACAACGATGCGCGGACCGTACTTGTCGACGAACCAGCCTTCGACCGGGACCAGCCACGTTTCGAACAGCACGAACAACGTGAACGCCCACTGGATCGATGCGCGATCCCATCCGAATTGTTTCTGAATGTCGGGGACGAAGAACGTCCAGCCGTATTGATAGTTCGCGATCATCACCATGGCGCCAACGCCGATCGCCAACTGGACCCAGCGATAGGTATCGCTGACGCGCGCGGCCGCCGGGGCCGCCGTATGAACCGTATCCGTCATCGTTCCTCCGAGTGCGCCCTTGCTCTGTTAAAGTTCGGCAGACGCTACAGGCGCGGAGGCTGGTATATGATATGCCAGATTGCAAGAGGTATTCGAGGGAACTGTGACTTTTTAGCTATGCACCTCTGACATGGGTTTGCGCAAGAAAAATGGCCCCGGTGATTGCCGGGGCCATTCAATAGGACAATCGTCTTTCAGAGAAGCCTTGTGACGGGCGCCAAATATCCGAAACGCAGACGCTCTTTCTCTTTACTTACATTGCCGTTTTCGGTGCGCGGGACGACAGCCGCGCCCAGCCGCTCGAGATCAAAGGCCAGAACAGGGCGATCAATCCCAACGTCATGATCGATCCAACAAGACCGTTCGAGAAGAAGACGCCGAGGCTGCCCTGCGATCCAAGCAACGCTTGCCGGAATGCTTCCTCCGCCTTGTCGCCAAGCACGATGGCAAGAACCAGCGGCGCCATCGGATAGTTACACTTCTTCATGACGTAACCGGCCACGCCAAACACCATCATCATTACGACATCGAAGGTGTTGTTGTGCACCGTGTACGCGCCGATTGCGCAGAGGACGAGAATGACCGGCGCGATGATGCTGAACGGAATGCGCAGGATCGCAGCGAACAGCGGCACGCAAGTCAGCACCACGATCAATCCGACGAAATTGCCGAGGTACATGCTGGCAATCAGACCCCAGACGAAGTCCTTCTGCTCGACAAACAGCAGCGGTCCGGGCTGCAATCCCCAGATCAGCAAGCCACCGAGCAGCACCGCAGCCGTCGGCGATCCCGGAACGCCAAGTGACAACATGGGCAACAGCGCAGCCGTGCCTGCGGCATGCGCCGCAGTCTCGGGCGCGACCACGCCCTCAATTTCACCCTTACCGAAATTCTTGCCCTGCTTCGACACGCGCTTGGCGATGCCATAGCTCATGAACGACGCGGGCGTCGCACCGGCCGGCGAAACACCCATCCACACACCGATCAGACACGAGCGCAGTGACGTCGCCCAATAACGCGGGAGTTCTTTCCATGTGTCCCACACCACCCGTGCGTTGATCTTGGCCGGCTTACCTCTGAAATTGAGCCCCTCCTCCATGGTGAGAAGAATCTCGCCGATTCCAAAGAGCCCGATGACCGCTATCAGAAAATCGAATCCGCTGAGCATTTCGGAGAAGCCGAAGGTCAAACGCAGTTGTCCCGTGATGCTGTCAAGACCAACCGCCGCCAGCGCGAAGCCGATCATCATCGCGACAATTGTCTTGAACGGCGGCTCCTTGCCCATGCCAATGAAGCTGCAGAAGGCGATGAAGAACACCGCGAATTTTTCTGCCGGGCCGAACTGAAGCGCGAATTTTGCCACCAGCGGCGCCACCAGCGTGATCATGATCACGGCAAATAATGCACCGACGAATGACGATGTGAATGCCGCAGTGAGTGCCTCACCAGCCTTGCCCTTCTGCGCCATTGGGTGACCGTCGAACGTCGTGGCCACGGACCACGGCTCGCCGGGGATGTTGAACAGCACCGACGTGATGGCGCCCCCGAAAAGCGCGCCCCAGTAGATGCACGACAACATAATGATCGCCGAGGTCGGAGGCATGCTGAACGTCAGCGGCAACAGGATTGCCACGCCGTTCGCGCCGCCGAGACCCGGCAGCACTCCGATCACCACACCGAGAACGATCCCGATCACCATGACCAGGATGTTGAACGGCTGCAGTACCGTCGCGAAGCCGTGAAACAGATTTACGATTTCTTCCATGTCAATGTCCTCAGCCGCAGCGGGAATTTAGAGACCAAGCAACTCTTCCAGCGGGCCTTTTGGCAGCGGAATGAGGAACCATTTTTCGAAGAACAGGTAGACTGCTAACGGCGTGCCGAGCGCTACGGCAGCAGTTGTGGTCCACGGGTATTTGCCGAGCCACTTCATGAACAGAGCAATGAGAAGCACCGAGGCGACATAGATGCCGAGATAGGGGATGCTCAGACAGTAGATGGTGGTCGGCACGAAGACGGAGAGGACTTGGCGAAGCTGTCCCCAATCCGCGAAGAGCTGACCGTCATCAGGCTCCATCAGAAGCTGGATGCAGTTCACGCAGCTCGCCAGCACAATGATAATGCCGATGTAGAAGGGAAAGAATCCGGATTTGGGACCGTCCGCCCCCCATCCAGCTCCCGCTTTCATGCTCCCGATAATCGTGATCACCCCGAACAGGATGCAGAACACGCCAACGCCGAACTCCGTCCATCGATGCGACGGCCCGCGCTGACCAACCCCAGAAGAATGCTCGCTCATATTTTTCCCCACGCTGAAGCCTTTGCCGGCGGAACCTGTCCGCCGGCAGCATCTGTCGTTAAAGTTATTGTGGTGCGGCCAGGAAGCCGGCGTCTTTCATCAATGACTGATGCCGCTTCTGTTCGTTATCGACCCATGCCGAATACTCAGGACCGACCATCATAGTCTGATTGAAGGCACCATCCTTCATCAGGCTTTGCCATTCGGGTGTTTCACGAACTTTCTTGAGCACATCCACATAATAATCGACCTGCTCCTTGGTCGCCTTCGGCGATGTGAAGAATCCGCGCAGCATCACGTACTCGACATCGAGCCCTTGCGACTTGCATGTCGGAATGTCGCCCCATGACTTTCCATCGGCGACTGCGTCCTTGTAGGGGAGCGGCTTCGCGTCGAACACGCAGAGCGGGCGGACGGCTCCGCCACGCCATTGCGCGACGGCTTCGATCGGATTGTTGACGGTGGAATCGACATGCTTGCCGACAAGCTGGACCGCAACTTCGCCACCGCCGCGATACGGAATATAGGTGAACTTGGTGTTCGACGCCTTCTCGATCGCAACGGTAATGATCTGGTCTTCCTGCTTCGATCCAGTGCCGCCCATCTTGAACTCACCGGGCTTCGCCTTCACGGCCTCGATGTAGTCCTTCACGGACTTGTACGGGCTGTCCGCATTCACCCAGAGGATGAACTCATCCAGCGCCATCATCGCGACCGGCGTCAGATCCTTGTGGCTGAACGGAATGCCGGTTCCCAATGGCGTCGTGAAAAGGTTGGAGAGGGTAATCACCAGCTTGTGCGGGTTGCCTGCTGAACCTTTGACATCCAGGAAACCTTCACCGCCGGCGCCGCCGGCCTTGTTCACCACCACCAACGGCTGCTTCATCAGATTGTGCTTGGTGATGATGCCCTGGATGGTGCGGGCCATCTGGTCCGCGCCGCCGCCGGTACCGGCGGGAACCACGATCTCCACCGGCCGGGTCGGCTCCCATGCCGCCGAGGCGGGACTGGATGCGAAACCCAGCGAAGCTCCAACTCCCAGTGCAAGACCTAACCTTCGATAAGACGACAACATCATTGCGTTTCTCCCACCCGTTGTTTCACGCCGCTCAACGGCGGCTTAATTCCAAAAATCTGCCTACGGCAGCCTGCGGAGTTCGATCCCTGGTGACGTCTGTTCGTCTGCCTCCAGAAACGTTCGTGAAGAGTAGTCACGGCTGAATCCGATGCACGCTGCATGGCAACTTCACAGCCACGTCGCGGCAACGGGTCAGCCAGGATCGTTGTGGGGAAGTTCGCGCCAACAGCCATGGTCACGCCATCCGCCTTTCGGCGCGGCCGCCTGGACACCGTAAGAACGGTATCAGCCATGGTCCCTCTCCCAAGGCGCGCTGTTCTATTGAAAACCGACAGCTGCTGCCTGAAAGGCATCGTTGTATGCGATATGCCAGGACACAAGAGTTATTCTAGACACCACAGTGCGGCACTGCACTATTGGCCAGTGTGCGCGCTCAACAAAAAAGCCCCGGAAAACCGGGGCCTTTCACAATGTCATTTAAGACGATGCTCGCGATTATCTGCGATCGCTCAGTACCTTAATCCTCAGAGTCCGAACCGCGGCAGATCGCCATTCTTGGCGGAAATCTGGGCGCTCTTCATCAGGAAATTATCAACGAAAGCAATCAGCTGACGGAACAGCCCGTTGGAAGAAGCAAAGCCGATCGAAGCAGTCTTGGACATGGGAGGGCCTTTCAGAACCGATGAATTCAGCGCTGGCATCGCGCTGCGTCACGGCCAATTTAGGTATACCAGATGCCAGACTCAATATGAGATTCCGCATGGCAGCATTTGTGTTAGTGCATCGCAACATCGACCTTGGACGCGACGAAATGTCTCAACTTTCCCACACAGTATCAATGACTTGAAGGTATCTAAAAACCACAAAAAGGCCGGCGAAGTTCGCCGGCCCCTGGTCTCGCAAGTCAGATGGCTTACTCGGCTGCTTCGACCTTACGTGGTGGCGAAAGAGCACCCGAATTGTGAATCTCCGCAACCTGATTGTCATTAAAGCCGAGAACCTGCTTCAGGATTTCGTCGGTATGCTCGCCCAGCAGTGGCGAGCGCGTCACCACGGTCGGGCTGTCCGATAGCTTGATCGGATTGCCGACCGAAATGTACTTGCCGCGGGTCGGATGATCGACCTCGACGAGTGTACCGGTGGCATAGAGAGACTTGTCCTCGGAAATTTCCTTCATCGACAGAATCGGACCGCACGGAATGTCGTCCTTGTTGAGAATTTCCATCGCCTCGAACTTGGTCTTGGTCATGGTCCACTGTTCGATGCGTCCGAAAATCTCATTCAGACGCGGCAGACGCGCCGCCGGCTTGGCGTAGTCCGGATGCGTCTTCCAGCCGGGCTCGCCGATCACGTCGCAGATCTTTTCCCAGACCGGAGCCTGCGTGATGAAATAGAGGTAGGCGTTCGGGTCGGTCTCCCAACCCTTGCACTTCAGGATGCGGCCGGGCTGGCCACCGCCGGAATCGTTGCCAGCGCGCGGCACAGCATCACCGAACGGAATGCCTTCGCCGAACTGGCTGTATTCCTTGAGCGGACCGTGGGCCAGACGCTGCTGGTCGCGCATCTTGACGCGCGTCAGATTGAGCACGCCGTCCTGCATTGCCGCAGTAACCTTCTGGCCCTTGCCGGTGGTCGAACGCTGATAGAGAGCGGTAACGATACCGAGCGCCAGATGCAGGCCGGTGCCGCTATCGCCGATCTGCGCACCCGTCACCAGAGGAAGACCATCGCGGAAACCGGTGGTCGATGCAGCACCGCCGGTGCACTGCGCGACGTTCTCATAGACCTTGCAATCCTCGTAGGGACCGGGGCCGAAACCCTTGATCGAGGCGACGATGAGCTTTGGATTGATTTTCTGGATGGTTTCCCAGGGGAAGCCCATACGATCCAGCACACCCGGACCGAAATTCTCGACCAGCACGTCGCACTTCTTCATCAGCTCGGTGAGGACTTCCTTGCCCTTCGGGTTCTTGGTGTCGAGCGTGATCGAACGCTTGTTGTGGTTCAGCATCGTGAAATAGAGGCTGTCCGCATTGGGGACATCCATCAGCTGGCCGCGGGTGATGTCACCGACGCCGGGACGCTCCACCTTGATCACGTCGGCGCCGAACCATGCCAGCAACTGCGTGCACGTCGGTCCTGACTGGACGTGGGTGAAATCGAGAATCCGAACGCCCTTCAGCGCCTGTGTCATCGTGTAATACTCCGTATCGGTCGACGCCTTCTGACGCCGAGTGCGAGGACTGAAATCGGCAGGAAGCGACATGCTCCCTGCCGTGTGACCAGTTATTTCTTCTTCAAGACGCTTTGAGGGTTGAGATTGCCGATGCGGCCGCTTTCGCTGCCTGCAGCGGGATCGATGACCGCATTGATGAGTGTCGGCTTGCCCGAATCCATCGCCGCGTTAACCGCGCGCTTCAACTCGTCGGGAGTCTTCGCGTTGACTCCGACGCCGCCGAAGGCCTCCATCATCTTGTCGTAACGTGCGCCCTTCACGAACACCGTAGGTGCCACGTCCGGGCCACCCGAGGGGTTGACGTCGGTACCGCGATAGATGCCGTCATTGTTGAAGATCACGACACAGACCGGCAGCTTGTAGCGGCAGATCGTCTCCACCTCCATGCCGGAGAAGCCGAATGCGCTGTCGCCCTCGACCGCGAGCACCGGCTTGCCGGTCTCAATCGCAGCGGCGATGGAGTAACCCATACCGATACCCATGATGCCCCAGGTGCCGACGTCGATGCGCTTGCGCGGCTGATACATGTCGATGATGCCGCGCGCCAGATCGAGTGTGTTTGCGCCTTCATTGACAAGAATCGCGTCGGGACGCTCCTTGATGATGGTGCGCAGGACGCCGAGGGCGCCGTGATAGTCCATCGGCGAGTTGTTGTTCATCAGGCGCGGAGCCATTTTGGCAACGTTGTCGTCGCGCTTGGTCTGGACGGTTTTGATCCAGTCCGCCGGCGGGGTCTGCCAGTTACTGCCCATGCCCTGCACGAGCGCCGAGACGCACGATCCGATGTCGCCGACCACTGGCGCGACGATCTCGACGTTGGAGTCCATTTCCTTCGGCTCGATGTCGATCTGGATGAACTTCTTCGGCGCGTCGCCCCACGTCTTGCCCTTGCCGTGCGACAGCAGCCAGTTGAGGCGCGCGCCAATCAGCATGACGACGTCGGAGTCCTTCAGCACCGTGGAGCGTGCCGCACCGGCGCATTGCGGATGCGTGTCAGGCAGAAGGCCCTTGGCCATGCTCATCGGCAGGAACGGGATGCCGCTTTTCTCAATCAGAGTGCGGATCTCATCATCGGCCTGTGCGTAAGCCGCGCCCTTGCCAAGGATAATGAGCGGCTTCTTCGCCGATTTGAGCACGTCGAGCGCGCGCTTCACCGAGTCGGGAGCCGGAATCTGCGCCGGCGCCGCATCGATGACTTTCACCAGCGACTTCTTGCCGGCGTCCGCATTCATAACCTGACCGAACAGCTTCGCCGGCAGATCGAGATAGACACCGCCGGGACGGCCCGACACCGCAGCACGGATCGCACGCGCAACGCCGATACCGATGTCCTGCGCATGCAGCACACGGAACGCCGCCTTGCACAGCGGCTTCGCGACCGCGAGCTGATCCATTTCTTCGTAGTCGCCCTGCTGAAGATCGACGATTTCGCGTTCCGACGAGCCGGAAATCAGGATCATCGGGAAGCAATTGGTCGTGGCGTGGGCGAGCGCTGTGAGGCCGTTAAGAAAGCCCGGTGCCGACACTGTCAAACAGACGCCCGGCTTCTTCGTCAGGAAGCCGGCGATCGACGCGGCATAACCGGCATTCTGTTCATGGCGGAACGAAAGAACACGAATGCCTTCTGCTTGCGCCATGCGACCGAAGTCCGTGATCGGAATCCCCGGCACGCCGTAGATCGTATTGAGGCCGTTAAGTTTGAGCGCGTCGATGATCAGATGAAAACCATCTGTCAGCTCCTGCTCTGCATCATTCGCAGTCGTCGCCTCTAACTTACTCGCTGCCGTCAGCATCGGTGGCCTCCCTAGTCTCTTTTTTTGATCGTCTGGTCTACGTAAAGATTTCCTGTCCATGGGTTTCGACGTAGGTCGCAAGCCCAAGCGTGTGATCGCGGGCGCGCTTTTCAGCGAGCTCGGTGTCGCGCTCCTCGAGCGCTTCGATGATGGCAAGATGCTCCGGCAAAGACACCGCGGTGCGGTCGGTCCGCCCAATCGTCAGTTGCCGGTAGCCACGCACGTGCAGAAGGATGTCGTTGGTCATATCGACCAGGACCGGAGATTCACTCAGCGAAATCAGCGCCTGATGGAACGCAATGTTCGCTTTCGAATACTCTTCGATATGATCCTGCGGCAGCCGGTCTTTGTTGAAATCCTTGAAGAAGTTGCGCAGCGCCGAAATGTCTTTCTTGCGCGCCGTCGTAGTGATGAGACGCGCGGCCATGCTCTCGAGCGCAGCCCATGCCCGGATCATGTCCACGATTTCGGCCTTGGTCTTGCGCACGACCACGATGCCACGGCGTGGAACCGTCTTGACGAAACCGTCCTGCTCCAGCATCGCGATCGCTTCGCGGATCGGCGTACGGCTGACACCCAGATGTTCCGACAGCGCGCGCTCGTCGAGCATCACGGGCTCGGGGCTGGCGTAGATGTCCATCTTGAGAATGGCTTCTTTCAAAGCGTCATAGGCCTTGTTTTTGAAACTTGCCTCAGGCGCAATGCGAACGATCGCAATGTCCTGCTCATTCAATGGTGCCTTTGAGATTTTCTGAGTAGCCATGAATCATCTCCCTCTCTTCCAGAGGGGCTGTATACCACGGAAGCGTTGCTTAGGTTCTTGGCATACCAGATGCCAGCATGTCAAGCAACGCGACCGGTGCCGCTGGGCCTAGTGAATAGGCTTGACAAAGATGGTTCTTGGCATACCAAATGCCAAAGATGGACATTTTGTCTCTGCACGCTTCAATCCGTGCGGGCAAACGCCAAGATGTGGTGATCTAAGCGCTCGGGAACGACCGTCCGACAACCCGCGCGCAACCAGATTTCAAAAATGGACGTGACAGGAGGAAGTGTAATGGCTCATTCGCAGGACGCAGCTCGCAAGATCGACGTCGGACAACAGGCAAAAGCTGAGGTTCGGAGAATTCTCGACGCCGTAAAGGCCGACAAGCGCACCAGCCTGACCGCGCCGGAAGGCAAACTGGTCTGCGATGCTTACGGAATTCCGGTCCCAAAGGAAGGCGTGGCAAAGTCCGCCGCCGAGGCCGCTAGGATCGCGACCGGCATGGGTTTCCCGGTGGTGATGAAGATCGTTTCCCCCGACATTCTCCACAAGACCGAAGCAGGCGGCGTGATTGTCGGCGTGAAAACAGCCGCCGACGCTGAAAAGGCTTATGAGACGATTCTGGCAAATGCCAAGAAGTACAAGGCCGATGCCAAGATCGAAGGCATCCAGGTTCAGCAGATGCTGCTGGGCGGCACCGAAGTCATCGTCGGCTCGATTACCGACGGCTCATTCGGCAAGCTGGTGGCCTTCGGCCTCGGCGGCGTTCTGGTCGAAGTGCTGAAAGACGTCACCTTCCGCCTCGCGCCTGCAACCAATGCCGATGCGCTTTCCATGCTCGATGGAATTCAAGCCCACGAAATGCTGAACGGCGTTCGCGGCGGAGATCCGGTCAACCGCGAGGCTCTGGCGGCTATCATCGTCAACGTTTCGCAGCTCGTTAGCGATTTCCCTGAAATCGTGGAACTCGATCTCAACCCGGTTTTCGCCACCAAGAAAGACGCGATCGCCGCAGACGTGCGCATTGTCGTCGATTTCGACTACAAGCCGCGTCCTGCTCCGCGCTCGAATGACGAAATCGTCACTGCGATGAACCGCATCATGATGCCGAAGGCGGTCGCGGTGATCGGCGCGTCGTCCGAAGCCGGCAAGATCGGTAACTCGGTGATGAAGAACCTCATTAACGGCGGGTACAAAGGCCAGATCTATCCGATCCATCCGAAAGCGGATGAGATCATGGGCATCAAGGCGTACAAAAGCGTCAAGGATGTGCCCGGCGTGATCGACACGGCGGTATTCGCCATTCCTGCGAAGTTCGTCGCCGCAGCTCTCGCCGAATGCGGCGAGAAGAAAATCCCCGGCGCCGTGCTGATCCCGTCGGGATTCGCCGAGGCTGGCGCCCCCGAACTTCAGGAAGAGATCGTCGCTGTCGGCAAGAAGTACGACATCCGCCTGATGGGGCCGAACATTTACGGCTTCTACTACACACCGGCCAATCTCTGCGCGACCTTCTGCACCGCTTATGACGTCAAGGGCCACGCCGCTCTGTCATCGCAGTCGGGCGGTATCGGCATGGCCATCATCGGCTTCTCGCGGTCCGCCAAGATGGGCGTGTCGGCGATTGTCGGTCTCGGCAACAAGTCCGACATCGACGAAGACGATCTGCTCGCTTTCTTCGAACAGGACCCGAACACCACGATCATCGCGCAGCATTGCGAGGATCTGAAAGACGGCCGCGCCTTCGCGGAAGCCGCCAAGCGTGTCTCCAAGAAGAAGCCGGTTGTCGTCCTCAAGGCTGGCCGCACCTCGGCCGGCGCGAAGGCAGCGTCGTCGCACACCGGCGCACTCGCCGGTAACGACAAGATCTATGAGGACGTCCTGAAGCAGTCTGGCGTCATTCGCGCCCGCTCGCTGCGTCAGCTTCTCGAATTCGCTCGCGGCATTCCGGTGCTGCCGACCCCGAAGGGCGAGAACGTGCTCATCATCACCGGCGCAGGCGGCTCGGGCGTACTGCTGTCGGACGCCGTGGTCGACAACGGTCTGTCGTTGATGGCGATGCCGCCGGACCTCGATGCGGCGTTCCGCAAGTTCATCCCGCCATTCGGCGCTGCTGGCAACCCGGTGGACATCACCGGCGGCGAACCGCCGATCACCTACGTCAACACTGTGAAGCTCGGCCTGTCGGATGACCGTATTCACTCGCTGATCCTCGGCTACTGGCACACCATCGTCACGCCGCCAATGGTCTTCGCCAGGAATATGGTCGAGGTGAAGAAGGAGATGGAGGCCAAGGGCATCAGCAAGCCGATGGTCGCCTCGTTGGCAGGTGACGTCGAGGTCGAGGAAGCCGCTGAATACCTCTATCAGAACGGCATCCCGGCTTACGCGTACTCGACCGAACTTCCGGTCGAAGTGCTTGGTGCAAAATATAAGTGGGCACGCGGCGCCGGCCTGCTGTAAGTTCTGACAATGGGTGCCGCCCTCCAAAGGCGGCACCCGCTTTATTCCCAGCGCGACCTTCACTTCTATCCGCAGGCCGTAGGTAGGCGATGAAGAAAAGCGTGATCCGGCGAAAATCTGTCGAGCCCCGTGTCGGCATTGAGACAGAGACCGAAGGCCGGGATGGCGGTGTTCAGTCCGTCGACCGCGCCCTGACATTGATAGAGACCCTTGCCGAAGACGATGAAGGCTACCGGCTCACCGATCTGGCGGTGCGCACCGGCCTGTCCACATCAACCGTACACCGTTTGCTGACGACGCTGGAAAAGCGCCGTTTCGTGCAATTCGACCGCAGCGAAGCCAAGTGGCACATCGGCGTGCGCAGCTTCTCCGTCGGCTCGACGTTCGCGCGGCGGCGGAATTTTGTCGCCCATGCCATGCCGTACCTGCGCAAACTTCGAGACCTGACGCGGGAAACCGCGAATCTCGCGGTTGTCGACGACGAAACCATCATCGTTCTGACGCGCGTGGAAAGCCGCGAGATCATGCGCTCGCTCACCAAGGTTGGCGGCCGCGTGGCGATGGTGGCCTCCGGGGTCGGCAAGGCCGTTCTGGCGACCTATTCCGATGAAGATGTGAGCGCGATCATCCATCGCCAGGGAATGCCGAGGCTGACGGAGAAATCCATCGTGCGGCCCGGCGAACTGTTCAAAGCGCTGCAAATAATCCGGCAGCAAGGCTATGCGGTGGATGACGAAGAAGCCCGCATTGGACTTCGATGCGTTGCCGCCGTGGTCTACAACGATTGCAGTGAGCCACTCGCCACGATTTCAGTTTCCGGCATGACCTCCCGCTTCACCGACGAACGCCTGCCGGTCATCGGTAACATCGTGCGCGACGTCGCTGCCGAACTGACGGTTGCGCTTGGCGGAATCATGCCCCCTGCTGCGCGAAAAAGCTGACTGCCGCGCGGCCCGGTTCGCCGAAACCGTTTTCACTTTTACTTCATCCTAGGCATTTGATCGCGCGAGAGATTTTCGCGCGGGCATCGTATCGCGGGAAACAAATTGATGGCCGTTGAGCCGGCCAGCACGCCTCGCGATGATTGCATCCGAACTTAACCCATTCGAGGTGTGACATGGCGAAGATGCGGGCAATCGATGCGGCGGTGCGTATCCTTGAGAAGGAAGGCGTCGTCTGTGCGTTCGGCGTTCCGGGCGCCGCGATCAATCCTCTGTACTCGGCACTGAAAAAACGCGGATCGATCAATCACATTCTCGCGCGCCACGTCGAAGGCGCGTCGCATATGGCCGAAGGTTATACCCGGGCCAAGGCGGGAAACATCGGCGTCTGCATCGGGACATCGGGCCCGGCCGGCACCGACATGATCACCGGACTGTATTCGGCTATCGCGGATTCGATCCCGATCCTGTGCATCACCGGACAGGCTCCCCGCGCCCGCCTCTACAAGGAAGATTTCCAGGCTGTCGACATCGAGTCGATCGCCAAGCCCGTGACGAAATGGGCCGTCACCGTGCGCGAACCAGCGCTGGTGCCGCGGGTTTTCAGCCAGGCATTTCACATCATGCGGTCCGGCCGCCCCGGTCCGGTGCTGATCGACCTGCCACTCGACGTGCAACTCGCCGAAATCGAATTCGACGACGAGACCTATGAGCCGCTTCCCGTCTACAAGCCAGCCGCAACGCGCAAGCAGGTCGAGAAAGCACTTGAAATGCTCAATGCTGCCGAACGCCCGCTGATCGTGGCGGGCGGCGGCGTCATCAATGCCGACGCATCCGACCTTCTCGTCGCGTTTGCCGAGATCGTCAATGTTCCCGTGGTGCCAACGCTGATGGGCTGGGGCGCAATCCCGGACGATCATGTTCTGATGGCCGGAATGGTCGGCCTTCAGACCAGCCACCGCTATGGCAATGCGACGATGCTGGAGTCGGACTTCGTGCTCGGCATCGGAAACCGCTGGGCTAACCGCCACACCGGATCAGTCGAAACCTACACCAAGGGCCGCACGTTCGTGCATGTGGACATCGAGCCCACACAAATCGGCCGCGTGTTCAATCCAGATTTCGGCATCGTTTCGGATGCCAGGGCAGCGCTTGAACTATTCGTTACGGTGGCGAAGGAGTGGCGCAAGGCCGGAAAGCTCAAAGAGCGCCAGGCGTGGCCCGCGGCAGTACAGGACCGCAAGCGCACCATGCTGCGCAAGAGCCACTTCGATAACGTGCCGATCAAACCACAGCGCGTCTATGAAGAGATGAGCAAGGCGTTCGGTCGTGACACCTGCTACGTCAGCGTGATCGGATTGTCGCAGATCGCCGGTGCGCAATTCCTTGGCGTCTATCGCCCGCGCAACTGGATCAATGCCGGACAGGCCGGCCCGCTCGGCTGGACCCTGCCCGCAGCGCTGGGCGTCCGTGCCGCAGATCCGGAACGCGAGATCGTCGCACTGTCCGGCGATTACGACTTCCAGTTCCTGATCGAGGAGCTTGCCGTCGGCGCGCAGTTCAAGCTGCCTTACATCCATGTCGTCGTGAACAATTCCTATCTGGGTCTGATCCGTCAGGCGCAGCGCGGCTTCGACATGGACTACCACGTGCAGCTTTCGTTCGAAAACATCAACGCACCGGAGCTGGGCGTTTACGGCGTCGATCATGTCGCCGTCACCGAGGGTCTCGGCTGCAAGGCAATTCGCGTCACCCGCCCTGAAGATGCGCAGGCGGCGTTCGCAACCGCACGCGAGATGATGGCGGAGTACCGCGTCCCGGTCGTGGTCGAATTCATTCTCGAACGCGTCACCAACATCGCGATGGGCACCGAGATCGACAATATCGTCGAATTCGAGGAAGTGCTCGACCTGCCGCTTGATGACACGCCAGCAAGTCCGGAAAAGACGTCCCGCGGCGAGCTGTGCCCGTCTAACGACCAACAGGAAAAGGACATTCCGCCGTGCCAAAATTTGCAGCCAATCTGACCATGCTCTTCAACGAATTGCCGTTCATCGACCGTTTCGCGGCAGCAAAGGCGGCCGGGTTCGCGGGCGTGGAATATCTGTTTCCCTATGACTACGAAAAAGCAGTGCTTGGCGAGCAGTTGCAGCAGCATGGTCTCACCCAGGTGCTGCATAACCTTCCGGCAGGCAACTGGGGCGCGGGTGAACGGGGAATCGCAATCCTTCCCGATCGGGTCGCAGAATTCCGCGATGGCGTCAGCCGCGCCATCGAATACGCCAAGGCATTGGACTGCCGTCAGGTAAATTGCCTTGCCGGCATTACACCGGCCAGCTCCGACTCTGCGGAGCTTCGCGCCGTGTTGGTGGAGAATCTTCGCTACGCTGCAGATGCACTCGCGAAGCACCGTATCAAGCTGCTGATCGAGCCGATCAACACCCGCGATATTCCCGGTTTCTTCCTCACCGGAACAGAGCAGGCACTCCAGATAATTTCGGAAGTGGGCTCCGAGAACCTCTTTATTCAATATGACATCTATCACATGCAGATCATGGAGGGTGACATCGCTCCAACCATGAAAAGGCATCTCGGCCGTATCGCGCATATCCAGCTTGCAGATAACCCCGGCCGCAACGAGCCCGGCACCGGCGAAATCAACTATCCCTTCCTGTTTCGCTATCTGGACGAGATCGGCTATCGTGGCTGGATCGGCTGTGAGTACAAGCCGAAGACCACCACCCTGGACGGTCTTGGGTGGTACGAACCGCATACGGTCGATGCGTAATTAAAAAACGAGGGAGATCAAAGAATGACCGATATCGGGTTCATCGGCCTTGGAATTATGGGACGGCCGATGGCGGGCCACCTGCAAGCCGCCGGACATCGCCTTTTTGTTCTGGAGAAATCTGCTGCCTCCAAGGACCTCGTTGCCGCCGGTGCCACCGCGTGCAAATCAGGCAAGGAGATCGCTGAGAAAGCCAGCGTCATCATCCTCATGGTCCCCGACACACCCGACGTTGAATCGGTACTCTTTAATACCGGCGGCGTTGCGGAAGGACTTTCGAAAGGCAAAATCGTCGTCGACATGAGTTCGATTTCGCCGATCGCTACTAAGGAATTTGCAAAAAAGGTCAATGCGAAAGGCGCTGATTATCTGGACGCGCCGGTCTCCGGCGGTGAAGTTGGCGCGAAGGCTGCATCGCTGACCATCATGGTGGGCGGGCCGCAAGGCGCATTCGATACCGTCAAACCGCTGTTCGAGAAGATGGGCAAGAACATCACCCTGATCGGCGGTAACGGTGACGGCCAGACCACCAAGGTCGCCAATCAGATCATCGTGGCACTCACTATCGAGGCCGTCGCCGAGGGTCTGCTGTTCGCCTCGAAAGCTGGTGCCGATCCAACTCTGGTCCGGCAGGCGCTGATGGGAGGACTTGCCACGTCGCGCATTCTCGAATTGCACGGGGAGCGCATGATCAAGCGCACATTCAATCCCGGCTTCCGCATTGAGTTGCACCAGAAAGATCTCAATCTCGCGCTGGAAGGCGCGCGGGCACTCGGCGTATCTTTGCCAAACACCTCGACGGCGCAACAGCTCTTCAATGCCTGCGTCGCCCACGGCGGCAAGGCCTGGGATCACTCCGCAATGGTGAAAGCGCTGGAAACAATGGCTAACCACGAGGTTGCAAAGGGCTAAGGTCCGCGACAATCACCATTGAGCTGATTTTGGCGGCGCGATGAAGAAACACCGCGCCGCTTTTTTATTCGCGCCGTTATAGACTGGTCTACTGGCAAATCGTCTCGATGGAGAACACGTAGGAGAGACGCATGATTGTCGTGACCGGAGACGCTGTAGCCAGACCCGAGACGTTCGACGAAGTGCGCCGGCTAAGCCTGGAACATGTTCATCGCTCACGTACTGAACCAGGCTGCATTTCGCATGCCTTGCACATCGATTGCGTGAATCCGCTGCGCTTTGTGTTTGTCGAGCAATGGGCCGATAAAGAGGTGCTGATGGACCACTTTCGGGTCCCGGAGTCACGCGGTTTGTCAAAGCCCTGCGCGGGCTGCTCGCTGAACCACCGACAATCCAGATCTACGAGGCGGCGCCTCTGCACTTGCCATAGCGGCGCGGAGGCCAACCTCTAGTCGGCGGTCCATCCACCGTCGATCATCAGGGACGAACCGGTCATCAGCGCAGATGCATCGCTGGCGAGGAAAACAATTGCCCCCATCAGATCCTCGACTGTGCCAAGGCGACCGAGCTTGATCTTCTGTAGTACACTCTCTTTGAACGCCGCATTTTCAAAGAAAGGTTTGGTCATGGGCGTCTCGATGAAGGTCGGGCACAGCGTGTTGACACGGATCTTGCTGGCTGCAAGGTCGAGCGCCATCGCCTTCGAGAAACCCTCCATCGCCCATTTCGACGCGCAATAGAGCGAGCGATTGACGCCGCCGACATGCCCCATCTGCGACGACATGTTGATGATCGAGCCGGATACACCCGCCGACACCATCCGTCGCGCAACGGACTGGGCGGCGAAGTATGCCGCCCGCACATTCAGATTCATGACAGCGTCGAAATCCTCCACCGGCACATCGGTGAAGGAATTGGGCCGGTTGGTGCCGGCATTGTTGACGAACGCGTGATACGGCTCGCGTGCCTCCATCGCGGCACGAAACGCAGCGACGTCCGTCACATCGAGCGCAAGCGTATCCGCAGAAAAGCCCTTTTTGCGCAGAGCGGAGGCAACTTTGTCAATCTCGCTGGCAGTGCGTGCACACAGTGTGACATGGGCACCCGCTTCCGCCAGAGCCGTCGCCGCGGCGAGCCCGATGCCTCGGCCCGCCCCGGTGACAAGCGCACGCCGCCCGTCAAGCCGGAACGCCGGCGTTGTGGGCAAAGCGCTCATTCCGCCGCACTCGCATAAGGCACGTTGCGCCCACCATAGCGACGCACGCGAACATTGGCCTGCTCGGCATGACCCGCAAAACCTTCAAGCATGCAAAGCCGCGAACAGTACTCACCGATCATCGCGGAGGCTTGATCCGTCAGGACGCGCTGATAGGTCACGGTCTTGAGGAACTTGCCGACCCACAGACCGCCAGTGTAGCGCGCCGCCTTATTGGTCGGAAGCGTGTGGTTGGTGCCAATCACCTTGTCGCCGTAAGCCACATTGGTGCGCGGTCCGAGGAACAGGGCGCCGTAGTTGGTCATGTTCTTCAGGAAATAGTCCGGATCACGGGTCATCACCTGCACATGCTCGGAGGCGATGCGGTCAGCCTCCCTCACCATCTCTTCTTCGGAATCGCAGACGATCACTTCGCCGTAATCTTCCCAAGCCTTGGCCGCGACCGCGCCAGTCGGCAGTATCTTCAGAAGGCGCTCGATTTCGGCCATTGTCTCGCGCGCGAGTTTTTCCGAGTTGGTGAGCAGGATCGCGGGCGAGTTCGGCCCATGCTCTGCCTGTCCCAGCAGATCGGTGGCACACATCTCGCCATCAACTGTATCGTCGGCAATCACTAGCGTTTCAGTCGGCCCGGCGAAAAGGTCGATACCGACGCGGCCGTAGAGTTGCCGCTTGGCTTCCGCCACGAAGGCGTTGCCCGGCCCGACCAGCATATCGACCGGCGCGATCGATTTCGTTCCGATCGCCATCGCACCGACAGCCTGAATTCCGCCGAGGCAATAGATGACATCGGCACCAGCTAGATGCTGGGCGGCGACGATGGCGGGAGCCGGCTTGCCCTGGAACGGCGGCGCGCAGGTGATGATGCGCGAAACGCCGGCGACCTTTGCGGTGATGACCGACATGTGTGCGGATGCCAGCAGCGGATACTTGCCGCCCGGCACATAACAGCCGACGGAATTGACCGGAATATTCTTGTGGCCGAGAACGACACCCGGCAGCGTCTCGACCTCGACATCCTTCATCGAGTCACGCTGGTGCTGGGCGAAATTGCGCACCTGCTCCTGCGCGAACTTGATGTCGTCGATGTTCCGCTTGGAAAGCTGCCCGACGCAGTCTTTAATTTCCGCATCGGTCAACCGGTAGTCCTTGCGGTCCCACTGGTCGAACTTCACCGACAGTTCGCGAACCGCGTCGTCGCCACGCTTTTCGATATCCGCAAGAATCCCCTCGACTGCAGTACGGACCTTCGTATCGTCTTCCGCCCGCTGGGCGGCATCACGGCTGCGCTTGAGATACTTTGTCATCGGGTGCCTCCGCGATTACTTGATTGCCTGAGGATTAATTGGCGACCCGGCCGCGCCCGGCAGATGCATCGGCGGGGCGGTGAAGAAGAATTCATAGACCTTGTCCTGCGCGCAATCCTCCGCGAGTTCTTTCAGATAGAAGATTTCGCCCATGGAGATTCCGATTGCCGGGATCACCACCCAATGCCACGGCTGGTTTGCTTCATTGGTCTCGTTCGGGCGAACCTCGCATCCCCAGGTGTCGGTACAGATTGCGGCGATATCCTTCTCGCGAATCCAATAGCAGGTTTCGAACGCCATGCCCGGCGCATCGCCACCGGCGTAGCCCGACCAGTCTTTCTTCTTCAGGCATCGCTCCTGGTGGCCGGTGCGAACGATGACGAAATCGCCCTTGCGGATTTCAACGCCCTGATGCTTCGCGCAGGCATCCAGATCCGCATTGGTGATCGCATAGCCGTCATCGAGCGACTCCACCCCCTTGAACCGGGCGACATCGAGCAGCACCCCACGGCCCGCCATTTTGTCGCGCGTATGCTCGATGCCGAGCTTCTTCGCGCCGCGGGCGTCGACCAGCTTGGCATCGTAGCCGTTGTACATCTTGTCATCGAGGAAGATGTGGCAGAGGGCATCCCATTGCGTCGATGCCTGACAGGGCATGTTGATCGCATCGTCGGCGTAACGCAGATACGGCGAAGGAACGTCCTGATTGCCTGCTGCGGCATCGGTGCCGGTCGCCAGCATGGTGTGAATTGGATTCCAGCGGCCTCCGAACAGGCCGGACTGAATCGGCTCTTTCAGCGAAAGGCCAAGCGCAAACACCTTGCCTTTCTTGATGAGCTTGCCGGCATTGATGACATCTTCAGGACTCACGTTATTGAGCGTTCCGATCTGATCGTCAGCACCCCACCGGCCCCAGTTCGAGAGTTTCTTGGCGGCTTCATAGATTGCAGCTCTGTCGACTTTCATGGAGATGTTCCTTGCCTTATTTATCGAATGATAATTTTGTCGGCGAGCGACCGCCCGGAGCAGCTTCTTCAGGCTACACCGAGCAGTAACGCTCCTTGATTTCATCGTCGGCCAGCAGTGCGGCCGCAGTCGCGTGATGCACAACCGCGCCCTGGTCCAGCACATAGGCGCGATCGGCGATATCGAGCGCCAGTTCGACGTTCTGCTCAACCAGCAGAATCGTTGTTCCTTCCGACTTCATCTTTCGGAACAGCTCGAACATCTCGTCGACGAGCACGGGCATGATACCTTCCGAAGGCTCGTCCAGCATGATGAGATCGGGCTTCGATATCATCGCACGCGCAATCGCCAGCATCTGCTGTTCGCCGCCAGACATTGTGACGGCTTCCTGATCCAACCGCTCTGCCAGACGGGGAAAAATTTCCGCGATCTGAGCAATGCGACGGACTTCTTCCTTCTTCGCGGGCGACGCAACAAGGCCGAGCCGCAGATTCTCACGCACAGTCAGTCCCTGCACGATGCGGCGCTCCTCTGGAACATATGCCAAACCGAGACCGAAGCGGACGTGAGCCGGCTGGTCCAGCACTTCTTTGTCCTTGAACACCACCGATCCGCGGGTCTTGTCGAGTAAACCAATGATCGATTTTAGTGTCGTGGTCTTGCCAGCGCCATTGCGGCCGATCAGACAAACGATCTCGCCCTTGTTCACCTCAAGGCCGATATCCTGCAACACATGGCTCGCGCCATACCAGGAGTTGAGATTTTCCACGCGCAACATCGCTTCAGTGCTCCCGCTGGCCAAGATAGACTCGCTTGACCTGTTCATTCTGGCGGACTTCCGTTGGCGTTCCCTGAGCAAGCAGTTCGCCGTGGTGAAGCACCAGCACCCGGTCGCTAATACCCATCACCAGCTTCATCTTGTGCTCGACAAGAATGACCGTGCGCTCCTTCGAGAGCTTCACGATCAGATCCATCATCACGCGGGTTTCTTCGGGGCTCATGCCTGCCGTCGGCTCATCCAGCAGCAGCAGACGCGGATTCGCGGCCAGCGCCATCCCGATCTCAAGCGCACGCTGTTCACCATGCGCAAGTTCCTTGGCCAACCTCTCGCGGCGATCCCAAAGGCCGACCAGCGCGAGCAGCGCATCCGCCTTCTCAATAAGACCCGGAAGCCTGGACCGAGGACGCCAGATATCGTAGCGCGACACAAACGCCTGCAATCCGACGCGCACGTTCTCCCGTGTCGTCAACAGCGGGAACACGTTGGTGATCTGGAATGACTTTGCGATCCCCATGTGAGCGAATTCGTGCTGCGCGATATTCGTCACATCGCGCCCCTCGAATTCAACCTTGCCGCTGGACGGAGGAAAAGCGCCTGACAGGAGGTTGAAGTAGGTGCTTTTGCCGGCGCCGTTCGGGCCAATGATGGATGTGATCGCATTGCGCGAGAATTCAGCAGAGATGTTGTTCAGGGCCACGAACTTCCCGAACGACTTGCTCACGCCGGTGGTGCGCAGGATGACCTGCGATGTATCTGTCGAAGTCATCATTTGTTAATCCGCTTCAAGATCGTTCCCCAGATACCCGCCGGGAAAAACAGGACGCAGATCATGAACACCGCGCCGACGATCAATTGCCAGTGGACGGTCCACAGCGACACCAGATTTTCCAGCAGCAGGAAAACCGCGGCGCCAACGAATGGACCGAAGAAGGTGCCCATCCCGCCTAGCAGAGACATCATAACAACCATGCCCGACGTCTCGATGTGCAGGATTTCGATCGGCACGATGGACAGGTGCAACGCCATCAATGCGCCGGCCAGACCGCAGAATGCACCAGAGAGGATGAATGTGATCAGCCGCGTCAGCGTGACGTTATACCCCGATGCGCGCGCGCGTGCTTCATTCTCGCGAACGGCCTCGATCACAGCACCGAACGGCGACGCAAGAATCCGCGACAGAACGAAGAGCGCCATGATGACGAATGCCGCGACGACATAGTACCGCGTCAGCGGATTGATAAAGTCGAATTTGAAACCGAGGATGTCGATGACGCGAACGTTGATTCCGCGCAGGCCGTTCTCGCCGCCGGTCCAATCGACCGCCTGATAGAAGAGATAGAAAACGCACTGCGACAGGGCCATCGTCACCATGGCGAAGTAAATGCCCCGAGTACGGATCGCCAGTGAACCGATCGCGGCGGCCATGACGGTGCCGCCGAGAATGCCCATCCCAATCGCGACATACCACGGCCAGCCGAGATGAACGATAGCGATGCCGCAGAGATAGGCGCCGGTGCCGAACAGCGCGGCGTGACCGAAGGATAGCAGCCCGAGGTATCCGAACAGCAGATTGAAGCCGACGGCATAGAGCCCATAGATCAGGATGTTCACCGCCAGCGCGGTGAACGGCATCACCAGCGGAAACACCAGCACAAAGATGCTCGCCAGGATCGCGCGGTGACGCTTGGCGAAATCGAACCAGCTCGCCGATGCGACAGCCGGCTGGGTCAGGGTCTGAGAAAGCTCATTCATTACTTTATACCCGCCTCAGCTCATGAGACCCGCGCGGCCGAAGAAGCCTTGCGGACGGATGAGGAGAACAATTGCCATCAGGGCGAAGATTGAAACCTTGGCCATTTCGGGCGCAAACAGCGACGTCATGCTGACGACCACGCCAACCAGCAGGCCGGCGATGACCGCGCCTCCGATGGAGCCCATGCCACCAACCACGGTGACAACAAAGGCCTCGGCGAGAATAGTCGCTCCCATTTCCGGAATAACGCCTTGCAGGGGTGCCGCGAGAAGCCCGGCCAACGCGGCAATTCCCGAGCCGATCCCGAATACGAATAGCCATACCCGTGCCACATTGACGCCAAGCACGCGAACGATCTGCGGATCGCGTGCGCCGGCACGGATAATCAGACCAAAGCTGGTACGCTCAAGGAAGAGCCACAGGCCAAGCAGAACCGCTGCCGCGACGCCGATCACGAACAGACGATAGAGCGGGAAGTATCCGACACCGATATTGACAGCGCCCTGAAGGAGCTCCGGCGTATCGAATGGATAGCCGCTCTTGCCGAAGGCAATGCGGATCAGTTCAACCATGACGTAGCTGAGACCAAACGTCAGCAGCAGCGGATAGTCGATGCCGCGGCCGTAGAGCGGCCGGATCAGGAACCGTTCGACGACAAGTCCGATAGTGCCGACAATCAACGGGACGGCAACCAGACAGAGCCAGAAGTTCCCGCCCAGCGAGAGAAGGAACAGTCCGACATAAGCTCCAACCATATAAAAGGCGCCGTGCGCGAAGTTCACCACGGTCAGCATGCCGAAAATCAACGACAAGCCGATGGCGAACAACACGTAGATCGCGCCAAGCGCCAACCCGGTAAAGAGTTGCAGTGCGATCAGATCAAAGCTCAGGCCGGCCATAGTTATCTCCAAGTAAGACGCGCGCCCCGCGAGGGACGCGCGTCTGCTGGTTCACAGTTCAGGACTTGTGGCCGAGCGCTTCGCAGGTGCGCAGGTTCTTTTCGCTTGGCTCTTCAGTCGCCAGCACATTGAACACGTCGGACTCGCCCTTCTCGGGTTTCGATTTTGACTCGATGATCAGAACCGACTGCACGGCCTGGTGATCGCACTTGCGATAATATTCAGGGCCCTTGTAGTAATCGTACTTCAAGGCTTCGACAGCAGCGATGACTTTGTCTGTGTCGAGGCTTCCGGCGGCCTTGGCGCCCATCAGCAGCGTCTTGACGCCGGCATAGCCCAGCGCGCCGTAGTCCGACGGCACCTTGCCGCCGTGCATTTTGCGGAACCGATCGTTGAACGCCTTTGCAGAGGCAACCTTGTCTTCGATGCCCCAGTAGTACGAGGTTCCGCCGATGACGCCTTCGAATGCCTGCGCGCCGGCAGCGATGCGGCCCGTATAGAGCAGGATCGGCGCAACGATCTTCATGCTCTTCTTCATGCCGAAATCGGTTGCCTGCTTGAGCGCGATCTGCTGATCGCGGCCGAAGTTGCTGATGACGAGAATGTCCGGCTTCAAAGCCTGAATGCGCGGCAACAGTGCCGAGAAGTCCGTGGTGCCGAGCGGATGCCGGATATCGACAAGGCTTTCGATCCCCAAGGCCTTTCCGGCTTCCTGGAAGCCGCGCACCATTTCATGGCCATAAGCATAGTCCGCAGTGAGGAACGCAACCTTCTTGCCGAACTTCGAGAACGCGTAGCGTCCGACAGCGCCCGCGGTCAGATGCGGCGTGAGCGCTTCGTGGAACGTGTACTTGCTGAAATCCTTGGCCTCGTTGATTTCGTCCGACTGGCTGATCGAGTTGTAGATGATCTTGCGCTCTTTGGTGACGTTGTTCACTGCAAGCTGAACGGAAGCAGACAGGCTGCCGACGATGAAGTTGACCTTTTCCTTCTCGATCAGTTCCAGCGTGCGGGTCGCCGCTTCACCAGGATTGAGCTTGTCATCGCGGACCAGCAACTCGGCCTTGCGACCATCGAGACCACCGGCCTCGTTGAATTCGGCAATAGCAACTTCCGCTGCGCGCACCTGGTCCTGGGCTTCGGTGCCGTAGGGACCGGTCAGCGGAACGGGAAAACCAACCTTGATCGTCGCTTCCTGTGCTTGAAGAAGATTGATGCGAAACGGCGAGGCCGCCAGAACGGCGCCAGCACTGGCTGTGGTCAGCAGGCGGCGGCGCGAAATCGAGTTAGAACCTGTCGTCTTCTTGGCCATGTATTCCTCCGAGGTTGATATTGTTTTGTAGCGTCGGTCAGATGCGCCCGAGAGCGGTAAGAATGACTCTTGGCGTTAGCGGAATTTCGGTCACGGTGACATTGAACGGCGACAGCGCATCATTCACTGCGTTGGCCACAACGGCGGCGGCCGCCGCTGTCCCGGCTTCTCCGGCCCCCTTGGCGCCAAGCTCGCCATCCAGCGTCGGAGAAACGATATGCCGGACATCGATATCCGGCATTTCGCCTGACATCGGCACCAGGTAGTCCGCCATGTTGGCGTTGGTGAGCTGTCCGCGTTCATCGTAGATGCAGTGTTCGTACAGCGCTGCGCCAAGTCCCTGCACCACGCCGCCGCGGATCTGTTCGTCCACGAGTTGCGGATTGATGATGGTGCCGCAGTCCTCGACAACCCAGTGCCTGAGCAGTTTGATAAAGCCGGTGCGGGTGTCGACCTCGAGCCAGGAAGCCTGAATGCCGTTGGTGAATGCAAACGGATACTCGCGCGGCACGAAATGGCGTGTCGCCATCAGCTCGGGCTGGAAGCCCGGCGGCAAGGTATCGGGCCTGAAGTAAACGATTCGGGCGAGCTCATGCAGCTCGATACGTTGCTGGCCGCCATGAACGTCAACGACGGCGTTGTCAACGATATCCAGGTCCGCCGGCTTGGCCTGTAAAATAGCAGCCGCGACATCCAGAATGTTGTTGCGCAGAACCTTGGCCGCCTGCAACGCGGCTTCGCCGCCGATGCCGGCGCCGCGCGACGCCCAGGTGCCACCGCCGTAAGGCGTGTTGTCGGTATCGCCAAGAATGACTCGCACGCGCTCCATCGATACGCCAAGCACGCTGCCGACGATCTGTGCGGTGAGGGATTCCGATCCCTGCCCCTGCTCCGTGATGCTGGTTTGGCAGATTACTCGACCTGTGGCGTCCAGGCGGACGGCGACGCCATCCTGCGAGGAAATCCGCGCCCCGCCAACGCCATAGAACGCTGCGCTCGGATTAGTCACCTCGATGAAGCTGGCGATGCCAATGCCGCGATAGATTCCCTGCTTGCGCAGGGCCGCCTGCTCGGCGCGCAGCGCACCGTAATTCATCATCGCGTACAATTTGTCGAGCGAGGCGTGATGCGACAGCGCCTCGAACTTCAACCCGGATGGCGAACCGCACGGATAGGCGTCATCGCGGATCAGGTTGCGTCGCCGAATTTCGAATGGGTCCATCCCGATCCGCTGAGCGGCAAGATCGACCAGACCCTCGGTGATCGAGCATGCGATCGGATGCCCCACGCCGCGATATTGGCAGGTGACGTTCTTGTTCTGGAAAACGACACGGGTCCGAGCCCGATAGTTTGGTGTCGTGTAGGGTCCACCGACCAGATTGACGACCTGATTGGCTTCGATCGCGCTGGTGCGCGGGTACATCGAATACGGACCGATACCGGTGACGTCGTCGATCTCGAATGCATTGATCGTGCCGTTCTTGCTGACGCCGATGCGCGCCTTACAAACGTGATCTCGCGCGTGAATGTCGGTGTTGAAGCTTTCAACCCGATCCGCAACGAACTTGATCGGGCGGCGCAGCAGCTTCGACAGCGCCAATGTCGCCATTTCGTCCGCGTAGATATGGACCTTGATGCCGAATGAGCCACCGACGTCCTTGCAGACAACCCGAACCTGCGCCTCATCAAGACCGAGATGCTTGGCGGCAATGTTCTGCACCATATGTGGCGCCTGGGTGCCCAGATAAACGGTGAGACGCTCGTCGCCGCTGTTCCAGTCCGCAAGCACCGCGCGCGGCTCGAGCGTGACACCGGTGTGGCGGCCGAACACAAACTCGGCTTCCACGACCTCGTCGGACTCCCTGAACGCCTGATCAACAGCTCCGGCATCGAGATTACGCTCGAAAGCCAGATTATCGCCGAGATTGGGATGGATCACCGGTGTTGCAGGATCGAGCGCCGTGCGCATGTCCGTCACCGGCACGAGCTCTTCGTAATCCACCGAGACAAGTTCGGCGGCGTCCTCGGCGAGCGCGCGGCTGGTCGCAACAATGGCGGCCACAGCTTCGCCCTGCCAGCAAGCCCGGTCGACGGCGATTGCATGCTGCGGCGCTGACTTCAGGCCCTTGAGATGCGACAGGACGCCAACCCACGGCGAAATGACCTTCGCGAGCTCCGCACCGGTCACAACCGCGATCACGCCGGGCATTGCTTTCGCCTCGGTCGCGTCGATCTTCAGAATCCTGGCATGAGCGTAAGGCGAACGCAGAAATACGACGTGCGCCATGCGCGGAAGCGTCAGATCGCTGACATACTGGCCGCGACCCTGCATGAGCCGTCCCAGGTTGGGGCGGGGCACCGTCTTGCCGATATATGAATTCGGGCGGTCGAGAACGGAAAGACCGCGCTGCTTCATTGAGCTATCGTTCATCGCACCCGCCCCGCGCGTGCGCGTGCCGTAGCTTCGACGGCATCGACGATTGCATGATAGCCCGTGCAGCGGCAGTAATTGCCGGACAGATGCTCGCGGATTTGCTCGCGGTCAGCTTGCGGCTCATGCTTCAGGATGTCCTGCGCCGCCATCAGCATCCCCGGCGTGCAGTATCCGCACTGAAGAGCATTGCGATCCTGAAATGCGGCCTGCAAATCGGAAATCTCGCCGCTGTCCGACAGACCTTCGATCGTTTCAACGGACGCGTTCTCCACCTGCACCGCCAACAGCAGGCAGGCTCGCACAATGTCACCATTGACGCGAACGGTACATGCACCACAAACGCCATGCTCGCAACCGACATGCGTTCCGGTAAGGGACAGATGCTCCCGCAGGAAATCAGCCAGATTGAGCCGAGGAAGCACGCTCGCGGACACGCGCTCTCCGTTCACGATCAGGGAGATCGGCATTAGATCAGTCATGCGAGCTTTCTCGTTTCGAGATCGGGCCGGCCGAGCAACGTCACAACGCACTGCTCCAAAAGCTGACGCGCCAGATAGCGGCGCATGGAAGCCGAAGCCTGCTGATCCTCCTGCGGATCAAGCTCTTCATCGAGGGCCGCCTGTGCGTCGGTAAGCATCGATGCCGTTACAGGCTTTCCGATGAGATGCTTTGATGCGCCTGCAAGCATCGGTTTGTCGCCCACCGCAAAAAAGCCGAGCCTGAGGTCCGTGAGCACGTCCCGCTCAAGAACCACGGATGCCGCCAATCCCACGATGGCGTAATCGCCCTTGCGACGCGCATATTCGTGAAAGAAGTGGACGGAGTTCGGTGTTGCGACAGGAACCTCGACCGCAACCAGCAACTCTTCTGGCGACAGCAATGTTTCGTAGATTCCCGTAAAAAAGTCGGCCGCGGGGATGCGGCGCTCACTGTCCTTACCGCGCACAACGATGGATGCACCAAGCGCGATGACGCACGCCGGAAGTTCCGATGCCGGATCGGCATGCGCCAAGCTGCCGCCGATAGTGCCCCTGTTGCGAATCGCCGGGTGAGCAACATGCGCGATAGCTTCGGTCAGAAGCGGAGCGTGTTTGGCGATGTCCGGGGACTTCTGAACATCGACGTGCCGGGTGAGCGCGCCGATCTTGAGAACGCTATTGGTTACGGAGACCCCGCGCAGCTCGGCAATGGCGCCGATATCAACCAGCAGCGAGGGCGCCGACAGCCTGAGATTCAAGGCCGGCATCAAGCTTTGACCACCGGAGAGCACTTTCGCCTGATCGCCGTGCAAAGCAAGCAGATCCAATGCGTCGTCGACGCTTGAAGCACGCGCATAGTTGAAAGCCGAAGCTTTCATTCCGGCAACCTCCCCTCGCCTCATTTTATGATGGGCTTGGATTTTATTAGAGAGTGCCGCGCACCAAAGGTCAAGCCTTGTTTATCGAACGATTATTTCGCTGCCATGAACAGGTCGTGACGTGGACGGCCGGACATCATGGCCATTCACCGGCTCTGTATGGATAGGCGAGATACGACAAATCAAAGACAGGGTTACGGAATTCACAATTGGAAGATCCGGGAAACGAAGGCTTTCGCGTTGCACAATTTCCTAGCGCCGAACCGCTGGTCGCGTCGCGCGGCGTTGAGATATTCGCTGCGCACCAGTGCGTTTTTGAAAAATAAGAAGCGCCCGTTCGGCTTCCATCTTGAGAATTTCAGCGAATAAAGCCGCCGCCGGGGACATCACCTTTCGCGCCGGCTCGATCAAAACGAACTCGGAATAAAACGGCGGCTCATCGAGCGGCCTGACATCGAAGCGATCCTCATCCAGGTCCGAAACCATCATCACAAAGGGCAGAATGGCGACCCAGTCGCTCGCTGCGACAAATTGCAGCGTGCCCATCATCGCGTCGAGTTCGAGGCGCTGCGCGACGGTAACGCCATTGGCGGTGAAGTACGTTTCGATGTTGCGGCGGCGGGTGTTCTGAGGACCGGGCAACACCACTTTGAGCGGATCAAGGTCCGAAAGCCTGACCGGCTTCAGATTGCTTTTGGTCCGCTTCGCGCTGACAAGCATCTCCCGATCGCGTGCAAGAAGGCGATGCGATATCCCGGTTACCCCCTCAAACGCCGGCACAATGGCGAAATCCAGTTCGCCTTTCAGGATCATGTCGGTCAGAACGCCCGAATAGGCTTCAGTGACGCTGATCTCGGAGCCCGGGGCGGAGGTCAGAAACCTGTCGAGCGCCGGAGCGAGCAGCGATCTGGTGAACGTTGGCATCAGACCCACGCGGATCGCGCCGCGGACATGATTGACCGCGACACTTTGCTGCGCTGCCTCCAGCTTTTTCAGAACGTCCACGCACTCGCGATAATAGAGTTTCCCGGCGAGTGTCGGCTCGATGTCGCGGCCATTACGCTCGAGCAACGCTGCCCCGAGTTCGAACTCAAGCTGCTTGAGATGCTGAGAAATCCCGGACTGGGTCGCGCCCTCCCGTTTGGCAGCCGATGTGAATGAGCCCTCTTCATAGACCGCGACAAAAGACCTGATCTGGCGAAGCGAAATCATCCATCAACTTTCTTAATGCAATTGAGTAGGAATAATCATTTTTCTAATAGCCCACAATCGTTACTCTTGCGTCCAGAAACAAACGTCTCGGGAAACGCACAATGAAGCTGGGCTTTTTCACCATGCCGATCCATCCGCTGGATAAGGACTGGCGGCAGTCGCTGGCCGAGGATCGCGAGGCCTTCTTGCTCGCCGACGAACTCGGATTTACCGAGGCCTATGTCGGAGAGCATGTTACCGACAAGGCCGAGAACATCACGTCCTGCGTGACATTTCTGGCTTGGATCGCTGCCGCGACGAAGCAGATCAAATTGGGCACCGGCACCGTGAATATGCCCAACACGCATCCTGCAACGGTCGCAGCAACCATCGCGATGCTGGACCATATGCTCGATGGCCGTTTTATTTTCGGCATCAGCCCCGGCGGTCTTCTTTCCGATGCGGAACTGTTCGGTAATCTCGATTTCAACCGCAACGAGATGTTCCTCGAGGCGATCAATCAGGTGCTTGGCATCTGGTCGGGAGAGCCGCCGTACAATCTGCAAGGCAAGTACTGGACGGTGTCCACGCAGCGAACGCAGATCAAGGAAATCGGCCAGGGCTACATCCCTCGCCCCCTGCAACGGCCGCATCCGCCAATCGTCGTGACAGCGGTCGCGCCCTTTTCAAAGGGCGTTACCGAAGCGGCCGTTCGGGGATGGGACCCGATTTCTGCAAACTTCCTGATGCCCGCATGGGTCAAAAGCCACTGGCCGAAATACGTTGAAGGCTGCGAGCGCGGCGGTCGCCCCGCAGATCCCGCAAACTGGCGTGTCGCCAAGAGCGTTTTCGTGGCTGACGATGCCGCGACTGCCAAAGCCTATGCCACCGATCCCAACGGTCCATATGTGAACTATTACCGCTCATTGTTCACAAAGCTGAAGAAGAATGGACGGATCGAACTGTTCAAGACGCGCCGCGATCAGCCGGATGACGAGGTGACGCTGGAGATGATCTGCGACAAGCTGATCATCTATGGCACGCCGGACAGCGTTGCCGATCAGCTTCTTGCTTTTCAGAACGAGGTCGGCACATTCGGGACGCTGCTCTATGCCGGCAAGGATTGGAAAGACCGCGAACTCGGGCGAAGATCCATGATCCTGACGGCGGAAAAAGTCTTGCCGCTGGTGAACGCAGGTTCGCCCAGACAGGCCAGAGCCGCAGAGTAGTTGCCAGAGCAGGAATCTCCATTGGCCCTCACCGATCGCGTCCCCTACCAAGCCCTCATCGATCGCCCCAAGCTGGTCCTTCCCGGCGGCAAGAAGCTGGCGGTCTGGATCATCCTGAATGTCGAAGAATGGCGGATCGAAAATGCGATGCCGCGCACGGTTCTCAGCCCACCGATGGGGCAACCGCTGCTGCCTGACGTGCCAAACTGGGCGTGGCACGAATACGGAATGCGCGCGGGCTTCTGGCGCCAATTGAAAGCGCTGACCGACCGGAACATTCCGACCACGCTGGCCATCAACGGCAATGTCTGCACATCGTATCCGCGCGTCGCGGCAGCGGCGCGCGATGCCGGATTCGAGTTCATGGGACACGGCTTCCTTCAGGGACCAATGCACAAACTCGACAACCAGGGCGACGCCATCAAGCGCGCTGTCGACACCATTGCGAAGTTCGCCGGCAAGCCCCCGCGTTCGTGGGAAAGTCCCGGATTGACGGAAACCAACGATACGCTCGATCTTCTCCGACTGAACGGGATCGAGTACGTCGCGGATTGGGTGATCGACGATCTTCCGCAGGACATCGATACCCCGCACGGCACAATCACGACGATTCCCTACACTGTCGAGACCAACGACATCGTCGTTCACGCGCTGCAACACATGGCTTCGGATCAGTTCATGCGCCGATGCATCGACCAGTTCGACCGGCTGTATCTTGAAGGCGAAGAGAACGCTCGTGTCATGGCGATCTCAATTCATCCTTACATCACGGGCGTTCCGCACCGGATCAAGTATCTTGAGCAGTTGCTCGACTATGTGATCGGCCACGACGGCGTTGCCTTGATGACTGCGAGCGAAATAGGCGACTGGTATCGCGACCAGATGGCCAAGGCTTAAAATCCGATTGGAGTTCAAACATGATCCGAGCCGCCATTGTCGGACTGGGATGGTGGGGACAGACCATCGCCAGCAATCTTGCGGCCAGCGAGGTCATCAGGCCGGTACTAGGCATCGATCCCCTCGAGCCCATGCGCGCGAAAGGTGCCGCGCTGGGGCTTGAAACTTCCGGCCGCTTCGAGGATGCCCTGGCCCGCTCCGACATCGACGCCGTTATCCTCTGCACGCCCCAAGATCGCCATGCGGCGCAGATCGAAGCTGCCGCCAAATCCGGCCGTCATGTGTTTTGCGAGAAGCCGCTTTGCACGACCGGAGCAGATGCAGAGCGAGCCATTGCCGCTGTCAGAAAGGCGAACGTGCAACTTGGCATCGGACATGAGCGCCGCTTCGAGCCCGCCGTGATCGAGTTGCGCAAGCGGTTCGCAGATGGCGAGTTCGGCAATGCGCTCGTGCTGGAGGGCAATTTCAGCCAGGACAAGTTCCTCAATATGCCCCCGGATAACTGGCGCCTGTCGAATACGGACAATCCCGTCGGCCCACTCTCGGCAACCGGTATTCATCTGGTCGATCTTTCGATCGCGATTCTCGGAAAGCCCACTTACGTCTGGGCACGGCTGGCCACGCTCGGGAGCCATTTCGCAAACGGGGATACGCTCTCGATCACCATCGGTTTCGAGAACCGCACGACGGCTACGCTGAACGCGGTGCTCGCAACGCCATTTATGGGTCGGCTCGCGCTGCTGGGATCAAAGGGCTGGATGGAAATCCGCGACCGGACCCATCCGGAGAGCCCGACCGGCTGGGACGTCACCCGCGTTCAGCGCGATCGGCCACCGGAAAGCGCTTACTATCAGCCCCACCCTGCGGTGAGGGATAATCTGGAAGCTTTCGGAAGGGCGGCGCTTGGCGGAAGCCTGTATCCCGTAACCCATGAGGAAATGCTAATGAACGTTCGCACGTTCGAAGCCATTCAGCGATCAACTGCCAGCGGCGGCATTGAGCCGGTTTGATTTCACCGCCGGCCGCTTGGCAACATTGTTGGACACGCGTGCAAATCCCGCAAGATAGCCGTCGATCGCATTCGCGATCATTTCTTCCTTTTCCTGAAGCGGCTCCATCTCGTAGATGTACCTGCGAACGCCGTAATAGAAAATGCCGCCGTGGAAGACCCACGCCATTTCGATCTCGGATGCCGTCGGCTTGGCCTGCGTCGGCAGACCAGCTTCGAACCTGACTTCCTTGATGATGCGCGTCAGGATCTTGTCCCGCACAACGCCGACATACCAGCGGTTGATGTCCAGGCCCTTCAGGCCGGAGAACAGATAAATTCGAAGCCATTTCCGCGTGAAGATCACGTTGGTATAAGCTTCGTAGAACTGCACAAGGCGCTCGCGGATGGGCCGCGAACGGTTGGTGAGAAGCTTCTCCCAGCCGGTGTCGAGCGGCTCGAGATAGACCTTGCGGTAGACTTCCTTGATCAGTTCTTCCTTGCTCGGGAAGTAGCGATACAGCAGCGGCTGGGTCACACCCAGCCGGCGCGCGAGTTCGCGCGTGCCACCGTTAAATCCCTCTTCGGAAAAGAACTCTGTCGCCTTGCGAACGAATTCCTGACGCCGGTCCTCGGGAGACAGGCGCTTCTGCTTGACCCGCGCAACCGATGGTGACGGTTTCTTTTTCATAAAGACCTGCTGGGGTTATGCCCCAGGAACAAAGTGACCAAAACTTCCGCGTGCAAACAGCAGCGGCTCCGCACGGTTGTAATCATAAGCCTCTACGGCACCAAGGAAAATAACGTGGTCGCCCCCGTAATAGCGGTCCGCGCTGCGGCACTGGAATGTGGCGACCGCATCCGCAAGAACCGGCGCATCGCCAAGACCGGGTTTCCAGGACACCCCAGCGAACTTGTCCTCGGCCCGCGTGGCAAACTGCTTTGCCAAGCCCTGCTGGGATGCTCCGAGCACGTTGACCGCAAAATGACTCGCGTTCTGAAAGATATTCATGCTTGGAGAGTAAGATACCAGGCTCCACAAGACGAGCGGCGGATTCAGCGAAACCGACGCAAACGAATTGCAGGTCAGGCCGGCCTGCCGGCCATCCGGCGTTGCCGCCGTAATCACCGTCACGCCGGTCGCATAGGACCCCAGCGCGTTCCGGAAATCTCGCGGATCGATCGGCGAACTGTCGCTCGACAATTCGTTCCTGAAATCCGTCGGGTTCTGCGATGCAACCATCACCGAGCCTCAGAGGGTCAGGTTTTCGGACGGCAAGTCCAGCGCAACGCGACCATAGTTGGTTCCGGCAGCATCGAAGCTGAACGCGATATGAGCGTTGATCGCGTGAGCATCGCGGAACTGCCGCTGCAATGCGCCAGTCGTGTAAAGGCCCCGCGCGCCGCTCGCCGAAAACAGCGTCGAGACCGCTTCGGTGCACAGATTGACCGCATATGCCCCATCGCGCCGGTATTTGGTTTTTTCCGAGAGATCGGGGACAGTACCATGGCGGGCATCAGACATGGCTTCAATGCACGTCCGGCGCATGATGAGACGTGCCGCATCGATTTTTGCGGAGGCTTCAGCGATCTTGATTTGCGTCGTCTGCAGGTCGCCAAGTTTTGCGCGGTTGTAGGTCGAAGCGCGATGCTTGGCGATCCCGACATAGTCATCAAGGCACGCCTGCGCATTGCCCAGGCCCGCGCCTGACAGGACAAACGGAAACAGGGAGAATACCGGCAAGGCGTAGAGCGCCCCGGGATTCACCGCGCTTCCAGGTGTCGCGCCACCGGCAACGTCCTTGACCGCAAGCGTCATGTAATCCGGAACGAACACATCCTTGGCTTCGACGTCGTTCGATCCGGTCCCCTTCAGGCCGGTCGAACTCCATGTGTCGAGAATCTTGTAGTCGGACTGCTTCAACAGAAATATCCGGTATTCCACCCCATCCGCATCGTCCTCGGACGACACGATGCCCGCAAGCATGTTCCACGTGCTCGAATCCACACCCGACGAGAACGGCCAACGGCCCGAGATGGTATATCCACCGGCGACTTTCGTGGCGCGGCCGGCTGGAAACACAAACGACGATGCAATGAGGGCATCGACATTTTCGTTCCAGATCAGGTCCTGCGCGCGCGCATCGAACATGCCGAGCATCCAGTGATGGCTGGCCAGGTTCGCGAGATTCCATGCGACCGACGCATCGGCAAGCGCGACAACATCAGCGAAATCGACCAACGCGACATAATCAAGCTCGGAGCCACCGACCCGCTTGGGCTGGAGAATTCGGAACAAACCGACTTGGTGAAGCTCCTTCTCCGTTTCAGGCGGAAGGCGCCGCATCTCTTCCGTCTTGGCAGCGCGCTCACGCAACTTTGGAACAAGCGCGCGTGCCCGCTCCAGCATTTCTGAGTATGCGCCGTCCTGACCGTTCGAACGCCGGTCCAGATCAAGCTTATGGACAGTGCCTGACATGCTCGCCTCCCTGAAACTATCGCGCCGCAGCTTTTCTCGGAGCATTTGGCTTTATATGCGGACGATCAAGATAGAGTGATGCTCGCAGTCCTTCGTCGTCCTGAGTCGCAAACTCGGACAGCAATTTCATCTCCGGAATACGCGAACGATCCAGCGTATTCACATCCGGCCAGTCAATCTCAACCAGATTGCCGGCGGGGTCCCGCAGATACATCTGTACGCAGCCGTCCGGCAGTTCGTTGACTGCATTGCGGAAGGCCGAGAAATCGAGCGCTCCGATCGCTTTAGCCTTCTCATAAGCTGCATGAAAATCGTCAACGTCGAGCGCGAAGTGCTGATAGACCGGAACACTATCTTCGAGTTCGAACAGATGAAGTTGAAGATCTCCGCAGCGCAGATACTTGGTCTTGAAACCGAAATTGTAGGTCGGGATCAGCTCCATGCCCAGCACGGTCTGATAGAAACGGGCGGACTCTTCGAGGTTCTTCGCGCCAATGGAAAGGTGGTTGAAACCAAGGACTTTCATGTCTTCACTCCCGCGAGCTTGTTGAGCTTTTTATTTTATCACCCGATAAATAACGCAACAGAACTGGAATTGCAAGCACGGCGCAGCCCAGTGCGCCGCACAAAGCGCGCGGCGTACTGATCTATCCCTGCCAAATCTCGAAATTCCCGATGCGAAGCTGGCCTTTAGACCCTTCGCGGTAGCCTAGTCTGGCCGACCCAGCGCCCTCAAAATCTGCGCTCGCGACGAGCGCGGACGATGAATTCCGCACAATGCAGCCTGCAAATCCCGAACACGCTCAGCATTGCTGCCGGCCCGGCTTCCATCCGCATTGATGAAACTGTTCTCGAATCCGATCCTGCAATGGCCGCCCATCGCGGCTGCGGCGACCAGCGACGCCGTCTCGGATGCGCCAAAAGCGCAAACCCACCAATCGAAGCGTTCCGCGCCGCCGTTGTCCCGAACCTTCGCAACGAATGGCGCGAGTTCAGCGGGATCGCTTTCCTGAGCCACGGCATATCGGCCAAGCGGGAAAATGACGGAATGCCGATGACCGGGGATGACCCCACGCTTCACGAGATCGAGCAGATGGTCGAATTCATTTGCAGCATAGACGATGTGCTGAACGGCAATGCGCTGCTCGTGGGCCCATCGATACAGGTCCGCAGCAGCACTTTCCGCGCTCGGGTCCGGGATCAACTCCTTGGTCGCGATGCTGACTGCCTCGGGGCGAACGGCTCGTACCACGGCGATCTGCTCGTCGGGGCTGAAGATGCCGACCGCTTCGGTTGTAATCTGAACGACGAACTCCGGACCAGTGAGCTCCCGCACCGCTTCGGTCGCGGCCAGATAGCGCGCCGCATCAAGCGTATGACGACCGTCCGCATCGCGAACGTGCATATGAATGGCTTGCGCGCCCGCACTCTTGCATGCAAGCGCATCCGCTGCGATTGCCTCAGTTGTCAGCGGCAGATTTGGATGCTCTGCATGGCCTTTGCGCGCGCCATTCGGCGCGACCATAATAGTCAGATCGGCCATGCCAGCCCTACCCTTCAATGACGGTGCTCAAACCGAGCGAACGAGAAGCAAAATGCGCCGATTGCTCTACGACTTGAGTTTCGTCCGGTCAATTCCATGCATTGTCTCAAGCACGGCACAGACCGCTGCGGTGTCCTGTTCCCGGCGTCCGAGTGCCGCCCCCGCGTAGTAGACTTGCGATGCCGCCGCATAGACCGGCAGCGCGCAGTCGAGATCGGCCGCGAAGGCATTAATGATCGAAATATCCTTGAGCTGCATGCGGATTGTCGCCGTCGGCTCGTCATAACGCTCGTCGCGCATCAAAGGACCACGCATCTGAAACATCCGCGAAGTGCCCGCGCTGTCAGCAAGCGTGTCATAGACGACGGCGGGATCTATGCCTGCCTTAATGCCCAGAACCATGGCTTCCGCTGCAGCAACGTTATGGATCGTCACGAGATGATTGGCGATGTACTTCATGATACTGCCGCGTCCGAATGGTCCAAGGTAATGCTGCACACGGGACATGCCGGCGAAAACCGGAGCGCAGCGCTCGAAGGCCGCCTGGTCACCGCTGCCCAGGATCACGAGATCCTTGGCAACCGCCTGCGCACCCGTTCCGCTGATCGGACAATCGAGGAGAACCTTGCCGTTCTTCTGCATGACGTCATGCGCGGCCTGCTTGATGTCGAGAGGCAATGTGGAGCATTCGATAACGATCTGTCCGGTCCCTGCGGCCTGAGCGATACCATCGACGCCACTAATGACCTCGGTCAACGCTTCGGCCTTCGGTAAAGACATAATGACAATCGGCGCCGCTTCGGCAACCGCGCGGGGAGACATCAGCGCCTGCCCGCCCAGCGAATTGAGACGCTCAGCCGCCGACGGCACGGGATCGTAACCAACGATGCTAAAGCCCGCTTCGCGCAGATTTCGCGCCATTGCGGTGCCCATAATTCCGACGCCAACAATACCAACGTTCCGATTCATTCCGCGCGCCTCTCGTCAACACGATGGTTGTGAGGCGCGCAATATCAGCAAGTGTCTTGGCCTGACAACAGCAAACTGTCGTCGCTGAATCATCAAATCACTCAGGATGCCACCGCCGCGCAGTTCGTCAGATCGCTTGCTGCGTCTTTTCTTCAAGCAACTTGACCATGACAAGGAGCGCCCGGTTCACCGGCGTCGGAATGGAGAGCTCCTCACCCTTCCGGACGACATAGCCGTTCAGGTAGTCTATTTCGGTTTTCTTGCCGCGCGCCAGATCCTGCGCAGTGGAAGAATACTGATTTGGCATCGATCCCGCCAAGGCCAGCACAGTTTCGTCGATGTTCTCCGGTACGGCAATGTCCAGCGCCGATGCCACTTCAGTGCATTCGCGTACGACGGCCCTGACCACCTCCGTGACGCCGTCGACTTTGAAAAGCCGCCCATAGGGCATTTGTGCGACCGCCGACAGCGCGTTGTAGGCACAGTTCGTGATGAGCTTGAGCCACAACTCATTGACGACCTTGTCGGAGACTGCGGTAGGTACGCCAGCCTGTGTAAAGGTTGCGGCGATACTCGCACTAGAAGGCGAGGCGCCGATGATCAGTTCACCCCTGCCATGATGCTTGACGTGACCGGGGCCAGCCATTTCAGCCGCGACGTAGACGATCGCTGGAACAGCAATCTTATCGATCGTGGCTTGCAAGCGCTCTGCGTTGTCAACACCGTTCTGCAAACACAGAACCACAGCACCTTGCTTCAGGTGAGGTGCGATCAGACGTCCAGCGGCCTCTGTATCAGCCGATTTTACACAAAACAGAACGACATCCGCCTCCACAACACCGATGGCGTCAGTCGTAGCGGCTACCCGCACGTGATCCTTGAAATCGCGGTGCTCGAGGAGGAGACCGTGCTGCCTGATCGCCTCCACATGCTGGGACCGCCCTATCAGAGTCACCCTATGCCCGGCCCTCGCAAGCATCGCGCCGAAATAGCAACCGACGGCTCCGGCGCCCATAACTGCAATTTGCATTGCCTTGCCTCGAACCAGTTAAGACCGCTCGCATTTAGTCACGATTTGAGCCGGCGGGCAAAGAACGAGATTATCTCATCGCGCGCGGCATTGGTCGGCTGCCCAGCCTCTTCGGTGAGATGAGCGGCGCTGTGGGGATACGTGACATGGGTTGCAAAGAACGGCGGCAACTCAGTGGCGGCGGCACTGTCGGGAAGCAGGCGAGCAACGAAGCGTTCTCCGAGAGCTTCGGAGAAAGCACCGTGGCGACAAACGACACCAGCATGCGCGACAAATCGTGTCCGCCGAAAGTCCAGTTTCCGGCAGGTACTTCCTCGACGATCACGATGCAGTTTGCGCGCTTCTTGGAATCTTCGGGAATTTGCCCGCACTCGGCAGCCGCCTCGCCCGGCTTGTAGAAGCCGGCGTCATGGAGCGGAGAGAGTATCGCGACGACGGGCAACGCGCGCGGGTCGAGTATCCGCTCACCGACATGGGCCAATCGCTTGACTTGTCCTTCACCGCGCTAACTGAATGGAGTGACCGGTGGATCGGCAACGGCTCCGGACCGTTGGCGCTCCGTTGAGACCGTCATCACTCTCCCACCACCGCGCCAGTCGGGAAAGAGCACAAAATAGCAGAAGACGGACGCCGGCCCGGCTTCTGCCTCCTCAACTTATCGCCGCCTTCAGCGGCGCAAAACCCAACCGTTCACGCCGATTTCAGCACGCTGGTATCAATGGGCATCTTGCGCAGGCGCTTGCCGGTTGCCGCAAAGATCGCATTGGCGATAGCGGGAACGATCGCCGATGTTCCGGTCTCGCCCATGCCGCCCGGCGGCTCCGTGCTTTTAACGACGTGAACTTCGATAGCCGGTGCCTCATTGATGCGCAGTATCTGGTAGGTATCGAAGTTGCCCTGCTCGACACGGCCGTTTTTCAGCGTGATCTCGCCGTAGAGCGCCGCTGTCGTACCGAAGACGATACCGCTCTGGATCTGCGCCTGGACCGTATTGGGATTCACCACCGTGCCGCAGTCGACCGCACAGATGACCCGGCGGACCCGAACAGCGCCGTCTTTCGACACCTCGACTTCGGCCACGTGCGCCATGTAGCTGCCGAACGAGAATTGCAGGGAGATCCCGCGGCCGCTTCCCTTTGGCAACGCTTGTCCCCAGCCGGCTTTCTCGGCGGCGAGATCGAGGACCGCCTTGGCGCGAGGTGACTTGTCGAGCAGCGCTCTCCTGTAGGCAACCGCATCCCGTTTGGCTTCCGCCGCCAGTTCGTCGATGAAACTTTCGGTCACAAAGACATTGTGGGAAGGACCCACACTGCGCCAGAACGCTGTCGGGATGCCCTGCGGCTCCACGCGTACATATTCCACGTGGAAATTCGGCAAGTTGTAGACCAGATCGATCGCGCCTTCCGTCGTATCGGGATCGAGTCCATCCTTGAAAGCCGGCGGCAGCCACCGCGCGATCACGGAAGAGCCTGCAAAACGATTCTTCCAGGCGACCGGCATGCCCTTGTCGTCCAGCCCGGCCGAAATGCGATCGAACCAGTAGGGCCGATACATCGCGTGCTGGATATCCTCCTCGCGGGTCCATACGACCTTCACAGGACCGTCCACGTGTTTGGCGATTTCCACCGCGCGGACCGCACCATCGGCATCCAGCCGCCGGCCGAAACCACCGCCGATGAGATGATTGTGCACGATGACCTTTTCCGCGGGTAGGCCCGCCGCCTTCGCCGCCATCGCCTGAACGCGGGCAATTGCCTGGTTGCCGATCCAGATTTCGCACTCGTCCTTGCGCAGATGCACCGTGCAGTTCATCGGCTCCATCGTGGCGTGCGCCAGGAATGGCACTTGATAGATCGCTTCCACCTTGGTCGCGGCACCTGCCATCGCCTTATCGGCGTCGCCGAGATTTTGCGCGACAGGTCCTGAACGGAGCGTCGCCTGCTCGAGTTCGCGGGCGATGTCCGCCGTGGCGAGTCCGGCATTGGGGCCATCGTCCCATTCGATCTTGAGCGCAGCCAGCCCTTTCTTTGCCGCGCCCATATGGTCCGCAACCACCGCAACGGCGTCGTCGAGCCGGACAATCTGGCGCACGCCCTTGACCGCCTTGGCTTCCGCGTCATCCACGCTCTTCACGCGTCCGCCGAAGACAGGCGATTGTACAAGCGTCGCGACTTTCAGGCCGGGCGGACGAACATCGATGCCGTAGACCGCAGTCCCGTTGACTTTTCCCGGTCCATCGAGCCGCTTGGCTGGTGTCCCGATCAGCTTGAAATCCGCCGCCGGCTTCAGCGCGACGGCCTTCGGCACAGGAAGTTTCGCAGCCTCCGCGGCAAGCTCTCCATAAGTCAGACGCCGGTTCGTCTGCGGGTGCACCACCTCGCCATCCTGCGTGCGGCAAGATTCCGGATCGACCGCCCAGCGTTTGGCTGCAGCCGCGACCAGCATGGATCGCGCGGTCGCACCGGCCTCGCGCATCGGCTTCCATGCGCCGCGCATCGCGTTGGAATTGCCGGTCGCCTGCACGCCGAGTAACGGGTTGGCATAAATCTTTTCGTTTGGCGGTGCATGCTCCAGACGCACCTGCTTCAAGCTCACGTCCAGTTCTTCCGCGATCAGCATTGGAATCGAGGTATAGGTGCCTTGTCCCATCTCGACATAAGGCATGGTGAGAGCAACCTGACCGTCGCTTCCGATACGAATAAAGGCGTTCGGCGCGAAGCCCTCGGGCGAAGCTGCTTCGCCTTTCCCAAGAGGCAGGCTGAGGCTTAACATGAAAGCGCCACCGGCGGCGGCGGTCGCGAGGAAGCTGCGTCGCGACAAAGTCGCATCGGGGATGGAAGACGCGATGTGATCGAGATTCATGTCAGCCTCCCCTATGTTCGCGCTGCGAGTTTGATGGCTTCGCGGATGCGGACATAGGTGCCGCAACGACAGATATTGCCGCTCATCGCATCGTCGATATCCGTATCGGTCGGTTGCGGCTTGTCGGCCAGCAACGCGGATGCCGACATGATCTGTCCCGACTGGCAATAACCGCATTGAGGCACTTCGTGATCGAGCCAGGCTTTCTGGATCTTGGCGCCGGCAGGCGTCGCGCCGATCGCCTCGATCGTCGTGACCTTCGATGTGCCAAGGCTTTCGATATCGGTAATGCAGGAGCGCGTTGCAACTCCGTCGATATGGACCGTGCAGGCGCCGCACAGCGCCATACCGCAGCCGAACTTCGTACCCGTCATACCCAGAACGTCGCGCAACACCCACAGCAGCGGTGTATCGCCATCGACGTCGACGTTATGTGCTGTCCCATTAACATTGATGGTGAAGGCCATATGCGCTCTCCCCTCTGACGTGATCGCACTTGCCGGTCATCACTGGCGGGTGCGTAACCACAGGTCGTAGTCCCGTGGAGAGGTGAATAATTGCCGCTTGCTCGACACAGGTCAACGACGCCGTTCTGCCGGCAGTCAAAGGAATTTCCGTTCACACCGTGTTGAGCTTTCCTTCCGGACCGGCACTGAACCGTGCAACAAGAAAATCGATGAATAACCGGACCTTCACAGCCAGATGCCGCGTCGGCGGGTAAATTGCGTAGAGTGTCAGCGGCGGAGCTTTGTAATCGTCGAGGACGGTCCGCAACTTGCCCGCACGCAATGCAGCGCCTGCAATGAATGTGGGCAGAAGCGCTACGCCCCGTCCCTTCACAGCCGCGTCACACAGGACTTCGGCATTGTTGGCGCATAACAGCCATGACGGCTGGATCCAGTAATCGCCGTCCCTGCCTGTGAGTTTCCACTGATTTCCGGTGAGCAAGAAGCCATAGGTGAGCGCTGCATGATTGCGTAACGCGTTTGGATGAGTGGGAATGCCGTGGCGATCGAGATAAGATGGCGACGCACAGATGACGCGCTCGATCGGGACAATCTTGCGCGCGATGAGACTTGAGGATTCCAGATCAGCGATGCGAAGCGTGACATCGAACCCGCCCTGCACCGGATCGACCTGTTCATCGCTCAGAACCAGATGAATTTGAAGTTCGGGATTCGCCTCCATGAAGTCGGCGATCGCAGGGCCAAGCTGCAACGTCCCGAACGACATCGGCGCATTGACGCGAAGAAGTCCTCGCGGCGTGGATTGCAGATGCGCAACCGCTTGATCCGCGGCATCGATGTCCGCGAGGATGCTTAGCGCGCGTTCGAAATACATCTGACCGTTTTCGTTGGGACTCGCGTGACGCGTTGTCCGGTTGAGCAATTGAACGCCGAGGCTTTGCTCCAGTTCGCTGACGTATTTGCTGATCGCCGAGCGCGACAGCCGCAGGTGCCGCCCCGCCTCGGAGAAGCTGCCGAGTTCGACCACTTTGACGAACGCCCGAAGGCTGGTGAGCTTGTCCATGTGATGGATCCCCGGGGACGGCATTCGATGCGCTTGGAAATTGTCATCAAATCATAGACAGAGATGCTATGAAACCGCTGATTGTCTTTAAATACGCCTCGACCAATATCCCTGCAATCGAGGCCCATACGCCTCATACGCAGGAGAAGACACCATGTCCGGCATTCACCACGTCACCGCTATCGCTGGTAACGCATTACAAAACTACGACTTTTACACCCGCGCCCTTGGACTTCGCTTCGTCAAGAAGACCGTCAATTTCGACGATCCAGGCACCTATCACTTTTATTATGGCGACGAGGCCGGCAGTCCCGGCACGATCCTGACGTTCTTCCCCTGGGAAGGCGCGGCGCCCGGCCGCGGCGGCGTGGGCCAGACCCAGCAGACCGCCTTCCGCGTTCCGGCCCGCTCGCTGGGCTACTGGACGCATCGCTTCATCGAGAAAGGCATCGCCCACGAAGCGCTGGAAAAGCGGTTCGGCGAGTCCGTACTGCCGTTCACCGACCCCGATGGCATGAGCCTCGCGCTGGTAGGCGTTCCGGGCGCGGAAAACGAGGCAGGCTGGAGCAACGGTGATGTGCCGGCTGAACACGCGATCCGGGGGTTCCACGGCGTCACCTTGCTGCTCGACAACGCGGCCCGGACCGGTGCGATCCTGACCGACGTGTTCGGCTTCGAGGAATCCGCTCGTGAGGGATCGGTGATCCGTTTCAAAGCCCCTGGCCTCGTCACCGGCGGCTTGGTCGACATCTATGAAGCCAAGGGCTTTCTGCCCGGACGACAGGGAACCGGATCGGTTCACCACATCGCTTTCAGGGCGAAGGACGATGCCGATCAGGCCGACATGACAAAGAAGCTGATCGAGAAACATAGCCTGCATCCGACAGAGCAGAAGGACCGCAACTATTTCCGGTCGGTCTACTTCCGTGAGCCCGGCGGCATCCTGTTCGAGATCGCAACCGATATTCCCGGCTTCGCCGTGGACGAACCGGTGGCAACGCTCGGTCAGGATCTGAAACTGCCGAGGTTCCTCGAAGCCCACCGCAAGGAAATCGAGGCCGTGCTGCCTCCGCTTGGAAAGGCTGCGTGATGAGTAACGACTTCATCCACCGCTTCGAGCCGGGAAACCGGCTCGAAGCACCACCGCTCCTGCTGCTTCACGGCACGGGCGGCGACGAGAACGACCTGCTGCCGCTGGGCAAGACGATCTCGCCGGGATCGGCACTGCTGTCGCCGCGCGGCAAGGTGCTCGAGCACGGCATGCCGCGCTTCTTTCGCAGGCTGGCTGAGGGCGTGTTCGACGAGGACGACGTACGACGTCGCGCTGACGAGCTTGCGGATTTCGTAGAAGCCGCACGCGCGCGCTACGGCATCGCTGCGCCTGTCGCATTGGGTTACTCGAACGGTGCAAACATCGCGGCTGCGATGTTGCTGCTCCGGCCGGATGTCCTTGCGGGCGCAATCCTGCTGCGGGCGATGGTGCCGCTGTCGCAACCGCCGCAGGCCGATCTCAGGGACAAACCGGTGCTGATCGTGTCAGGCAAGCTCGATCCGATCATTCCCGCGAGTAACTCGGCGCAGCTAGCAGCGCTGCTGACGAAGGCTGGTGCGAATGTTCAGCATCCGGTGCTGCCCACCGGACACCAGTTGTCGCAAGCCGACCTGACCATCGGCCAGGAATGGATCAAGGCCGTACGTTTTCTTCAGGCGGACAAGGCGGCGGCCGTCTGAGGATTCTAAGGCAGCGACAGGATGCGTCCGTAATGGGCGCATCCTGTCGTTGTGAAAAGCATCACTGTTTGCGGCTATAGATATCAGCCCACACCATAGTGGCGGCAAAAAACGCGAACAGAAGGATAACCGGGACGATAGCGAGAATGGTGTCTGTGGGCATGGTCTTCTCCAGTCTTGTGGAGAAGCTTTTACGCTTGTTGATCAAGTGGCCATTTGAGCCAAGTCAAAACCGATACATGCTCAGGCCGCGGTCAGGTGATCCAGCCGCTCTGCGCTAAGCAACCTCACACCATCGGGCACGATGAGTATGGTTTTTTCGCGCGCCAGTTTCGTCAGTGTCCGGCTCACCGTCTCAATCGTCAGTCCCAGGTAATCCGCAATGTCCTGCCGTCCCATCGGCAAAGCAACCGTGACCGACATCGGGCCGATTCTAGCGTAGCGAGCCTGAAGGTTGACAAGGAAGGCGGCAACCTTCTCTTCTGCCGTCTTGCGGCCTAACAACAGCATCTGATCCTGTGCGAGGCTGAGCTCATGCCCGGCGAATTCGTGCAACCTTCGCAGCAGATGCGGCTTGCCGTCGATGTAAGACAGGAACGACGAACGCAGGAAGCGACACACCTTGACGGGTGTGATCGCCTCAGCCGTCACGCCGTAACGATCCATCAAAGCAAGGCCGAGAAAATCGCCAGGCAATGCAAATCCCATGATCTGACGCCGACCATCGGGCAGCGACTTGTAAAGTCGCACGACACCTTCGGTTACATTGAACACGTGGCTGGCAAGCGCACCCTGATCGAACAGCATCACCTTGGGCGCAAAGGTCGTCGGCTGACTGATGCGCTCCAGCGCCTCGAGCTCGGACAATTCGAGAGCGCCACAAACGCTTACCAGGCGAACGCTGCATTCGGCGCATCCGGCACTGCTGCGATTGTGCTTGCATGGCTCGCCCGCCGCCGTGCACTGTTCAAACCTGTCCATCGATGCCGTCCGTGTTGACCTGTCTCTCTATATATACGCAATCCTCCAGCATTTTTGATCTATGTCAAAGCGCCAGATCGTTGATGCACATCAATGCCGGAAGGGCCGCGAACCGTCCAATCTGCCGTTTTACTGGATACGGTCGGCGGCGGGCTCACTTGGCGATGGATCAGCATTTTCAAGCGCATTCGATCGGCCTAAAAGACGCAAAGTCCGCTTACCCGCTGGTCTATCTGCATGACGCCAGCATATCGCTGGAAGAATGGCTGCGCTTCGCTCGGCGTCGATGCCGCCAACCATCGGATCGCACCGGCCTGATCGCCATCCGGGATCGCCGTGGCCTTATTCATGCACTATTCGGATACCGGATCGATATCGATCTGCGGGCACGTAAAAAACTATGTCTTGGCAATCTCGTGGTCGCACGGATGCCTGGCCAGTTGATCGACGAAGCCATTATCGCCAGCGCAAACGAACTTGCCGCCCGCTTCTCCTGCCAGACCATCAGCCTCGAACAACCCTTCAGCCGCAGGACCGGCGTGCCGGGCGCCTGCCCCACCGCCTACGACCTATCGGCCAGCCGCATAAGTTTTATCCCGAGCACACGACGCCACTGAGCTGCCCGGACTGCGAGCGCAAGTGCCTTGGGGCGTCCATCCTGCCCTGCGTCGTTGCAATTCCCAGTTCAAGGCTGTCCGCAATCCGCCGCGCACGCTCCATAAAATGCGCAGCCGCGGCCGGTGGACATACCTCCGCAACCGTGCCCTCGAACAGTTCAAGCCAGCGGTCGAAATGTGCCCCGCTTACCGGGAGAGCCATATGCATCCTCATCGGCTGTCCGTGATAACGGCCGGTCATGAGCGCAACCGAAGACCAGAACGCGCAGAGTTTTGCGATATGATGCTCCCAGTCCGTGACCCTCGTCGCGAAAATCGGTCCGAGCACAGGCTCAGCCTGGATGCGCTGATAAAACAACCTGACGAGGCGCTCGATCATTGGCTCATCGATGCCGGTTTTTGCTATGATATCGGCTGTGTTCCGCGCCCGGCGCTCAGGTCCACCTGCTTCCAAATCACTCATTTTTCGATCCTCAATGGGCCGCGGCTCACGCAGCCGGTTGAATTCCAAAATCCTCCGGGCGAAGAACCAGGTCGGCCAGCGTATAGCGGTCGAGCGTTGCAATAAAAGCCGCCAACGCCTCATTCAAAACGCCCCGCAAGCGGCAGCGCGGCGTGATCAGACACCTGTTTTCCGGCGAGAAACATTCGACCAGCGCAAAGTCCGGCTCGGTGGCCAGAACCACGTCGCCAAGACTGATCTTCTCAGGGCGCCTGGCCAGCTCGAGTCCGCCGGAGCGTCCGCGCACCGCCTTCAGAAAACCGGCGCGCGTCAGCTGGTTCACGACCTTCATGAGGTGTGCCCGGGATATTCCATAGACCTGCGCCGTTTCTTCGATTGTGATCAATGCGTTGCGACGTGCGGCGGCATAAAGCAGTACGCGTAGTGCGTAGTCCGAGAAATTGGTCAATCGCATAGCGGCTTCTGAATCCAGATTGCTGAATGTGAATAAGATATATTTAAAATATTTCTTTACGGAAGCCCAGATCGGCATGCCGCGTCAGCTTTTTCGGAGGGTAGGCGACAGGATTTAGGACTGATGTCTTTGCTCTGGCGCAAAGACAACGGCGATCATTGGCATAGCCTGAGAGAAGCAACCCGAGGTGCGGCAGCAGTTTTAATAGACTTCCAGGTTCCAAAGTCGGGGCGTAGGCTTGGTGCGCTCATCGACACGGCCAGCGCGCATTTGATTTTAATTGCAGGGAGCCAGCCCAAATTGGCTGGAACGGGCGATAATGATGATGGGGCAACTTACAAAAAGCGAGCGACAGCTTGCGCTGGTTATTCTGCTTGCCGTCAGTCTTTGCGGACTGGCGCTGGGTGTAGCGGGAAGGGATGACATCCTTGGCGCGCACGGCTTGCTGATCGTGCTGGCCGCGCTTGCCGGAATCTTCAAGATCATCTCGGTCTATTACGAGCCGGAGCCCAGCGACGAACGCTTGGCCCACTACTACGACGATCCGACCAAACTAGGCATCATTCTGGCTATGGTCTGGGCCGTGTTCGGCCTGTTCGTCGGCGACTGGGTGGCGTGGCTGCTGGTCAAGCCCGAACTCACATTCGATGCCGGATGGTCGAGCTTCGGACGGTTGCGGCCGGTCCACACCACGAGCGTCATCTTCGGATTCGGCGGCAACGCCCTGATCGCGACTTCGCTTTACGTCCTGCAACGCACATCGCGCGCCCGGCTTCCCGACCAGCTCAGCTCATGGTTCGTGCTGCTCGGCTACAACCTGTTCTGCGTTCTAGCCGTTACCGGCTACATGATGGGCATTACGCAGTCGAAAGAATATGCGGAGCCGGAATGGTACGCAGACATCTGGCTCGTGATCGTTTGGGTGATCTACTTCGGCATCTACCTGCGCACGCTGGCCCGGCGTAAAGAGCCGCACATCTATGTGGCCAACTGGTACTACATGGCCTTCATACTGGTCGTTGCGATCTTGCATATCGTCAACAACCTGGCTGTGCCGGTGTCCTTCGGCCACGCCAAAAGCTACTCGCTGTTCGCCGGCGTGCAGGATGCCATGACGGAATGGTGGTACGGCCACAACGCCGTCGCGTTTTTCTTGACGGCAGGCTTTCTCGGCATGATGTATTATTACCTGCCAGTGCGCGCGGGCCGGCCGATCTTTTCCTATCGCCTGTCAATCATCAGCTTCTGGGGCATCACATTCTTCTACATGTGGGCGGGATCGCATCACCTGCATTACACGGCATTGCCGCAGTGGGTGCAGACGCTGGGCATGACCTTCTCGCTGATGTTACTCATACCGTCATGGGCGTCTGCGGCCAACGCGCTGCTGACACTGAACGGCGCCTGGGACAAGGTTCGCGACGACGCCACGCTGCGTTTCATGATGGTGGCAGCGGTGTTCTACGGACTGACAACCTTCGAGGGATCGTTTCTGGCGATCCGCTCCGTCAACTCGCTCTCACACTACACTGACTGGACCGTCGGCCATGTCCATGCCGGGGCGCTCGGCTGGGTGGCGATGATCTCGTTTGGCGCGATCTACGCATCCGTGCCGTGGTTGTGGAAAAGCAAAACCATGTATTCGCCGAGGCTTGTCGAAGTTCACTTCTGGCTCGCCGTTGCTGGCACGATTGTCTACGTCTTCGCAATGTGGAATTCCGGCATCATTCAGGGACTGATGTGGCGGACCTATAACGAGAGCGGCACGCTGGCCTACTCCTTCGTCGACTCGCTGGTTGCCATGCGGCCCTACTATATTGCCCGCGCGATTGGCGGCCTCCTGTTCCTCATCGGCGCAGTGGTCGGTTGCTACAATATCTGGATGACCATCAAGACGGCGGCCTCAAGCGTTGAGCCCGAAACAACGGCCGATCGCCCGGCAATTGCCGCGGTGCCTGCCCTTCAGGCGGGAGAATAAGCCGATGTTCGGACTGCATTACAAACTTGAGCGGAAAGCCATCGGCCTTGTTCTGGGCATTGTCATCGTGTCCAGCATCGGCGGACTGGTCGAGATCGCCCCGCTCTTCACGATCCACCAGACCGTCGAGAACGCACCGGATATGCGCGTCTACACGCCGCTAGAGCTATCCGGCCGCAATATCTACATCCGCGAAGGCTGCTATGCCTGCCACTCGCAAATGATCCGCACGCTGCGCGACGAAGTCGAACGCTATGGTCCCTACTCTCTGGCCGTCGAATCGAAATACGACCATCCGATGCTCTGGGGCTCAAAGCGCACCGGTCCTGATCTGGCACGTATCGGCGGCAAGTACTCGGACGAGTGGCACGTCGCCCATCTCAACAATCCACGTGACGTGATGTCCGTCTCGGTGATGCCCGCCTATGCCTGGCTATCACGGACCGCGCTAAGGACGGATGACATGGGGTTGCAACTGAAGGCGCAACGCGCAGTCGGTGTCCCCTACACCGATGACATGATCGCGAATGCCGCGGCCGATACCTACGGACAGGCTGCACCGGACACTCCGTTCGCGGAGGGCGTGACGAAGCGGTACGGCGCGGCCACCAATGTTCGCGCGTTCGACGGCAAGCCGGGCGATCTGACCGAGATGGACGCGCTTGTCGCCTATCTCCAGATTCTCGGCCGGCTGACAGATGCCGCGTACAAGCCCGTTGCGGAGACGAAATAGTCATGGATGTCGAGCACAACACGCTGGTGTGGTTTTCGAAGTCGTTCGGATTGTTCTACCTGATCGCGCTCTCGATCATCGTCTTGGTCTACGCCTACTGGCCGTCGAACAGAAAAAGCTTCGATCGCGCCGCGACTTCCATTTTGCGCGATGAGGACAAGCCATGGCGGTAGAAGAACGCGATCTTCATACCGGTTATATGACCACCGGACATGAGTGGAACGGCATCAAGGAATTGAATACGCCGGTCCCTCGTCCGGTCTATTTCTTCCTCGTCCTGACGGCCCTGTTCTCGCTCGGCTACTGGGTGTTGATGCCGGCGTGGCCGATTGGTGTGACCTACACAAAGGGACTGCTTGGGCTTGATGACCGGCAGAACCTGCAGGATACGCTCAAGCAGGCTGCGCTCGGCCGCGATCAATGGGCGAAAAAGATCGAAACCGACAGCTATGCGACCATTCAGGCCGATCCGCGGTTGATGAACATCGTTCGCCAGTCAGGACGGACGTTGTTCGGCGACAACTGTGCCGCCTGCCATGGCTTCAACGCGAAGGGCGGCCCAGGCTTCCCTGATCTCACCACCTCGTCATGGCTGTGGGGCGGCGATCCTGCAGCCATTGCGGAGACGATCCGCGTCGGTATCAATTCGACGCATCCGGACACGCGCGTCTCGCAGATGCCCGCATTCGGTCACGACCAGATGATTCCGTCGGCCGATGTCGACAACGTCGTCGCCTATGTGCAGACCTTGTCCGCCCCCTCTACCGCGAAAGACGCAAAGCCGGGGCAGATCGAGGCTGGCAAGACCGTATTCGCGGCGACCTGCGCCGCCTGTCACGGCGACGACGGCAAGGGCAAGACCGATCTCGGAGCGCCCAACCTGACCGACAAGTCCTGGATTTATGGCGGCGACAGGCAATCCATTCTCAATACTGTCTGGAGCGGCCGGCAGGGCCGCATGCCAACGTGGGAAAGCCGCCTGACACCGCTCGACCGTAAAATTCTCGCGCTTTACCTTTTCGACCAACGGGCGACCGGCCAATGATGGACGCGGCAACATCCCCTGCCCGGCTGAGGTTGAAGCCATTCATCATGCTGGTGACTGGGCTCGGCCTTATTCTGCTTGTCGGTGCGAATGCGCACCTGCTTTATGTCGCTGTAACCTCGCAGCCGGAGTGCGTCGATCACGTGCGTCGTGGTGAGGCGAGCGAAGGAAATAACAGCTTCAGCGCGGCGAAGTCGTCCTGTTCGCCAAAAGCCGCGAAGCCAACCAAACTATCGGCGGAGTAACTTCGCATGACCATCATCCCGAGCCTTGTGCCACCACTTCCGGTCAAGAACCGCTGGAATCGGTCACTGGCCCCATCCGACGCTTTCACATGGCTGGCGGCTGGCTGGCGTGATCTCGCCGTGCAACCGGCTTCGAGCCTTGCATATGGCTTGATGATATTTTTGGTATCGATCGCAATCGTTATCGGGTTATTCCAGTTTGGATGGGACTACATCCTGTTTCCGGCTTTCGCCGGGTTCATGGTTGTCGGTCCGATTCTCGCCGTCGGCCTGTATGAGAAGAGCCGGCGGCTGGCCGCCGGCTTGCCGGTAAGCCTCACGCGGATGATTTTCGTCAAGCCGAAGTCCGGCGGGCAAATCCTGTTCGCGGGGGTGCTGCTGTGTCTGCTGATGATCACCTGGATGCGCGCCGCAGTCATCGTCTATGCATTGTTCTTCGGTCTGGTGCCGTTTCCCGGCCTCAGTCATATCGCTCCGATGCTGTTCACCACGCCCACCGGTTGGGCGATGCTTGTCGTCGGCAGTGCCATCGGGGGACTGTTCGCGGCCTTCTCGTTTGCAATCAGCGCATTCTCTATTCCGATGCTTCTGAACGAACGCGTCGATGCGTTGACAGCCATGGGAACGAGCACAGCACTTGTCTGGAACAACCTGCCGGTGATGCTGACATGGGGCGCCCTTGTCCTCGCTTTGTTTCTTCTTTGCCTGGCCACCGGGCTTGTCGGACTGATCGTGGTGTTTCCTGTGCTCGGGCACGGCACCTGGCACGCCTATCGAGCCGTTTCAGCCGGAGCATCGTAAAGCATAGCCGCCGCGAAGGCCGCGCTACGGCGCGGAGATGGAGTAGCCGATGAGTTGCTGCGCACCCGGCGCCGAACTCGCTCTTGCGATAACCAATCCGCATATCGCGGATGACGAACTGCTGCTTGCCAGCCATGTTGTCAGCGACGGAATTCGCCAGACAGATCTGTCCATACCTTCGATTCATTGCGGCGGCTGCATCCAGAAGATCGAGACAGCGCTTTGTGTGCTTCCCGGCGTCGAGCAGGCGCGCGTCAATCTGTCGACGAAACGGGTCTCGGTCCGCTGGGAAACCGACAAGCCGCCACCGCCCTTCATCGAGACGCTGGAGAGGATTGGCTATCACGCTCATCTCAACGATCTCGACGCGGATGGCAAGGATGAGACGCTGACGGAGCTGATACGCGCGCTTGCGGTGTCCGGATTCGCAGCCAGCAACATCATGGGACTATCGATCGCGATCTGGGTCGGCGCGGAGCCGGATACCCGCATCATGTTTCATTGGCTGTCCGCGTTGATCGCCTGTCCTGCATTAATTTATTCGGGCCATGTATTCTTCCATTCCGCCTGGAGCGCGTTGCGTCATGGCCAGACCAATATGGACGTCCCAATTTCCATCGGCGTGCTGCTCGCATTTGGAATGAGCCTCTATGAGACGATCACCCATGGCGTTCATGCCTACTTCGATGCATCCATCTCGCTGCTGTTCTTTCTGCTAATCGGCCGGACGCTCGATCACATGATGCGAGAGCGTGCTCGTGATGCCGTCAACGGGCTTGCTCGCCTTGCCTCGCGCGGAGCGCTTGTCGTTCACGACGACGGCGCGCATACCTATCTGCCCGTCGGCGAAATCCAGCAAGGCATGATCCTCATCCTCCCTGCGGGCGAACGCGTGCCGGTCGATGCTAAAGTGATCAAGGGAACATCGGACATCGATTGCGCCATCGTTACCGGAGAGAGCCGGCCGCAACCGGCCGTTGCAGGCGCAATGCTTTCAGCCGGAACGCTGAACCTGACGGGACCTCTGACCATTGTCGCCACCGCGGCTGCGAAGGACTCATTCCTCGCGGAAATGGTACGAATGATGGAAGCTGCCGAAGCAGGCCGCTCCGTGTATCGCCGTATCGCCGACCGCGCGTCGCGGCTCTACGCTCCCGTTGTGCATCTCACCGCTTTGCTGACACTGATCGGCTGGATGATCGCCACCGGCGATGCACACCGGGCGATAACCATCGCGATCGCAGTTCTGATCATTACGTGTCCATGCGCGCTTGGTCTTGCCGTTCCCATGGTACAGGTCGTTGCGGCTCGCCGGCTGTTCGAACACGGCATCATGATCAAGGACGGCGGTGCGCTGGAGCGCATGGCCGAGATCGACACCGTGGTTTTCGACAAGACCGGCACACTGACCCTCGATCGCATGAAACTCGCCAATGGCGAGTCCGTCGATCCAGCGACGCTTGCTATCGCAACGTCGATCGCATCACACTCCCGTCACCCCTATTCACGCGCCATCGCCGCGGCCGGTCGAGACAGCGGTGTTGCGCCATTGGCTGTGACCGGGATTTCCGAAATTCCGGGAGCTGGTCTTGAAGCCCGCATTGGTGAAACACAGTACCGGCTGGGCAGACCCGATTGGGCCCTGACTGATGGATCTGAGCACGACTCGTCCTCCGGTGTCGTATTGTCGGAAAACGGACGGCTGCGAGGCGCATTCCATTTCGATAGCGATCTGCGGCCGGACGCTTGCCAGAGCGTTGCGGAGATTTTGTCCCAGGGACACCGCGTCGAGATCATATCAGGAGATCGCGACGAACCTGTGCGCCACCTCGCCGCTACGCTCGACGTCGCCTATCTCGCCGGCGTTTCACCTGGTGGCAAGACGGATCACATAGCAGTGCTGACGGCTTCAGGACGGCGCGTGCTGATGATCGGCGACGGCCTCAATGACACACCAGCATTGGCAGCCGCCCACGCCTCCATGGCGCCGGCTTCCGCGGCCGACGTGAGCCGCAATACCGCCGATCTGGTGTTCCTGCACGAAAGCCTGACTGCGGTGCCTCTGGCAATCGGTGTTGCACGCCGCGCAGGACACTTGGTGCGTCAAAACCTCGCTCTCGCAATCGGCTATAATGTGATTGCCGTGCCGATTGCTATTCTCGGCCATGTCACGCCGCTGATTGCCGCCGTGGCGATGTCGGCTTCCTCACTGATTGTGATCGCCAACGCCCTGCGTCTGACGGGCTCGCGCCCTGACAAAAAGCTGCGCGCGGATAGTCCCGTCGCCAGCCACTTGTATGCGCTTCGGGTGGAGGAGGCGCGATGACTGATTTCTTCTACCTGATTCCGATCGCGCTCGCACTTGGAGCCGCAGCACTCGGAGCTTTCATGTGGTCGCTCAGAAGCGGGCAATATGATGATCTTGCCGGAGCGGCCGAACGTATTCTGTTTGACGAACAGAATGGCCCGGGAAAGGCCACCCCGCCTCCACGAATCGAACACGTGGACCGCGCCGGCAATTGACTGGACAATTCCCGTTCAATCACCTGCCGCACGATTTTGCTGGCGCCCCGTGATGTTCGAAAATAGTCGCCCGCGCTTCGTTCCAAGCGGACCCAAGCTAATCAGCTCGCTTTCAGCTTTGAAGCGACTACAGTTCTCGGACGTTTCACGGGGCGTGAGTGGTCGCGCGTGGCAACGCGCTTCACCTTCTTCACGTCGGCCCTTTTCACGTCGCCCTTCTTCACCTCTATTTTCTTTGTCCTCTTCACGTCCGATGCCGCCTGTTTGGTGCCGTGGCTGTGTCTTGCAAATTCCTCGCCATCGACCGGCGCGACATGCGGCGGGTCCCTGCCGAGATACGGGCGCCCGATGCCAAACCCCCTCCCGTTCGCATCAACCCACTTCCAGAGTTTGTCGGAGGAAGCCCATCGCTGATTGCGCGTCCCGCCGTCGACACTCACCACATCGGCCGCGAGCCCATGCCCATAACCGCCGCGCAAGCTGCCGCCATGATACGACCTGTTGCTCGCCGCCTTAAGACCGCTTGCGATCGACTGACGGTAGTCGTCACGGAATCCGCTGGTGATGCCGGGCGAAAGACCCGCGGCCTCCGCCGCGTGAAGCATATGAAACAATTTCAGCTTGAAGCTCCGGTCCATCCCGCCGATCACATAGTCCTGCATGGACATGCGGACTCGTTCCGCCGCCTTCGGGTCCTTCCATCCGAAATCCTGATCGACCAGCTTGGTGAACGTTCTGGTCACGGTCACCATCTTGCCTCTGCGCTTTAAGGTAACACTCCTCCGTTCGGGCATCTTAATGGTGTCTTCCTTGAGCGTCCTCTCATAGAGAGCCCACAGATATCGATCGACGCATATTTCCATCACCAGGCACTCGTCGACAATTTCTATGGAGTTCACAGCCTTGTTTGGTTCGCCGATTTGGACGTCCAACGGATCCACGCTCGCGAGTTGCACAGGCGCTGGTGGCGTTAGCGGCACATCCGGCGAATTGATCGAGGCAGCTTTGGCAACCAGGGTCTGCCTGTCCAAAGCGATGAGTGCTTCGGCAACTGCGTCTGCAAGTTCGCCCATCGCGGCATCGGTTTGCGCAAGATCGTCATTGAGCACTGAGCGTGGCTGTGATCTACCGGCGGGCTGGTATTCCGTGGAGTGAGAACTGATATCCTCGCGCGGAGCGGCGACGGCTGTTTGGGGTGCTTCTGACCCCGTCGCCAGCAGGCCGACAATCCCTGTCGCAAAAACGGCGGATCGCAACACAGGGGTTTGCATTGAAGGTCGCTGCAGGTTCATCATTCCAGCCTCATCGGAACCGGACTGCACAGCCAAACATGCGGACGCCCTTGATTGTTCGAGCAAGGTTATGGCCACGCAATGGCCTAACCGGGCGGGCCCTACCCTTTTCCCGGGAGTGTTGCCTGTAAGCAACGGCGTCGGATGGCAGGCCTGCGAGCGCTCGCCGTCCGTTTTGCGCCAACTTCAACGGCGAGCATGCTTGTTTCTCACGAGTCGGATATGTGAAGTTGGTCACGGCAGCAGACACGCGCTGCAACGGGGAATGGAATGGTGGATCGATTGACGTCGGCGAAATCCACTATGGCGATGCGTCGTTGGGGATCATCCGCCGTAGTGATGTTTGCAGCAATAGCCGCACTGATGCCCCCGACTGCCGACGCCGCAGCGAAACCGGCACGCCGCGCGCAACCTGCCGAGACCGCAGCGCCGCGCGAGGCAGGCGAGCCGATCATGGCAATCGTATCGATCAAGAGCCAGCAGGTTACGATCTATGACGCCGAGGGCTGGATCCTGCGCGCGCCTGTGTCGACGGGCGTCAAGGAGCGCGAAACGCCCGCTGGCGTCTTCGCCATCGTCCAGAAAAACAAAGACCACCGCTCGAATATGTACGACGATGCCTCGATGCCGAACATGCAGCGCATCACCTGGAACGGCCTCGCATTGCACGGCGGACCGCTGCCCGGCTATGCGGCCTCGCACGGCTGCGTGCGGATGCCTTTCGGTTTTGCTGAGAAGCTGTTCGACATGACCCGTATCGGAATGCGGGTGATCATTTCGCCGGACGATGCGGCCCCAGCCGACTTTTCTCATCCGTCGCTATCGCTATTCGTGCCGAACGCGGAGGTCATCGCGGCTGCTCCGGCAAAGTCCCAGACGCTTTCACGCGAGGCCGCGGACGCCGCCATGGCGGCCGAGGAGGCCAAGAAGACTGCCGCCACAGCCGCCCGAGAATCCGCTCTGCTCGCAACGTCTCTGCGCAAGCTCGAACGGCTCAAGGCGCGGGCCGACGCCGAGGTTGTGTCCGCCGATAAAGCCGTGGCCACCGCCAAGACCGATCAAGCCAGGGCGAAGGCCGAGGAGCGCCAACAGAAGGCTGCCGCCAAGGCAGCGGAACTGGCGGCCCGGTTCGACGCCGACAACGCGAACGCCTCATCGAAGCTCGATGCAGCCAGCGCCGCGAAGGAAGCCGCCAAGACGGCTCAGACAAAGAAAGCCGACACGGCGAAAGCGGCGCTGGATGCAAAGCTCGCTGTCGAGCCGGTCTCGATCTACATCAGCCGCGCGACGCGGACTCTTTATGTCCGGCGTAATACGCACAAGCCGGCGCCGGACGGCGGCGGCGAAGTGTTCGATGCGAGCATCGAAGTTCCAATCGCGATCCGCGATCCCGGCAAACCGCTCGGCACGCACGTGTTCACGGCAGTGGCGCGCAACGACGCAGGTCTGCGCTGGACGGCCGTCTCCATCGACAACAGCGATGGCGCAAAAAACGCACTCGACCGCATCACCATCCCGAAGGAAATTTTGGACCGCATTGCGCCGACCGCATTGCCGCGATCCTCGATCGTCATTTCAGACGAGCCACTGAGCGAAGAAACCAACTATCGAACCGAATTTGTCGTCGTGCTGAGCGACCAGCCTCAAGGCGGCTTCATCACGCGCAAGCCAAGCGAGGTTCTGATGGCGGACGACAACGGCTGGGGCAGCGGCCGGCAGGACGACGGCGGCTTCGACGCCTTCTTTCAGCGCAATCCGAATCCGCCACCGCGCCGGGGCGGCGGCCAGTTCTACGTTCCGATGCAACGAGGCTGGTGGTAAGACGCGGCCCGGCGCGCGTTAACCTGGCTGTCCGACGTTGCGCCGGGACCGAAGACATCTCTCAATGCGCTCTCAACCTATTGATATGGTTGGTGGGCCCGGCAGGACTCGAACCTGCAACCAGACCGTTATGAGCGGTCGGCTCTAACCATTGAGCTACAGGCCCCGCCGGCTCGTTCCGAGCAACGGTGCAACCTCCCATACAATGACCGCAGCAAGCGGGCAACCTCACGCCACCTCGCCCGCCAGCTCATCGATCGCATTGTACGCCTGATCCAGATCGCTCGCCGTGGTGCTATAGGGCGGCATCAGATAGACCGTGTTGCCGAGCGGCCGTATCAGCAGGCCGCGCGCGAGAAATCCGCGATAAAGCCGCGGGCCGATGTCGGCCAGATAGCCGGCATCTTTCGCCACGATGTCGAGCGCGGCGATGGTTCCGATCTGGCGGACGTCCGCGAAACGCCGGTCGCCGCGAAACCGCGCGAGCCGCTCTTTATGCATCGCCGCAAGCGAATTGATGCGGTCCATCACCGGCTCGCTCTGCCAGATTTCCAGATTGGCCAGCGCGGCCGCGCAAGCAATGGGGTTCGCGGTGTACGAGCTGGAATGGAAGAACGTCTTGCTGCGGTCAGTGGAATAATGTGCGTCGAAAATCCCGGCCCGGCACAGGGTCACCGCCAACGGCACCGATCCGCCGGTCAGTCCCTTCGAATAGCAAGCGATATCGGGCGCAATACCGGCCTGCTCGCATGCGAACAGCGTGCCGGTCCGCCCCCATCCGGTCATGACTTCGTCCGCGATGAACAGCACGTTGTGCACCTCGCACACGCGTTTCATCTCCGCCAGAACCGCCGGCGGATAGATCAGCATGCCGCCCGCACCAAGAATGAGCGGCTCGACAATCAATGCTGCGACGTCGCTGCGCTTGCAAGCCGCATCCAGCGCGTCGAACGTCGCCTGTTCGCGACCGGATACAGGGAACGGAATTCTTTCGACGTCAAACAGCAGCGGATCGTAGGGCGCGTTGAACACGCCGCGTTCCCCCACCGACATGCCGCCAATGGTGTCACCGTGATAGGCGCCTTCGAGCGCGAGGATGCGGCTGCGTTTGGCGCCGAGATGACGCCAGTAGCCCAATGCCATCTTGAGCGCCACTTCGACTGAGGTCGATCCGCTGTCGGAGAAGAAGACATATTCAAGCTCCGGCGGCGTGATCGCAACCAGATGCCGGGCGAGTTTCTCCGCCGGCTCGTGTGTGAAGCCCGCGAAGATGACCTGATCGAGCTTGTCGACCTGATCCTTGATCGCCTGCACGATGCGAGGGTGACGGTGGCCGTGGGTCACCACCCACCAGGACGATATCGCGTCGAAGATGCGGCGGCCGTCGGCGGCCTCCAGCCATGCCCCCTCGCCTCGCGCGATCAGCGTTGGATCAGGCTGAACGGCATGCTGCGTGAACGGATGCCACACCGGTGATCTGGATGTCATCAGGTCACGTCCTTCAGAAAGTCGCCGGCGTTGAAGTGCTGCGCGAATGCCGCACGCAGGGTCTCACGCGTAAGCGAAGCGAGATGTGGCAGCCTGCCAAGACGTTTCACTTGCCCCATGCTGGCGATCACTGTTTCCGACTCCCGATTTTCATCGCCAATGAATGCGATGCCGAGCAGCGGAATGTCGCGTGCGCGCAAGGCTTCGATCGACAACAAGCTGTGATTGATGGTCCCGAGCGTCGTGCGTGCGCACAGCACGACCGGCGCGCGCCACCGCGCCATGACATCTATGTATGTCAGGTTCTCAGTCAGCGGCACCATCAAACCGCCCGCCCCTTCGATCACCAGCGGCCGGTCGACTTCCGGCAAGGCAAGCGCGCCCGGATCGATGGTGACGCCATCAAGTCTCGCAGCAAGATGCGGCGAGGCCGGCGTCTTCAGCCGATAGGCCTCGCGCAGCACGCGCTCAGCAGAAAGGCCCGACAGCCGCTGGACAGCATCGCGATCGGTTTCCTCCTCGATGCCAGCCTGAACCGGCTTCCAGTAAAAAGCATCGAGAGCACCGGCGAGGGCCGCGGAAAACACCGTCTTTCCAATTCCGGTATCGGTGCCGGTGACGACAATACGGGTGCTCATGCCGCTTTCCGCATATCTTCGGCCAGAGCCTCGAATAGCGACGCAACCGCGGCTTCATCGACATTCAGCGTCAGCGCGATCCGCAGCCGTGCCGTCCCCTCCGGAACAGTCGGCGGGCGAATGGCGCGAATATCGAAGCCGCGTTGTTGCAGAGACGCCGCAACGGCGACTGCAGCACGATCCGCACCGATGATCACAGGAAGAATTTGCGAACCAGATGGCGTGACATTGCAACGGCGGAAGAGTTCGTCGCCCGCAAACCGGACCAGCCGCGCAAGCCGCTCGCGGCGCTCCGGGTTGGTTCGGGAAACATGAATTGCGGCACGCGTGATCGCGGCCACCAGCGGCGACGGAGCAGTCGCGAAAATGAAAGGACGCGCGCGGTTGACAAGAAAATCGCGAATCGTGCGCGGCGCGAGGATGAAGCCGCCGACGGTGCCGAGCGCCTTTCCGCAGGTGTGCAGGGTGATAACGTTGTCGCGACCCTCAAATGCCGCGGCAAGTCCCCGTCCCTGCGGACCGAGCACGCCGGTGGCATGTGCTTCATCGACGACAAGCATCCCGTCATGACGATCGGCGACAGCCAGAAGTCCGGCGATGTCCGGGCTGTCGCCATCCATGCTGTAGAGGCTTTCGGCCGAGATCCATGGCCGGCCCTTGCCGCCGGCCGCGCGCCAGCGGACGATTGCAGCATCGAATGCATCGACATTGTTGTGCGGAATACTCACGGCCTGGGCGCGTCCGCGCCGCATCCCTTCATGTACGCTTGCGTGGATCAGTTCGTCATGGACGACAAGATCGCCCTGCTGCGGCAGCGTCGAAAAGATCGTGAAGTTCGCGACATAACCGCCGCCGAAATAGAGCGCTGTCTCCGCGCCGAAATAGAAAGCGGCCTCGTTTTCGAGCGCTTCATGCTCGTCGTGATTTCCGCGCAGCAGCCGCGAGCCGCCGGAGCCGACCGGAACGCCCCGCGCAATCGCCTCGGCTGCGGCGCGCTTCAGTTCATCTGACTCTGCGAGCCCCAGATAATCGTTCGATGTGAAATCAATTCCCGCTCGGCTGCGAAGTGACCTCAGCCGGCCCTTGCCTGCGAGGTCGCGCAAATCGGCTTCGAACTTCTCATGCATGCATCAAATCCCGTCTGCAACGATGGAGGTTGGATGCGGGCACATGCCGCAAGTTTACAGCTTTTGATTCTTTTCATTGACGAGAACCACGCGCGGCTGATGCTGCCGTGCCTCGGCTTCATCGAAATTTGCATAAGCGACGATGATCACCTTGTCGCCCATCATCGCCAGCCGCGCGGCGGCGCCATTCAAGCCGATAATGCCCGAGCCCGCTGGCGCTTCGATCACATAGGTCGAGAAACGCGCGCCGGTGTCGATATTATAGATGTCGACCCGTTCATTGACCAGAAAACCGGCGGCGTCGATCAGGGTGCGATCGATCGAAATCGAGCCCTCATAGTGCAAATCCGCTTCGGTCACCCGCGCGCGGTGGATCTTGCCCTTCATCATGGTGACTTGCATCGGCCTGCCCTGGTTCCGGCGCGGACGCCTCGCGCGCAAGTCCGTTAGGACGGGCGCTGGCCGGGGTCAAGACTTTAGGGGCAGATGGCTGTCAGGCAAAAGCCATGCGCCGGCGGGCGCGCAACAGCAGTGTCACGACAATGGCGATGTTCAATGCATTCCAGCCAACGCCATTCAGGAACGCGGCGGCGTAGGATCCGGTCGCGTCGAAAATCACGCCGGAAATCCAGCCGCCGAACGACATGCCGATAACCGATGCGAAGATGACGATACCGACGCGGGTTGCGGCCACGCTGGAGGGCATCGATTCCCGGATAATGATGGCGTAGCTCGGCACGATGCCGCCCTGAAACAGGCCGAACATCGCGGAGATAATGTACAGCGACGTCAGCCCGTCGAAAAACAGATAGAACATCAGCGCGACGCCCTGCGCGATCGAGCCGACCAGCAGTGTGCGTAACCCGCCGATACGGTCGGCCAGGAAACCGGAGCCGATCCGGCTGACGATTCCGAAGGCGAGCATCAATGACAGCATCTCGGCGCCGCGCGCCACGCCATAACCAAGATCGCCGCAATAGGCGACGATATGAACCTGCGGCATCGACATTGCCACACAGCAGGCGATAGCCGCGATGCCAAGCACGGCGGTGAGCGCATTTGTGCCGATCTGCAAATCGACGCGCGGCGGCGGCGCATCTGCGTGCGAGCGCACGGTTTCACTGCCGATCTGCCAGCGCAGAACTGCGACAACGATCGCCATGACGATCGTACAGCCGATTCCAATCGCGATATGTGTGGCGCGCCATCCAGCATATGCCGTGCCGCGTTCGACAACAGTGGGCCAGAATGTGCCAGCGATGTAGTTTCCGCTGGCGGCGATGGTGACGGCCAGCCCGCGGTGGCGATCGAACCAGTGCGATGCCTCGGTCATCAGTGGCCCGAAGGTCGCGGCGGCGCCGAGCCCGATCAGGAAGTGCATCAGGTTGAATTGCCACAGCGCTGCCGCATAGCCGGCACCGACATAGCCCAACAGCATGGCGACGATACCGATTGCGATCGCAGGCACAATGCCAAAGCGGTCCGACAGCTTGCCCATTGCCACACCACCGAGGCCAAACCCGAGCATGGTGCAGGTGAAAGCCAGCGACGCCGCGCCCCGGGTCGCGCCGAAGTCGGCCTGGACGATGGGGATGACCACCACCACCGACCACATGCCGACGCTGCCGATCGAGCCGATAATGAGGGCAATACCCAGCCGTGCCCACGCCGCACGTGAGTCCGGCGTAAAACCCACTGGATGAGAGGCAGAATCGATGGAAACCGGCACGGACGCAACTTCGTCGGCCTTATGCTGCCGGTCAAGTCATTCTCCGAATGGGGGTTATGCGAGAATAACATCCTCCCGCACACGACATTTTCGGCCGTCGGCTTTCCCGTTAACTCTTTACTAACCATAAACTGGGCAAATTTTGCCGGGTGAAGTCGAGTGTCGTCGGGTCGCTGAACGGGGGAAATGCCCGTGGATGCCAGTGCGGTGCCTCACTTTAGGAACGGTGGCCCTTCGGCCGCCGCTCAAACCTTTGGGGCTCGCGAGCGACATACGCGGGGGGAAGCGGCGACAATGGTTGATGTAACGGCGGGCCAGGGCAGTGCAGCAACCGGCTCCGGATTTCCGAGTTTCAGCGACATCGGCACAATGCTCCGGCGCGGCGACCTCGCGCTTGCCTTCGGTGTTCTCACCATTCTCGTGGTTCTCATCCTGCCGCTGCCGGCGGTGGTGCTGGACCTGTTTCTGGCGATCTCGATCACGCTCTCGATCCTGATCCTGATGACCGCATTGTTCATTCAGACGCCGCTGGAATTCTCGGCGTTTCCGACGATCCTGCTGATCTCGACCATGCTGCGGCTGTCGCTCAATCTCGCCTCGACCCGCCTGATCCTGTCACACGGACATGAAGGCACCGCTGCCGCCGGACACGTCATCGAGGCGTTCGGCAACTTCGTGATGGGTGGCAATTTCGTGATTGGCATCATCGTTTTCACGATCCTTGTGATCGTGAACTTCGTCGTCATCACCAAGGGTTCTGGCCGCATCGCCGAAGTGGCGGCGCGCTTCCACCTCGACTCGATGCCGGGCAAGCAGATGGCGATCGACGCCGACCTCTCCGCCGGCCTGATCGACGAGAAAGTGGCCAAGCAGCGCCGCAAGGAGCTTGAGGACGAAAGCGGGTTCTTCGGCGCCATGGACGGCGCCTCCAAGTTCGTGCGCGGCGATGCCATCGCCGGCCTGCTCGTCGTGTTCATCAACGTGATCGGCGGCATCATCATCGGCGTCGCACAGCAAGGCATGGGCTTTGCGGATGCAGCCCGCACCTACACGCTGCTGACCGTGGGCGACGGCCTCGTCACGCAGGTTCCCGCGCTGATCGTCTCGACCGCCGCCGGCTTGCTGGTATCGAAAGCGGGCGTGACCGGCGCCGCCGACAAGGCGATGATGAAGCAGTTGTCGGGTTATCCGCAGGCGCTCGGCATGTCGTCCGGCGTGATGCTGGTGCTGGCGATGCTGCCCGGCATTCCAATGCTGCCGTTTCTCGCGCTGGGCGGCGGCGCGGGCTGGCTGGCCTGGAACGCACGCACGCGCAATCGCGCGCTCAAGGTCGAGGAAGCCCGCGAAGCTGCCGCGCCAGCCGCGGCCGCTGCGGCCGCAGCCGCCGCCGAAGAACCGATCTCGAGTGCGTTGAAGATCGACGACCTCAAGATTGAGCTTGGTTACGCGCTGCTGCCACTGGTCAACGGACCGGACGGCACCGACCGCCTCACCGACCAGATCAAAGCGCTGCGCCGCTCGCTCGCGACCGAGATGGGCTTCGTGATGCCGGCCGTCCGTATTCTGGACAACGTGCAGCTCGAGGCGAACACCTACGTCATCAAGATCAAGGAAGTCGACGCCGGTACCGGCCGGATCTGGGCGAACCAGTTCATGGTGATGGACCCCTCCGGCAATCAGGTCACCATTCCAGGCACCCACACCACCGAGCCGACATTCGGATTGCCTGCGACCTGGGTCGATGCCTCACTTAAGGAGGAAGCCTCGCTGAAGGGCTACACGGTGGTTGATTCCGCGACCGTTCTGTCCACGCACCTCACTGAACTGCTCAAGGGCAATATGTCTGACCTGTTGTCCTATGGCGAGGTGCAGAAGCTCCTGCGCGACCTGCCCAAGGAACAGGGTGAACTGGTCAAGGATATTGTCCCGAACCAGATCACGGTCTCCGGGATTCAGCGCGTCCTGCAATTGCTGCTGGCCGAACGTATTTCGATCCGCGACCTCTCCACCATTCTTGAAGGCATCGCCGATGCGCTCGCCTTCTCGCGCAACCCGTCGACGCTGGCCGAACATGTGCGAAGCCGGCTGGCGCGGCAGATCTGCGCGCAGAATACCTCGATGAACGGCTACCTGCCGCTGATTGCGCTGAGCGCCAAGTGGGAGCAGGCGTTCGCGGAATCACTGATCGGTACGGGCGATGAACGCAGCCTCGCGATGCAGCCGTCAAAACTGTCGGAGTTCATGACCGCGGTGCGCGACCGTTTCGAGCAGGCAGCCCGTGAAGGCGAAGCGCCGGTTCTGGTGACGTCGGCCGCAATCCGGCCTTTCGTGCGCTCGCTGGTGGAACGTTTCCGGGCCCAGACGACTGTCTTGTCACAGGCGGAAATCCACCCCCGGGCGCGCCTGAAAACGGTCGGAAGCATCTAATCAGGCGTTGGATTTCGTAAAAGCGTCTGCGGCAAATTGGTCACAGACAAGTTTTTCATGAAAATTTGGAAATCTTCACAGATCAGCGCCGCCCGATCAAACACACTAAGCGCTTGAAAATACTTCAATATTTTTGAGTGGTTTACGGACCTCTCGGAAGTTCAAGACATTTCACTCGTTTGTGATCGGTGCTTGGAAACGAATCCCTGCCAATTACGTTGATTAGAGCGTGGGGTTGAACCCACGGGCATGCGGGCGAGACAAACATTCGACTGCATGAAAAGGCGGCGGGAGGTTTGTATGAACCATTCGTTTTACAGCGCGGACCGTATGACTCATTTGAAGATCGTCGTTGTGGCGCTCGTCGCCGCAATCGGTGTTGCTGGTCTCGGAATCTCTGCTCGCCTTTCGGATAGCGGCCTTACCCAGACGGCTAAGATTACAGGTCCGGCCGTGAAGGCCAACAAAGCCGTTGTCATAACAAGTTCGGAGCAGTCGGCGATCCGCTAACGAATTCACCAATTCACAAGGCTCTCTTCCCCGCCCCCCGAAGTCGCCTTGTGAAGCTCAGAAGACCCCAAGTCTGAGAACAGAAAACGCCCGCTCCCCACGGGCGTTTTTTGTTGCGCGCATTTCAGGACATCAGCGCGGCTGCGCAGGAAGCGCCGGCACACTTTCGATCAGCTTGCCGGTGTAGACGATCGGCCCCGTGGCAACGCCGGTGGGCGATCCGCCTTCCGGCTCAATGGTCACGGCATAGGTGGCCTTGTTGATCGTCTCGTTATCGTAGGCAGCCAGTCCGGGGCGGATCGTGAAATCGCTACCACCTATCACACCGAGCGAACGCGGACGTTGCAGCTTGTCCGAGACCAGCCAAAGCTCATAGCTTTTGCCCGGCTCCGGCGCAGCGCTAACCTTGCGCACGGTGAAGTTCTTCGTCGCCGTATCGACAGTGAGAATGAAAGCCGGAGCGGCAGCGTTCTGCTGAAGCACAGCGACAAACTGCGCCGCCGGCGCAGGTGGCTGCGCGGGCGCCGCAACTTCAACGACCTTGATCTGCGGCTTGACCCGCAGTTGCTCCGGCAGCAGTTCAGGGCGATTGGCCTGAAGCGCAATCACAGCGGCAAGCGATGCTGCAACCGCCGTCATGACCCAGCCGAACGCCGAACCGCCGCGCGTCCGCGCGGGCAATGGAACGACATTGGAAGGCGCCGCCACCGGCTCGGGGATTATGTCGGATGCCGCCGCGGCCGCAATCGCAGCGGTGTCCGCCGATGCATCGGGTGATCCCGCAACCGCAACAGTTCGCTCGGGCTCGCCCGCCTGATCGGCAATCGTGGGCATCTGCTCCGGCTGTGGAGCGGCGACCGGCTCTTCCGGCTTCGGCTCTTCAACCGGCTCCGGCTGAGGTCCGACCAGGCCCAGCGCTGCGCTGATGTTGTCCCACAGATGCGCCGGCGGCTCGATCGGCGCAACCATCTGGTGCAGCGGACTAAGCTTGCGATCCCACGCATCGACCACTTCCATGAAGCCGTGATCGACGATCATCATGGTCTCGACAAGCGCGCGCTCGTCGGCACTCAGGGTGCCGAGCGCATATTCCGCCGCGAGCGCGATATGGTCTTCGCTGTAGTTCATCTCATCCCAAACCAAGGCATCCGCGAATTTCGATCATGCTGCGCCGTAACCAGGTCTTGACCGTGTTCAGCGGCGTGTTGAATTTTTCCGACAACTGTTCGCGGCTCCAACCGTTGTAGTAAGCCAGCAGCACCATTTTCTGGCGCTCCGGATCGAGTTGCCCGACACACTCCAGAATCCGCTTCAACTCCTCGGTCATTTCACGCCGCGCCAGCGGATCGGGAATATCCGACGCGACCTCCATGGCCACCGGTTCGTCTTCGATCGACGCCTCGCTGCGTTTACGCACGACATCGATCGCCCGGTTGCGGGCGATTGAAACCATCCAGGTAATCGGAGAAGCCAACGAGGGGTTGAACTGGCCCGCACTGTGCCAGATCTTGACGTAGGCTTCCTGGACCACCTCCTCGGCAAGATCCTGACGCCTCAATATACGGAGCACCACGCCAAAGAGTTTCGCCCGTGTGGCGGCATAAAGGCGCTCAAATGCCGCCTCGTCCCCCTTCGCAACCGATGCGAGCAGCCAGATCAACTCAGCCGGCGTCAGCATTAAACTTCCTCAAAAAAAACGTCGCTCTATGGTACCGAGTCGGAAATCGAAGCCGCCCTCGCCGTCTCGTATCACATCTTGCCCGTATCCGGTCCAGCTTCCCGCTCGGCCTCAAGGCGCGAAAAAGCAAAACCCGGACCTTCCGGCCCGGGTCTCATATCACGGAAACATCTCGCAAAAACCAGCCCTGCGAGTTCAGGCACGGGACCTGCGGCAATGAGGCAGTTTCACCAAGGTGGACGGGTTCCGGCAACCGCCGGGCGCACGCCAGACCTCAGGCCATCGCCCCGATCCGCGAACGCATCAAGCCGATGCTGTCGAGATCGGCCTGTTCACGAGCGCTTTCCTCGGCGCGCTCACGCGCCTGATCGCGCTCATCGAGCAGTTCGACCTTCTTGAGCTCTTCAAACGCCTCGCCCAGCACGGCCTTGGCATCTTCAAGCTGAACCCGCAGCTCGTCCGCGGAACGGGTCAGATTTTCCCGGCGCTGAATGGCTGCCTTGGCGTAGGTGGGATAGGCGAAGTGCGTGGGATCATTAATGCCAGCGCGGTCCTGCTCGTGCTGGATTTCGCGCTCCAGGTCGACCGACATGCGCTGGAAGTCGGCGATCATGCCTTCGATCTGCGCAACCCTTCGGCGCTTTTCGTCGACCTGAAATTTCTTCAGGCGGATCAGCGTTTCACGTGACTTCATCGACTCGTACTCCCCAGAAGTCCCAACCACAAAGCGGGACGGAACCGGCATCCCCCCAAGGGCCCCTCCGGTCAAACACAGATGGCGGGATCATGGCGCGACAAAGTTAGCGTTCCGTTTCCAAGGTTTGCAGGATTTGCTCCAATCGCCTGTATCCTTCCCCGATCCCTGTGGACTCATCCTTGGCCTGGCGCAGGAAGGTTTCGAGCGGCTCGTGCAGCCGGATGGCTTCATCGACCTCCGGGCTCGACCCGGCGCGATAGGCCCCGAGCCGGATCAGTTCTTCCATGTCGGCATAGGTGGCCATGACCTGCCGGGCCCGGGTGACGCTCGGAAGATAGGCCGGGTCCGCGGACCGCGGCATGGTTCGGGAGACTGACTTCAGGATGTTGATCGCCGGGTAGCGTCCGCGCTCGGCAATGGAGCGCTGCATAACGATATGGCCGTCGAGAATACCGCGCACAGCGTCGGCGACCGGCTCATTATGGTCATCGCCGTCCACCAGAACCGTGAAGATGCCGGTGATGGTGCCCTCGCCAAGCCCCGGCCCCGCCCGCTCCAGGAGTTTCGGCAGTTCGGTGAACACGGTCGGCGTGTAGCCTTTGGCGGTCGGCGGCTCGCCGGCGGACAGACCGATTTCACGCTGCGCCATCGCAAAGCGTGTCACCGAGTCCATCATGCACATGACGTCTTTGTCCTCGTCGCGGAAATACTCCGCGATGGCCAGGGTCAGGTAAGCCGCCTGCCGCCGCATCAAGGCAGGCTCGTCCGACGTCGCCACCACCACGACCGAACGCGCCAATCCCTCTTCGCCGAGATCGTCTTGCAGAAATTCCTGCACCTCGCGGCCGCGTTCGCCGATCAGTCCGATGACTGAAACGTCGGCATCCACGTTGCGCGCCAGCATCGACAGGAGCACCGATTTGCCGACGCCGGAACCTGCGAAGATGCCCATGCGCTGGCCGCGGCAGCAGGTCAGGAATGTGTTGAGCGACCGCACGCCGAGATCGAGTGGCGGTCCCACCCGCTTGCGGGAATGCGCAGGCGGCGGCGCGTTCCGGTAGGTCATCGGCGACGGGCCTTGAATCAAGGGTCCCTTTCCGTCGATCGGCTCGCCCATCGCATTGACGACACGTCCGAGCCACGACGCCGACGGACGCACCTGGCTGGCAGCGTTGGCTATGACCGCGCGGCAACCGCGGCGGACGCCCTCCAGTCCTGCAAAGGGCATCACAACGGCATTGTTGCCGGTGAAGCCGATCACCTCGCAGGGGATGAAGCGATTGTTGCCGGTCTCGACAACGATGCGCGCGCCCACCGACATCGCGTGGATCGGCCCTGCGATCTCAACCATGAGGCCGCGCACCCCGACAACTCGGCCATAAATATTGACGCCGTCGATATCGGAGATCTGTTCGGCGAGGGCCTTCATTGCGAAAACCTTAAGTTTCCGCGATTCCGGCGCTTCCCCTTAACCCCGTGTTTACCCGCATCGTTAATCATTGCGTCACTGTCTTTGATGACTGAGAGCGCTCGACCTTCAGAACAAAGGGGTGAGTCGCAGGAGTCGGTTAGGCCCGCCTCTTAATGTGGAACTTGAATGGCTAGGCTACGAAAAGCTGCTTACACGCAACATCTTAGTGCGATTCGACAAAAATTGCACGATAGAGCTTGCAGACACGAATCAGCATTTGTTAACCATATGTCGTCAGGATCCGAATCAGTTGTTCAAAGGCGTTTTTCCAGTGCCGCGAGTAGGCGGCCGGCCTGACGCCCGGAGCGGCGACTATAGGGGACTGGCATGCGCGTATTGCTGATAGAAGATGACAGCGCCACTGCGCAGTCGATCGAGCTGATGCTCAAATCCGAGAGCTTCAACGTCTACACGACGGATCTCGGAGAAGAGGGCGTCGACCTCGGAAAGCTTTATGATTACGACATCATCCTGCTCGACCTGAACCTCCCGGACATGTCCGGATATGACGTTCTCAAGCAGCTGCGTGTCTCGAAGATCAAGACACCCATTCTGATCCTCTCCGGCCTCGCCGGCATCGAGGACAAGGTCAAGGGTCTCGGCGTCGGCGCCGACGACTATATGACCAAGCCTTTCCACAAGGACGAACTGGTCGCCCGCATTCACGCGATCGTCCGCCGCTCCAAGGGACACGCCCAGTCGGTCATCCAGACCGGCGATCTGGTGGTCAATCTCGACACCAAGACCGTCGAAGTCGGCGGCCAGCGCGTCCACCTGACGGGCAAGGAATACCAGATGCTGGAGCTGCTCTCGCTCCGCAAGGGCACCACCCTCACCAAGGAGATGTTCCTCAATCATCTCTACGGCGGCATGGACGAGCCCGAACTCAAGATCATCGATGTCTTCATCTGCAAGCTGCGCAAGAAGCTCGCGAACGCTTCGGAAGGCCGCAACTTCATCGAAACCGTCTGGGGCCGTGGCTACGTGCTGCGCGAGCCACACGACGACGAGGTCCGCATTCCTGCCTGACACGGGTTGTATCGAGAGCCAGTGCGGCTCTCACCTCCCAGACTGGACCCCGCCGCAAATGGCGGGGTTTTTGTTTGGGTCAAAACGGCAGTCTCGTGAATGGCAGCCCGGAGTTTGCCTGTGCAAACGCAGTCAAGGTTGCAGCCGTCCATACCGCAGCGACAAACACAATAACGGCTACGCCAAGCGACGCGCCGAAAATGCTGGCCATCAGGATTCCAGCTAGCGGAACGGCCTGCATCATATGAGTCGCCAGAAAATGCGGTACCCGCCGGTCTCCAACGGTCAGTGACCAGCCCGTGACCGGCATTCGCGATGCATTTGCGATTTCAAGACCGTTGTGATGATCGAGAGCGCCGCCCATGCGGAACGCCGTTATCAGCGTCAAGATGCTGCCGCCTATCAACCCGATCCCGAGCCCCCATTTGACCGCCGGTGCCAAGCCCGGTTTCGGCTCGGTGACCACCGCACATCCAACCACAGCGGCGGACAATGTGATGATCACCGCACCTGCAGCCATCAGGACATACATCGCAGTGTAAAACCCATTTGAAAGATTGAAATGCGAGGCCTGCTGCCTCGCAGCCTGAATGAGGATGTAAATCATTTCGAACGTGGTCGCGGCAACCGACGAAACGGCGACAGCGAAGAGGACCTTTCCCCATTTCGCGGAAAGATCGACTGCGCTCAGCGACAGCGCAAGCGTCGCAAAATGGATCGCGAGCGAAGCTTCGAACTTCAGTGGTTTCGCCCATACGCTTTCGCGATCAATGACGCGACCATCGACCATGTAAAGCACCAGCGTGAGAGCAAACAGCCCGCCGAGCACGTAAGTCAAATTCCACCACAAGTCCTGCGTGCGACCAAACTCTGACACGGATGCCTCCTCGCTTGACAAGAAGGTAGACACTGTCTACTTTCTGAGTCAAGCGAAAGGATGCGCGAGATGTCCCAAGACCGGCTCAAACGTCACTATGGATCGCTTGCAGTCGTCACGGGTGCGTCGGACGGAATCGGTCGCGCATTTGCGGAGAAATTAGCGGAAGCAGGTTTCGATCTTTTTCTGATTGCCCGGCGGCAAGTCGAACTGAAGCTGATCGCAGACTCGCTTCACCGGCGGCATGGAATAAATGTCGAGATCTTGCCTTTGGATTTGAGTGCTCCGACATCCGCATCTCGTTTGCTTGACGTCCTCCGCAAACGCGAGGTCGGGATATTCGTCGCGGCCGCGGGTTTCGGAACATCGGGGCAATTCATACACAATTCCGTAGATGCCGAGCTTCAGATGATCGATGTTAACTGCCGCGCAGTCGTCGAATTGACCCACGGAATCGGCATCGGAATGGCCGGGCGCGGGCGCGGCGGCATCGTTCTGTTCGGATCGCTGGTCGGCTGGCAAGGGACGCCGGCAGCCGCGACTTACGCCGCGACCAAAGCATTCATTCAAACATTCGCCGAAGGCATCGGCGACGAACTACGCGCATTCGGCGTCGATGTTTTGTCCTGTGCACCGGGTCCCGTCGATAGCGGATTTGCTTTGCGTGCCAATATGCGGATGGGAGCCACTGACTCTCCACCGCAAATAGCAGCGGAAAGCCTCGCCGCGCTCGGCCGCCGCCGAACTGTGGTTCCAGGCCGAGTTGGAAAGATGCTGACGCGCTCGCTCTCACTCTTGCCACGCCAGTCGCGTGTAGGGATCATGGGGAAAGTCATGAGGGGAATGGTAAGATCCAGTGGCCAAGGCGTCGAAAACAAGAACGGGAAATCTGCGTGAAGATTGCGTCGCCGAAGCGCTTTCGATCATTGCGACGGACGGAATCGACAAGCTCAGTCTTCGAGAAGTCGCACGGCGCCTGGGCGTGTCGCATCAGGCTCCCTACAAGCATTATGAAAGCCGGGATCATCTGCTCGCGGAAGTTCTGAAAGGCGCATACAGCCAATTCGCGAACTATCTCGATTCGCAGCTAAAAAAAGGATCGGCGAACGAGAATCATCTCCGCGAAATGGGCGAGGCTTACATCCGCTACGCGATGTCGCATCCGCTCGAATATCAATTGATGTTCAACACCGATCTGCCCGATCCATCCGGGCATCCCGATATGCTCAAACAGGCCCATCATGCGTTCGACATGTTGCGGGATGCGTTGCGAAGCCGCGCGAAAACATCTCAACGTCCGATGGCCGCGAAGGAAATCGATCACCAAGCATTATTTGTGTGGTCGACCCTGCATGGCTTCGTCAGCATCATGCGCTCCGAGGTCGCTGCTGAACTGAAAGTTGGAGCCAAACAATCGGCCGCGACGGACGTTCTCTCGCACATCGGAAGAGCGATCGGGGGTCTATCCACGAAGTAAGCAGTGCGGATCCGAGATCGCTTGTTCCCGCGCGCGCTCTATCGAAGTTTCAGTTCCGCGCCAAAATCTTTGCTTGGCTCGCGCCCAATCCCGGAACCAAGGACGGCGACGACACCCGCGCGGGGTTCGGGGCATACACACCGCGAAGATCCGGGCAGGCCCGGTACGCGTCGGTCAATCCGATCACGGTTTCCGCCGCACCCAGGAAAAGGAAGCCATCAGGTTCATTGATCTTCTGCATCCGCCCGAACACGTCGATCTTGGTGGGCTGATCGAAGTAGATCAGCACGTTCCGACAGAAGATGATGTCGAAGATTCCGAAGTGGGAGAAATCCTGCAACAGGTTGGCCTGCTGGTAGCGGACCATGGCGCGGATATCGGGATTGAGCTGCCAGACATCGCCGACCTGCTTGAAATGCTTCACCAGCAACTGGATCGGCAGTCCGCGCTGGACTTCGAACTGGCTGTAGATGCCGGCCTTGGCCTTTTCGAGAACTTCAAGCGACAGATCGGTCGCAACGATCTCGGCGCGCCAGTCCGGCGGCAAGGCCTCCTTCAGGAGCATGGCGAGCGAATAAGGCTCCTGCCCGGTCGACGCAGCGGCACACCAGATACGCAGGCTGCGGCGGTTGGCACGCGCCTTCAGCAGTTGCGGCAGCACGGTATCGCGGACGTTCTCGAACGGCACCTTGTCGCGAAAGAAAAACGTCTCGTTGGTCGTCATCGCCTCGACAACGTCGACGGTCAATGCTTCCGAACCAGACTTGATCTTCTGCACAAGTTCGCTGATGCCCGAAATGCCCGCCTTGCGGGCGAGCGGCAACAGACGGCTTTCGATCAGATACTGCTTGTCGGACGACAACAGCAGGCCGGAGCGATCCTTCAGAAGTTTGCGCAGATACTCGTAATCCAGTGGTGTCACCCGCGAACTCCTGAAAATACCCGAACAACCTTGGGAGCGATCTGGTCGAGCGGCAGGATGGCCGCACAGACACCAGCATGGGCGACCGCGCCCGGCATGCCCCACACGACACTGGTGGCTTCGTCCTGCGCGATGACGTTGCCGCCGGCGGCGACGAGGGTCTTGGCGCCCTGCGCGCCGTCCGACCCCATCCCGGTCAGCACCACGGCGAGGATGCCGGCCTGCCAGATCTCGGCCGCCGAGGCGAACAGCGGATCGACCGCCGGCTTGCAGAAATTGATCTGCGGTCCGTCATCGAGAGCGATGACCGTATTCGTACCCGAGCGCGCAACGCGCATATGGCGGCCGCCCGGAGCGAGATAGATCTGCCCTGCCCTGACGATCTCACCATCGACCGCCTCGTGAGCAGCACGGCCGCTCGCGCGCGCCAGATGCTCGGCGAGAATGGTGGTGAAGGTCGGCGGCATATGCTGGGTAATGAGGACCGGATACTGGTCGATCACCGGCCCGATACCGGCGACCAGATTCATCAGCGCCTGCGGGCCACCCGTCGAAGAACCGATCACCAGGACGCGCGGCACCACTGCGGTGAACGGCCGTACCATGAGCTTGGTCTGGGCGACCGGCGGCATCGTGCCGGTGGCCGTCCGCGGCAACGGCGCCCGCACCGGCTGCGCTGCCGGCGCCAGCGAAGGACTGGGAACGACCGCCGGACGTCGCAGGCGGATGCCGAGGTGACGTATCTTTTCGATGAGGTCGCGCTTGAAGACGTCCGCGGCGGACATCTCGCGGGTGCTCTCTGGCTTTGGAATGTAGTCGGACGCACCGAGCGACAGCGCCTTGAAGCTGATCTCCGCGTTCCGGCGGGTCAGCGTCGATGCCATGATGATGACGAGATTGCGCTTCTTCTCAAGCAGCAGGGGCAGCGCCGAGATGCCGTCCATATCCGGCATCTCGATATCGAGCACGACCACATCGGGATCGACACGGACCACCTGGTTGACCGCATCGAGTCCGGTGCGGATCGAGGCGACAACCGTCAGGTCCGGCTCCGCCTCGATCCAGCGGGAGATCAGCCCGCGAATGACCGCAGAATCGTCGACGACCATGACGCGCAGTGGCTCGTGCCGCTGTGCGGACGAGCCCGGTGGGGTCAAAACTGCAACGCTCATGAAAAACCAACTCTACGCAACGAACGGCGACAACACGACGTGACTTCAACAGATAATCCGGATTCAGCGCCGCCCGACAGTTCAGCGCAGAGCTTCAGATCAAACCGACTTCATGAAATTTCGCCGTCACGATTTCCTTGTCGAACGGCTTCATGATGTATTCATTGGCGCCCGCATGAAGAGCACGGGCGATGTGAGCGACATCGTTCTCGGTGGTGCAGAACACCACCTTCGGCTTGTCGCCGCCCGGCATCAGACGCAGATTGCGGAGGAACTCGTAGCCATCCATGACCGGCATGTTCCAGTCGAGCAGGATAGCGTCCGGCATTCCGCGCTTGCAGACTTCCATGGCCTTCTCGCCATCTTCAGCCTCGACGATCTGGAAATCCAACCCTTCCAGAATGCGCCGCGCGACCTTCCGGATGACGCTTGAATCGTCAACGATCAGACATGTTTTCATGTTAGCCTCTTTTTTTCCTCAGGTCCCGTGTGGGCCGCTGTCACGGGGCTTTGCGTTATTTCCCAAATTTTCTCAGGCGGCGAGCATGTCCGGATTGATTTCCAGAACGCGGTCGACATCGAGAACAACCATCAATTGCCCTTCGAGCCGGTGCACGCCGCCCGCCATTTTCGCCATGCGCGGATCGAGATTGACCGGGTTCACCTCGCGGCTGTCATCCGCAAGCTTGAGAACCTCGCCGATGCTGTCGATCAGCAGGCCGTAGGATTCACCACGCAGGTCAACACCCACCGCCATCGGGACCTTGCCGTCCTCGTTCTTGGGCAGGCCGAGACGTGCGCGCATATCGATCGCGGTGACGATCCGGCCGCGAAGGTTGAGAACGCCCGCGACGTCGGCAGACGCCAGCGGGACTCGCGTCAGCCGCTCCGGCATGAACACGTCCTGAACCCGTGAGATCGGCAGCCCGAACAACTGTCCGCCAATCATCGCGGTAACGTATTCGGTGATTCCGCGGTCAGCGCCGTCGACATTTGTATCCATTGTCATGTTCCTTACGCCGCCTGCTTGACGTCGGCGGTTTGTTCTTTCAGAGCGGCGATCAGTCCCGGCCGGTCGAATTTCGCGACATAGTCGTGGAAGCCCGCCTGGCGGCCGCGTTCGATCGCCGCCGGTGACACCACCGACGACAGCGCGATGATCGGCATCGCTTCCATGCGGCGGTCGGCGCGGATCGCTTCGGCGAACTCGAAGCCGTTCATGTCCGGCATCTCGATGTCGGTCAGAACGACGTCGAACTGATTGCCGGAGCGCAACACCGAGAGCCCTTCGTGTCCGTTCTGCGCGACCGTGACCCGATACCCTGCCGCCTTCAGAACGGGGGCGAGCATGTTGCGGAAGAACGCGGAGTCGTCGACCAGGAGAACGGTCTGGGCGGTGGCCGACAGACGCATTTCCTTGCGGCTGAACCAGTCGGCGAACGCCATCGGCAGGAAGTGACCGACGTCGATCACCTCAGTCGCCTGGCCCTTGACGACCGCGGAGCCCAGCACGCCATCGCGTGTGCTTGCGACTTCGATGCTGAGCTGCTCCTCGACGATATCGATGATTTCATCGACCACGAGACCCATCGAGCGCCCGTCATCGGCGAACACCAGGATCGGCTGCACGCCGCTGTCGCGGATCGAGACGCCTTCGATCTCGACCAGTGGCATTAACTGCTCGCGATACTGGACCATATGACGGCCGTTCGACATCTCGATCTTCTCGACCGCGATTTCTTCAAGCCGGGTCACCAGCGCCAGCGGCACCGCCTTGGGCTGCGACGATCCCGCGCGGAACACCAGCAGCGAGGTCAATTGAGCATCGGAGTTCGAGCGGGTCGAAGCGTTCTCGTCACCGATTTCGCTCTGTGTCGCGGCAGCCGTACCGAGCGACTGCGCGATGCCGTTCGGATCGATGATCATGATGACGGCACCGTCGCCGAGAATTGTGTTGCCCGAGAACATCCCGATATGGCGAAGCTTGGTGGACATCGGCTTGACCACGATTTCCTCGGTGTGGAAAACGCCGTCGACCACGATACCGAAGGTCTGGCTGCCGACCTGGGTGACCACGATGAAGCCGTTCTCCGGATCGATCGACGCGCCGTCGTCGATCTTGAGCAGCTTCTTCAGATGCATCAGCGGCAGCAGCTTGTTGCGCAGCCGCAGAACCGGCGTGTCCTTGATCCGCTCGATGCGATGATCGGAATTGGAGCGCGCGCGCACCAGTTCGACCACGGACAACTGCGGGATCGCGAAGCGATCGCCGGCGGCTTCCACGATCAGCGCGGACACGATCGCCAGCGTCAGCGGGATCTTGATGGTGAAGCTCGACCCCTCGCCCGGCACGGACTTGACGTCGATGGTGCCGCCGATCTGGTCGATGTTGGTGCGAACCACGTCCATGCCGACGCCGCGGCCCGACACGCTCGTAACCGCCGCAGCCGTAGAGAAGCCCGGCGCGAAAATGAACTTGTGGATCTGCGCCTCGGTCATCTTCTCGACGTCGGCTTCGGTGACGAGGCCGTTCTGCACGGCCTTCTGCTTGATCCGCTCGGTGTTCAGGCCGCGCCCGTTGTCGGCGATGCAGATGATGATGTGACCGCCCTCATGATAGGCGGAAACGCGGATCGTGCCCTGCTCCGGCTTGCCGGCGGCGACGCGGTCGGCGGTCGTCTCAAGGCCGTGATCGGCGGAGTTGCGGACCATGTGCGTCAGCGGGTCCTTGATCAGGTCGAGCACCTGGCGATCGAGCTCGGTGTCGGCGCCGTGCATCTCCAGCTCGATCTGCTTGCCGAGTTCGCTGGACAGGTCGCGCACGATGCGCGGCAGCTTCTGCCAGGCATTGCCGATCGGCTGCATCCGCGTCTTCATGACGCCTTCCTGCAACTCGGCGGTAACGTTGGAGAGCCGCTGCAGCGGCACCTTGAATTCGGAATCCTCGTTGCGACGGCTGATCTCGAGCAACTGGTTACGCGTCAGCACCAGCTCCGACACCATCGTCATCAGATGTTCGAGGGTGTCGACATTGACGCGAATGGACTGGTTCGCGATCTTGTCGCCTTCCGCGGTATCGTTCTCGATCACCGGCTTCTTCGGCTTTGCCGCGGCTTTCGGCGCGTCGGCCTTTGGAGCTTCGGCCTTTGGAGCGGGCTGCGCAACCGGTGCAATCGACGGCGATGCGACTTCGATTTCGGTTTCGCGGAAAGCGCGCTCAAGCTCGTCGAGCGAAACTTCGCCAGGACGCAGTTCGCGTTCCAGCGTCTGATCGACCATCAGGCCGACGGTCACCGGCTTGGCTGCAACCGGTGCAGGCGCGGCAGGCGCAGCTTCCATCGCGGCCATGCCCTGTTCGACCATATGATGAAGCGCGTCGATCAGATCGACATCGGCGCCTTCCGGCTCCGCTTCGGTTGCCTCAAGCTGGCCGAGAATGTCCTTGATGCGGTCGATGGTGCTGAGGATCAGCGTCACGGCTTCGCCGGTCACCGGCATGCCATCGCGGAATTTGCCCATCAGCGTCTCGGCTGCGTGCGCGAGCGCTTCGAGCCGCGGCAATCCGAGAAAGCCGCAGGTGCCTTTGATCGTGTGAACGAGCCGGAAGATGTTATCGAGAATCTTCGCGTTGTTTGGATCCTGTTCGAAACGAACCAGTTGGTTGTCGACAGTGTCGAGACTTTCGTTCGTCTCGGTAAGAAACTCACGCAACAGATCGTCCATGAATCAAGCCTTCGCGCAAACGGGCACGCAACACACGTCTCCCGGAATGCGGTCAGTTTCGACGCAAAGCGTTTAATATTGGTTGAGCATTTGGAAAAGAACGCGCTGAACAAGACGCTAAGGCGCCCGCCCCGGAGCTGGATGTCTCCGGGGGCCGCCGTTCATTAAGAGTTTATGAAGATGGAATCGGACCGCTAGGCCGCAGTCACCACCACGGCGTCGGTTTCAGCAGCCAGCGACACCTTCAGCTCGCAGGCCTGCGCCAGCAAGGCGGTATAGTAAGGCTGCACCGCATGCGCGGACACCGAACCGGCGTTGTCGAGGTTCAACTGCGCCGCGACGTTCTGCGGCTCGCGCGCATTGGTGCCTGCGGCGCGAATGCGAAATCCCATCGTGTCGCCCTCGCCCACCGGATCGACGATCAACTGGCCGCCACGCGGGATCGCCTGCTGCGCGATGACGAGCATATTGAGCAGCAGCTTGACCCGGTTCTTCGCCATCAGTACGTGCGGGAGGTTCCAGACTATCTTGGTCTTCTCGTCCTCGAGATGATTGCGCGTCATCTTCTGCGCTTCGCCGAGATCGATCTGGGAGCCGGCAGACCCTGCGGCGCCATAGGCGATACGGCAGAACTGCAACCGTGCGGAGGTGGATTTTGCGCTCTTGCGGATCAGATCGAGCGCGAACTCCTTGTCGTCTTCCTTGTTGCTGCTGTCGAACACCTCAAGACCGTTGACGATGGCGCCGACCGGGTTGATGAGATCGTGGCAGACGCGCGAACACATCAACGCGGCGAGTTCGAGTGCATCGGGTGTGGGACCGGGAGTTGACGTGCCAGACATGAATTTCCTCGGATTTTCCAGCGATTTCCTGCGATCAAGATGGCCGCAGGGTGCTGACGCGGCGAATCAAGCGTGCTTTATGGTTTGATACACTGCGGCTGGCCCTGCGGCCACCGAGGCGCGACACGAACCACAGCGGATTGAAGACCGATCCATGACCGAAACCCCTGCGATCGACCGGGATGCCGCTGCGGCTCTGATGGAGCCGTTGACGGACATCGTCGTGCAGGCCGGGGCGGCAATCCTCGCGGTCAGCCGCGCCACCATGCTGGTCGAGGGAAAATCCGACGGTTCTCCCGTTACGGAGGCAGACATGGCGGCCCACCGCATCATCGCGGACGGCCTGGCGAAACTCGCGCCGGATATTCCGGCCCTGTCCGAGGAGCGCACCGACCTGGCCGCCCGGCCCTACAAGAACAGCTTTTTCCTGGTCGATCCGCTCGACGGCACCAAGGAGTTCGTGGCCGGACGTGACGAGTTTACCGTCAATGTCGCGCTCATTACCCACGGCGCGCCGGTGCTGGGCATCATCGCCGCCCCTGCCCTGGGACTGCTCTGGCGGGGAATTGTCGGCCGGGGTGCCGAGCGCCTTTTGATGACCAAGGACGGCAAGGCGCGCTCGGCCCAGCCGATCCACACCCGCCCTCATCCCGGCCCGCGCACGGCCTGGATCGTGGCCGTAAGCCGGTCGCACGGCGATAAACGGACCGAAGCATTCATCGCCGCCCGGCCCGGAGCGATCCGGCAGGCGCTGGGCTCCGCGGTCAAGTTCGGCCGGATCGCCGAAGGCGGCGCCGACATCTACCCCCGGCTCGCCCCGACATCCGAATGGGACGTGGCCGCAGGGCACGCGGTGGTGACGGCGGCGGGCGGACGGATCACCGACAGCAAGGGCGCGGCGCTTTGCTTCGGGGAGGCGCGCGAGGACTTTCTGGTGCCCGAGTTCATTGCGTGGGGCGACCCCGCCGCAGCCGATCAGTAAGCCGACAGCGTCTCGAGAAGCGCCGGCCATTTGCCGTTGGCCTGTTTGACAACATCCTCAGGATTGGCGGCAAAGGCGTTGCGGTTGTCTTCGCGGCTGAAGAGATACAGCCGCTCGCCGGACACCAGCCACAACCGCGCCTGCCCCACGACGGTCTTGCCGCGCGCCACGTCGACAGGGTCATAGCCGCCGAACCGGGGTCCGTAGATATCCGGATGGCTGAGGAAAACGGCGCGGTTGGCTTCGTTCCGGAAACGCCAGACGGCGCCATCCTTGGACGCCTCGATGTCGGGCTGCCCCCTGGCCGCCTCGGCGTCGGTGAAATAGGCCACAGGGTCGAAGCCATCGATGGCAAGGCCGCTATGGCGGTTCACCACCACCCGTTCGGTGACCGCGGACGCGCTGGTATACGGCCCGGCCAGCCCGGCAAGGACCGCAAGACAGGCGATTCCAAGGCGTTGCCCTTTATTTTCTTGCCGCCGTGCCGTCATAGTTGATGCCGATAAACAATCGAGTCGGGGACGTGGGACCGCAGCCTATGCCATTGCTTCTCAGCAAGGCGTTAAGCGATGGACATGAAATCCGGCCATCTGGTGGTCCAAGGGGTTCTTTCATGACCTTTGCTTCGCGCCTCGCGGCGCTGGTGTTTGCAGCGATGATTTCCCTGGCCGTGCCAGCCTCGGCCCAGCAGCGCGCCTCCAATACCTATGGGCCGGACGAACTGGTCGGCGCGGGCCACAGGTTCTTCGGCAACGTGTCGCGCGGACTGGCGTCCGTGATCGAGCGCGCGGTGAGCCAGTGGGGTCTGCCCAACGGTTATGTTCTCGGCGAGGAAGGCAGCGGCGCTTTCGTCGCGGGACTGCGCTACGGCGAAGGCACGCTCTACACCAAGAACGCCGGCGACCTGCGGGTCTACTGGCAGGGACCGTCGGTCGGCTTCGACTGGGGCGGCGACGGCGCGCGCACCATGGTGCTGGTCTACAACCTGCCCGCGACCGACGCGATCTATCAGCGCTTCGCCGGCATCGACGGCTCTGCCTACATTATCGGCGGCTTCGGCATGACGGCGCTGACTGCGAACGGCATCGTGCTGGTCCCGATCCGGTCGGGTGTCGGCCTGCGGCTCGGCGCCAATATCGGCTACCTGAAGTTCACGCCCCGCGCGACCTGGAACCCTTTCTGACACTTTCCTGACAGGATGACCGGGGCATCGCCCGCCTGCCTTCAGGGAGGCGGGCTGATTCACGTTAACACGCTGTCCCGCTAGCTTTTTCCCCGCCCGCCGTGGCATGGTAAAAAACGATTTAATCTAGCTCAGGGGTCACACATATGGTCGAACCGATCATGTATTTGGCGATCGGTTTTCTGGTCTCGATGCTGTTCGGTCTGATGATCGTGCCGCTGGTCCATAACCGTGCGGTCCGGCTGACGACGAAGCGCCTCGAAGCCGCGACCCCGCTCTCGATGGCCGAGATCCAGGCCGACAAGGACCAGTTGCGGGCCGAGTTCGCGATGTCCGCCCGCCGGCTCGAAATGAGCGTCGAGCAGCTCAAGAACAAGACCTCGAGCCAGCTTGCCGAACTCGGCAAGAAATCGGATGCGATCAACCGCCTCAAGATCGAACTCGGCGAGAAGAACGCCGCGATTTTCGCGCTGGAAGCGCGCGAGAAGGCGCTGAAGGATCAGTTGCGGGCGACAGAAGAAGAGTTCAGCGCCAAGACGCAGTCGCTGCGCACCGCCGAACAGCAGCTATCCGACAAGCAAGGTGAACTCGGCAAGCTCAACAGCGAACTTTCCCAGCGCTCGATGACGGCGGAAAGCCGTCAGGTCGAACTGCTCGCGGTCCGCAACCAGATCGAGGCGCTGCAAAGCCGCGTCAATGACGCCGAGAAGGAAGTGTCCAGCAGCCGGCAGCGCCTGACCGACCATCGCAACGAAGCCGAGATCGCGACCCGCGAACTCAGCGACGCGCGCGGAAAGGTCGAGGATCTGAGCGGAAAGGTCACCGACCTCGATCGCCAGCTCGTGGTGCAGACCAAAGAAACCGAAATGCTGTCGGCGCGCGTCACGGATCTCGAGAACCGCCTCGCCTTGCAGGGCAAGATTCTCGCCGAGCGCGAATACGAGAACACCCTGTTGCGCCAGCAGGCCGAGGCCGCGAAACAGACCGAGCAGAAGCTGCGCGAGGACATGGCGTCCGGCACCGGCAATTCCGCGGCGCTGGAGAAGCTCCGCGCGGAAAAGGCTTCGCTCGAAGAACAGCTCACCGTCGCCCGGGATGAGCGCGCCAAGTTACAGCGCGACATCAATCTCATTCAGCAGCAGGCGGAAAGCTCGTGGTCCACCGAGCGCATGGAAAATGCCCTGCTGCGCGAGCGCATCAACGACATCGCAGCCGAAGTCGCCAAGCTTGCGGTGACGCTGGAGGGCCCCGACTCGCCGATCGAGGCGATCCTGGCGTCCGAGGAGCAAAAGCCCGCGATCAGCACCATCGTCAAGGCGACCACGGCGAACGGCGCTGCCCCAAATGGCGCTGCGGCGCCTGGCCCCGCTACCGAGGCGCGCGGCACGCTGGCGGAACGGATTCGGGCCTTGCAGGCACACGCCTCACGGGCGCGTCAGCCGGGATAGACTGACATTCAGCATCTACGGCGGGATTTCAGCCGAATTCTGAAGCACACGGGCCGGCCGCGCTTGACACCCCTGCCCCTGCTTCCGTAAATCCCCGCTCCGAAAGATATCCGGTGGTTCCGGGCGCATAGCTCAGCGGGAGAGCGTTCCCTTCACACGGGAGAGGTCCAAGGTTCGATCCCTTGTGCGCCCACCATTTCCAAAAGACATTTCACAAGATTTTCTAGATCGCGCTGACGGCAGCGGCTGGAGAGTGGCAATGACGGCACTCGACACTTCGCTGCAGGACGGCCCCGCTCGCGCGGCGGTGTCTCATCCCAAACTGATCATTGCCAGCTTCGAACCGCTCGACCAATCCAGCCACTGGCTGAACGAACTCGTCTCCTTCAAGACCGAGGGAAGCGCGCTGGAGATGTCTGTCGCAATTCTCGGGCTCCGTTCCACCGATGCGGATGTTGCGGCATCTGTGTCCGCCCAGGCCGTTCTCAGCCCCCTGCCCGCGCTGGACGTCACTGACGACAACTATGTCACCGAGCTTGTCGCCTACAGCGATGCGGAACATATTCTGGAACCGTTGTGGGCCCGGTTCGAAGCGGAAGAACTTACCGCGCAAGACCTGATCTATTTTCCGCGTGGGCATCCGATCCTCATTCGCGGCATCGGCGCATGGCTCGCGCGGCGTCCGCCAACGCTGCGCCCGAGCGTGTTCTTCCGCATCATCGGCGACGAACTGACCGATCTCGACACCGGACGCTACAGAGCCAGAGCCGCCCTTTACCGGCTCGCATGTTCCGATCTCCGCACGCGCCCCGGACAAGAGCGCTTGTTCTTTCTGGTCAATTCAAAAGCAAAGGCACGCACCGTCTCGCGCGTGTGTCGCCGGCGGCCATTCATGATGCAACACCATTTCGGCCGGACCTTCACCGATTTGCCGGACGCAACGCCAACGACGCCGGCCATCTACGTGCATCTGAACAACAGGTCGGGCACGCTTGCCGAAAATCTGAGCGAGATTGTTCAGCGCGTGACCCGCGCCGAGCCGACGGTCAGGTTTCTCGTCAAGATCCCTGCCAGGTTCGCGAACTCCATCGCAAGGCTGAAGCGGAAGGCTCGCTCATCCGTCGAGATAATTTCTCACGAGCAGAGCATCGAAGATTACTTCACCAATCTGACCCGCGCTTCTCTGGTATGGCTGGCCTATGACGCGCAGCCGTACAGAGCATTGACGTCAGGCACGTTCACCGAAGCCGCAAGTCTCGGCAAACCCGTCGTTGTGCCGCAGGACACATGGATGGCCGAGAAGATCGCGGAGGGCTACGGCGTTGGGGTGATGTTCAACGACTCTGCGGTGCGAACAGTCGCGGACGCGCTTCTGAGCGCGGTGCGTAATCCGGATCTCGCCGCCGCCGCGCGTGCGATTGCTCCACGCCTTGGCGTCGAGACAGGTTGCCGCCGGTTCATCGAAGGCATGATCGCGCTCGCCAAAACCACGCCGGATATGGAGCCGGACTATCAGATCGGCGGCGAGATCGATTTCGGCAGCTCGCTCGACTCGCGCTGCTTCATGCGGAATGGCTGGGGACCCACCGAGACGTGGGGCGTCTGGACTGTGGAGCGCAGCGCTGAACTCGCGTTGCCGGTTCAGGCAAAAGCCGGCGATCGGCTTGTCCTGAATGCGCTTGCCCATGCGTTTCTGGGAAAACAACGTGAACCCGTTCGCGTTCGCGTGTTTGCCCGGGATGAGCAGATCGCAGAGTGGGTTTTCGAAGCTGGAAGATTGAATCAGCCCCGGTGGCTGACGGCGTCGCTTCCGCCCCAGACAGACGAATCTTCCGGAGACACCCTGAAAATTTCGTTCGAGATCGATGCGCCGCGATCGCCGCTATCCGAGGGGATGTCGGCCGATCCGCGAACTCTTGGATTGGGATTGTCGCGATTGTCCTTAACCACAGCCACGTAATACGTCGCGTCAGATCAATCGAACGCGGCCTTGACCGTGGCGTATTTGCCGCCGAGCGTGGTGCCGAGGCCATTGACCGCGGCGACAATCGCGACCGCGATGCCCGTCGCGATCAGCGCATACTCGATCGACGTCGCAGCTCTCTCGTCGCGGATAAAATCAATCGCCTTCTTCATCGGATCAGCCTCACTGCATTTCTTGCACATGACGGCTTCGCGATAAGAGCATTAGATGAAGCCACGGCTAATCTAGCGGCAAGAAGCTGCCGAAGACTTAACTCAACCTTTACATGATACCGCCGAAAGCAAATCGGCAGACGGTTTGCGTCGTCAATCGTGCCGGACCGATTTCAGAGCCAGCAGCGCCAGAAGCTTCATGCGCTCCGGATCACGCTCGCCTTGCGACGCAAGCTCGACGATATTCTTCGCCAGCGCCTGAACCCGCGCCGATCCCACCGGAAACGGCAGGGTCTCGACCGCCTCCTCAAAGGCCTGTGTCATCGCTGCAATGGTGTCGGGGCTGAAAGACGAGCCCTGAAAGACGTTCATCTCAGGAACCCCCGCGAGAATGCTTCTACGTATTCAACGCAGAAGCCTCGCGCGAGGTTCCTTCCATTATTGTCGGTTACATCACCACTTCGATCAGCCGCGGACCCTTTTCACGCACCGCGTTGGTCAGCGACTTTGAAAAGTCCTCGGCGGTGGTGACCGACTGAGCGGACACGCCCATACCTTTCGCCAGCGACACCCAGTCGAGGGTGGGATTGTCGATATTCAGCATGTCGAGCGCCTTGCGTCCCGGCTCGCCGGCATCGACGCCTGCAAACTCGCCCTTCAGGATCTGATAGGTGCGGTTGGCGAAGACGATGGTGGTGACATCGAGTCCTTCGCGCGCCTGTGTCCACAGCGACTGAAGCGTGTACATCGCGCTGCCGTCGCCGACCATGCAGATCACCTTGCGGTCCGGGCAGGCAACCGCGGCGCCGGTCGCGACCGGGGTCGAGAAGCCGATCGAACCGCCCATGTTCTGAAGCCAGTCATGCGGCGCCGCTGCCGCCGTCGGCGGAAAAAAGCCGCGGCCGGTGGTGATCGATTCATCGACCACGATGGCATTCTCGGGAATAGCCAGCGCGATCGCCTGCGCGATGGATGCGTGCGTCAGCGCGCCGGTCGGTTTCGCGAGTTCGACAAGCTGCTGCGGTTTCGCGTCGCTCGCCTTGGCGCCGAGTGCATCGGCCAGCGCGTGCAATGCCGCCACCGAATTCTCGCCGGACTCGCACATGCGATGAACCTCACAGCCTTCCGGCTTCAGCAGGCTCGGCTTGTTCGGATAGGCGAAGAACGCCACCGGGTCGTTGGTCTCGACCAGAACGATGTGGCGGAAATCCTTCAGGATCGGCAGCGCCTGCTCGATCACATAGGGAATGCGGTCAATGGAGAAGCGGCCGCGGCCGCGCGCCATGCGCGGATTGTAGGTCTGGCCCATGACCTTGCAGCCGGTCTTGCCGGCGATGCGCGCGGCGAGCGCCAGTCCTTCTTCCGTGAGGGCCTTGCCGGTCAGCAGCAGCAGCGTCTGCTCGCCGCTGCGCAGAACGCGGGCCGCCTCGTCGACCGCCTGCGGCGAGTAACTGGCGCGCTGCGAATCCTCCGGCACCTGCGCGATGCCGTCGGCTTCGTTCCAGGCGGTGTCGGCCGGAAGGATGAGTGTCGCGATCTGTCCGGGATGGCTTCTCGCCGCGGCAATGGCGGCGGCGCCGTCGCGCGCGATGGACTTCGAATTCGGCGAGGTGCGGACCCAGGCCGACATCGGCCGCGCGAGACCTTCGATGTCCGACGTCAGCGGCGCGTTGTATTCGATGTGATAGGTCGCATGCTGTCCGACGATGTTGACGATGCCGGAATGCGCCTTCTTGGCGTTGTGCAGATTGGCGAGGCCGTTGGCGAGACCGGGCCCCAGATGCAGCAGTGTCGATGCGGGCTTCCCGGCCATGCGGTAATACCCGTCAGCGGCGCCGGTGACGATGCCTTCGAACAATCCGAGCACGCATCGCATCCCATCGACACGATCCAGCGCGGCGACAAAATGCATCTCCGATGTTCCCGGATTGGTGAAGCAGACATTCACATCGCCCGCGACCAAGGTTCGCACCAGACTTTCCGCCCCGTTCATCATTCCACTCCCGCTCAAAGCTTTTTGTTGTGACGCCTTGTTGTGGCGCCGTTAGATGAACCATCCTTATGACAGTTCGTCAAAGCCTGCGGTAGATTGGAACGGCAGCGCGACCGTGCAGGCGGGGCATGTCTCGCAGAAGTCACGCCCCCGGCGGATAATGGGCTGCCCCGAAGCCTTTCACGCGTCCGTGGGTTGCGAAGACAGGCAAATTGTGGCCTTTCTCGCAGAGTTCATGGCACCTGTTCCCGGTTCGCCAACATTTCCGCCCCGGTCTGACGATCTCTTATGAGGATTCTAATGACGCGCCTTTTGACCGTAATTCTTACCGCAGCGACATTGCTCGGCGGCACCAGCCTCGCGATGGCGGACGCCGAGTACAATCCGCTGGCCGATCTTTTCAGCTTCACGAACCGCAGCGGCACCGGCCCGATACCGCGCACCACGGTCGGTTTCCAGGGCAACTATGCACCGGGCACGATCATCATCGATACCAAGGAACGCCGCCTGTATCTGGTTCAGGAAGGCGGCCGGGCCCTGCGTTACGGCATCGGCGTCGGCCGCGACGGCTTCCGCTGGGGCGGTGTCCATCGCATCACCGCGAAGAAGGAATGGCCGAGCTGGACGCCGCCGGCGCAGATGCTGCGCCGCCGCCCGGACCTGCCGCGCCACATGGTCGGCGGTCCCGACAATCCGCTCGGTGCGCGCGCGATGTATCTCGGCTCGACGCTTTATCGCATTCACGGCTCCAACGAGCCGGAGACGATCGGTCAGGCTGTTTCCTCGGGCTGTTTCCGCATGGTCAATGACGACGTCATCGACCTGTACGATCGGGTGCGGGTCGGCGCGACGGTCATCGTCAAGAACTAGGATTCGGACAGGACCGGCCTCGGCTCGGTCCCTGCCGCAAAACTCTGCAAAGGCCGGCCCTCGTGGCCGGCCTTCTCGTTTTCTCACCGGCTGCCCTGTGCGCTCTTGCATGCGGGCGGCATGACGGCTAGCTCATGTCTGTCATGGAAACGTCATCGGCAATAAGACGGCTGATACCGGGGATCGTCCTTCTGGGCAGCCTGACGCTCAGCACCACATTGTGGTCGCCGACCCTTGCCGAAGGGCCTAATATCAGCGCACGCCAGCGCAATGAAAAGAAGGCTTTCACAGACAGCCAGATCATCGACGGCTTCATGAAGACGGCGTTCGGCGCGGAGTATCATCTCGCCGGACGCGT
>Ga0310345_10000237_pt1 | contig 104082 bp, 101 predicted proteins | sample HC15DNA20500_MG_FD_204667 | JGI IMG/M metagenome (GOLD analysis project Ga0310345, IMG submission 204667) | Marine microbial communities from station ALOHA, North Pacific Subtropical Gyre - HC15-DNA-20-500_MG | ecosystem: Environmental > Aquatic > Marine > Oceanic | place: Pacific Ocean... | reverse complement strand
AGGCGGCTTGCTTTTCGGATTACTGTTGGCCGCACTGCTCGCGCTTATTGCGCTGACCAGCACCCCCTAACCCCACCCAAACACACAGCCTGCCGGCGAGAGTCGGCGGGGAGGATTTGCACGTCATGAATAAAGAAGAGATCTACGACAGCAAGATCAGCCCGCTCATGAAGCAGATCATAGCGATCAGCAATGAGCACGGCATTGCGATGATGGCTAGCTTCGCCATCGGTCACGGTGACGGAGGCCCAAACGGCGAGGATGCAACCAACCTCACCTGCAACACACTGCTGCCGGATGAGAACGGCGAGCAGAACCCGCTTTTCGTTGCGGCCAACGCTCATATACGCCGCGCTGGGAGGCCATCTCCGATGATGATGACTACAGAGCATGGCGACGGCAGAAAGACCATGACGGCATTTATCTGAGCCGCCTAACCCCACACGCAGCAGGAGATAGACATGCACACAGAAAAGGCGATAGCAGAGTTCGAGGCGTGGTGGGACAGGCAGCCTCACCGCGAGCAGTTCGAGGATTTGAAGGACCAGATGCGGAATGTGTGGCTGGCATCGCGGAGGGAGTTGGTGATTGAGCTGCCGGAACGGTTCGACAAGTACGACAGCGGCGACTGGACATATTGGGCTGACGGCGTTGATGCCGCCATCGAAGCAGCCGGCGTGAAAGTGAAGGAGTGAGTTATGAAGCTGAGCCTCGAGAAATGGGCGGAAGCGAACTTCGATCCGGTGCCTACGCTCAACACGCTGCGGCGGTGGGCGCGGGAGGCTAAGATTTTCCCCGCCCCGGTGAAGCATGGGCGAAGCTATTATGTTGAGCCAGACGCACAGTACATCGAGCCAGGCACGCTTGCCGGGCGCATCGCGAGGGATCGACATGGCGCCAAGGCCGCGTAAGACCGGTTCGAAAGACCTGCCGCCGAACCTGTACCGCAAGACGGATAGCAGGAACGGCGTCACCTATTACAACTACCGTGACCCGCTGTCAGGAAAGTGGTACGGGCTTGGCTCAGACAAGGCGCAGGCCGTGCGGGAGGCTGTGCACGCCAATCATGCAGGCGCGAAGATGCAGCCGGCCCTGGTTGAGCGTATTGCAGTCGCGCCGGCCCGCAGGTTCTCGGAATGGATCGCCGAGTACCGCAAGCTCTACGCAGAGCGCGAAGTGTCCGACCGCAGCAAGGAAACCGTGCGCATGAGGCTGAACCGTCTCAGCGAAGCGTTGGGGCACCTCGACACGGCAAGCATCGGGACGTTTGAGATTGCCGCCTACCTGAAGACCTTCACGGATGAAGGCAAGGCGCAGATGGCTAAGGCCATGCGGTCACTGCTGAGCGACCTGATGCGCGAGGCGATAGCGGCTGGATGGCGGAAGGACAACCCGGTCGAAGTGACGCGGGCCGCGAAGGTGAAGGTCAAGCGCGAGCGGCTGACCCTGGAGCTATGGAAGGCGATCTACGCCGAGGCCAAGCAGCCTTGGTTGAAACGAGCGATGGAGCTTGCGGTACTGACCGGCCAGCGGCGTGACGATATCGCGGCGATGCTGTTCAAGGACGTGTACGACGACCATCTGCACATCATCCAGGCGAAGACCGGCGCACGCCTGCGAATCAGCACGAAGCTGCGTCTGGAATCGCTGGGCCTTGAGTTGGGCGAGGTGGTTAAAGCCTGCCGAGATGCGGTAGTGTCCAAGCATCTCGTGCATCACAGCCGCACCGTGAGTCGCGCGACGCCGGGCATGCCGATCATGCTTGACACATTGACCAGCGCGTTTGCAGCAGCCCGCGACCGCGCCGGAAAGAAGGCCGGCATAGAGTTCGGAGAGAGCCCGCCGACCTTCCACGAGATGCGATCACTGGCTGCCAGATTGCACGCAGCGGAAGGCCGAGATCCGCAATTGCTGCTCGGCCACAAGTCGGCAGCGATGACCGCGCTCTACCGTGACAGCCGGGGCGCCGAGTGGATCGACGTGGCATAATCCGCGACTGAGTTTTGGCGAGATTTTTGGGAGAATTTGGAGAGCATGGAAACGCCCTGTAAAATCAAGCACTTACGCCTATACGGAATCAAAGCCTGTGACACCATGAAAAAGGCCCGTACCTGGCTCGACGAACATGGGCAGGACTACGACTTCCACGACTACAAGAGCGCCGGCATCGACCGCGCCCATCTGGAAGCCTGGTGCAACGAACACGGCTGGCAGACCGTTCTCAACCGTGCCGGCACCACCTTCCGCAAGCTGGACGACGCTGCCAAGGCCGATCTTGACCAGGCCCAGGCCATCGAGCTGATGTTGGCCCAACCGTCGATGATCAAGCGCCCGGTACTCGATCTGGGCGATAGAACCCTGATCGGCTTCAAGCCCGATCTTTACGCTGCCGCAGTGGCGGCGCCGAACTGACAGCAGCCCCGCCTCAAGGCGCGGCCATCGAAAAAGGATAATCCCATGTCTGCAACGCTCTTCAGCCTCGCCTTTGGCGTCGGCACCCAGAACCGCCAGGGTGACTGGCTGGAAGTCTTCTACGCCCAGCCCCTGCTGCAGCCGGCCGGCGAACTGGTCGCTGCCATCGCCCCGCTGCTCGGCTACGCCGGTGGCAATCAGGCGATCGCCATCACCACCACCCAGGCGGCGCAGCTGGCCGACGCGCTGAAGCCGCTGGACTCCGCCCAGCATGCCCTGCTGACCCGTCTGGCAGAAAGCCAGCGCCCGCTGGTGGTTACCCTGCTGGCCGAAGACGCAGCCCTGACCTCGACGCCCGAGGCCTACCTCAAGCTGCACCTGATCTCCCATCGTCTGGTCAAGCCGCACGGCCTGAACCTGACCGGCATCTTCCCGCTGCTACCCAACGTCGCCTGGACCAACCAGGGCGCCGTGGATCTCGCCGAACTGGCCGAGCGCCAACTGGAAGCGCGGTTGAAGGGCGAGCTGCTGGAAGTCTTCTCGGTGGACAAGTTCCCGAAGATGACCGACTACGTGGTGCCGGCCGGCGTGCGCATCGCCGATACCGCGCGCGTGCGCCTCGGCGCCTATGTGGGTGAAGGCACCACGGTGATGCACGAAGGCTTCATCAACTTCAATGCCGGTACCCAAGGCCCGGGCATGATCGAAGGCCGCGTCTCGGCCGGCGTGTTCGTCGGCAAGGGGTCGGACCTGGGCGGTGGCTGCTCGACCATGGGCACCCTGTCCGGCGGCGGCAACATCGTCATCTCGGTTGGCGAAGGCTGCCTGATCGGTGCCAACGCCGGCATCGGCATTCCGCTGGGCGATCGCAACACCGTGGAATCCGGTCTGTACATCACCGCAGGCACCAAGGTCAGCCTGCTCGACGAGAACGATCAGCTGGTGAAAGTGGTCAAGGCTCGCGATCTGGCCGGGCAGAGCGACCTGTTGTTCCGCCGCAACTCGCAGACCGGCACCGTGGAATGCAAGACCCACAAGTCGGCCATCGAGCTGAACGAGGCGCTGCACGCGCATAACTGACGCAGGAGCAGCGGCAAGCTGCGAGCCATGAGCGCCTGCCTTGCCGCATCCCCTGCTGCACGAGGCTTGCCGCTTATGGCCCTGTTCTCCCCCTGGCGCGCCGACTTCCCCGCTCTGGCGGTACTCGAAGCGCAAGGCCAGACCTACCTCGACAGCGCCGCCACGGCCCAGAAGCCGCAGGCGCTGATCGACGCCCTCAGCGGCTACTACACCTGCGGTGCGGCCAATGTGCACCGTGCCCAGCACCAACCTGCCGAACGCGCCACCCGTGCCTACGAAGACGCCCGTATCAAAGTCGCCAAGTGGCTGAATGCCGCCTGCCCGACCGAAATCGTGTTCACCCGTGGCGCGACCGAAGCGCTCAACCTGCTTGCCTACGGTCTGGAACACCTGATCGAAGCCGGCGACGAGATCGTCATCAGCGCCCTCGAGCATCACGCCAATCTGCTGCCCTGGCAGCAGCTAGCCAAACGTCGAGCGGCCAAGCTGCAGGTACTGCCCATCGATGCCTCCGGGCGTATCGACCTCGCCGCGGCCACCGGCCTCATCGGGCCGCGCACGCGGCTGCTGGCGGTGAGTCAGTTGTCCAACGTGCTCGGCTGCTGGCAGCCGCTCGACCAGCTGCTGCACCTGGCCAAGGCGCAGGGTGCGCTGACCGTCGTCGACGGTGCACAAGGTGTGGTCCACGGGCGCCATGACATGACCACACTGGGCTGCGACTTCTATGTGCTGTCCAGCCACAAGCTCTATGGCCCGGATGGCGTTGGCGCGCTCTATGGCCGCGGCGAATCCCTGCTGCAGTTGCGTCACTGGCAGTTCGGCGGCGAGATGGTGCGAGTCGCCGACTACCAGAGTGCCGAGTTCCACGCCGCGCCACTGGGTTTCGAGGCCGGCACACCGCCAATTTCCGGCGTGATCGGGCTGGGCGCCACGCTGGACTATCTCGCCGACCTCGACACCATCGCGATCGGCCGCCATGAACAGGCGTTGCACGATCTGTTGCTCGCCGGCCTCGCCGAGCGCAGCGGCATTCGTCTGCTCGGCTCGCCGCAGGTCGCGCTGGCCAGCTTCGTTGTCGAGGGCGTGCACCATTCCGATCTCGGCCACCTGCTCACCGAACAGGGCATCGCCGTGCGCAGCGGCAACCACTGCGCCATGCCGCTCATGAAGCATCTCGGCCTGGATGGCGCCACGCGCGTCTCGCTCGGCCTGTACAACGACCACAACGATCTGCAGCGCTTCTTCGATGCGCTGGACCAGGCCCTGGAGCTGCTGCGATGAGTGAACTGCCCGACGCCGCCCGCGAGGCCTTGGCGACCTTCGCCGAGGCGCCTGGCTGGGAGCAGCGCGCACGCCTGCTGATGCAGTGGGGAGAACGGCTGGAGCCGGTGAACGATGGCGAACGCAGCGAGACCAACCGCGTCGCCGGCTGCGAGAGTCACGTCTGGCTGATAGGCCAATGCCAGGATGGCCGCTGGCACTTCCGCGCCGCCAGCGACGCCCGGCTCATTCGCGGCCTGCTGGCCGTGCTGCTGGCGCGCGTCAATGGGTTGGATGCGAATGAACTGACCCAGGTGGACATGGCCGACTGGTTCGCGAGCCTCGGCCTGTCACGGCAACTGTCGCCTTCGCGCAGCAACGGCATAAACGCCGTGCTGCAGCGAATGCGTGAGCTGACCGGCTGATCGCCATAGCTGGGCTGCAGCCCGGCCTACGAACGGTCGTCTCCCGCGATCAGCGCTTGCGCAGGATCACGCTGCCGATCGAATAACCGGCGCCGAACGAGCTGAGCACGCCCAGGCTGCCGCTGGGCAGGTCGTCCTGATGCTTGTGGAAGGCGATCACCGAGCCGGCCGAACTGGTGTTGGCGTAGGTGTCGAGAATCACCGGCGCCTCGTCCTCGGTGGCATCGCGACCGAGCAGCTTGCGCACGATCAGGTGATTCATGTTCAGGTTGGCCTGGTGCAGCCAGAAGCGCTTGACCGACTCCACCGCAATGCCGTTCTCGCTCAGGTGCTCGCCGATCAGCTCCGCCACCATCGGGCAGACTTCCTTGAAGACCTTGCGGCCTTCCTGGATGAACAGCTTGTCCGGGTTGCTCATGTACTCTTCGGCGGTGCGGTTGAGGAAGCCGAAGTTGTTGCGGATGTTGTTGGAGAATTCGGTCACCAGCTTGGTGCTGAGCACCTCCCACTGATGCGCGGAGGTGGCCAGGTCTTCACGCTCGATGACGACCGCGGTGCAGGCGTCGCCGAAGATGAAGTGGCTGTCGCGGTCGCGGAAGTTCATGTGCCCGGTGCAGATTTCGGGGTTGACCATGAGGATGGCGCGGGCCTGGCCGAGCTTGATGCTGTTGACCGCGTTCTGGATACCGAAGGTCGCAGACGAGCAGGCGACGTTCATGTCGAAGCCGAAACCCTTGATGCCGAGTGCGGCCTGCACCTCGATGGCGATGGCCGGATAGGCGCGCTGCAGGTTGGAACAGGCGACGATCACGCCATCGATGTCGGCCGCCGTCTTGCCGGCGCGGGCCAGCGCTTCTTCCGCTGCCTTGACCGACATCTCGCAGAGAATCGACCACTCGTCATTGCTGCGCTCCGGGATACGCGGAACCATGCGCTCGGGGTCGAGGATGCCGGCCTTGTCGGTGACGTAGCGGCTCTTGATGCCGGAGGCCTTCTCGATGAAGGCAGAGCTGGATTCGGCCAGCGGCTGGACCTCACCGGCCTCGATGGCCGCGGCATTCTCGCTGTTGAAGCGGTGCACGTAGGTATTGAAGGACTCCACCAGTTCGTCGTTGGAGATACTGCTGGCAGGGGTGTAAAGGCCGGTACCGCTGATGACGACGTTGTACACAGTCGTTCCTCTCGAATAGGGCTTGATCGTACTGACGGTGGGACGGTACGGCGGCTAGCCTTGGCCAACCACGATCATTCCAGCGCCTCTTTAATGGCGGCTATTGTGCATGAAAAGCTGAAAGAATCCGTAACATTGCGCAGATTACGAAGCCTGTAATTAAGCCATTCGGCGCATAATCCCGTGACCGTTCGGTCTGAATATGAAGAGGGCGCCATCTGGCGCCCTCTTCTGTTCACAGGGTAGCCTGCAACGCTATTTGACGCCCTGCCCGAGCAGCACTCCATCGACCTGCTGGCCATAGAGGTTGACGCCATCGTTGGCGTGATACTTCAGGCGCGTCTCCACTGAGCCCTCGATCAGGCGTGGGTCCTGCGGACGCTCGTGGCTGTTCATGTAGGCTGCGACATGCCAGGCATCCGCATCACTGAGCGAGCCACCCTTGCCGAGCGGCATGCTCTCCTTGATGAACGCCGCTGCGGTGTTGATCCGGTGCATGCCGGCGCCCCAGTTGAACGAGCCCTTGCCCCACAGCGGCGGGAACACGTACCCGCCACCGGCCTTCTGCCCCTGACCATCGTCGCCGTGACAGACCGCGCACTGCTCGGCATAGATTTGCTTGCCCTTGGCGATATCGAAACCTCCCTGGGGCTGCGGGACTTCCGGATAGGCCCGACCCGGCAGCTCCTGGCCGGTCGGCGCGCCGGTGGACAGCCAATAGGAGTACGCCGTCAGCGCATTGATGACATGGCTGTCCGCGGCCGGCGGCGTGCCGTTCATGCTGAACTGGAAGCAGCCCTGCACCCGCTCGGCATAGCTGTTGACCTTGTCGTTCTTCTTCCGATAGGCCGGGTACATCGGGTAGGCGCCCCACAGCGGCGCGGAGTTGGCCTTGCGCCCCTGATCGAGATGGCAGTTGGTGCAGTTCATGCCGTTGCCGACGTACTCGGCCGCATACTTCTGCGTATCGACGAAGATGGCCCGCCCCTGCTGCACCAGTTCGCCATAGGCGTTGGCGGGCAAATCCTTCTCCTGGGGCGGTTGGAAATAGCGCTCACCGGCGCCCTTTTCGGCTTTCTGCGTCAGCTGGGATTGGTCATCCATCTTGATCTCGGCGGCCAGTGCGACGCCGCCGATGGACATCGCCAGCAGGGTAAGAAGCAGCTGCGTGTTCATTGACCGGTCTCCTTCTGCCCGACGTTGGCGAAATATTCGGCAACGGCCTGGACCTCGTCGTCGCTCATCGCCCGCGCGATATGCCCCATCAGATCATTCGGATCGTTCTTACGTGTGCCCTGACGCCAGGCGTTGAGCTGCGCGCCGAGATACTGGGCCGACTGCCCGGCCAGCGGCGGGAAGCTCGCGCCGACGCCCATGCCACCGGGGCCATGGCAGGCCACGCATTCGGGAATGTTGCGCTCCCAGGCGCCGCGCAGAGCGAGGCGCGCACCGACGCCTTCGGCTGCCTCCGAACGTCCGATGGCAGCGAAAGCAGGCGCCGGCATGGCCTCCAGAGTTGCCGCGACGGCATCCATTTCCTCATCGCTCAGCGCAGCGGCGATCGGCTGCATGATCGGATTGCTGCGCTCACCGGAGCGGAAATCGTCGAGTTGCTTGCGGCTGTATCCCGCATCGATCCCTGCCAGGCGTGGAAAGCCTGCGGCCGCCATCCCCATCGCATCGGCTCCATGGCAGGTCGCACACGCCATGGCTGCAGGGTTGGCACCCCCTTGTGTATAAATTTTTTGCCCATCGGCCACACCGGCCAGGGGCCAGTGAATGGATTTCATGTAAGGGCCTCATCAGCTGTTGTAGTTATGCTGTCGCCACCTGGCGTCGTTCGGATCGACGCTCTGTTTCTATGGTCGGTATGCGGCAGCTTGTCGCAGAGCGAACGCTATCACACCGCGGCAGCCGCTCTCCAGAAACAGAATAAGCTTAGAACTGCTTTGCATATGCCGATCCCGGCAGGGCCGAACCTCAACCAGCGCGCACAAGCGGACTAGGTTGGCTATCCTTTGTCACCCTTCTCTCAGGACCACCCATGAAAGACCAACTCGCCGAGCTGATCACACTCATCAGCTCCGGTTGCATGACCGATGAAGAAATTGCCCGGATCGCTGACGAAGCTGCCCAGGCCTACGTCGACCCACAGGCATTCCTGCAAGCCAATCCGGACATCAACTATGACGACAGCTTCCCGATTCCACTGGGCGAATGGGTGGTAGTGGGCAGCCTGCCGGATACAGTGCTGTTCCAGGCGGACGACTATCAGGAACTGTTCGGCCAGATCGTCGCGTCCTTCGGCGAGAGCGTCAGTTTCGTGCTCAAGCCCAAGCAGCTCGCCAAGACCGAACCGCTGACCGCGCTGAACCGCATTCAGGTGCAGCTGAGCAGCCTCTACCCGGAGAAAGGCGGTTATGTGCTGGTGGACTTCAGCGAGCCGCTGGACGATGAACTGCAAGCGGTACTGGTGTACACCTGCGACGTGCCGCGGCTGATGGAACTGGCGGTGGTGGTCGGCATCTATGCCGCGCCCGCGCTGGAAGCCCTGCGCGCCGAGGCCGAACAGCAAACCTCGCCCTGAGCCGTGGCTAACCGCGCCGCCCCTTGCCGCGGCGCAACGGCTCAAGCAGCGCGGCAAGGCCGTTGTGGTCGATTTCGTGCATCAGCGCCAGCAGCTGGCCGAGGCTGCCGGACGGAAAGCCGACGCGGGCGAACCAGGCGAGGTAATGGCCGGGCAGGTCGGCAATCAAGCGGCCCTTGTATTTGCCGTAAGGCATCGTCTGGGTCACCAATCGTTCAAGGTCTTCGGCTTTCATCGCATTCGGCAACGGCGGGCTGGAGCGTTCCATACTGCCACAGGCGCCGACGAAGGCTATGCCGACTTGCCATCGCCCGTGCCTATCCATGGGATAGAAAGGCTTGCCTGGCTCTCGCTCGCAAGCGAGCCAACAATCGCCCCCATCACGGCGAGGAAAGAAACGCGATGCAAGCACCGACACAGATGAACGAACTGGACGACGCCACGCTGGCCTTTGCCAAGCAGGTGTTCGACAGCGCGCGCAACGGCGACAGCTCCCGCCTGGACCAACTCCTGGGCCAGGGTATGCCACCGAACCTGCGCAACCACGCAGGCGACAGCCTGCTGATGCTCGCCAGCTACCACGGCCATCTCGCTGCCACTCGCGTGCTGCTGGAACATGGCGCCGACCCGCAGCTGCGTAATCACCGCGGACACACGCCCTTGGCCGGCGCCGCTTTCAAGGGCGACCTGGCAATGGTCGAACTGCTGCTCGAACAGGGCGCCGATGTCGAAAGCCGCTGCGAAGACGGCAAGACCGCGCTGATGATGGCCGCCATGTTCAACCGCACCGCGGTCGTCACGCACCTGCTCGCCCTGGGCGCCGATCCGCACGCTCGTGACGCCAGTGGCGCGACAGCGCTGACAGCGGCACGCCTGATGGGCGCTGTCGATACCGAGGCAATGCTGCGCTGCGACGAGGAGCAATCCGATTGAACGCCGCGCGCTGATCACCGCCCTAATGCGGAGAAGTCCTTCATGAACACGCCGCAGACAGGAGGTGAACCATGGCACTCCCCTCGACCGCCAACCGGGTTACAGAGCATACCGCCGAGCACGTCAATCAACAGATCAGGGAGCGCACCCAGCGCTCGGTGGAGTATCACCGGCAGCATCCGCAGCTCATTCCGCGCCGGCTACGCGAGCTCGATGCCGAATGGGACATCGAGCGCACGCTCGAAGCCAACGCGGCGACGCTCATCGTCACGGGCTCGGTGCTCGGCCTGACGCTCAGTCGTCGGTTTCTCGGCATTCCACTGGTGGTCGGCGGCTTCCTGCTGCAGCACGCCTTGCAGGGCTGGTGTCCGCCGTTACCGGTCTTCCGTCGCCTGGGCCTGCGCACGGCGGAGGAAATCCAGGAGGAACGCTCGGCGCTGAAGGACATCGCCAGCCAATCCGCGACAAGCCGGCAGGGCTGACCGGGTCAGCTCACAGCGACGTCCTCGGCGCGCAGGGGTTTGGCCAGTGCGATGCGGTTGCGGCCAAGGCGTTTGGCTTCATACAACGCCTGGTCGGCAGCGTGCAGCCAGGCGACTGCGTCCTCCATGCGCGGGTCGACCTCGGCGATGCCGATGCTCAGGCTCGCGCTCAGCTTCGGCGCCAGCGGGACATCCAGACCGGCGATCTCCTCGCGTAACCGTTCGAGCGCCTCCCAGGCATCCTTCGCCCGAGCACCAGGCAGGACGATGCAGAATTCATCGCCCCCGTAGCGACCGGGCATGTCCTGGGTACGTAGGCTGCGCCGGATGCGGTAGCCGACCTGACGCAACAGCTCATCGCCGATGACATGTCCGTGCCGGTCGTTGACCTGCTTGAAGTGGTCCAGGTCGATCAGCGCCAGGCTGGCAATGCCACCGGTAGCCTTACAGTGGGAGAACTCCAGCTGCAGCAGCTCGTTCCAGTAACCGCGATTGAACAGCCCGGTCAAACTGTCGGTACGACTCATGCTGCGCAGTGCTCGCTTGTTCTCCCCTAACTGATAGGCCAAGCGGTATAGCACCATGCCGATGACCGCAGGGTGCAGGATCAGCATCGGCAGGCAAGCATACATCTGTACCTGGCTGGTATGCGGCGAGAAGCCGAACCCCAGCAGCAGCACCGAAAGTACCCCGCCCGCGGCCTGCGCCAGCAGGCCCTGCAGGAGGAACCGGGCGCCGCCGGTGGCGATGTTGTTCATCGCCAGCATCGACAGCAGTATCGCGGATGGCAGCGTGTTGAACGCCATCGTGGCGATCCAGAACCCGCCCATCAATGAGTCGAAAAGGACGAAACGCCGTTCACTGAGCGCCGCCGAGCGGGCGCGCCCGGACAGTCCCAGCGCCGCCATGGGCCAGACGAAGCAGAACGCGAAGAGCAATGCCCAGGCCCAAATAGGCGTCTGCGCCTCACGCAGCACCGCAGCGACGCAAAGAAAGCCCATGGCCAGGCCAATGGCCCGGGGATAGAACGCCCTACGCGCGAAGGAAGCGCCCGCCCTCGGTAGCGGCACTGAAGAAGTCAAAACGGAACTCACTAGCGGCCCGGATAGGCGTTAAATATAGCCTGGTGCCATCACCGTGTGTGTTCAGCCCCCTGCGCAACAGTGCAGGTAACGCCATCTCGAGGGCATGCCGGTCGAATCAGGCCAGTCAGCTGCGTCCGATGGCCGCGAACAACCCGCCTGTATGCGCGGCCAGGACCTCCGGCGCAAGCTCCACTTCCAGCCCGCGACGGCCGGCGCTGACGTAGATGCTCGCCTGCCCCTGTGCCGAGCTGTCGATAAAGGTGCGCAGGCGCTTCTTCTGCCCCAGCGGGCTGATGCCGCCCACCAGATAGCCGGTCGCCCGCTGCGCGGCCATGGGGTCAGCCATTTCTACCTTCTTCGCCCCGGCAGCATGGGCCAGTGCCTTGAGATCCAGCGTGCCGGCCACCGGCACCACGGCCACCAGCAGCTCGTTCTTCTCAGTGCAGGCGAGCAGCGTCTTGAACACCCGTGCAGGCTCGAGTCGCAGTTTCTCGGCGGCCTCCAGACCATAGGAGGCGGACTTCGGGTCGTGCTCGTAACTGTGCACACGATGCTCGGCGCGGGCTTTTTTCAACAGGTCGATGGCAGGTGTCATGGCTTTGTAGTGCGAATGATTGATGAATGGCGGTAACGTAACGAATCAAACGGTCGGTAGTCACAGCGCCCATGAATCATCCTCTTCTTGCACCGCTCGCGGAAGTCTACGACCTGGCAGTGGTAGGCGGTGGCATCAACGGCGCGGGAATTGCCGCGGACGCCGCCGGTCGTGGCCTGTCGGTCTTCCTCTGCGAGCAGGGCGACCTGGCCGAACACACGTCTTCGGCCAGCAGCAAGCTGATACATGGCGGGTTGCGCTACCTCGAGCATTACGAACTGCGTCTGGTGCGCGAGGCGCTGGCCGAGCGCGAGGTACTGCTGGCAAAGGCGCCACACATCATTCGACCACTGCGCTTCGTGCTGCCCTACCGACCGCACCTGCGCCCGTCCTGGATGATCCGCACCGGCCTGTTCCTCTACGACCACCTTGGCAAGCGCGAGAAGCTCGGCGCTTCGCATAGCGTGCGCTTCGGCGCCGACAGCCCACTGAAGCACGAGATCAGCCACGGCTTCGAATACGCCGACTGCTGGGTCGACGATGCCCGCCTGGTGGTGCTCAACGCCATGGCCGCCCGTGAGCACGGCGCGCATATCCACACCCGCACCCGTTGCGTCAGCGCACGCAGCAGCAAGGGGCTGTGGCACCTGCACCTGGAGCGCGACGACGGCAGCCGCTTTTCCATCCGGGCACGCACCCTGGTGAACGCCACCGGCCCCTGGGTGGCGTCCTTCTTCGATGAACAGCTTCGCCAGCGCTCTCCGCACGGCATGCGTCTGATCCAGGGCAGCCACATCGTGGTGCCGAAGCTCTACGATGGAGACCATGCCTATATCCTGCAGAACGAGGATCGACGCATCGTCTTCGTCATTCCCTATCTCGGGCAGTTCAGCCTGATCGGCACCACCGATCAGGAGTATCACGGTGACCCGACCCGGGTGCAGATCGCCGACAGCGAGATCGATTACCTGCTGGACATCGTCAATGCGCACTTCACGCACCAGCTGGCCCGTGAAGACATCCGCCACAGCTACTCCGGCGTCCGCCCGCTGTGCGATGACGAGTCAGATCAACCATCGGCCATCACGCGCGACTACACCCTGACACTGAACAACGGCGGCAGCGATGCGCCCCTGCTCTCGGTGTTCGGCGGCAAGCTCACCACCTACCGCAAGCTCGCCGAAGCAGCCCTGGCCCAGCTGGCACCACTGTTTCCGGAAATGAAAGGCGCCTGGACCCGCGGAGCAACGCTGCCCGGCGGCGAACATTTCGATGATCCATCCACCCTGGCCCATGCCCTCTGCGCCAGCTACCCATGGCTCCCCGGCCCGGTCGCCCGCCGCTGGACGAACACTTACGGCACGCGCAGCTGGCTGCTGCTCAAGGGCACCGAGCGCATTCAGGATCTCGGCGAATGCTTCGGCGCCGGGCTGTATGCCCGCGAGGTGGATTACCTGATCGTCGAGGAATGGGCGCTTACGGTTGACGACATTCTCTGGCGTCGAACCAAGCTCGGGCTGTTCCTGCAAGCCGCCGAAACGGCACGTCTGCAGCAGTACATGGACAGCCGGACCGCCGAACGCCTGACCACCTTCGAGCACGCCGCCCAGGGCTGACACGAGCCCCGGACAGCGCCATAGCTCAGGCGACCTTCGCGCTTCGCGCCGCGCGCAGCTGCCGGGCCGCTGCCACCATGTTGACCAGCGCCGCCTCGGTCTCAGGCCAGCCACGGGTCTTCAGCCCGCAGTCCGGGTTCACCCAGAGTCGTTCGGCCGGAATGCACTCGGCGGCCTTCTCCAGGAGCTGCACCATCTCGGCGGTATCCGGCACGCGCGGCGAGTGGATGTCGTAGACGCCCGGGCCGATGTCATTCGGATAGTCGAAGGCACGGAACGCTTCGAGCAGCTCCATCTGCGAACGCGAGGTCTCGATGGTGATGACGTCGGCATCCATCGCCGCGATGGACTCGATCACGTCGTTGAATTCGCTGTAGCACATATGCGTGTGGATCTGCGTCTCGTCGCGCACCCCGCTGGCGCACAGGCGGAACGCCTCCACCGCCCAGTCCAGGTAGTGCCGCCACTGCTCGCGGCGCAGCGGCAGACCTTCGCGGAACGCCGCCTCATCGATCTGGATGATGCGGATGCCGGCAGCCTCCAAGTCGCAGACCTCGTCGCGAATGGCCAGCGCCAACTGTCGCGCCTGCACCTCGCGCGGCACGTCCTCGCGGGCGAACGACCACATCAGCATGGTCACCGGACCGGTGAGCATGCCTTTCATGATCCTGTCCGTCTGCTGCTGGGCATACCGGATCCAGTCCACGGTCATCGGTCGCGGACGGCTCAGATCGCCATAGATGATCGCCGGTTTGACGCAGCGAGAGCCGTAGCTCTGCACCCAGCCAAAGCGGGTAAAGACGTAGCCTTCGAGCTGTTCGGCGAAGTACTCCACCATGTCGTTGCGCTCCGCCTCGCCATGCACCAGCACATCCAGGCCGATCTGCTCCTGCACCGCCACCGCATGGCGGATTTCGGCCTGCATCGCCTCGGTGTAGTCACCGAGCGACAACCTGCCCTGCTTGTAAGCCTGCCGCGCCAGGCGGATCGCCGGCGTCTGCGGGAACGAACCGATAGTCGTGGTGGGGAATGCCGGCAGCTGCAGTCGCGCGCGCTGCAGCTCGATGCGCGTGGCGAACACCGACGTGCGCCGACTGTCCTTGGCCTCGATGGCGGCCAGGCGTGCCTGTACCGCCGGCTTGTGGATGCGCGGCGACTGCGCGCGGGCCGCCTGGACTGCGCGGCTGCGGGCGAGCGCAGCCTGCACCTCGGCGTCCTGCGGATCGTCGATGGCCCGGGCGAGCGTGGCGACTTCCGCGCACTTCTGCACCGCAAAGGCGAGCCAGCTCTTCACTTCCTCGTCCAGCCTGTCCTCGCGCTCGAGGTCGACGGGGCTGTGCAGCAGCGAACAGGACGGCGCCAGCCACAGGCGCTCGCCCAGGCGTTCGGCCGCATGCCGTGCCACTTCCAGCGCCTTGTCCAGATCACAGCGCCAGACGTTGCGCCCGTTGACCAGCCCCAGCGACAGCACCTTGTAGGCCGGCAGGCGATCGAGAATCACCGGATACTGCTCCGGCGCGCGCACCAGGTCGATGTGCAGGCCGTCCACCGGCAGGGTTGCAGCCAGACCGAGATTGTCTTCCAGGCCGCCGAAGTAGGTGGCGACCAGCTTCTTCAGCGGCGCCCGCTGCAACAGGTTGTAGGCGCGTTCGAACGCATTCTTCCAGTCCTGCGGCAGGTCCAGCGCCAGAATCGGCTCGTCGATCTGCACCCACTCGACTCCCTGCGCCGCCAGTCGGTCCAGCACCTCGCCGTAAACCGGCAGCAGCCGGTCCAGCAACTCCAGCTTGTCGAAGGCCTGGGTCTGGTCCGCCTCGCCCTTGAGCTTGCCGAGCCAGAGATAGCTCAGCGGGCCGATCAGCACTGGCTTGATGGTATGCCCCAGCGCCTTGGCCTCTTCGACCTCTTCGAAGAGCTGCGTCCAGGACAGCTGGAACTGCTGGTTGACGCTGAACTCCGGGACCAGATAGTGGTAGTTGGTATCGAACCACTTGGTCATTTCCTGAGCCTGGGCACCACCGCAGCAACTCCTGGCCACGCCGCGCGCCATGGCGAACAAGGTGTCCAGCGTCGCGTGGCCTTCGGCCGGACGGAATCGCTGCGGGATGACGCCGAACATCAAGGAATGACTCAGCACCTGGTCGTACCAGGCGAAGTCGCCCACCGGCAGCAGCTCGATGCCGGCGTCCAGTTGGGCCTGCCAATGGCGAGCCCGCAGCTGCTGCCCGACCTGGCGCAGGCCCTGCTCGTCCAGCTCGCCTTTCCAGTACGCCTCAAGGGCCTTTTTCAGTTCGCGATCCGCACCGATGCGTGGAAAGCCAAGGTTATGCGCTACAGCCATTACTCACTCCGAAATGTCGTTCTGCATGAATGCGAGGATTGTCCGCGGACCAATCCAATGAAACAAACTCACGTAATTTCATTTCAAAGCAAGAAATATTCATGTTGAGGCATTTCGCGCGCTCAGGGCTCTAAACCAGAACTCAACCTGAAGGCGCCCTCATGAATTCCGAAACACCACCGCAGAACCTCGAAAGTCTGCTCGAGCGTCTCGAGCAGGCCGGGGAGCCGGGTGAGCCGGTAAGCATCGAGTGCATGCTGCAGGCGACCGATGAGCGCAGCTTCGGTGCGCTGTTGCTGGTACCAGGCCTGCTGGTGTTCTCGCCCCTGTCGGGAATTCCCGGATTGCCCAGCGTGTTCGCGGTGATGGTTTCGCTGATCGCAGTTCAGCTGCTGATCGGCCGGAAGCACTTCTGGCTACCCAAATGGCTGCTCAAGCGCAGCGCCTCGCGCAGCAAGTACGACAAGGCCATAGCCTTCCTGCATCGCATTGCCGGCTTCGTCGACCGCCTGCTCAAGCGACGGCTGACCTTCCTTACCAACGGCCTGGCGAATCGGCTGAATGCCGTGCTGTGCCTGGCAATAGCGGCTACCATGCCGCCGCTGGAGCTGATCCCGTTCGGCAACTCCACTGCCGGCGCCGCCTTGAGCGTGCTGGGGCTGGGTATGATGGCGCGCGACGGCGCGATGATCGTTACCGCGCTGCTGTTCTTCTTTGGTCTGGCCTACATGGTTTCGCGGCTCTGGTTCTGAATGGCCCGGCCGATTGCGTAGCGGCCACTCGACAGCATCCAGATGCTGGGACACACTTGCGGCGGATGAGCGTTGCTCATCTTCTTATTCATTCAGGGAACATCGGCTTGCTGCTCGAGGCTGTGCTGATCCCGCTTTGCAAGGTAGTTCGGCATGCTCGAAATTCGCCACCTGAAGACGCTTCATGCACTGCGGGAAACCGACAGTCTCGTCGAAGCCGCCGAGCGCCTGCACCTGACCCAGTCGGCGCTCTCCCACCAGTTCAAGGAACTGGAAGAACGCCTCGGCCTGCAGCTGTTCGTGCGCAAGACCCGCCCGGTGCGCTTCACCAGCGCCGGGCTGCGCCTGCTGCAACTGGCCGACCTGATGCTGCCGCAGTTGCGCAGCGCCGAGCGCGACCTTGCCCGCCTCGCCGGCGGCACCGCCGGCCGCCTGCACATGGCCATCGAATGTCACAGCTGCTTCCAGTGGCTGATGCCGACCATCGACCAGTTCCGAGACGCCTGGCCCGAAGTGGAGCTAGACCTGGCGTCCGGATTCTCCTTCGCGCCGCTGCCAGCCCTGGCTCGCGGCGATCTCGACCTGGTGGTGACCTCCGACCCGCTGGAGCTGCCGGGCATCACCTATGTGCCGCTGTTCACCTACGAGGCGCTGCTGGCGGTGGCCAACCAGCACCCGTTGGCCGCGCGGCCGTACGTGCGCCCCGAAGATCTGGCCAGCGAGACGCTGATCACCTATCCGGTCGAGCGGGATCGCCTGGACATCTTCACCCGCTTCCTCGAACCGGCCGATATCGAACCCGCGCAGGTGCGCACCTCGGAACTCACCGTGATGATGATGCAGCTGGTCGCATCGGGGCGCGGCGTTTGCTGCCTGCCGAACTGGGCACTTCACGAGTACAGCTCGCGTGGCTACGTGACCGCCAAGCGGCTCGGCGACAAGGGCCTGTTCGCCACGCTTTACGCCGGCATTCGCGCTGACATGCTCGATTCGCCATTCATGCGCGACTTCCTGCTGACGGCCAAGGACACCTCCTTCGCCACCCTCGAAGGTGTCAGCGCAGCGCCGAAAACCCGCTGAGCCGCCCTCCTCAACGTCGCCGCGCCAGGCACAGGCAGAGCCCGAGGACGCCGGCGGCGACGCCTCCGATCAGCAGCCAGCGCTTGCCGTCTTCCTCCGAACGCCAACCGCCGTCGATACGCCGCTGACCGAGGGCGGGATGGAACAGATTGCCCGATGAGGTCGGCACCCGCCTCGCCCGCCCGAGCGCAAACCCCGTCAGCAGCCCGTTGATCCGATCGAAACCCGGCGTGAGGAAATGTGCCAACCGCAACAGCGTCGCGGTAGCGCCCACCGAGGTGGTATGTCGCGGATGCCGCGCCAGGCTGACCATGGCGTTGGCCACATGGCGCGGATCGAGCAGCGGTGGCGGCGGCTGCAGCGAACGCCCGGCATAGTTGCCGCCGTCGCGGAAACCCGGCGTATCGACGACGCCCGGATAGACGTCGCAGATGTGAATGTCCGGCCAAGCCGCGAGCTCGCCACGCAGCGCATGGGACAGACCGCGCAAGCCGAACTTGCTGGCCGAATAAGCAGCCGCGAATGGCTGCGGCACCCAGCTACCCACCGACAGCGTATTGATCAACACGCCGCGCTGCTGCTGCTTGAAGTACGGCAGCACCGCATGCGCGCCGCGCAGATAGCCGAGCAGATCGGTCTGCACCACCTGCTCGTGGGCCTGCAGCGGCGTTTCGTCGAACGCTCCCACGGCGCCGATGCCGGCATTGTTGATCCAGACGTCGATCCGGCCCTGGCCGAATGCTGCGGCGGCGCTCGCCAGCGCCTCGACCTCGTCGCTGTGGGTCACGTCGGTGGGCACGGTCAGCACGTCGGAGCCCAACGCCCGGCACTCATCCGCCGTTTCCGTCAGGGCCTGCTCATCGCGTGCGGCGAGCACCAGCCGAGCGCCCTGGCGGGCGAATGCCTGGGCCGCGGCGCGGCCGATACCGCTGGAGGCACCGGTCAATACCACCAGGGCGCCGTCGAGATTTCCGTGGGTCATGCTCGTGCTCCGCAATCTGCTGTCGTCCCCTAGCTGACAGCAACGACGAGCCGAACATTCCCGCCAAGGTCGGTACAGTCTGTTCAAGCCTGAGCGACGGTACCGGCGGCTTCATCCGCCCAGGGATCGTACGTGCCGAAGCTCCACAGATGCCCTTCCGGGTCGTGGCAGGTAAAGCCACGGCCGCCGTAATCCTCATCCTTGAGCTCGATGGCGATCTGCGCCCCGGCAGCCTTGGCCTGCGCATAGAGCGCATCGGCGCTGTTGACGATCACATAGATGCCCTGGGTAGACGCTCCGCCGATCTCATCGGGGTGGCGCAGCTGCCGCCCGTATTCGGAATCGACCACCGGGGCGACCATCACCATGCCATTGCCAAAGGCAAGCTGCGCATGGGTGATGCCGATCAGCTCGTCCTTGTACAGGCGCCGACATTCGAAACCGAAGGCGCGACACAGCCAATCGATGGCGGCGGCCACGTCGCGATAGCGCAGACAGGGGATCAGGGTGGCCGATGTGTTCTTGCTCTGTGGTGACATAAGCAGCTCCCGTCATGGGCTGCCGTTTGGCAACCCTCACCTTGTTGAGAGCGACACAGGGCCGATCAATTCCCGTCAGAGTCGCTCGGCCAGGCCCAGGCGGATGCCCAGGGCAATCAGGATCGAACCCAGCGTGCGGTCGATCCACTGGCTCATGACTGGGTTGTTGCGCAGCGCCGTTGTGGCGCGCGCAGCCAGAAACACCAGCGCGACCTCGACGATGATCGCCACCACGACCACCAGCACGCCGAGCACGAGCAACTGCAGCGGCACGGAACCGTGGTCCGGACGAACGAACTGTGGCAGGAACGCCATGAAGAAGATCGCCGCCTTCGGATTCAGCAGATCGACCAGTACGCCCTGCCGATACGCCTTCCAGGCAGATGCGCGCGGAGCGGCATTGAACGCCAGCGCGGTTCCGCCGCCCGCCGAACGCAGCGCCTGAAAACCGAGATAGAGCAGATAGGCGGCACCGACGTACTTCACCACGGTGAAAGCGAGCGCCGAGGTGGCGAGGATCGCCGAGATACCCAGCGCCGCGAATGCCACATGCACCAGCGCCCCGCTGCACACGCCGCATGCCGACACGACGCCGATGCGACGACCGCCACTCAGGGTTCGCGACAGCACATAGAGCAGGTCTGGCCCTGGCGACAGATTCAACGCCAGCGCCGCAGAAAAGAACACCAGCCAGAAGACGGGATCACCCATCGCAAACCTCCGTTCGATGTGCGCCGGGATGTCGAGCTGCGCATCGGATGACTGTAAGAGCTGTGTGCCTTTTCCGCCAGCGCATTGATCAGGATGCAGCTCGTCGGCAAACCGACACATTTTTTAATGTCTGACTTTTTTTTGTCGCAAAGCTGAACTACTTTGAGAAGCGCGCCACAAAGAAGGCGCTATCAGGGATCTCCTTCAACATTCAGCAAAGGACATGCGAATGAAAGACGATGCCGTGCCGGCCATTCAGGCCGCTCGCTCCTGTGTACTGCTTCTTTCCACCAGCGATCTGCTCGATGGTGCGCTGCGCCAGCACCTTCAGGATTGCCCCGGCTGCACCCTCCGCCATGTACGTGCGCCCGTGAACGATTCGTCCGATATCTCGCTGATGCTGCTCGATGTGGCCAGCTACAACCGCGACGAATGCCTACGGCTGCTGCGCCAGTTCGGCGACGTGCCGGTTGCGCTGATCAATGCCCAGGCCGACCAGGCCCGCCAGCTGATCGAAACCCACCCCTGGATTCGCGGCGTTTTCTATCGGGCGACGCCACGGAGCATCTTCGTGCGTGGCATCGAAACGATGCTGGCCGGCGGTGACTGGCTGCCCAGAGAGCTGATGGAAAAGCTGCTGTATCGCTACCGGCAGCTCAGCAGTACCAGCCAGGCCATCGACGAACTGACTCTGCGCGAAAAGCAGATTCTCGCGCTGGCCGGCCAGGGACTTTCCAACGCCGCGATCGGTGAAAGGCTGCACCTGAGCATCCACACCATCAAGAGCCACGTGCACAACGCCCTGCGCAAGCTTGGCGCCAGCAACCGCGCACAGGGCGCGTCGCTGGTACTGGCACATGTCGGCGAGGCGGCGTCGTGAAACGCGCCGGCGCCTGGCTCCTTCTGCTGCTGGCGATGGCGGTTCGCGCCGACGAGGCCGAGCTGCAGGGATTCATCACCGACAACACGATCTCCCGATCCGGTCACGAGTTCTACGTGCGGTTCTGCGAGCGGCTGAATGACATCAGCCAGCTCGATTTCAACCTCGCGGTGAAGGAGCGCCCCTCCGCACGCTGGGGGGTTCTGGTATGGGTCGAGCACGAGAACCAGACGCTGTATCGCCGGTTCCTGCAACCCAATGTCGCCGACATGAAGGAGACCGCCTACGAGGCAGCCGACTTCGTGGTGCAGGAGATCAATCGGCGAAAGATCGAAGCGCTGTTCGAAGACAACATAGACATGGCCAAGGACGAGTTATGAAACAGCACACCTACATATCGCTCGGCACGCTGTTCGGCAGCCTGCTGCTCTGCGCCGCCGCCAACGCCACGGAGCTGGTTTACACACCGATCAACCCATCCTTCGGCGGAAGCCCGCTCAACGGCGCCTGGCTGCTCGGCAATGCCCAGGCCCAGAACAGCAAGAAGGACCCTGATGCCCTCGACCGCTCCTCCCTGCTGGAGAACCAGTCCGCCCTGGATCGCTTCACCAGTCAACTGGAGTCGCGCCTGCTGGGCGATCTGCTCAGCGGCGTAAGCGACGGCAAGACCGGCACCGTCACTACCGACGACTTCATCGTGCGCGTCTACAACGGTGATGCCGGCATGCTGATCGTCGAGATTACCGACCGACTCACCGGAGAAATGTCCGAAATCGTCGTCGGACAGAACTGACCCCAAGGAGAAACAAAGGCCATGAGAAGCCTATTCGTAGCCATAGGGATGATGGCTGTACTGCAGGGCTGCGCCGTACGCGAGCCCATGTCTGCCGATCAACAACCCCCAACCCTTACCCCTCGTACCTCCACCTACCAGGATCTGCTGGCGCTACCGCGACCGAAAGGTCCACTGGTCGCAGCGGTGTACGGCTTCCGCGATCAGACTGGCCAGTACAAGCCAACGCCGGCCAGCTCGTTCTCCACCGCGGTGACCCAGGGTGCCGCCAGCATGCTGGTCGACGCCATGCAGGCCAGCGGCTGGTTCGTGGTGCTCGAACGCGAGGGCCTGCAGAACGTACTGACCGAGCGCAAGATCATCCGGGCCTCCCAGGCCAAGCCGGACGTGGCGCCGAACATCCAGTCCGAACTGCCCTCGCTGCTGGCCGCCAACATCATCATGGAGGGCGCGATCGTCGCCTATGAAACCAACGTGCGCAGCGGCGGCCAGGGCGCCCGCTACCTGGGTATCGGCCTTTCGCAGGAGTACCGCGTCGATCAGGTCACGGTGAACCTGCGTGCCATCGACGTGCGCAGTGGCCGCGTGCTGTCGAATGTGATGACCACCAAGACGATCTTCTCCGTGGGCCGCAGCGCCAACGTCTACAAGTTCATCGAGTTCAAGGAGCTGCTGGAAGCCGAGGCGGGTTACACCACCAACGAGCCGGCGCAGCTGTGCGTGCTGTCCGCCATCGAGGCGGCTGTCGCTCACCTGATTGCCCAGGGTGTCGATCGACGCCTCTGGCAGACCGCCGAAGGCAGCGGCAGCGAGCATCCGGAACTAAGCAAATACCTGAGCAAACGGGACTGAGGCAGACCTGCGGCGCAACGCCAACGGAACCTCCATCCACGATCCCCCCGCGACACGCCACACGGCGTTCGTCCGGGTGGCTCGTCCTCGCACGCTTGCGAGCAAGGCAGACTGCAACCTGCAACTGAACGTCGTTCGCCACCCGTTATGCACCGAATCGCTGCATTTTCAATCATTGGATGGATGGCCAACGCCTCGTTTCAGGGCAAGTATGTTTCCCATCGGAGCACAACCAGGACTGGATGCCATGACACGCTCGCAACGGATTGCGCATGACCTGCTGCTGCCTGCCCTTCTGCTGTTACTGACCGCAAACAGCTTCGCCGACACCCCTAATCCCGTCGACCTCGCCCCCAGCGAGCTCTATCGCGTGAACACCGATCTTGGCCCCAGCCCGGCTGCTATCAGCGCATCAGGTGCGCTGGCGGTCGTCGAGCAGACCGGCCAGGGCATGACCGGCCACATCGGGCAAACGGGCGCCGAGCTGGAGGCCTACATCATCCAGAGCGGCTACGCCAACAGCGCCAGCATCGAGCAGATCGGGCTCGGCAACGCCGCCCTGATCAGCCAGGACGGCTTCGGCAACGAGGCGCGCATCGACCAGTACGGCTCGGACAACCGGGCCAGCATCGCACAGCAAGGCACGAGCAATCGCGCCCTCATCGAGCAGACCGGCAGCGGGCACAGCAGCAACGTGAGCCAGAGCGGCCGGAATCTGACGGTAGTGGTTCGCCAGTACCGCTAATCCCAAGGAAATACCGCTGTACTTAAAACATCCATGGAGAGACAAAATGTTTAAGTTCAAACCCCTTGTTGCAGCCATTCTGACGGTCGCCACTGCCCAGGCCTTCGCCGCCGAGAACACTTCGGAGCAGAACCAGCTCGGCATCAACAACAATGCGGAAGTGCTGCAAAGCGGCGGAGCGGGCAATCTGGCCAAGCAGAACCAGAGCGGCTTTGCCAACGATGCGCTGGCCGAGCAGAGCAGCGCGTACGACAGCACCATCAAGCAGACCCAGGCTGGCAACTACAACAATGCCGAAGCGCAGCAGAACGGCACGCTGATGAGCGGTGCGACGCAGGATCAGCGCGGCTGGGGCAACGATGCGCTGATCGAGCAGACCGGCACCTACAAGACTGGCGCCACGCAGAATCAGAACGGCATCGGCAACTCCGCCGAAACCTTCCAGTCCGGCACTTACATGGTCAACGCCACCACCAACCAGGATGGCAAGCACAACTACGCCCTGATCACCCAGGCCGCCAGCACTGGTAGCCAGGCCGTGGTGGACCAGAACGGCGACCTGAACAACGCCAGCGTCACCCAGTTCCTCAGCAGCCACGACCGCGCGAGCATCGACCAGAACGGCGTCGATAACGACGCTCATGTCACTCAGCTCGCCAGCAGCGGCTCCATCGCCGAGGTCGAGCAGTTCGGCTGGCGCAACGACGCGATGGTTTCGCAGACTGGCCTGCAACACGAGGCCTATGTCATGTCCAATGGCAGCTACAACAAGGTCGACGTGGATCAGAGCGGTAACGCGCAGAACGCCTTCGTCACGCAGCATGGCGTCGGCAACGACTCCAGCATCGTGCAAACCAATGGCTGGCTGGGCGGCAACAACACCGCCACCACCGAGCAGAGCGGCATCGGCAACGAAGCCGACATCTACCAGGACGGCCGCAACCAGACCGCCAAGACCATCCAGGAAGGTGGCTACAACGTCGCCTCCGTTGAACAGCAGGGCCGCGGCAACGACCTGCACTTCCACCAGGACGGCACCGGCAATGAGCTCAACGCCGTGCAAAATGGCCGCGACAACGAGATCGTCGGCGTCAGCTACGGCTGGGGCAACAGCGCCGATATCGAGCAGAACGGTCGCGACAACCTGGCCACCGTACGCCAGGAAGGCACGTTCAACGACGTGATGCTGAGCCAGAGCGGCGCCGATCACCTGATCAAGGTGACCCAGCACGGCTTCGGCAACGATGCCATCGCCAGCCAGGCCGGCTACGGCAACGCCGCCTACATCAATCAGAACGGCTGGAACAACACCGCGGTCGTTACCCAGCACTGAGCACGTCCCCGCTCCACGACTGCCGGCCCTGTGCCGGCAGTCGTGCATGTACTCCCCCGCAACATCGCCGCTCGGCGCACCGTTTCGGTGGCATGGCTGGCCAGCGGCCAGCCACTTCGCCCCAAACTGAAGCAAGCTGACGCATTGGTCAGATCACAATCACCCATGCTGAGCTCGGCAGCCGGCTTCCGGCGGATCGAAAAGTCCCTGAGCCCTAAATTAATCACTTTAAAATCAGTAACTTAACCTAACACTACAAGCATTTTTCCGGATTGGCGCGACGCTTGCTAAAGGACCAAAGCCTGACCGCTTGGACAACTTACAAGCTCACTCAAATGCCAATACGGAGACACACTCAATGAAGCGCAGCCTGACTACCGCAGCCCTCGCGGCCGGGTTCATCCTCAGCAGCCAAGCCATGGCGGGCCCCATGCTCTGGCAGAACAACAGCCTTACCTACCTGTACGGCAAGGACTTCAAAGTAGATGCCGGCGAGATTCAGCAGACCATCACCTTCGAACATGCCAGCGGCTGGACCTGGGGGGACATGTTCCTGTTCGTCGACAACAAGTGGTACAACGGGCTTTCAGGCAGCGATGGCCACACCTACTACGGTGAGTTCAGCCCGCGCCTGTCGCTGGGCAAGATCAGCGGCGCCGACCTGTCCTTCGGACCGGTCAAGGATGTGCTGATCTCCGCGACCTACGAGCGCGGTGAAAGCCAGGACGACGGCACGCCCAACCAGAATTACCTGCTCGGCCCGGCGGTAGACCTGGCCATCCCCGGCTTCGATCGCTTCGCGCTGAACACCTACTACCGCAAGCCCGACGGCACCACCGGCAAGCCGAGCGGCCAGTGGCAGATCACGCCGACCTGGGCCATGACCTTCCCGGTGGGCAAGTCGGACATTCTCTTCGACGGCTATATCGACTGGGTCGTCAACGACAAGAAGAACGGCAACACCGAGCTGAAGAAGAACTTCCACTTCAACCCGCAGATCAAGTACGACCTCGGCAAAGCGCTGGACTACACCCCCGGCAAGCTCTATGTCGGTATCGAGTACGACTACTGGTCGAACAAGTACGGCATCGAAGACGGCGGTTTCGTCAGCAAGAACTTCGTGGGCCCGACCGATCAGAACACCTTCAGCGCCATCGTCAAAGCGCACTTCTGATGCGCCCGCCGCCCGAACGCCGGGCGGCGCCTTGTCGTTTCAGTCCGCTGTTCATTCAGACAAGCGCAACGGCTGATAGCGCAACGAAACTCGTGCAGAATCAGCCCAGTCAGCTCACCACGGCCTCACCCCGGTGGGCCTGGACCGCAGGGTGGGCTTCAGCCCACCAAACCGGTATCGGCCGCCAGCTGGGCTGATGCTCAAACCGGCCCGACTGCCCCGCGCGCTCACGGATAGGGAACATGAACAAGAACAACGCACCGCAGCCCCTCTACAACGCCCAAGGCAAACCTGCCGGCCGCATTCGCCAGAAGAACGAGGAAACCATCCTCGCCGCGGCTGCCGAGGAATTCGCCCGCTACGGCTTCAAGGGCACCAGCATGAACGCCATCGCCAGCCGCGCCGGGCTGCCCAAGGCCAACGTGCACTACTACTTCAACAGCAAGCTGGGGCTGTACGTGGAAGTCATGCGGCACATCCTCGAACTCTGGGATACCGCCTTCGACGACCTCACCGTCGACGACGACCCGGCCACCGCCCTGGCCGAGTACATCCGCATCAAGATGGAATTCTCGCGGCGCCATCCCGAGGCCTCGAAGATCTTCGCCATGGAAGTCATCAGCGGCTGCGAATGCCTGTCCGAGCACTTCAACCAGGACTATCGCAACTGGTTCCGCGGCCGCGCCGCGGTATTCGACGCCTGGATCGCCGCCGGCAAGATGGACCCGGTCGACCCCATGCATCTGATCTTTCTGATCTGGGCCGGCACCCAGCACTACGCCGACTTCTCCGACCAGATCCGCCGCATCAATGGCAAGCGCATGACCCGCGTGGACTTCGCCCATGCCAGCGACAATCTGATCGCCATCATCCTCAAGGGCTGCGGGCTCAAGCCACCGGCAGCGGAGCGCTGAACGCTTGGCCCGAAAGCTGCGCATCCACTCGCCGGCCATCCACTACTTCGACATGGTGCGGCGCTGTCAGTCGATCCGCGAGGCGTCGCGCCGGCTCAACGTCGCGTCGTCGGCCGTGAACCGGCAGATTCTCAAGCTCGAAGACGAGATAGGCGCGCCCCTTTTCGAACGCTTGCCGGGCGGGCTTCGGCTGACCGCCGCCGGCGAGATCTTCGCTCGCCATGTCATCGTCGTGCTGCAGGACGCCGAACGTGTGCGCTCCGAACTGGACGCGCTGCAGGGTCTGCGCACCGGTCATGTGGAAATCGCCACGGTATCCGGCGTTACCACCGATCTGCTTCCCGGCGTGCTGGAGCAGCTGCGTGAGCGCTATCCGCGTGTCACGGTCGGCGTGACCAGCCTCGGCTCGCAGGCCATTCCCGAATCGGTGACCAGCGGCCAGGCGGATATCGGCCTAGCCTTCGCCCTGCCGCGTACCGCCGACCTGCAGCAGCTGGGCGTCGGTCATTTCCGACTGGGCGCCATCGTCGCGCCGGGGCATCCACTGGCCGATCGCCAGGACGTCAGCTTCGCCACCTGCGCCGAGTTTCCGCTGATCCTGGCCAAGAGCGACCTTTCCATCCATCACCTGCTGGCACCGCTGCTGGCGCGCACCCGCCCGCGGCACAAGGCGCCGCTGGAAACCAGTTCGGTGGAACTGGCCCTGCAAATGGCCAAGCGCGGCGCCGGGGTCGCCTTCCAGACACGCATCGGCATCGAAGCCGAACTGGCCAGCCGCACGCTGGTGCATGTTCCGCTGAACGACGGCGGCTCGGTGTTCAGCGACCTCGGCGTCTACGTGCGCAGTTCGCGCTACCTGCCAGTCGCGGTGGATGCCTTCGTCCGCGCCCTGAGCGAGGAAATCGCCATCCGCGAAGCCGGGCAGGACAGCCCATCGTCCAGCACGACGCCGCAGCGGCGCTGAACGTTCCGCCGCGGATATCGCTCTATTGAGCGAACCCAATGCTCAGGAGCGTTATTGATGGCATCACGTTTGCTCACCGTACCGACTGCCCTGCTTCTCTCGCTTGCGTCCTATTCCTGTCTTGCCGCCGACGGCACCCCGCTCGGCTGGGTAGAGCGGGGCAAGGTGCTTCCCGAGGAAGTCACGGTGAAGTTCAAGCTCGACACCGGCGCGCTGACTTCATCGATGCATGCCGAAGACATCGAGTATTTCGAGCGGGACGGTGAAGAATGGGTCCGTTTCGATCTGGACCTCGAGGACATCGAACGGGACAAGCTGGTCAAGTCGCGCATCGAGCGCAAGCTGCATCGCGAACTGACGGTCCGCGGTGCCGGCGGCAAGGAAGATCGGCCTGTCGTAATGATGAAAGTGTGCGTCGGCGATCGCCTGCTTGAGGAACAGTTCTCCCTGAGAGATCGCGACGAGATGAACTATCCGGTGCTGCTCGGGCGGCGCACCTTGGAAAAACTCGGGCCGGTGGACTCGGCACGCACCTTCACCATCGAGCCCAGCTGCGCCGAACTCGCCGAGCGCTGAACGGGCCTGAGCGCTAGCCCTGCGCCACGAACAGCAGCGCCTTGAGCCCGCTCTCGGGGCTGATATCCGGAAACTCCGGCGGGTTTTCCAGGCGTTCGGAAAAACGCAGCTGCGGCGCCTCGGCGGCCATGCCCTGGATCAGGAAGTCGGTGCCGGTATCCGGATCGTTGACGCAGGCCAGCACCTGGCCGCCTGGGTTCAGTAGCTCCGGAAGGCGACGCAGGATCTTCTGGTAGTCGCGGGTCAGCGCGAAGCTGCCCTTCTGGAAGGACGGCGGGTCGATGATGATCAGGTCGTAGGGCCCGAGCTTGCGTACCTTGCCCCAGGACTTGAACAGCTCGTGGCCGAGAAAGCTGACCCGGCCAAGATTATGGCCGTTCAGGCGATGGTTCTCGCGCCCGCGGGTCAGCGCCGCGCTGGCCATGTCCAGGTTGACCACATGCTCGGCGCCGCCGGCGATCGCCGCGACCGAGAATCCACAGGTGTAAGCGAACAGGTTGAGCACGCGCTTGCCGCGTGCGTGCTCTTGCACCCAGCGGCGGCCATAACGCATGTCGAGGAACAGGCCGTTGTTCTGCTTGCGACCCAGATCCAGCTTGTAGCGCAGGTCGTTCTCGCTGATGGTCCACTCGGCCGGCAGCTCGCCGAGCAATGCTTCGGTCGGCGCCTCCGGCAGATAGCGATGCTGCAGCAGAAGGTGCTGTACCTGGCGCTGCCGCCAGACCGGGGATTCGGCCAGCGCCAGCAGCATCCGCTTCAGTGCTTCCAGCTCCGCCGCGCCGGGGTCCCGGAACAGCGCCACCAGCAGCACACCCTGCAACCAGTCGACGGTCACTTGCTCCAGCCCCGGATAGCAACGGCCGCGTCCGTGAAACAGCCGGCGCGTCTCATCGGGTGCGGCGGCCAGGGCGGCGAGCAGGTGTCGTTCGAGGACTGTGAGGGGAGCGTTGGTCATGGCGCGGGCATCATCTTGGCAGCGGGCCGCGCATTCTAAACGGCGTTGCCGCTTTGGCACGTGTTCCCGTGGCGCTCGCGTCACCGGCAGCACGGCTCGTCAGGCGGCGGAAACTATGCGCGACAGCCAACTGCCCAACCTAGCGCCAGCGAACGCTGGCATCGCACTCTTCTGCCGAGCCCTATCGGTCCAAGTGAAGGACATCCGATGAAGCATCCAGCACTCATCCACCACGGCGCGCGCGAAGGCGTGACCGGCTCGTGCCATCAGTTGTGGATGGACGAAAACAGCAGCGTGCTGATCGACTGCGGTCAATTTCAGGGCGACGAAGAAGCGGGGCACGAGGACGAGCTGGCACTGGACTTCTCAATCGAGGGCGTCAAGGCGCTGATCGTGACCCACGTGCACATCGACCATGTCGGGCGTATCCCGAATCTGCTGGCAGCGGGCTTCGACGGGCCGATCCTGTGCAGCGAACCGTCCGCCCGGCTGCTGCCGATTGTGCTGGAGGATGCCTTCCGGCTGTCCATCAGCCGTGATCAGGAGCAGCTGGAGCGCTACCTCAAGGTCGTCGAGCAACGCATCATCGCCCTGCCCTACGACCACTGGTTCACCCTCAACGAAACCGACGGCAGCGAGTGCAAGGTCCGCCTGCAGCCGGCCGGGCATGTGCTGGGCTCAGCCTACGTCGAGCTGGAGCTGAGCGAGGGCACTGACGTCGAGCGCGTGGTGTTCAGCGGCGACCTGGGCGCGCCCCATTCACCGCTGCTGCCGGACCTGCTTCCACCCGAACGCGCCGACCTGCTGATCCTGGAAAGCACCTATGGCGACCGCCGCCACGAAGACCGTGCGCACCGCCGCGAGCGCCTACAAGCCGTCATCGAACGCGCTCTGAGCGACCAGGGCACGGTACTCATTCCCTCATTCAGCATCGGCCGAACGCAGGAGCTGCTGTTCGAGCTGGAGGAAATCCTCCACGAAAACAGCGAGTCGGCCGAGCCCGGCGAAACGCCCGCCGAAGCGTCGAAGTCCAGAGACGACGCCCCCGATATCGACTGGCCGCAGCTTCCGATCATCCTCGACTCGCCGCTCGCCAGTCGCTTCACCGCCACCTACAAGGAGCTGCAAGGCTACTGGGACGACGACGCTCGCAATCGGCTGGAGGAAGGCCGCAAGCCGCTGTCGTTCAAGCAGCTCATCACCATCGACAGCCACGATGAACACATGCGCGTCGTCGAACACCTCGCACAGACCGCACGCCCGGCCATCGTCATCGCCGGCAACGGCATGTGCTCGGGCGGACGCATCGTCAATTACCTCAAGGCCATGCTGGGCGACCCGCGACACAACGTGGTGTTCGTCGGCTACCAAGGCAAGGGCACGCCGGGACGGGACATCCAGACCTACGGGCCGGACGGCGGCTTCGTCGATCTGGACGCCGAGCGCGTCGACATCCGCGCCGGCATCGACAGCGTTGGTGGCTATTCCGCCCACGCCGACCAGGCAGACCTGGTGGGTTTCGTCACGCGCATGCAGGAATGGCCGAAGGAGATTCGCCTGATCCACGGCGAAGAACAGGCCAAACAGCGTCTGGCCGAGGTGCTCCGCGCGCGCTACGAGAAGGCCGGCCGGCAAGGCCGGGTGGTCATCCCATGACGTGCACGGCTGCCATGCTCGCAGCTGATCTCGGGACATAACAGCCGGCCACCGCGGCATGACCGCCCGGAGCCGGTGCTACAGTGCATTTTCACGTCAAAACCAAAGCGAGGTGCCCATGCTCAACCATGTAATGGTCGGTTCGAATGATATTGAACGGTCGAAGCGCTTCTACGATGCCGTGCTTGGCGTGCTCGGCGCAGGCGAGCCGCTGCGCAATACCGCGCCATCCGGGCACACCCGCCTGTTCTACCGGCACGACGGCAGCCTGTTCGGTGTCACCGAGCCCATCAACGGTGAAGAAGCGACTGTAGCCAACGGCGGCACGATCGGCTTCAAGTGCAGCTCGGCGGAGCAGGTCAAGGCGTTTCACGACGTCGCCGTGGCCCACGGCGGCACCAGCTGCGAGGAGCCACCTGGACTGCGCGAAACCAGCCTCGGCGCGATGCACCTGAGCTATGTGCGCGACCCCGACGGCAACAAGCTGTGCGGCATCTACCGCGCGCAATGACCTCGGCGATAACGCCGCACAAACGGTGTGCGGCGTAGAAGCCCGAACGTCGATGCGCCGCCGGACGCTGCGGCGCATCGAGCTCCACGATAGGCCCATGCCGCCCGCTCGCCTCCGCGGCCTGCAGGCGCCTGCCGCCGCACGGCAGCGGCGTCAGATTTCCAGACAGATCTTGCCGAAGTGCTGGTTGCTTTCCTGGTAACGGAACGCCTCGACGATCTCGTCCAGCGCGAACCGCTTGTCGATCACCGGACGGATGCCATTGGCATCGATGGCACGGATCATTTCCTGCTGCTGCGTGCGGCTGCCCACCAGCACACCCTGCAGGCGCAGCTGGCGCACCAGCGCCGGCACCAGCGGCAGCTCGCCGGCGACCCCGGTGAGAATGCCGATCACCGAGATATGCCCACCGATGCGCGCCGCCACCATCGACTGCTCCAGCGTTGCCGGCCCGCCGACCTCGATCACATGGTCCACGCCGCGGCCATCGGTCAGCTCGCGCACCGTCTCGCCCCAGGTGGGCGTCGTTCGGTAGTTGATCAGGTGGTCGGCGCCCATCTCGCGCAGGCGCTCGAGCTTGGCATCGCTGGACGAGGTGGCGATGACCGTGGCGCCGGCCATCTTGGCGAACTGCAGGGCGAAGATCGACACGCCGCCGGTACCCTGGATCAGTACGCTATCGCCGGGCTTGAGCTTGCCGTCGGCCATCAGCGCACGCCAGGCGGTGAGGCCGGCGGTGGTCAGGGTCGACGCCTCGGCATGGCTGTAGCCCTTGGGCGCATGGGTGAACGAGGTGGCGCGGGCGGTGACCATTTCGCGGGCATAGCCATCGACACCGTCGCCCGGCACTGTGGCGAAGCCTTCCACCAGCGGCTCGCCGGCCAACCAGTCGGGGAAGAAGGTGCTGACCACCGCGTCGCCAACGGCGAATTCAGTCACGCCCGAACCCACCGCCACCACTTCACCGGCGCCATCGGCCATGGGAATTCTCGGCTCGCTGGGCCCCCACATGCCGCTCACCACCGCGAAGTCGTGGTAGTTAAGCGAGTTGGCGCGCAGGCGCACGGTGATCTCGCCGGCCTCGGGCCGGGTGGCCTCGCTGGTTCCGACGATGACCCGGTCATAGCCGCCACCGGGCTGCACGAATATGGCTTTGTGGCTCATTGGAATTCTCCTCTGCTAACGGGATGACCTGTTTGGGAGCGGTCGGCAGCGGCATCCGTTCGCTCCGCGAAGCCTGCTGAGTCGCCGCACGCACGCCGCTCGAATGCGCGACAGCATAGCCAATCCGCCATCGACATGGCGGCCGCGAACTTACCTCCATCGCCATCGTCGAAAGCGCGTTCGCCAATAGTCCACGGCTCGCCCGCCGGCGGCCGCACGCAACTGCCCAGTGCATCCGGAACAACCCTCATGCCCCATCGCCCTCATCGACCAATGACCCTGCACACCACTACCGCTGCCGCCCTTCTGCTCGCCCTGGCCACACCCGGCCTGGCATCGGAAACAGAGGCGCAGCTGGCCGCACGCGACGCCGAGAACAAGCGCCTGACCGCCGAACTCATGGCCAAGCCCAACGAGCTGACCCAGCCGCTGCAGAGCAAGTACAACCACATCATCACCTACGGTCAGTCGCTCGCCTCCGCGGCCGAAGGCTGGCCGGCGCTCTCGGTGGCACCGCGCTACGACAACCTCATGCTCGGCCAGTCGCCACGCTCGGCGGCGTTCAGCGGTGCGGCGTTCAAGCCGGTGGGCGAAGCGGCCTTCACGCCGTTGCGCGCCGTGGTTCAGCAGAAGAGCAACGCGGCCGTGGTGCTCGATGCGGAAAAGGTCAGCAAGCTCGCGCCGCAGGCGCAGGAAGAAGGCGAATCGGTGGAAGTCGGCGCGCTGAACATGGCACGTCGGCTCTACCTGCATCACCTCGGCCGCGACACCGATCCGGATCACCTGTTCGTCGCCAGCAACGCCTCGACCTCGGGTCGCTCCATTGCCCAGCTCTCGAAAAGCGGCGGCACCAACGAATACCTGCGCGTGACCCAGGCCGTCGATCAGGCCAAGGCGCTGGCCGACGCGCAACAGGCCAGTTACAGCATCAGCGCATTCTTCTGGCTGCAGGGCGAGTACGACTATTCCCACACCAACGGCGGCAAGAACGACAAGGACTACTACAAGACCAAGCTGCGCCAGCTGCGCGACGACCTCTACGCCGACACCGCCAAGGCCATCGCCGGGCAGGAAAAGATGCCGGCTTTCTTCAGCTACCAGACCGACGCCAAATCCTCGGTCAAGGACGGTTCGCTCGCGGTGGGCATGGCGCAATGGGAACTGGCTCAGGAAGAACCCGGCTGGTACATGGTCGGGCCGGTCTACCCCTACACCGACAAGGGCGTGCACCTCTCGGCGAACGGCTATCGCTGGTTCGGCCAGATGTTCGGCAAGGTCTACCACCGCGTTGTCATCGAGCGTAAGGGTTGGACCCCGCTCGCGCCGCGTCAGGCCACGCTGGACGGTCGCGACGTGCTGATCGATTACCACGTGCCGCACCCGCCGCTGACGTTCGACCAGCCGTACCTCGGCCATCAGGCCCGCGATGTGAAGAACAAGGGCTTCGTGCTGCGCGATGACCGGGGCGAAGTGCCCATCGAAGCCGTCGACATCGTCGCCGACACCGTCGTGCGCCTGCGCGCCGGTCGCGATCTCAGCGGTCAGCCACGCATCAGCTATGCGGGCCATGAGGTCGGCGGCGCCGGCCAGCTGCGCGACAGCGACCCGATGCGCGCCGACGCCACCTACGAATACCTGCCCGACCTCATGCCTGCCGAAGCCAACATCAAGGCACTGGTGCACCAGCCCTACCCGCTGCACAACTGGAGCATCGCGTTCGATATCGAGGTGGCGGGCCAACCGGGCACCGAGCGCGAGGAAGGCTGACGCACGTCAGATCGGCGCCTCGATCCCCAACAGGCGCATGCGCCGATACATCGTCGGCCGCGATACGCCGAGTTCGCGCGCCGCGGCACTGATGTTCCAGCGATGGCGACGCAGCGTCTCGCGCAGGGCCGCGGCCGACTCGGGTTCCGGCTCCGCCTCGGCTTGCCGACCGCGGGCAAGAATGCGCGGCAGGCATTCATCCGGCAGATCCTGCACGGTGATCTCGTCCCCCTCGCACGTTGCCAGCGCGTACTGCAGCACGTTACGCAGCTCGCGAATGTTGCCCGGCCAGGGATAGGCCAGCAGCGCGCTGATCGCATCACCACGCAGGTGCGGGTGGCCCGGTCGCCCCTCGGCCAACTCGGCAAAGACGCGGTCGATCAGAAACGCCTTGTCCGCCCGCTCACGTAACGGCGGCAACTTCAGCGATGCGCCATTGAGCCGGTAGAACAGGTCCTCGCGAAACGCCCCGCTCTCGACCATCTGCCGCAGGTCGCGGTGGCTGGCGGCAACCACACGGATATCCACCTTCACCGGTTTCTCGGCACCCAGCGGCATCACTTCCTGCTCGGCCAGCACGCGCAGCAGGCGGGTCTGCAGGTGCAGCGGCATGTCGCCGATCTCGTCGAGGAACAAGGTGCCGCCGTCGGCCTGCTGGATCAGACCGCGCATGCCCTTGCTGCGCGCGCCGGTGAAGGTACCTGGGGCGTAGCCGAACAGCTCGCTCTCGATCAGCGATTCGGGCATCGCGCCGCAGTTGATCGCCACGAACGGCTTGCTGCGTCGGCTGCCGCTTTCATGCAGCGCCTTGGCCAGACGTTCCTTGCCGGTGCCGGTCTCGCCGTTGAGCAGTACGTTCAGCGGTTCGCTGCACAGACGCCGCGCGCGGGCGAGCATCTTGCGCATGGCCGGGTCATCGTCGGCCAGCGCATCCAGCGGCGATTGCCCGGCCGGCGAGCTGCGCTCCGTCGCTGCCGGCGCGCGGCGGCGCGGTTCCATCAGCGCCGCGAAGAACAGCTGATGGCGATGGGTGCGAAACGCGCGTACCTGATCGTGGCTGGCGTAGGGAATGCTCAGCACGTCCGCCAGTTCGCAGTCGAACAGCTGATCGACATGCACCTGGTTCGAGCTGCCGAACGGGCCGGACAGTACCAACCCATGTTCAGCCAACAGCCCGCGCGCAGCCGTGTTGCCAGCCAGCAGCTCGCCCTGATCGCCCAGCGCCAGCAGGTAGCGACGGTTGATCAGCACGAACTCCCGCGAGCCGTCGAAACAGAGGATTGGCCGGTCGCGATACAGGCGCAGGAAGTAGGCGTCCTCGATCATCCGCGCGTACTGTTTGACCAGCTGCAGGGCGAAGGTCTGCGAATCCTTGGATGGCGGCGAATGCAGCGCCGAGATGTCCAGCACCGCCAGCAGTTGCCCCTGCGGGTTGAACATCGGCACCGCCGTGCAGGTGAGGTTGGTATGCCAGACGCTGAAGTGATCGTGCTGGTGGCACGTCAGCGCCTGCTGTTCATTGATGCAGGTGCCGACCGCGCAGGTGCCGGCGTGGTCCTCGCCCCAGTCCGAGCCCAGATACAGGCCGGTCTTGCGATGCGCCTTCTCGTCCGCCGGATCGCCGAGAAACTGCACGGCGATGCCGCGGTTGTCGGTCAGCAGAATCACGTAGCCCAGCTCGGCCACCTGCCGGTAGAGCTGCTCCACACCCGCACGGGCCACGTTGATCAGCTCGTCTGCCTGGTCCTGGTGCTCGCGCAGAACCTGCCGCGGCACGAAGCGCGCCTCGGACGGGCGCGTCGGATCCAGACCGTAGTCGTGCACGCAGCGGCGCCAGGAGCGGGCGATGATCGGGTCGCGGTCACCAGGAAGATGCGGCGCATTAGCCAGGGTCAGCACCGCGTCGATATGGCTCACGGGCCCGGAGAACAGGTTCATGCATCCTCCTCGAAGCGCTCGCAGCGGATGGCAACGGGCACCTCAGCGAAACGCTTTATTGTTATGAAGTGTAAGGAAGGATAACTCATTGAACCGCCAGGACCAGCCTGAACTTTGGGAGCATGCCTGGTTGAGCGATTTAATATTAGCCGCACGTTGTAAAGCGCTTTACAACGCTTTACAGGTGTAAAGCGCAACTTGAGTTACACCAGTGTTACGACCCCCCACCTAAAACAAGATAATTCCTTTAATTTCAGATATATACCTAAATAAAACCCCATTTATAAAAGTTGGCATGACACCTGCTGATCTCCCTGTGCGGAACAAACTCTTCGCATAACAAGATCGCCAACCGCCTGCTCCCCTCAGTGCTGTTGGTAATAATCAGGAGCTACTGTCATGCACGATTCAGCTCGTCCGCACGGCACGCTAAACCGTCGACGTTTTATTTCCCTGTCCAGCCAGTCGCTGCTGGCGTTGAGCCTGTGCCAGTTGATCCCGGTGAATCTGCTCGCCGAGGAGCGGCAGGCGGAACTGCCCGACGGCCTGCTGCGCATGGGCCGCGACATCTTCCCCCACGATTTCATCAGCGATCGCCACTACGTACAGCCCCTGCTCGACCTGGCGGAACAGGAGCCGGCGCTGATCGGCGGCGGGCTCGACGCGCTGCAGCGACAGGCACGCAAGGCCCACGGCAAGCGCTTCGAGCAGCTGGACGAAGCCGAACGCGTGGCGCTGCTCAGCGACATCGAGAACACCCCGTTCTTCAAGGCGGTACGCAGCAGCCTGATGTTCGGCCTGTACGACAACAAGGCGCTGTTCCCGCTGTTCGGCTACGAGGGCTCGTCGTGGGAATACGGCGGCTACGTCAATCGCGGCTTCGACGATCTCAACTGGCTCTGAGCCAGCGCGCCTCGCGGCGCCGACTGCACAACAAGAACAAGAGAGGGATACCCCATGGCAACTTTTGCCCAGGACGACGATGGCGTCGTGGTGATCATCGGCTCCGGCGCTGGCGGCGGCACGCTGGCCAACGCGCTGGCCAAACAGAAGATTCGCAGCGTGGTGCTCGAAGCGGGCAAGCGCCACACGCTGGAGGACATCGAGAACGACGAGTGGGCGATGTTCAAGAAGATCTCCTGGCTCGACAAGCGCATCGCCGCCGGCGACTGGCACCTGGCCGAGAACAACCCCAACCTGCCGGCCTGGATCGTCAAGGGCGTCAGCGGCAGCACGGTGCACTGGGCCGGCATCGCCCTGCGCTTCCGTGATTTCGAATTCAAGATGCGCAGCATCAACGGCGACATCGCCGGCGCCAACCTGCTGGACTGGCCGGTGACCCTGGAAGAGATGGCGCCCTGGTACGAGAAGGCCGAGACGCACATGGGCGTGACCGGCCCGAGCACCGGCATGGCCTATCACCCCTGGCACAACTCCTTCAAGGTGCTGGCCACCGGTGCCAAGCGGGTCGGCTACAAGGAGATCCTCTCCGGGCCGATGGCGATCAACACCGAGCCCTACGACGACCGCGCCGCCTGCCAGCAGATCGGCTTCTGCATGCAGGGCTGCAAGATGGGCGCGAAGTGGTCGACGCTCTACACCGACATCCCGCGCGCCGAAGCCAGTGGCTATTGCGAAGTGCGCCCGCAGTCGATGGTGCTGCGCATCGAGCACGACGCCAAGGGCCGCGCCAGTGGCGTGGTCTACGCCGATGCCCAGGGCAACATCCAGCGGCAGAAGGCCCGGGTGGTGTGCGTGGCCGGCAACTCCATCGAGTCGCCGCGCCTGCTGCTCAACTCCGCCTCCTCGATGTTCCCCGACGGGCTGGCCAATTCCTCCGGCCAGGTCGGCAGGAACTACATGACCCACACCACCGCCGGCATCTTCGCCGTGATGCCCAAGCCGGTGAACATGCACCGCGGCACCACCTGCGCCGGGGTGATCTCCGACGAGTCCTACAACGATCCCTCGCGCGGTTTCGTCGGCGGTTACCGGCTGGAAATCCTCGCCCTCGGCCTGCCGTTCCTCTCCGCTTTCCTCGACCCGACGCCCAAGGGCTGGGGCCGCCAGTTCGCCTCGCGGATGGAAAAGTACAACCACATGTCCGGCGTCTGGCTGTGCGGCGAAGACCTGCCGCTGGAAAGCAACCGCATCACCCTGCACGCCACCGAAAAGGACCAGTACGGCCTGCCGATTCCGGTGGTGACCAAGAGCGATCACCCCATGGATGCCGCCATGCGCAAGCACGGCGTCGCCGCCACCGCAAGGTGCTACGAGGCCGCCGGCGCCACCGACGTCATCGAGCTGCCGCCCTACCCGGCCAGCCACAACATGGGCACCAACCGCATGAGCGCCAAGGCCCGTGACGGCGTGGTGAACAAGTGGGGCCAGAGCCACGACATCCCCAACCTGTTCGTTTCCGACGGCAGCCAGTTCACCACCAGCGGCGGCCAGAACCCCACCCTCACCATCGTCGCGCTGGCCCTGCGCCAGGCCGAGCAGATCGGCCGGCTGCTCAACGAACGCGCGATCTGACCACTACTACAAGGGAGTCGACCATGACCCAGCCCAACAACTCGCAGCGCCTGTGGATGTACGAGCAGATGCTGACCAGCCGCTACATGGAGGAATCCATCGAGCGCATCTACATGGAAGGCAAGACGCCGGTGTTCAACATGGCCAAGGGGCCGATCCCCGGCGAGATGCACCTCTCCAATGGCCAGGAGCCCTGCGCGGTGGGCGTCTGTGCGCACCTCGAGGCCGCGGACATCGTCACCGCCACCCACCGCCCGCACCACATCGCCGTAGCCAAGGGCGTGGACCTCAACGAGATGATGGCCGAGATCTTCGGCAAGGCCACCGGCCTGTCCGGCGGGCGCGGCGGCCATATGCACCTGTTCGATGGCCGGGTGAATTTCTCCTGCTCGGGAATCATCGCCGAAGGCATGGGCCCGGCCGTTGGCGCCGCATTGTCGCGGCAGATGCAGGGCAAGCCCGGCGTGGCCGTGTCCTTTATCGGCGAGGGCGCGGCCAACCAGGGCGCCTTCCACGAAACGCTGAACCTCGCCGCGCTGTGGAAGCTGCCGGTGGTGTTCGTCATCGAGGACAACGCCTGGGGCATCTCGGTGGCCAAGGCCAGCGCTACCTGCATCAAGCAGCACCACGTGCGCGCCGCGGCCTACGGCATGCCCGGTGTGTTCGTCGAGAACAACGACCCGGACGGCGTGTTCCGCGCCGCCGGTGAAGCCATCGAGCGCGCCCGCGCCGGTGGCGGCCCGACCCTCATCGAGATCGAGACCTATCGCCTGGCCGGCCACTTCATGGGCGATGGCGAAACCTACCGCCCCGAGGGCGAGAAGGACGGCCTGATGAAAAAGGACCCGATTCCCGGCTACCGCCAGCGCCTGATCGACGAGGGCGTGATGACCGAGGCGCAGGCCGAGGACATCGCCGCGCGCGCCCGCGGCCGTATCGACGAAGCGGTCGAGTTCGCCCGCGAAAGCCCCTACCCGCGCCCGGAAGAGGCGCTCGAGCAAGTGTTCGTGTGAACCGATCCGAATAACACGAGGAACACCCCATGAACAGCCAAGCCACCATGACCGCCGCCGTCTGGCACGGTCGCAAGGACATCCGCCTGGAGCAGGTGCCGCTGCCTGGCGCGCCGCAACCGGGCTGGGTGCAGATCCGTGTGCACTGGTGCGGCATCTGCGGTTCCGACCTGCACGAATACCTCGCCGGGCCTGTGTTCATTCCGGTGGATGCGCCGCACCCGCTCACCGGCATCAAGGGCCAGTGCATTCTCGGCCACGAGTTCTGCGGCGAGATCGTTGCGCTGGGCGAAGGCGTCGAGGGTTACGCGCCGGGTGACAAGGTCGCTGCGGACGCCTGCCAGCACTGCGGCCAGTGTCGCTTCTGCAAGACCGGCCAGTACAACCTCTGCGAGCAGCTGGCCTTCACGGGCCTAATGAACAACGGCGCCTTCGCCGAACTGGTGAACGTACCCGCCGAGCTGCTCTACCGCCTGCCTGAAGGCTTTCCGCTGGAAGCCGGCGCGCTGATCGAGCCCCTGGCAGTGGGCATGCACGCGGTGAAGAAGGCCGGCAGCCTGCTCGGCGAGACGGTGGTGGTGGTCGGCGCCGGCACCATCGGCCTGTGCACCATCATGTGCGCCAAGGCCGCCGGCGCCGGCCAGGTGATCGCCCTGGAAATGTCCGCCGCGCGCAAGGCCAAGGCCCTGGAAGTCGGCGCCACGCGGGTCATCGACCCCAGCGAGTGCGACGCCATCGCCGAGATCAAGGCGCTCACCGGCGGCTACGGCGCCGACACCTCGTTCGAGTGCATCGGCCACAAGGCCACCGCCAAGCTCGCCCTCGACGTGATCCGCAAGGCCGGTCGCTGCGTGATGGTGGGCATCTTCGAGGAGCCCTCGGAATTCAACTTCTTCGAGATCGTCGCCACCGAGAAACAGGTGATCGGCTCGCTGGCCTATGCAGGGGAGTTCGCCGACGTCATCGCCCTGATCGCCGACGGGCGCATGGACGTGAACCCGCTGATCACCGGCCGCATCGGCCTGGACAACATCCTCGAGCAGGGCTTCGAGGAGCTGGCCAATCACAAGGACCGCAACGTCAAGATCATCGTCAGCCCCAGCACGCTGGCCGGCTGAGCAGGAGACCACCATGACCACAGCAGTAAAGGAAAGAAAACTCACCGTCGCCCGCGCCATGGCCGAAGCCGTGGCGCAGGAGATGCGCCTGGACCCGAAGGTGTTCGTGATGGGCGAGGACATCGGCCAGCTCGGCGGTGTGTTCGGCAACACCCGTGGCCTTTATGAAGAGTTCGGCAAGGCGCGCATCCGCGACACGCCGATCTCCGAAACCGCCTTCATCGGCGCCGCGGTGGGCGCCGCCTCGGACGGCATGCGGCCGATCGTCGAGCTGATGTTCGTCGACTTCTTCGGCGTCTGCATGGACGCCATCTACAACCTGATGGCCAAGAACACCTACTTCTCCGGCGGCAAGGTGCCGGTGCCGATGGTGCTGATGGCCTCCACCGGCGCCGGGTACTCGGACGCCGGCCAGCATTCGCAGTGTCTGTACGGCACCTTCGCCCATCTGCCGGGCATGAAGGTGGTGGTGCCGAGCAACGCCTACGACGCCAAGGGCCTGATGACCGCGGCGATTCGCGACGACAACCCGGTGGTCTACCTCTTCCACAAGGCGCTGCAAGGCATGGGCTGGCTGGGCACCGAGAAAGGCGCCACGGTGCCGGTACCGGACGAGCCCTACATCGTCGAGATCGGCAAGGCCAAGACCGTGCGCGAAGGCCGCGACGTCAGCCTGGTCAGCCTCGGCGCCGGTGTGCATCACGCCCTGCGCGCCGCCGCGCAGCTGGAGAAGGACGGCGTCAGCGCGGAGGTCATCGACCTGCGCAGCCTGGTGCCGCTGGACCGCGAACACGTCATCGCCTCGGTGCGCAAGACCGGCCGACTGATCGTGATCGACGAGGACTACCACAGCTTCGGCGTCAGCGGCGAAATCATCGCCAGCGTCGTCGAGCACGACATCGGCATGCTCAAGGCACGCCCGCAACGGGTGGCCTTCCCCGACATCCCCATCCCCTTCACCCCGGTCATGGAGCAATGGGCGCTGCCCAATGCGGACAAGATCGTGGCCGCCTATCACGCCCTGAACAAGGAATGACCCCATGAGTAACCCAACCCCCATCGTGATCGCAGATGACCTCTGGGAAGGTGACGCCGAAGCGGTGATCACCTCCTGGCTGGTCAGCGACGGCGCCGAAGTGGCCGCCGGTGACCTGGTCGCCGAGGTCATGTCGGAAAAGGCCCAGTTCGAGATCGAGGCGCCGGCTGCCGGCGTGCTGAAGATCATCGAGGAAGAAGACGCGGTGATCGCCAAGGGTGCGGTCATCGGCCAGGTGGAATAGCCATGACTCGACTGGAAATCCTGCCCGAGCGCGCTCCCAAACGGGTGCCGCTCAAGGGCATGCGCAAGATGATCGCGGCGAAGATGCACGAAAGCCTGCAGACCACTGCACAACTGACCCACCACAGCGAATGCCGGCTGGATGCGCTGAAGACCCGTCGCGCCGAGCTGAAGGCCGAGGGCAGCGCGGTGTCCGTGCAGGACCTGTTGCTGCTCAAGGTGATCGAGACGCTGCGGGCCCACCCCAGCCTTAATGCCACGCTGGAAGAAGAGGTGATCCACCAGCACGCGGCGGTGCATCTGGGCCTCGCCATTCCACTGCCGGGCGATCTGCTGGTCGCCCCGGCGCTGTTCAATGCCGAACAACTGGACGGCGAAAGCCTGTCCCAGGCGCGCAAGGCGCTGGTGGACAAGGCCCAGACCGGCAAGCTGTCGGTCAAGGAGCTGACCGGCGCCACCTTTACCGTCTCCAACCTGGGACTGTCGCGGGTGCACCACTTCACGCCGATCCTCAATCCGCCGCAGGTGGCTATCCTCGGGGTCGGTGGCATCCAGCGGCGGCTGGAACTCGGGCCGAGCGGCGAACTGGTGGAAGTCGAGTGGATGGGCCTGTCGCTGACCTTCGACCATCGCGCTGTCAACGGCTCACCCGCGGCTGAATTTCTCGATGATCTCTGCCGGCGCATCGAGGGGTACGCGGCATGAACGGCATCGCTCGGTTCAGCGTGGGCGCCGGCCTGAATGCCGAGCGGGCCTTGCTGCAGCGCGTCTGTGACGGACTGTTCGACTGCCAGCTGCTGCTCTGGCGCCCCACCGGCCAGGCACTGGTGATGCCCGGCAGCTTCGAGCGCCGCCCCGGTTTCGCCTTGGCCAGCCAACGCTGCGCGGCGCAGGGCTGGCCGATCCTGCTGCGCGACACCGGCGGCGAGCCGGTGCCGCAATCATCGGCGGTGCTCAACATCGCGCTGGCCTGCACCATGCCGGTCAGCGAGGAGACCGGCAAGCGCATCGTCGTCGCCTACGAGCGCCTGCTCGATCCCCTGGCGCTGTGGCTCGCCGAACATGGTCTGCGGGCAGGAGTCGGCGCGGTTCCAGGCGCCTTTTGCGACGGGCGCTTCAATCTGAGGCTGGAGGGCCGCAAGCTGGCCGGCACCGCGCAACGCTGGCGGCGCAGCTGCGACGGCCGCCCAGCAGTGCTCGCTCATGCGGCTGTGCTGATGGAGGACTGGCGCGAGCCCATGGCCGATGTCGTCAACCGCTTCTATCACGCCTGCGCCAGCGACCTCCGCTGCCAGGCCGACAGCCATCTGGCTCTCAGCGAGCGACTGCCGGCCGCGTGGAGCGAGGCCGAGTCATTGGCCGACTGTTATCAGCGCGTTCTGGCCTGGCAAGGTCTGCAGCTCGGCGCCCGCCCTTTGCCGTGCCCGACCGCAAGCGCGGTGGCCGGTCCGCCCTCCCCCTTGCTTTGAACAACAAAACGGTCAGCCATCCGGCCTGGCCATGCATCGGAGGCAACACTATGAGCTACCCCACCACCGCCCCGCCCAAAGTCCGTCTGCGCGACCAGCGCGGTATCCAGCCCTTCGGCCGAACAGCGCCGAACGTCAGGGAGTAAACACGTTTTAAAAACATTACCGGTAGATGCTCGCTTGACGCATGCCGGAAGCGCTGAACAACCCTAAACAAGGTAATAATAAAAATGAAATCAAGACGACCAACTCTAAGGGTACCTGTGTTAATGGCGGCTTCGCTTTTTGCAACTGCGCCATTGTATGCATCAGACAGGATGATTACCGACAAAGAACTGTCTGATGAATCAAACACTGCTGACTGGCTGGCTTATGGACGCACACACTCCGAACAGCGGTTCAGCCCCCTGAAAGATATCAATGTAGAAAATGTCAGCCAGCTGAAGCCCGAATGGTACGCCCCTCTTCCGGACCGATCCGATATGGTCGGGACGCCCCTGGTCGTCGATGGCGTCATGTATTACGTGGGCGAAATGAACAGAACCCGTGCGTTCGATGCGCGCACGGGCAAGAAGCTCTGGGAATACGACCCACAGGTTTCCAAAGAAATTCTCGACAACAACATGAAGAAGGTCTTCTGGAAACATAGCCGCGGACTTTCAACCTATGGTGACAAGTTGTTCATCGCCACCTGGGATGGCCGTCTTATTGCGATCAACAGAAAAGACGGCAAGGAAGTCTGGCAAACCCGAACCTTTGATCATGATCAGCCGCTGAATATAACCGGCCATCCCAAGGCCTTCGACGGCAAGGTATTTGTCGGCAACGGCGGAACGGAACTTGGCCCGATGCGCGGCTATGTGACCGCATATGATGCCGAAACGGGCAAGCAGGTCTGGCGTTTCTATATCGTCCCTGGCAATCCTGCCGATGGATTCGAGGATGCCGCCCAGGAAATGGCCGCTAAAACCTGGAGTGGCCGGTGGTGGGAGAACGGCGGCGGTGGCAATGCCTGGCACGGCTGGACGTATGACGAGAAATACAACCAGCTCATCTTTGGTACAGGTAACGGCGGGCCTTGGAATATCAAGGTTCGCAGCCCCGAGGGTGGCGACAACCTGTTCCTGTGCTCCGTCGTGGCTGTGGATGCGGATACAGGCGAATACAAATGGCACGTCCAGACTGCGCCAGGCGACACCTGGGACTACAACTCGAACATGGATATCGTGCTGGCCGACCTGAAAATCGATGGCAAGGATGTTGACGCCGTATTGCATGCGCCGAAGAACGGCTTCTTCTATACGATCGACCGTTCGAACGGCAAGGTACTGTCCGCCGAGAAATTCACCGATGCCAACTGGTCAACCAGGTACGACCTGAAAGAGCAGCGCCATATCGTTGCCGACGACGCCCGCTATCCCGATGGCGAGAAGAATATCTATCCGTCGGCATTCGGTGCGCACTCATGGCATGCGATGTCTTATAACCCCGAGCTGAATCTTGCCTTTATCCCAACCAACCATCTGGGCAACACCTTCAAGGATGACGGCAAGAAAACGAAGTCTGATCACAAGATGGCCAGCCACAAGCTCTACCTGGGGCTGACCGGTTGGGAGCTGACCAAAGACCCGCATGAAACTCGCGGTTCCTTGCAGGCCTGGGACCCGATCAAGAATGAGCGTGTGTGGCAAGTCAACCAGAAGAGCCCATGGGGTGGCGGCACCCTGACCACTGCCGGCAACCTGGTTTTCCAGGGCCAGCCTGACGGCCTGTTCAAAGCCTACGATGCCCGCACCGGCGACGAACTTTGGTCATATGACGTGGGCCTCGGTATCTCCGCACCACCGATCACTTACAAGTTGGATGGCAAGCAGATGGTTTCCCTGCTGGTGGGCCCGGGTGGCGCACTGGCCTCCAACTTCGGCGGCTCCGGTGAACTCGGTTTTGAAAGTCATGGCTGGAAATATGGTGCGCATGAGCGCCGCATCATGACGTTCTCGCTCGATGGAAAAGCGGTCGTTCCAAAACAGCCTGCGCCGCAACTTGCCAAGCCCATCATCGATGAGAAGTTCGAGGTCGACGCCAAGAAAGCGGAGGCAGGCGCGGGCGTTTTTGCGGAGAACCTCTGTGTCGGCTGTCATGGCGCCGGAGCGGTTGCCGGTATGAAGGCACCCGATCTACGGGAGTCGCCGATATTGCTCACAGGCAGTGAGAAGGCGTTCGAGAGCGTTGTGCGCGGCGGCGCGTTACTTGCCAACGGCATGCCCAAGTTCCCGGATCTGACCGATGCCGAGCTGGAAAGCATCCGTCACTTCGTTCGCCGGCAAGCACACGACGGTGTGAAGTCTGGTGGCGGACATTAGGCCGGCAACTTTCGATCACCAACCAAACAGGTGAACCGGTAACGCCTGAGTAGCCAGGCGTTACCAATAGCGGAAAAGCACGCGAATACCGTGAATGCCCACAGGCATTGCGGCTAACGGTATTCGCTGCACGCGCACCGTTACATCCCAAAGGATCAGAACAATGACAATAAGCCTGCGCTTCGGCAGCGGCCTTCTCGCCGCCTGCCTGTTCACTTCTGCCCAAGCGGCCGAGTATTCACCCGATCAGTTCCTGTTCGGCGACTGGAACGGCAGCCGCACCCGCCTGCATGAGGCCGGCGTCGACCTGCAGATCACCTACGTCAACGAGCTGGCCTGGAACACGCAGGGCGGCGATGACCACACCGGCACCTATTCTGACCAACTGATGTTCGACGCCGTGCTGGACCTGGACAAGCTGCTGGGCTGGTCCGGCGCCGGCTTTCATTTCACGGTAGTCAACCGCAACGGCGAGAACCTCAACGCCGAAGCCGACCTCGGCGTGCTGCTGCAGCCGCAGGAAATCTACGGCTATGGCAGCACCACCCGGCTGGTGCAGTTCTATTACCAGCAGGCGCTGCTCGACGACCGCCTGCTGATCAAGCTCGGCCGGCTGCCCATGAGCGGGGACATCTACCCCTTCGCCTGCCCGTTCCAGAACCTCGGCTTCTGCGGCACGGTGCCCGGCTACGTCACGCCCAACTGGTACACCTGGCCGATCAGCCAATGGGGCGCTACCGCGCGCTACCAGCTGAACGAAGAATGGTCGTTGCAGACTGCGCTTTACCAGGTCAACCCGCGCTTCACCGAGCGTGAGCAGGGCCTGAACTTCGGCAGCCCCTCGGGCACCACCGGCTACCACGCGGTCGCCGAACTCGGCTGGACGCCAACCCTGGGCGGGCAACCCGGCGCCTATCGGCTCGGCCTGTGGCGCAACACCGGTGACTTCGAAGACCTCTACCGCGACGGTGCCGGCCGGCCCATGTCGCTTTCCGGTGCCGCGGCCGCCGAGCACGACCACGCCACGGGCGGCTACCTGATGGCCGAGCAGCAGGTCTGGCAGAGCACGGCACTGCCGGCGCGACGGTTGAAGCTGTTCGCCAACTTCATCCAGTCCGACCCGGACGTGACCTACATCGAGCGCATCTGGCAGGTTGGCGGCATGCTCTCCGCGCCCTTCGCCTCGCGCCCAAATGACGAACTCGGCCTGGGCCTCGGCCGCCTGGAAATCAACGACGACGCCCGCAAGCGCCTGCGCGAACAGGGTGAGCCGGTGCCCGACGTGGAATACCCCGCCGAGCTGTATTACCGCGTGGCGCTGACACCTGCGGTTTCGCTGACGCCAAACGTCCAGTATTTCCACCGGCCGGGCGGCTTCGACGAGGCGGAAGACGTGGTGGTGTTCGGCCTGAAGACGGTGATCAGCTTCTGACACCACGGCGGGCAAGGCGACCCGGCGGTTTCGCCGGGCCGCCTGCGTGTCGCGGCGGCGCGCTCAGGGCTTCACGTAGCCCGGCAGGCTCTCGATACGCGCCATCCAGCGCGCCACGTTGCCATACGGGCCGAGGTCGACGCTGCCTTCCGGCGCCAGCACCACGTAGGGGTAGACGGCGCAATCGGCGATGGTCGGCCGCCCCATCGCCAGCCAATCATTCGTCTCGAGGTGCGCATCGAGCAGCCCGAGCACCGTTGGCGCCTTGGCCAGCGCCGCGGCCTTGTCCAGCGGGTAGCCGAACTTTTCCACCAGCCGCGCCGCGCACAGGCTGTGCTGGATCTCGTTGGCGGCGAAGGACAGCCACTGCACGATCTCGGCCTGCCCGCGGGCATGGTCCGGCCACCAGGCCAGGCCGCCATAGGTGCCGGCGAGATAGACCAGAATCGCCTGGGAATCGCGTACCACATGGCCGTCGTCCTCGAGCACCGGCACCTGCCGCAACGGGTTCATGTCCGACAGTGGCGGCTTCTTGTGCGCGCCATTGGCGAGATCCACCGGCACCCGCTCCAGTTCAATGTCGGCCAGTGCCGCGAACAGGCGCACCTTGTAGCAGTTGCCGGAAGCTTGCAGGTCGTACAGTTTCATTGCGCATCTCCTTCGACGAGCTGATTGAATTCGAGAACGTTGCCGTCCGGGTCGCGGATGAACAGCGCGATCCGCCGCGGGCCGATGTGATGCGGCCCTTCGGTGATGACGATGCCCTCCTCGCCCAGCCAGCGCTGCAGCGCCTGGAGGTCATCGACGATGAACGCCGGATGGGTCATGCCCGGGCGCTTGACTGGCGCATCCAGCAACACGTTGTGCGCATCGGGCGCACGCGCGCCGTTGAAGATCAGGTTGATGCGCACGCCGTCCGGGCTGAGCATCTCGTTGGCCTCGAACAGCGGGAAGCTCGCGCTCTCGACGAAGCCCAGCGCCTGGTAGAAGGCCATGGCGCGACGGCGGTCGCTGACGCGGATGCCGATGTGGTCATAGGCGAGGATACGAGCGGGGCTGGATGGTGGGTTCATGTGCGAAACTCCGGAAGTCGTCGGTCCAGGACAGTGTCCGCCGCCCTGCGCATCCCAGCTATGCCGCGGACCTGACAACACCCCTACAGCAATCGCACAGATCGAAGGTGGCAATGGACAAGCTCAAGGCGATGGCCAATTTCGTGAGGATCGTCGACAACGGCAGCCTGAGCGCGGCGGCCGACGCCAGCGGCCAGTCCGTGGCATCGGTGGTGCGCTCGCTGGCCGCGCTGGAGCGCCACCTGGGTGTGCGCCTGCTCAACCGCAGCACGCGGCGCATGGCCCTGACCGACGAGGGTGCCGAGTACCTGGCCTGGAGCCGGCGCATGCTTGCCGAGTTTGCCGACATCGAGCAGCGCCTGGACGCGCAGGATGGCGACGTCCGCGGCCTGCTGCGCCTAACCGCCCCGGTGGAGTTCGGCCAGCGCTACCTGGCGCCTCTGGTGAATGTCTTTCTCAAGGAGCACCCGCAGGTACGGGTGGAGCTGAACCTGAACGACCAGATCGTCCCGCTGCTCGACGAACGCCTCGACCTCGCCCTGCGCATCGGCCACCTGCCCGACTCGGCCATGGTCGCCCGGCAGATCGGCAGCACCCGTCTGGTCACCTGCGCCAGCCCCGACTACCTGAGCAGCGCCCCCGCCATCGACACCCCGTCGGCGCTGGAGGACCACGCCTGCATCCTCTTCGCCGCCCAGGGCCGCCACTGGTACTACCGCCACGGCGAGAAAGAACAGGCCGAAGAAATCACCCCACGCCTGATCTGCAACCAGATCCGCACCGCCAGCCTGGCCTGCGTGCAAGGCCTGGGCATCACCCGCCTGCTGCACTACCAGGTCGCCGATGAACTGGCCGATGGTCGTCTGGTAAGAGTGCTCAGGGACTACGAACCGAAGGACCTGCCAATCCAACTGGTCTACCCGCACGCCTTGCAACTATCGCCAAGGGTGCGGGCGTTTGTGGAGTGGGTTTGTCCGAGATTGGAAAGGGGGTTGCCCGGGTTGGATGGTTAGTAAAGGGCGGCTTTCGGCCAGAAGCAGACGCTCACCAGGGCTCCATTTTGTGGTTTGGAGGCGTCTACAAAGCCGGGGGACGATTCAATCGCGAGTATCAGACCGAAGCAGAAGCTCTTGAAACGGCGCACCACCAGGCACGACGGCACATGATCAATCGACTCAGAATGGGGTATCAGGGTCCGAACCATCCACCTCAGCTGAGAATGGCTTAGGGTGCTGCACTACAATGGGGATTCCCGAGGACGCAGGAGTGCTCAATGGATCGGCAGCACCTTCATCACCGGCCGCCTCTCCAACAATGATAAATGCGTCTGAGCCCGCAACAGCCCCGCCTGCTTCTCCCACCAACTCCTCATTTTCTGTCGCCACCTCAACAGGATCTAAATCGACAAAGTCTCGGCCCATCATCATTTTATAATGAGGCATATGTCCCATAGCCTTAAAGACCTTAAAGAAGATCTTCATATAGCTGTGCGCCATACTGTCGCTTATTGCCACATACAGATCATCTGGCGAATAGTGGGATCCATCATTAACCCAACTAATCAATGATTGGCATTGAACTTTATCCTGCCCTTCGAATTTTTCGATGATGGCATACGTATCTATGTTTCCTAGGATTTTGAAGTAATTCTCCAGGATTCTACGCATGGTGTTTTGAATGGTAAGCGCCGGCAATGGCTTTTTCGTCAACTCAGCCCACAACAGCTGATAGGACGTCTTAATAGGGTTGTTCTCAAAGCCTTCAATTCTTGAGAAATTATCGGGCTTGCGTACTATCCAGAACGTTTCATCCTTAATAGAAGCATCTCCAGCCCTTTGAGGGTTGAAGGTGATTTCTTTATGGAAGTGCACGTTATGGGTCAGGACAAAGACTTGCTTTAGGTTATTCCCTTTCTGACGGACCTCGTGGAAAAGCTTTTTGATCAAGCTGCTCACGATGAACAGAACGTCGCTATCGAGGCTTGAAACCGGGTCGTCAATGACGACTATTCGATCAGTACTGATACCCGAAGTCGTGACACTTCCTCTGAGTAAATGGTAGAAGTACAAGAAAGTAACGAAGGTCTTTTCGCCTTCACTAAGTGTTGATTTAGCATCAGTTCCATCGTTTCTGATCAGGCGATATGAGTTATCGGCACACGCAGGATCCAGGGAGAAACCTCGGAATCCAAAATCGTTCAGGATTTTATTGATCGCAATGACAGTAGGTCTCACGCTCGTCAGCGAGGTTTCAATCTTTGCAATTTCAGCTTCAGTCGTGGATACATCTACCGTTGCCTTATCCATGCTTGCAGTGATGCCATCAATTGCTTTGTCGAGACGATCAGCATCTTTTGTGTAATCAGCAAGAGTGTCTTTAAGCTCAACATCAAGAAGATACCGCCACACGGCATCTGTTAATTTACTCTGCTCAACGGAGAACCCCGAAACAAGACGATTATGTTCAGAGACCTTGAGGTTGGCTGAGTTGATCAGCTCAGAAATTCTAAGCGGAATATCTGCAAGACCCTCTAACGCCACATCAATACTAGGGCTAGCCACCTTTTGGTCAATGCGTTGCCTATTCACTAAAATGATTGCATTCAGGGCCTGCAACTCAAGATCAAGCTTTTCTTTATCTAAGTGAGAACAATCCGTAGCCAAGACTGTTTGAGCCTGGGCTAGCAGGCCATCTGCTACCGAATTATAAGTATCCCGAAACTGCGATAGAGCTCTAGTATCGGCATCGAATGTTTCGTCGAAATAATCTTCAAGGCTTTTTTCAAATTCCTGCGGCAGTTTCTGTTGACAGAAGGGACAGTCATCGTCGGTATGGCCCAAGTACTTCATACCTTGCCTAACCCAGTCACTGTTCCCCAGATGCTGGATCATCGCAGATACATTGACATCCTCTTTGCCAACTACTTTCTTGCTCAGGACAGGGTTTTGCTCAAGCGCGACCAAGCGAGACAGGTCAAGGTTGGAGACAGCATTCATGGGTGATGGTGCGTCAGCATAAAGTACGTCTGCACGCTTGCGCAGGTCTTCGATATCAACCAACTGAGAGGTGTTACTTTTGCTCTCCTGTAAGACTCTATTCTTGAAGGCCTCCCGGTTATTTCTCAGGCCTTTAAAAGCCCCCTGAAACTCATCGTCGTGCTTCTGCTTTTGTTCCCAACACCGTGCTATTAGCTTTGCTTCCAGAGCATTTTTTTCGGCGATCTTCCCGCTCTTACCGTCTGAGCCATTTAGGTTTTCTTGCGCTCTGGTTTTGAGCAGCGCGTGTCGGTCTCTTTCCTTCCTGAGCTCTTCCAAGCGATCAAGTTGCGCCTGCTCGGCCTGCCCCAGCGTGAACACACCTTTGAACTGCTTCGAATCAGTAAAATTCGCAGCGATGAAGTCGTTGTTGTAGACCATTGCCGGAATCTGATTGCCCTGCGCCCACGTGACCTTGGAGGCAGTTGATAGTGCTGGGTTGTTTATCAGCCTGCTGATAGTCGTCTTGCCTGCTCCGTTTGCACCGTAGAAGTAGTTCACGGCCTTCAGGTTCTGAATCGTTTCGGGGGTTACGGGGCTGTAGGTCGCTATGCCGGAAAGAGTGATCGATTCAATCATGTCTCGCATCCGTGGAGATGGGGAAAATAGGGATCAAACCAAGGGGTGGCCCTAGATATGACGTAGGTCGTCCTGGAATTCAGATCGCGTGGCGGCCTTTTGCCATCTCAGCGAAGACCACTACACCAGCTTGTGAAGCCGGTGGCAATCGAGGACTACTATCGCGAACCCGGTCGTAGTGATCTACCTCTGTTTTGTCGTCGTTCAAGGGAGTGGCCAAGCGCGTCGTACGAACCTCGACACACCTAGCTGCATCTCTTCAAGTCGCGCATTTTTCTATCACTGTCCGCTTCTGGCCGTTAGCAGCCGTGCCTTGAACCCCTAAAACGGGTGAAGCATGACGGCCGGAAATCGCTTCCCTCACGCCCCACTCGAAGCCGCCAACCGCACCCCAAACGCCACCAGCACCCCACCCGTCAATCGGTCCAGCGCCTTGGTTAGCGCGGGACGGCGCAACAGCGTCCCGAGCGGAATCGTCGCGGCGATCAGCACGGCGAACCAGGCCAGGGACAACAGCACATGCAGGCACGCAAGGAAGAACGAGTAGGCGGCCACATCGGCGCCGAGCGGAACGAACTGCGGCAGGAAGGTGACGTAGAACACGCCCACTTTCGGGTTCAGCAGGTTGGTCAGAAAGCCGCGCCAGAAGGCCTGCCCGTACGCTGCAGAGGGCGTCTCAGCCGGGCCTGAATCGAACGAGGCGCGCGGGTTGAACAGCAGTTTGAAGCCGAGCCAGATCAGGTAGGCGGCGCCGGCGAACTTGACCACCGTATAGGCCAGTTCCGAGGCCTGCAGCAGCGCACCCAGCCCGAGCGACACGGCCACACCCCAGGCCAGGCAGCCCAGGCAGATGCCCGCCGCGGCCAGCACGGCCTGGCGCCGCCCTTCCAGCGTGGCGGTGCGCAGCACGATGGCCGTATCCACACCCGGCGTGACGGTCAGCAGCGAGGCGGCTGCAGCAAAGGCGAGCAACAGCGGGAGATCGATCATCGGGGTAGCGTTCCTGAGGTTTTTTAGCCTAACGGGTCGAACACCCGGTGGCGGGTTGCGGGTCATCGATCTGCCCGAGCGGCGGTTGTGCGATGGCGCCACGAACCACCCGCTGCACGAGGCTGGCGCGGTTGACAGCCAGCTCACCGGCAACATCCGCGCCGCGATAGACCATCGAAGTTTCGTGGTGCACATAATCGCCTTGCCGTTGCGCGCTCAGCCAGTTGAACGAGCCGACGCTCAGCAGCTCGTCATCGGCCATGACGAGCTTGCTATGCACCTTGTTGACGATGCTCACTTCGACACGGCGTGCCTTCAGCGTGGCGATAGCTTCGTTGAATTCGGCGATTCGTTGTGGATTGCCCTTGAGCTGCGTGCGCCCGATGCCGGTATTGAAGCCGAGGTCGGTGAAGACGGTGACCTGAACGCCTCGCTGCACGGCAGCCTGCAACGACTCCAGCGCGCCGCTGTGCTGCATCGCGCGCGTTCGTACCCAGGGCGTGACGATCTGCACCTGGTAGCGCGCCGTCTCCAGCGTCTGTTTGAGGAAGGCGTCGTGCTCTTGTACGTCGTGCAGGTGGGACAGCCCCGTACGCGAGGTCTGCAAGTCCTGCCTGGGCTGGAGCTCGAAGACCAGTTCGCTCGCTGGATCGGCAAACAGAAACTGAGCCAGACGCCCGCGCGGCTTGCCAATCGGTTGCTGGCTGAACAGATCCATGTCGCCGAACACCAGAAAGCTGTCCTTCGCGCGGGATACCGCCACGTTCAGCATGCTGTCCTTGCGGTCGATGAACTGGCCATCGGCATGCTTGGTATAGACCGCAGAAAAGATCACTACCGGCCGCTCGGCACCCTGGAAGGAATGCACCGTGCCGACCGTCATCTGCCCATCACCCTTGCCAGCATTGATGCCCAACGCGGCGCAAGCCTGAACGATCGCCTGCGTCTGCGCACCGAACGGGGTGATTACGCCGACGATTTCGCCGAGGGCTTTTCCGTAGCGTTCGACCAGCGCGGCTTCATTTGCCTTGAGCCAAGCGGCGATCGTTTGCGCCTCCAGCAGGTTGTGGCGACTGCCGCCGTGGCTTGGCTGACAGATGCCGTTCACGTGCAGATAACCCAGCCCCGGCAGGCCGCCAGCCGGTTTCGGACCCCGGCGCGGTAACAGCTTGCCCTTGTAGCAGAGCGCATTGCAGTACTCGATGATCGAGTCGTAGCAACGCCGGTGCTCGTAGAGATACAGGCCGCGCGCCAGGTCGGGATCGTAGTGATAGCGGCTGGCAGCCTGGGCAACAGCCATGACGCTGCCGTTGGCGGCGCTTTGACCGCGCTCGCAGAAGGCGGCGTAGTCGTCGTCGACGTTGTCACGCGCCAGCAAGCCAGCACCCATCAGGTTGCCGATATCGACGGCCGCTGGAATCGACCAGATCGGCTCGATCTGCTGGGTATCACCGATCACCAGCGCCTGCCGGGCCAGGGCGAATGACGGCGCAGCGACTTCCGGCAGCACTTGCCCCGCCTCGTCGACGATGAGCAGGTCGATGAAGTCCAGTGCATAGGCATCGACGAAGCCATTGCCGTCGTGACGCTTGCAGTGCAAGGCCCTGGGCAGCATGAAGAAGGTGGCCACCACGCAAGGGGTGACTTTCATCCAGCGCCGCCAATTGCTCTCCAGCGTCTTGCGGCCGGTCTTGTTGCGGCTCTTTTCGATTTCCGGAAGCGTCTCGGCGACCTCTAGGAGCCAGCGCCCTTCCCAGTAGTGCGTGGTCAGCAGGAAGATTTCGAAGCGCAGGGACGTATCGGCCCAGGTATCGCAATCAGCGAGGCTGATGTCCGCGGCTGGCCGGGTTCCGGCATGCGGCAGTACGGCGATTGCGCCTTGCCAGGTCGCCAACTGGCGCTGTTCGTTCTGCAGCGCGTCCTGCGCCTGCTGCAACTGCGCCTCGGCGGTACTTTGCGCCTTGCTGGCCTCTGCCACGGCGGCGGTCAGGCGAGCTTCGATCTCAGCGACGCTCGACGCGGCCTGCCGCTCCGTCGCGGACTCGTCGAACTGCAGTTTCGCCAGGCGCAGCCGCTTGGCGGCAACCGGGCCGAACCAGCCGAACAAGGTATAGAGCAGCGGCTCGTGGGCCAGGTAGTGCTTGAAGCGCGTCAGCAGCGCCTGGGCATCTGCCAGTTGCTCGGCACAGCTGCGCTGCCTGGCGTCGAGTTGCGCCATGGCGGCCTGCGGGTCATCGCCGAGCAACGCCTGAATTACCTGGCGGGCATCGACCAGCCGGCCCCAAGCCTGCTCGATGTCGGCAAGCTGCCGCTGGCGATGACCGATCGCATCGCGCAGGCGCTCGACCGTATCGGCGACGCTCGGGGCCGGCATGTCCGCAAAGGCAGCGGCAGCGTGCGCGAGATAGCTCTGCTGGGCCCCGTCCAGGTACGCCTGCGACTCGATCCCGCTGAAAAAGCTCTTGGTCTGGTAGGTGCGGGACATCTCCGCTTCGGCCGAAGCCTTGGGGAAGTAGGCGCCGAAGCTCTTGATATCGGGCAACCAGCGGCTCGCGAACGGACCGCTGCCGGTCGAGAAGTCCTTGCCGAACGCATCGATGATGTTGGTTACGGCCTGGTTGTTGGTCGAACTGGCCACGATCACCGGCGGTTCGCCCCCGGCCACGGCAGCCCGAGCCCAGAGCGAGGCGACCACCGAGAGCAGCAGCGTGGTCTTGCCTGTGCCGGGCGGGCCGTTGACGGCCAGAATGTCGCCGGAGCGCCCGGCAAGCAGGTGGCTCAGGCTGTCGCGCTGCGCCGGCGCCAGGGCGTACTCGTCACCGGCATGCGCCAATCGCTCGGCAAACAGGCTGTTGGCGGGCAGGCAGGGTTCGTCCGGGCTGCGCGTGTGCCCGGCGAAGCGTTCGAACAGAGGCACTTGGGGCCGGGTGTCACGCAAATGGTCATAGAGCGCGACGATGTTGCGGCTGAAGCCCTCCGCCTTCTCCTCCTTGAACGCAAGCGCGTACTCGGCCCGCTCGAAGCCGTCCTCTATTCCATCCCAACCGTCGGCCACTTCGTCGACCATCTTCTCGCAGGCCTGCAGGTAGTCGTGCCACTGCTGCCGGTGCCGATCCTCCTCCAGGGTTTCGAACTCGGCCGGTGGCTCGAATCGATTGATGTCCTGGCCGGACAGAAACGCATCGAGATCGGCCTGGGCACCGATGACGAAACTGTCACGGTCGATCGGCTCGAGGATGTCGCGAGGCACCAGCGGTTGCCCGTTCGGATGGAGCCGGCCGTCGCGGCTCAGCGCAACCTGGCCGATTACCGGGGTGATGATCGCCGGCAGCCCGCTACGCGCCCTGCCATGCTCGCGGCGAGCACGGTACACCCAAGGCCGCAGGGTGATCTCGACAAGCGGGGTGTCGTCAGGCTCGTTCGCGAACAGTTGCGTGACCAGACTATCGGGCAGGCAGCCCATGGCAAGGGACTCGGCTGGCACGGCGAGGAGTTTTTCAGCCTGGCTGAGGGACAAGGCGCCGTTGCCGTTCTCGGCATCGGCCAGGGAATTGCGCCAGTAATTGGCCAGTTTGAACGGGTAGTCATTCATCGTCGAAGTCAACGCAACCTCTGAGGCAACAGGACAGAAGGATCTAGCAAGGCGGTTCGAGCGTAGCGGTTCGAGAATGGCATGGCCAACCGAAAGGCGGTAAGAGACCGCTCTGGCATCGGGCTTCGGTAGAGGCAAGAGCGGCTTTAACGGCAGGATTCGCCGAGCGCGCGGGTCGCCACAGGCTGTTGCCTAGGCTATAGAAGACGGCATGTCGAGCCCCCTGCTCCCGGAGCCATCATGACCCGCCCCACCGTAAGCGATAAACGCGCGGCCTTCCGCGAGATGCACCATGCAGGGTGCTTCCTGCTGCCCAACCCGTGGGACGCCGGCGGTGCTCGCCTGCTCGAGCGCCTCGGCTACCGGGCCCTGGCGACCACCAGCGCAGGCTATGCCTGGTCTCAGGGCCAGGCGGACGGGCAACTGTCACGCGACGATACCCTCGCGCACATGCGCTACATGGCGGCCATGAGCGACCTGCCGATCAACGCCGATTTCGAGAGCGGCTTCGGGGCCACGCCCGAGGCGGTCTTCGACAGCGTCAGCCTGGCGCTGGCGACCGGCGTGGCGGGCCTGTCCATCGAGGATTCGAGCGGCGATCCCGCCCAGCCGGTGCGCGACAAGGCGCAGGCTGTCGAGCGCCTGCAGGCGGCGCGCGCCGCTATCGATGCCGGCGGCCGCGACACCCTGCTGGTGGGGCGTGCGGAAAATTACTTCGTCGGCCGCCCCGACCTGGACGACACGGTCGAGCGCCTGCTCGCCTATTCGCAGGCCGGGGCCGACTGCCTGTACGCGCCAGGTCTCAGGACGCGGGAAGAAATTCAGACGGTCGTCCAGGCAATCGCGCCGAAGCCGGTAAACGTGCTGATCGGCTGGAACAGTGAGCTGACGGTCGAGGCGCTGGCCGAGCTTGGCGTCAGGCGCATCAGTGTCGGCGGAGCGTTGGCGCGTGCGGCCTGGGGCGGGTTCATGGACGCGGCGCGGAGGATGATCGAACAGGGCCGGTTCGATGGCTTCGGCGGCACGCCATCTGGTGCGGAACTCAACGAGCTGTTGCGCGCCAAGGAACCACCGCGCTGACAGGGCGGGGCCGCGAACTTGGCAGAGAGGCGATGTACGCCGCGACCGGCCGCCAGCACGATGCCGGTGACCGGGCGTGAAGCACTCAGTAGAGGCGCTTTTCGATATCGACATCCCTGAGCAGGATATCGCCGAACGTCGCCTCCCCTTCGCCATGCTGGAAGAGGCTGACCCCGATCAGCCAGACCCGCCGGATGCGTGCTGGCGGCTCGCCGCCGATGGCGGTGCGGTAGTGGTCCAGTATGTTCTGCTCTTCGCACAGCCACTGGCCGAGATCGGCGGTGCCCGAACGCACCACGACATGCGTCTCGCGGTCGTGCCAGCCGGGCAGCGGGCAGTGGAAGTGCGTGCCTTCGGGGAGATCCCGGCTCCAGTAGAAGGTGAGGTCGCGGCCGTTGTCGAACTCCACCGCGATGCTCAGGTAGTCGTGGGTGTGGATCTGGTCTTCGGCGACCGACGAGGGCAACCGGTCGACCTTCCACTTCCAGCTCAGCGTGGTGTGCGCGCTCAGCGGCAGGTCGGCGTCTTTCTGCAGGATGGAGACATCGTCACGGGTATGCAGGCGGATGGCCCGTGTCGGCGCCCGACCCGCCTGGGCCGGCGTGACAGCGGAGAACACCGTGGACGGCCCCAGCTCCCAGAGTTCCTGCCAGCCACCGGGCAAGGGCGCACGCGGTGTACGCAGGCGCGCCAGCTCGCGGCTGGCCCAGTGCGCGGCGTCGCGACCGGCCGCCGCCTGGCCCAGCACCTCGGCGACATCGGTGCCGGGCCGCCAGTGGATGATGCCGACATTGACGCCGCCGCCCTCGTCGGGGTTGAACGCGGGCGGCTCGCCACGGTAGCGGCCACTGGCATCGAGCCAGCGGTCGCGCGGGTAGAGCTTGAGCTGCAGGGGGCCGTCTTGCTCCACCGTGAAGCTCTGGGTGTCGTGCAACGCGCGGAAGATCGGTCCCCGCTCGCCGATGCGCGCCCAGGTCGCCAGCTCCGCCGAATAACGGATGCCCAGCGCTCGGGAGACCTCGACGCCGCCCTCGAGCACGAAGGTCAGCCGATCGCCGGCCTTTACCTGAAGGCCGGTGTCCAGCCAGGCCCCGATACGCCAGGACAGGTACAGCGCGCGCAGCCCGAGCACCGCCTCGCCCGCCAGCGGCGCCGCGATGTCGGTGAGCTGGGCCTCGAATTGCGCCGGCGTCGACACAGAGCCGGCGCTGGCGAGGGGCTCGAGCGGGATAGTGTTTGTCATTGTTTTTCCTCCGTGCGGGTGCGGACGCCTGAGCCGGGCTTTCGGCGCCAAAGTACGATGTCCGGATGCTAGGGCCGGCTGCTAGCGTGAGACTTGTAAAAACGAGCTGACTTGAGGAGCCCAGGCATGCTGCCTTCGCACCTGCTGATGTGGCCGGACATGCTGCTGTACTTCGGCCCGCTGCGGCATCTGGACAGACGCGTCAACGGCGCCGCGGTGCTCATGGTCGGCCTCTATCGCCCGCTTGTGCTGCAACTGGCGGGCACCGCCCTGCCCTGCCAGGCCGTGGTGGTACCCGCCGGTGTGGCGCATGCGGTGGATGCACAGGGTGGCGTGCTGGCCAAGCTGTTCGTCGAGCGCGACAGCGAGTTATACGGGCGCTTCGTGCAACGCTTTGCCTGGCGCCCCGGGCAGTGTGCGCTACCGCTGCACGATCCTGTGCTGATCGATACGCTGACCGCACTCTACGAAGAGGCACCGAGCAAGGAGCAGACGCGGCAGACCCTGCTGGCGCTGATGCCCGCCGTGGACGATGCGACCGCCGCGGGCCGCCTGACGCCGGTATTCGAGCTGTTGCGCCAGGAGGGCGACGTCAACCACGCGCTTGCGCAAGCAGCCTCGCTGGTACACCTCTCTCCCTCGCGCATGGCGCACCTGTTCCGTGCCGAAACCGGCATGAGCTACCGTGGCTTCCGCATCTGGAAGCGCCTGCTGCTCGCCGCCGAGCACCTGCAGCGTACAGACTGCCTGACGCGGGCGGCCGTCGATGCGGGTTTCGCCGATGCCAGCCATTTCAGCAATTGCTACAAGCGCTATATCGGCGCCAGCCCCGCGCAGGTCTTTCGCAGCCTGCAGCGGTTCGAACGCTGACTGTCGCGGGGAGCGCCTGGACGCAGCTTGCTATCGCTGACGGCCAATGACCGATACCATGCCGCGGGCGTGACGACCCGACGGCTCGTTGGAACGCTCTCGCTTGCTTGCAGTCCGCTCAAAGACAGACGCGATAGTGCTCTGTCCGCATGCGGACAGCCGCGTTGCTTCGCTCGGCCGATCAGGAGGGATGCTGGTCGGACTACCCCTTCAGAAAGGCGCAATAACGACATGGCAGGCGGAACCGCGGAAGCAAAACGCATCCTTCTCGGCATGCGCGACAGTGCGGAACGACGCGAGCTCGCCACGCGGCTGACGGTCGAGGGCTACCACGTCGGCCACTGCACCGACCAGGCGGACCTGGCGCAGCGGATCGACGCAACGGTAGAGGTGGTGATACTCGCCGACGAGCTGGAAGCGATGCCATTGGATGAGGTCGGCGCCGCGCTCGAGAAACTGCCAGCCGGCAGTGCCATCCCGTTCATTCTCCTGAGTCGCGACGCCGAACCCCATGCTGCGTTGAAAGCCCGCCTGCCGTCGACGATCAACGACTTCGTGGTCCTCGGCGAGCCTGTGGGGCCGGCCACCTTGCTGAGTTGCCTGACCACGTGCATGCGCCTGCGCCAGCATCAGCGCGCGCACCACGCCGAAGCCACCGAGCGAGCCGACCAGCGAACCCGCTTCGAGCGACTGATCGAGAACATTCCGATCGGCGTCTGCTTCATCGATGCCGACGGCAATACGCTGCTCAGCAACCCCAAGTACGACGAGTACGTGCCCAATCGAAAGATTCCCTCGACGGCGCCCGAGCGAGCACGGCGCTGGGTCGGCCTGGACAGCCATGGGCAGGTGATACCGCCGAGCCAATACGTCGGTGCCCGCGCCCTGCGCGGCGAGCAGGTCGACGGCCAGGACTATCGCTACTACCCCGAGGAAGGTCGCGAACGCTGGCTGCGGCTGAGCGGCGTGCCGCTCTACGACCACGCCGAGCAGCCGATGGGCGCGGCCGTGGTGATCATCGACGTCGATGCCGAGAGGCGCAACGAGGTGATGCTGCGCCAGTTCAATCATGCGCTGGAGCGTGAGGTCGAGTTGCGCACCCAGGCCTTGCAGAGGGCGCTCGACCAGCTGACCGTCGAGGTTCAGGAACGCAGCCGTGCCGAGGAGCAGCTGCGCCACTCACAGAAGATGGATGCAGTCGGCCAGCTCACCGGCGGTATCGCCCACGACTTCAACAACATGCTGACCGGCATCATCGGCGCGCTGGACATGATCCGTCTGCGCGCGGCATCCGGACGCTACAACGACCTGCCGCGCTATCTGGACGCGGCGCATGGCTCGGCGCAGCGCGCCGCCTCGCTGACCCAGCGCCTGCTGGCCTTCTCCCGCCGCCAGCCACTGCAGACCCGGCCGACCGCAGTCAATTCGTTGATCCGCTCGCTGGCCGAGCTGTTGCAGCGCAGCCTGGGCGAGACGATCCGCTTCGAACTGGCCCTCGAAGACGCCGCCGGGCTCGCCCTGGTCGACCCCAGCCAGATGGAAAATGCGCTGCTCAATCTGGCACTCAATGCCCGTGATGCGATGCCGGACGGCGGCACCTTGCGCATCGAGACGCAGCGCCTGGCGTTGCAAGCGGAGCAGGCCACCCGCCACGACGTGCCGACTGGCGAGTATCTTTGCGTGCGGGTGATCGATAGCGGCGTCGGCATTCCCGCGGCACTGGTGGACAAGGTGTTCGAACCGTTCTTCACCACCAAACCCCTCGGCGAAGGCACCGGGCTCGGCCTGTCGATGGTCTACGGCTTCGTCCGCCAGAGCGGCGGTTTCATCTCCATCGATACCTGTCAGGGCGAAGGGACCCGCGTCGCGCTGCACATACCGGCGGCATCGGCCGACGCACAGGAGGAGTCGACTGCGGTTCCGATCCGCGTGCCCGGCGCAGGTGGCGGGCGCAAGGTTCTGCTGGTCGAGGATGACAACGCGGTGCGCCCGTTGCTGCAGAGCGCACTCGAGGACTTCGGCTATCACGTGCATGTGGCGGCCGACAGTCAGCGCGCCCTGGAGCTCGCCGCGGAACTCGACTCGCTCGACCTGCTGCTGACCGATGTCGGCCTGCCGGGGCTCAACGGCCGCCAGCTTGCCGAAATGCTTCAGCAGCGGCGCCCGGGCCTACCGGTGGTGCTGATCACCGGCTATGCCGAACAGGCCGCGACCCGCCTCGATTGCCTGGCTCCCGGCATGCGCCTGATGACCAAACCCTTCACCCTCGAACTGCTGGCCGAAACCGTCACCGACGCGCTTGCCGCACCGGTTGACTGAGGGCCGTTACCACGGCAACTCCGCCCCGCTGTAGGCATGGAACCCTCCACTCGCCTCCGGCCCCAGGCTGTCGATAACCCGCAGCAGATCCTGCGCGGCATCGGCCGCCGGCCGGCCGATCTCGGCGCCGCGAAACGGCTGCGACAGGCGTGAGTTCACCGTGCCCGGGTGCAGCGCCAGCAGCACGGCATTCGGCTGGTTGCGGCGCACTTCGATGGAAGCGGTCTTGATCAGCATGTTCAGCGCGGCCTTGGAGGCGCGGTAGCTGTACCAGCCGCCAAGGCGGTTGTCGCCGATGCTGCCGACCTTGGCCGAGAGCATGGCGAACACGCCACGCTGGCGATCGAGCAGGCCGCTGAAGTGGCGCAGAAGCATGGCCGGGCCGAAGGTGTTGATCTGGAAGGTGGCGAGCAGCTGCGCCTGGTTGATGTCAGCGAGGCGTTTTTCCGGCATGAAGTCGGCACCGTGCAGCACGCCGGCGGCGTTGATGATCAGGTGAAACGGCCCCTGCCCCGCCACTGCGTTCGCGGCGCGTTCGATGCTGGCGGGATCGGTCAGGTCGAGCGCCGGCTCGGACGAGCGACTCAGGGCGATGACCGATGCGCAGTGCGGATCGCTGCGCAAGGCGTCGACCAGTGCGGCGCCGATGCCACCGGATGCACCGATGACCAGCGCGCGAAACCCTTCGGGGAATGATTCCAACGGCATGACGATCTCCAGCAGATTTACGGTCGACGGTCGCCGGCACCGCCGCGCCAGCGCTCGATATGCTCGGCGAGCAGGTCGGCGATGGGCAGGCAAGCGCCGAGCCGGTAGAGGTTCCAGTAGTGGCCTTCCAAGGTGCGGTTGATCAGCAGCGTACCGGAGGCCGGTTGCAGGCTGCCCAGTGCCGACATCAGCAAGGGGAAGAGTTCGGACAGCTGCTGGTGCAGCGCCGCTCCGCGGAAGTCCCACTGCGCGCCAGGCTGCAACAGTGGATGCAGCATCAGGTGGATACGCCGGTACAGCCCATGCGGCGGCATGCTGCCAGGCTGGCGCCCGCCGAGCATCTGGAAACCGGCCTCCAGCGCCTCGCTGGAAGTGCCGCGCAGCGCCTCGAAGATCTGCACGTAACCGGCCAGCAGGCGCGGCTCCAGACGCAGCACGCTGCCGAAATCGTAGACCACCAGTTCGCCCTGCTCGGTCCAGGCCAGATTGCCCGGATGCGGATCGGTGTGCAGCCGCTGCAAGCCGAACGCCTGCTCGGCGAGCCACTGGCAGAGGTTTTCCGCCAGGCGCTGGCGGATCTCGACCGGTGCCAGCTCGACCTCGGCCATGGAACGGGCCGGACGATCTTCCAACACCAGCACGCCGGGGCGGCAGAGTTCGCTGGCGGCAAAGGGAATGCCGAGGCCGGGCCAGTCGCCGAAGTGCGCGCGGAAGACTTCGAGGTGGTCGCGTTCGGCGGCGTAGTCCAGCTCTTCATCGATCGCCCGCCGCAGCTCGGTGTAGACCGCCTCCAGCCGCGCCGCTGGCGTGCCGAACAGCCGTCCGAGCGGCATCAGCCGACGCAGTTGGCGCAGGTCCGCTTCGCAGATCGCGTGGATGCCGGGGTACTGGATCTTCATGATCAGCGCCCGGCCCTGGCGATCGCGGGCACGATGCACCTGGCCCAGCGAGGCGGCCGCGGCGGGCGCAGGTTCGACGGTATCGAACAGCTCGTAGAGCTGGCCGTCGTACAGCCGCTGCAGGTTGGCTTCCAGCTCCGCGAACGGCAGCGACGGGACCTGATTCTGCAAACGGGCCAGCGCCGCGCTGATCGGCTCGGGCAACAGGTCCTGCCATTGCGAGGCCTGCTGGCCGAGCTTGAGCACCGGCCCCTTCATCTGCCCGAGTGCATCACCCAGCAGCTCGCCCACCGGTTGCCAATCGATGCGCGCCTTGCCTGGCGTGACGCGTTGCACCAGCAGGTTGCCGGCGATCCGTGCACCAGTGCCGCCCAGTTGCAGAAAGCGGCCCAGCGCCGAAGCCGAGGGACGAGAGAATCGAGGCATGCAAGCGACCTGCGAAGGCAAAGGCTGATCATGGGCCAGCCCGGCGGGTGTTCCAAGACGCAATGGTTGCAGTCTGTTGCGCCCGCCGCAGCTAGCGCCAAAGCGCAGCTCGGCGTAATGCGTGGAACGAGCCCGCAAACGGCGAGTCGGAACACTGACTGCATTCAGCGCACGTCGACTGCATTCAGCGCACGTCTCTGCGGCGGTGCCTGAGAGGTTTCGCCCATATGCCCACCCGGTGAAAACGGGTGGTTTCTCCGGGCTTGGCCCGAGACGTTTTCTGGAGCAAGGACTATTCACGCAGCGGAGCCTGCGTAAGGAGCACGAATGAATGATGCCGATCGCCCGAACAGCGGCCAGAGGGAGGAAGTGCCACGCATCTCCACGGGCAGCGAAGGGCTGGACGATATCCTTGGCGGCGGGCTCGACCCCGACCGCATGTACCTCTACGAAGGCAGCCCCGGCGCCGGCAAGACTACCCTTGCCCTGCAGTTCCTGCTCGAAGGCGCGCGCCAAGGCGAGCGGGTGCTGTACGTGACCCTGTCGGAAACCCAGGCCGAACTGGAGCTGATCGCCAAGCGGCACGGCTGGTCACTGGATGGTATTGATGTGTTCGAACTGGTCACACCTGAAGCCAGTCTCGACCCGGAACTGGAGCTGACGGTGCTGCACCCGGCCGTGATCGAGCTGGGCGAAACCACCCGCCAGCTGTTCGACCGTGTCAGCCAGACCAACCCGAGCCGAGTGGTCTTCGACAGCCTCTCGGAGATGCGCCTGCTCGCACAGAGCCCATTGCGCTACCGGCGCCAGGTGCTGGCGCTCAAGCACTTCTTCGTCACTCGCCACTGCACGGTGATCCTGCTCGACGACCAGACCTCGGAAGGCGGCAACCTCCAGCTGCACTCGATCTGCCATGGCGTGGCATGCTCGAACAGCAATCCATCGATTACGGCGCCGAACGCAGGCGCCTACGAGTAGTAAAGATGCGCGGCATTCAGTTCCGCGGCGGCTACCACGACTTCGTGATTCGCAAGGGCGGCCTGCAGATATTCCCGCGGCTAGTTGCTGCCGAACATCATTCAGTCTTCACCAGCAGCTTGGCCTCCTCCGGCAATGAAACGCTGGACAAGATGCTGGGCGGTGGACTTGAGCGCGGCACCAACGCACTACTGGTAGGCACTGCCGGGGTGGGCAAATCGTCACTGGCGCTCAGCTATGCGGTGACGGCATGCAAGCGCGGAGAAAAAACGTCATTTTTCGTATTCGACGAGAACACCGGCACGCTGCTCGCCCGCGCTCGCGCGTTGGGGTTGCCACTCGAACCCTGGATCGATCAGGGATTGCTGCATCTGCAGCAGATCGACCCAGCGGAGCTGTCGCCAGGTGAGTTCGCCTCCACTGTGCGCTGCAGCGTCGAACAGGACGGCGCGCGCCTGATCATCGTCGACAGCCTCAACGGCTACATGCATGCGATGCCCGACGGCAAGTTCCTGATCCTGCAGATGCACGAGCTGCTGAGCTACCTGGGTCAGAAAGGCGTGGTCAGCATTCTGGTGCTGGCACAGCAAGGGGTGATCAACCCTGCCGACACGCCCGTCGATATCAGCTATCTCAGCGATGCGCTGATCATGCAGCGCTATTTCGAGCACGAAGGCACCATTCGCCGCGCGTTGTCGGTGGTGAAGAAACGCAGCGGATGGCACGAAAACACCGTGCGTGAATTTCGCCTCAGTGCCGACGGGATACAGGTCGGCCCGCCACTGAGCGGTCTGGATGGCATACTTTCCAGCGCCCCGCAGTACACCGGTGACCCCGCTAGACTACTTCCGGACGAGCATGACTACGCCTGACCCAAAACGCAGTTCTCTCGTGGTCGTCTATGCCCCCATCGGCCGCGACGGCCCGGCCTCGGCCGAACTGCTCAAGCGCAGCGGCATGCAGGCGGTGGTCAGCCATGGCGTCGAGCAGGTACTGCAACTCGCCGAAACCGACGCCGATGCAGTGTTCATCGCCGAAGAAGGTCTGTTTGGCTACGACCTCGAGAGCCTGGCCGCCTGGGTGGACAAGCAGCCGGCGTGGTCGGACTTCCCCTTCGTCGTGCTGACCAGCAAACACCAGCCTCCGGCGATTGCCGCGTGGCGCCAGCGCATGGTGCTGGCGCTGCGAAATGTATCGCTGCTGGAGCGGCCGGTGCAGAGCATCACCCTGACCAGTGCACTGAAGGCCGCAGTGCGGGCACGTCAGCGCCAGTACGAGGTGCGGGCATTGCTGGAAGCGCAGGAATTGGCGTCCAAACAGCTCGAAGCCCTGGTGGTCGAGCGCACCCGCGAGCTGGAAAAGGCCAACCAGGAGTTGCGCACGCAGATGGCCGAGCGCGCACGCATCGAGGAAACCCTGCGTCAGGCGCAGAAGATCGAGGCCATCGGCCAGCTCACCGGCGGTATTGCCCATGACTTCAACAACCTGCTGATGGTCATCAGCGGCGGCCTCGACATGCTCGATCGGCGCAAGGACCCGCAGCGTCGCGAGCGCCTGTTGACCGGCATGCGCCAGGCCGCCCAGCGCGGCGCGGCGCTGACCCGCCAGCTGCTGGCCTTTTCCCGCAGCCAGTCATTGGCGCCGAAGGCCGTTGATCTGGCCCTGCATATCGGCGGCATGCGCGACCTGCTCGACCGCAGCCTGAGCGGTGCGGTGCAGGTCAAGGTGCAGTTCGCGCCGGACCTCTGGCCCGTCGAGGCGGACCCGGGCGAGCTGGAACTGGTCATCATCAACCTGGCGGTGAATGCTCGGGACGCCATGCCAAACGGCGGATTGATCCTCATCGAAGCCTGCAACGCACCGGACGAGGACGTCATGGGCTTACGCAGCGACTTCGTCCGGCTGACCGTGACCGACTCGGGCACCGGCATTCCGGAGGAGGTCCGGCCGCGGGTCTTCGACCCCTTCTTCACCACCAAGGAGATCGGCAAGGGCTCGGGTCTGGGGTTGGCGCAGGTATACGGCTTCGCCCGGCAATCGGGGGGCACCGTATGGATCGAAAGCGAATGCGGGCGCGGCACCCGTGTGATCATGCTGCTGCCGCGCTCGGCAGACATGCCCGAGCAGCCCGAGGCCGACGATCACGACGCCGATGCGTGCGACAACCGGCTCGTCGGCAGTGTGCTGCTCGTCGACGACGACGAGGAAGTCGCGGCGCTGGTCGGCGAGATGCTCGAACACCTCGGCTATCGCGTCACGCACGCCGCCAGCGCCACGGATGCGCTGAGCGCGCTGCAGAACGGTTGCACCGTGGACATCGTGTTCTCCGACATCATGATGCCCGGCGGCATGAACGGGGTTGAACTGGCTCGCGAGATCCGCACCCGCGCGCTCGGCGTTCCCGTGTTGCTGACCAGTGGCTACGCCGAGGCCGCTCAGCAGTCGGCGGCCGCCGAAGGCGTGCATGTGCTGGCCAAGCCCTATCGGCTCGAGGAGCTGGCCACCGCCCTGCGCGAAACGATTGATGGCGCAGCACAATCCCCGCACGGTCAGCTGCGACGTTGGTCCTAAACGATTGGCAAAACCGATCGCGGAGGATGCATGGGAAACCAGGAACAACTGGCGCTACTGGAAGAACTTCTGCTTGCACGAGGGCCGGCAGGCCAGGAAGAGGAAGTCCGCCAGGTGTGCAGGCGAGAGCTGGAGCGATGCTGCGACGCCGTCTGGCAAGACGCCGCTGACAATCTCATCGGGCGAATCAAAGCGGCCGGGGTTGCGCCCGATGAGGCGGAACGCCGGACGACCCGAATCATGGCCCATCAGGATGAGATCGCCATGGTGGTCAAACGTATAGACCCGGATGGGCGCCTGCGAGTCGCGGCGCTGGGCGGTGCGTTTCCGGTCAACTTCGGCATGTGCCCCGTGGACGTGATGGGCGACACCGGCACGGTCGCCGGTGCGCTGTCTTTCGGCACGATGCACGGGACGAGCGAATCGAGCCAGTCGATGCATGTGCTTCAGGGCGATGTGCAGTGGAACGATGTGCACGTCATCACCCGATACAGCAAGGCGGAACTTGGCGAGCTGGGCGTACGCGCGGGCACACGGGTGGTGCTGAGTCGGCATTGGCGCAAGCCGTTCCAGATACGCGACTGCATTGCCGCGCACTTCCTCGACGATCGGGCCCCTGTGGTTGCCGCCCTCGTGGCCGCCAGGCGCCTGGCGGCGCGCAGGGAGGAATTGCACGGCGACGTGCTCATCGTGCTGACGACCAACGAAGAGGAAACCAATTCCGGGGCACAGTACGCGGCGCGCACACTGCCGGGGGCGTTGTGCATCGCCCTGGAAGTGGGGCCGATCGCAGCCGAGTACGACACGCGCCTGGCGCTCGACCCCATCGTGCTCACCGGCGATGAGAAGGGCTACTACACCAAGCGCGTTTCCGACGGCTTGCTCAGGGCCGCATCACGCTGCGGTTATTGCCCGCAACCGGCGTTGATGCCCGGCTTTGCCTCGGACGCGAGCGCAGTGCTTGGCTCGGGCTCCGCTCCGCAGGCCGGTTGCCTGGCGATCCCGACGGAGAACACGCACGGCTATGAGGTGATCATGCAGGACGCGATGCAGGCCTGCGCCGAAACACTGGTCGAGTATCTGGTCAGCCTGCAATAGCGCCCAGGAGGGGCCGAGCGCAATCCCGCTCGAGCAGCTGAGCAGCCGACCGATATTTTTTTCGGCCCGCTTCGAGCGCCGCACACGCCCCGTTCGAGGGCGTTCCGGTCGGCGTGACGCCCTGCCGAGTGACCATTCGCGCGTCACGCCTCGGCTCGATTGCGCACCAATGCGAACCGCCCCGCGCACCACCGAAAGGCATCCGCTACTGCTGCCGAAATGGCATCGGCATGTTCGATATTCTCTGCTTCTGCGCACAGCAGCCACGGTCAGATACTGCGCTCGCCGGTCGCCATTCCGCGGTCGGCAGAGCAGGATCGAGCCATGAACGAATCCCTTTGCGCCCGCCATCTCGAAGCCGCCGCGCTGCCGCTGATCGACATCGCCGGGCTGTTTTCTCCCGACCTTGCCGAGCGCACTGCCGTGGCCGAACGCATCGGCGCGGCCTGCCGCGAGGTCGGCTTTTTCTGCATCGCCAACCACGGCGTCGACGCGGCGCTGCAGCAGGCGGTGTTCGAGCAGGCGCGGGCCTTCTTCGCCCTGCCGGACGCCGGCAAGCGCGCACTGGACAAGGTGTTCTCGAAGGCCAATCGCGGCTATGAGCCGTTGCGCGGGCAGGTGCTGGAAGCCGGTGCGCCGGCCGATCTCAAGGAGGGCTTCTACATCGGCGAGGAGCTGGCCGAGGACGACCCGCGGGTATTGGCCGGGCGTTTCAACCACGGTGCCAACCAGTGGCCGAGCGAGCTCGCGGAGTTTCGCCCGACCATGGAGCGCTATCGCGACGCGATGAATGCGCTGGCGGCACGGCTGATGGGCGCCATCGCGCTGTCGCTGCAACTGCCGGAGGAACATTTCGCCGGCTTCTGCCGCGACTCCATGAGCACCCTGCGCCTGCTGCATTATCCGCCGCAGCCGGCCAATGCCGCGCCCGGCGAGAAGGGCTGTGGCGCGCATACCGATTTCGGCGGGCTGACGCTGCTTCTGCAGGACGAGAACCCCGGCCTGCAGGTCTGGGATCGCCACAGCAAGAGCTGGATTCACGCAGCGCCCGTGCCCGGCACCTATGTGGTCAATCTGGGCGACATGATCGCCCGCTGGACCAACGACCAGTACCGTTCGACGCTGCACCGGGTGGTCAACATGTCCGGACGCGAGCGCTACAGCGTGCCGTTCTTCTTCAGCGGCAACCCGGACCATGTGGTCGAGTGCCTGCCGACCTGCCTCGCGCCCGGCGAGGCGCCGCGCTACCCCGCGGTGACGGTGGAAGAACACCATCGCGAGATGTACCGGAGGACCTATGGCTGACATCGTCCTCATCCACGGGGCCTGGGCCGGTAGCTGGGTCTGGGATTCGCTGCAGGATGGCCTGCGCGATGCCGGCCACAGACCGCACGCGGTCGATCTGCCGGGCAACGGCAGCGACGCCACGCCACTCGCCGAGGTCTCGCTGCAGCGCTACGTCGAACACGTCGGCGCGCTGATCGAGACGCTGCCCGGCCCGATCCATCTGGTCGCGCATTCCGGCGGCGGCATCACCGCCACCGCCTTGGCCGAACAGTATGCCGAGCGCATCGCCGGGGTCGCCTATGTCGCCGGCATGATGCTGCCCAGCGGCATGGGCTTTGGCGAACTCTGTGCCGAGCTCGCCCGCGACTTTCCCGAGGTCAGCGGCATAGGTCCCTATCTCGAAACCGCCCCGGGCGGCAGCCGCGTACCGGGCGATGCCGCCTGCGCCCTGTTCTTTCACGATGCACCGGCACAGGCCGCGATCACTGCCGCGCGCCGCCTGACGGTGCAGCCCGATGGCGGCCGCGATATTGCCGCACAGTGGACGGCCGCGCGTTTCGGTCGTCTGCCGCGGCTGTATATCGAAGCCACGCAGGACCGCTCCGTGCTGCCGCGGGTGCAGCAGCGCATGCAGCAGCTGGTGCCGGGTGCCGAGCGCGTGCGCCTCGATTGTGGCCATGCGCCGCAACTGGCCATGCCCGACGCGCTGCTCGCCGCCCTGCTGGATTTCTTCGCGCGCCATCCACATCCCGTGCGCTGACCCGTTTATTGCATCGCGCTCATCACGCCGAACCTTCAAGGAGCTTCACCATGTTCAAGAAAACCCTGCTCGCCAGCGCCCTGCTCGCGCTGTTCAGCCAATCCGCTCTGGCCGCCGACAAGGTGCGCTGGCTCAACGACTGGCTGCCGGCCGGCGACAAGGCGGCGATCTACCTCGGTGTCGAACAGGGCCTGTTCGCCGCCGAAGGCATCGAAGTGGAAATCGCCAGTGCCCGCGGTGGCAGCGACGTGGTGACCAAGCTGGCCACCAACAGCGCCGACTTCGGCTCGGCCGGCCTGGCCTCGCTGCTGCAGGCCAAGGCCCAGGGCGAGGTGCCGGTGGTGGCGGTGGCGCCGATCTACAACAAGCAGCCGGACGCCTTCTTCACCACCGAGGGTTCGGGCATCGATAGCTTCAAGGATATCGTCGGCAAGACGGTCGCCACCCCGACCTTCTCCGCCTCCAACGTGGTCTGGCCGCTGCTGCTGGAGCGCAACGGCATCGACCCGGCCAGCGTCAAGCTGCTCAAGCTCGACCCCGGCGCACTTGCGCCGATGCTCGCCACCGGCAAGGTGGACGCCACCATCAACTGGCTGACCGTCGCGCCGGGCTTCGTCCGCGCCCTCGGCGAGGCGGACAAGACGCTGAAGACCATTCCCTGGTCGGAATACGGCTTCGAGGGCTACGGCCTGTCGCTGGTAGCGTCGCAGCGCTTCGTGCAGAGCCATCCCGAGGTCGCCAAGAAGTTCGTCAAGGCCTACCGGCAGGCGCAGAAGAACGCCATCGCCGACCCGGCTGCAGCGGCCGCCGCGCTGAAAAAGAGGGTTGCCGAAGTCGACCAGCAGCAGGCCGAAGAGCAGTTCGCCGCCTCGGTGCCGCTGATGCAGAACGAGATCAGCGATGCCGAGGGCCGGGGCTTCGACGCCAAGCGCCTGGCCACCACCTGGGAATGGGTCGCCAAGGCGCAGGGCATGCAGATCGATGCCCTCGACCCGGCTAGCGCCATCGACACCAGCCTGAGCGAGTGAAGCCATGAATGCTGCCGTCCTGCCCGCCACGCCGCGCCCCAACATCAGTTTCGATCGGGTCAGCCAGGTCTTCACCTCCTCCGATGGCAGCGAGGTGGTGGCGCTGGACAACGCCAGTTTCGACATCGGCCGCCACGAGTTCATCGCCGTGCTCGGCCCCTCGGGCTGCGGCAAGTCCACGCTGCTGCGCATCCTAGCCGGGCTGGTGCGACCGACCCACGGCCAAGTCAGCATCTACGGCAGCCCGGTGGACGGCCCGCGCGACGAGATCGGCATCGTCTTCCAGAAGCCGACGCTGCTGCCGTGGCTGAACATCCGCGACAACCTGACCTTTCCCATGCGCCACAAGTACGGCCGTGTCACCGCCCAGGAGATCACCCGCGGCGAGGAGCTGCTGGAACTGGTGGGGCTGAAGGAATTCGGCAACAAGCGCCCGGACGAACTCTCCGGCGGCATGCAGCAGCGCGCGGCGATTGCCCGGGCGTTGCTGCACGACCCGGAAATCCTGCTGATGGACGAGCCGTTCTCGGCACTCGACGCCCTGACCCGCGACGAGTTGAGCCTGGAGCTGCTGAATATCTGGACCCAGCGTCCGAAGACGGTGCTGTTCATCACCCACTCGATTCCCGAAGCGCTGCTGCTGGCCGACCGCATCCTGGTGATGTCGGCACGCCCCGGCCGCGTTCAGGTAATCATCGATGTCGACCTGCCGCGTCCGCGGTCCATGCAGACCCTCACGGAGCCCCGTTTCAATGAGCTCGCCAACCATATCCGCCGCAAGGTCTTCTCGCGCCATGCCGACCATTAAGCCCAGGACACATCGCCTGAAGACGCAGGCCGATCGCCTCGCGCCCTGGCTCGCCTTCGTCGTCCTGCTGCTGGTCTGGGAGGCGGCCTGCCGCCTGCTCAAGCTGCCAAGCTTCGTGCTGCCCTCGCCCAGCGCCATTCTCGCGGCGACGCAGAAGGTCGGCCTCGGTGCCTGGGCCGAGCACATCTTCGCCACCCTGCGGGTGACGCTGATGGGCTACGGCCTGTCGATCCTGATCGGCATCCCGCTGGCCATCGCCCTGGCGTCCTCGCGACTGATGTCGCGCACGCTCTATCCGCTGTTGGTGATCGTGCAGTCCACGCCCATCGTCGCGGTAGCGCCGATCATCGTGGTGGTGATGGGCGCCGGCGACCTGCCGCGGGTGTTCATCACCTTCCTGATCGCCTTCTTCCCCATCGTGGTGTCCTGCGTCACCGGCCTCCTGGCGACGCCGGAGGAGCTGGTGGAACTGTCGCGCTCGCTGGGCGCGTCGAAGGCCCGCGAGTACCGCAACATCCGCCTGCCCTATGCGATTCCACACCTGTTCTCGGCGCTGCGCATCTCCATCACCCTGGCGGTGATCGGCGCGGTGGTCGCCGAATTCGTCGCGGCGGAAAAAGGCCTGGGCTACTTCATCAACTTCTCCACCTCGATGTTCCAGGTGCCGCAAGCCTTCGCCGCGTTGATGATGTTGGTGGTGATCAGCCTGCTGCTGTTCCACCTGATCGGGCTGCTGCAGAAGGTCTGCTTTCCCTGGAGCCTGCCCAAGGCGGGGCACTGAAGCCCACCACCCCTTCCTCTCAGTCTGGATAACGCCATGCCTCTCGACGATCTCGCCCTGCTGCGCAAAAGCTTCGACGTCGCCCGCCGCGCGCTGGAAAACGGCACCCATCCGTTCGGCGCCATCCTGGTCGGGCCTGACGGTGAGGTGCTGCTGGAACAGGGCAACGCCTACATGCCCGACCACGACATGACCGGCCATGCCGAGCGGGTGCTGATGACCCGAGCCTCGACCCGCTATACGCCGGAATTCCTCTCGCGCTGCACCATGTACACGTCCGCCGAACCCTGCGCCATGTGCGCGGGTGCCGCCTACTGGGTCGGTCTTGGGCGCGTGGTCTATGGCCTTTCCGAGCGCAGCCTGAAGGACATCACCGGCAACCATCCGGAGAACCCGACGCTGGATTTGCCGTGCCGCATCGTCTTCGACGCCGGCCAGCGCAAGGTCGAGGTGCTCGGCCCGCTGCTGGAGGACGAGGCGGCCGCCCTGCACGAAGGCATCTGGTAGGCAGCGCCAGAATCAGGCAAGCGCCCGGCAGGATCGCCATAACGCCGGCAGCGCCCTCCCTCGCAGTATTCGAACCACGGCGTCACCGACGTCGCCCGAATCCACCTGCGGAGGACAACCCCCATGTCGAGCATCACCGGCAAAATCGTACTCATCACCGGCGCCAGCAGCGGCATCGGTGAAGCCACGGCCCGCCTGCTGGCGGCCCAGGGCGCAACCGTCGTGCTGGGCGCGCGGCGTCTCGAACGGCTGGAAAAGCTGGTCGCCGAGATCGGCGAACGCGGTGGCGTTGCCGCCTGCCGCGCGCTGGACGTAACCAGCCGCGAGGACACCCAGGCCTTCGTCGACTTCGCCGAACAGCGCTTCGGCCGCGTCGATGTGATCATCAACAACGCCGGGGTGATGCCGCTTTCGCCGCTGGACGCGCTGAAGGTCGACGAGTGGAACCGCATGATCGACGTGAACATCCGTGGCGTGCTGCACGGCATCGCCGCCGGCCTGCCACTGATGCAGCGCCAGCGCGCCGGCCAGTTCGTCAACATCGCCTCCATCGGCGCCTACGCGGTGAGCCCGACCGCGGCGGTGTACTGCGCCACCAAGTACGCGGTGCGCGCCATCTCAGAAGGCCTGCGTCAGGAGGTCGGCGGCGATATTCGCGTGACCCTGGTTTCGCCCGGCGTCACCGAATCGGAACTGGCCGAGAGCATTTCCGATGACACCGCCCGCTCGGCCATGGACGACTTCCGCCGCATCGCCATTCCGGCCGACGCCATCGCCCGCGCCATCGCCTATGCCATCGACCAGCCGGCCGATGTCGACGTCAGCGAGCTGGTGGTGCGTCCCACCGCCAGTCCCTATTGAGGACGCGGCCATGAGCCTTCATACAAGCAACACCCTGGCCGCGGCATACCTGGCCGTGTTCGGCTCGCTTACCCTCGCCTCGCTGGAAGCGGCCGGCAACGAGCGCCACGAGCGTGGCATGGCGGTCATCGAGCACCTGTCCGGCGGTGCCGGGCAACCGGTGCTCGAGGCGCTGCGCGAGGACTATCCGTTTCTCGCCGAGGGGATCACCGGCTATGCGCTGGGCGATGTCTGGGGACGCAGCGAGCTGGATGACCGCACCCGCCAGCTGGCCGCGGTCGCCGCCTTCGCCGCCCAGGGCAATCTGCCCTACATGAAGATCCACGCCGGCTACGCGCTGCGCCTGGGCGTCAGCCGTGAGGAGCTGAAGGAGGTGGTCTACCTGACCACCGTGACCGCCGGCTTTCCCCGCGCCATCGATGCCGCCCAGGCATTGCGCGAGGTGCCGGACCCGGCGTCGCGCTGAATTTTAGAGCCTGTCTACGATCTAGCGAGCTAGAGTCCTGCAAGGCGCAACGACCAACGGGAGTAACAGCCGAAGGCTGGCCCGCAGGGTGAGCGCTAGCGAATCAAACAGGCGAGGACGCGGAGTTTACTGATGTAAATGAGCATCCGAGCCTGTTTTTAACGCAGCAGGGCCGACGCGCAGCAGATCGTAAACAGGCTCTCAGGCCGTGCTGCGCAGCCGGGCTAAATCCTTCACCGGCGAGGCGCCGAACAGCCGGCTGTACTCACGGCTGAACTGCGAGGGGCTTTCGTAGCCGACCCGGTAGCCGGCACTGGACACGTCGAGCCCCTCGGCGATCAGCAGCCGCCGCGCCTCCTGCAGGCGCAGCTGCTTCTGGTACTGCAGCGGGCTCATCGAGGTGAGCGCCTTGAAGCGGTGATGCAGCGTCGAGCTGCTGAGGTTGACCCGCTGCGCCAGTTCCTCGATGCGCAGCGGCTCGACGTAATTGCGGTTCAGCCACTCGATGGCGCGGGTGACGCGATGGCCCTGGCTGTCGCGCACCGCGATCTCGTGCAGATGGCGGCCCTGGCGACCGCAGAGCAGGCGGTAGAAGATCTCGCGCATGGCCAGCGGTGCCAGCACCGGGATGTCCTGCGGGCTGGCCAAGAGCCGCACCAGGCGCAGCGTGGCGTCGAGCAACGGCGCATCGATGCGGTCCAGATAGACCCCGCGTGCCGCCCCTTCCACGGGCTGGCTCAACGGCGCGCTTTCGGCCACCAGGGTGGCGACCATCGCCGGGTCGATATCCAGGCGAATGCACAGGTACGGCTCGCCGGAGGAGGCCTCCAGCACGCGACCGGCCACCGGCACAGTGACCGAGACCACCAGGTAATGCAGCGCATCGTAGGTGTACAGCTCATCGCCCAGGCGCACCTCCTTGCTGCCCTGCACGATGATGCACAGCGCCGGCCTGTGCAGCCCGTGCACCAGTTCGCTCGGTGCGCTGCAGCGGATCAGGAAGAGATCGTCGATGGCGGTGGGATGCATGCCGTCGTCGCGCACGAGGCCATCGATCAGCCGCGCCAGCGCGGCACGCTGGGCAATCGTTTCCTCGGCGGAATGAAGGTCCAGTTGGTTCATTTGCAGGCAAACCGGTGGGAGCGGAAAGGACGGTTAGCTTAGCAGTCCATCCGGCCCGCGGTCGTCCCGCCCCATGGCGGTGCATCGGCACGACAGTGTCATCGAGTGAAGCACCAAAGCGATGCACCGGCTAACATCGTCGCATGGCCAACCGGTGGCGCAGCTGCCGTGGCCGCGTCGCATCTCAATTCCTGACTGCCTGGCCAGCTTTTTGCTACACCCTGGTCATGAAAAACCCAGCGGACGCCTCCATGCCCGAATCCCAGACCGCGCGCCTCAAGCTCTGCGGCATCACCAAACAGTACCCAGGCTGCCTGGCCAACGACCGTATCGACCTGTCGATCCAGCCGGGCGAGATCCACGCCCTGCTCGGCGAGAACGGCGCCGGCAAGAGCACCCTGATGAAGATCATCTACGGCGTGACCCAGCCCGACGCCGGCGAAATCCACTGGCAGGGCGAACGGGTGACCATGCGCGACCCGGCCCAGGCCCGTGAACGCGGCATCGGCATGGTGTTCCAGCACTTCTCGCTGTTCGAGACGCTCTCGGTGGCGGAGAACATCGCCCTGGCGCTGGGCGCCAAGGCCGGGACGCCAAAGCAGCTGGAACCGAAGATCCGCGAGGTCTCGCAGCGCTACGGCATGCCGCTGGAGCCGCAACGGCTGGTGCACAGCCTGTCCATTGGCGAGCGTCAGCGGGTTGAGATCATCCGTTGCCTGATGCAGGACATCCGCCTGCTGATCCTCGACGAACCGACCTCGGTGCTCACCCCGCAGGAGGCCGACGAGCTGTTCGTCACCCTGCGCCGGTTGGCGGCCGAGGGCTGCAGCATCCTGTTCATCAGCCACAAGCTCAATGAAGTGCGCGCGCTGTGCCAGAGCGCCACGGTGCTGCGCGCCGGTTGCGTGTCCGGTGAATGCATCCCCGCCGAATGCTCGGACCTGGAACTGGCGCGGCTGATGGTCGGCGATGCCGAGGGGCTGGAAGCCGAATACCCGAAGAGCGAGGGCCGCTCGCCGTTCCTGCGCGTGGAGCGGCTGTCCTGGCACAACGCCGATCCCTTCGGCGTGTCCCTCGAAGAGGTGGACCTTGAAGTGCGCGCCGGCGAGATCGTCGGCATCGCGGGAGTCGCCGGCAACGGCCAGGATGAACTGCTCGCCCTGCTCAGTGGCGAACAGCGTCTGCCGGCCGCACAGGCTAGGCATATCCGCTTTCTCGGTGACGACGTCGCCCACCTGCGCCCCGATGCCCGCCGTCGCCACGGTATGGCCTTCGTGCCGGCCGAGCGTCTCGGTCACGGCGCGGTGCCGAGCATGAGCCTGGCCGACAATGGCCTGCTTACCGCCTTCCAGCAGACCGGCATGGTCGAGCAGGGCATGATCCGCCGCGGCAAGGTGCGCGCCTTCGCCGAACAGGTCATTCAGCGTTTCGCCGTGAAGACACCGGACGCACAGACCCCGGCGGCAAGTCTGTCCGGCGGCAACCTGCAGAAATTCATCCTCGGGCGCGAAATCCTGCAGCAGCCGAAGTTGCTGATCGCCGCGCACCCGACCTGGGGCGTGGACGTCGGCGCGGCAGCAGCGATCCACCGCGCGCTGATCGAACTGCGCGATGCCGGCGCGGCGATCCTGGTGATCTCCGAAGACCTGGAGGAGCTGTTCCAGATCAGCGACCGCATCGCCGCCCTGAGCGACGGCCGGCTGTCGCCGCAGCGCGCCACCGCCAGCACCAGCCCGGTCGAAGTCGGCCGCTGGATGGCCGGCCAGTTCGATACCAGTGACACCCCTGTTTCCACCTCTGCCGCCTGACGAGAATCCATCATGCTGTTATCCCTGCAACCCCGCGGCGAGGCCTCACGGGCCATGCTCTGGTTCTCGCCATTGCTGGCCGCGCTGCTGACGCTGCTGAGCGGCGCGCTGCTGTTCGCCCTGCTCGGCCATCCACCACTGGAAACCCTCAAGGTGCTGCTGGTCGACCCGCTCGGCGATCTCTACGGCGTCTCCGAACTATTGGTCAAGGCGCTGCCGATCCTGCTCTGCGCGCTGGGTCTGGCGGTGGTCTACAACGCACGCATCTGGAACATCGGCGCCGAAGGCCAGCTGCTCATCGGTGCCCTGGCCGGCAGCGCGCTGGCGGTCAACATCATCGACTGGGACTCGCGCTGGGCACTGGTACTGACGCTGCTGCTCGGCACGCTGGGCGGCGCCGCCTGGGCCGGGCTCTGCGCCTGGCTGAAGACGGCGTTCAACGCCAACGAAATCCTCACCAGCATCATGCTCAACTACATCGCGTTGAACCTGCTGCTGTTCGCCGTGCACGGCCCGCTGAAGGACCCGGAAGGCTTCAACTTCCCGGAGTCGGCGATGTTCGGCGACGCCACGCGGCTGCCCGAGCTGATCGAAGGTCTGCGGGTGCATGCCGGTTTCTACTTCGCCCTGCTGGCGCTGGTGGTGGTCTGGGTGCTGCTGCAGAAGAGCTTTCTCGGCTTCCAGATCAAGGTGCTGGGCCTGGACAAGCGCGCCGCTGGCTTTGTCGGTTTCCGCGACAAGAAACTGGTGTGGATCGCCCTGCTGATCAGCGGCGGTCTGGCCGGGCTGGCCGGTGTCGCCGAAGTCACCGGGCCGATCGGCCAGCTGGTGCCGCAGGTTTCACCGGGCTATGGCTACGCGGCGATCACCGTGGCCTTCCTCGGCCGCCTCAACCCCATCGGCATCGTCTTCGCCAGCCTGCTGATGGCGCTGCTCTACCTCGGTGGCGAGAACGCGCAGATGGCCGCCAACCTGCCGCAATCCATCACCCAGCTGTTCCAGGGCATGGTGCTGTTCTTCCTGCTCGCCTGCGACGTGCTGATCCTCTATCGCCCGCGGCTGAAACTGTGGGCACGCAAACCGGCGCTCGTCAGCGCCAAAGAGGAGCCGGCCACATGATCGCCCGCGCTGCGCTACTTCCCTTTTCACCCGCTGCCTGCCGCTTGAAGTTCGAGGCCTGACCGATGGACATGGATCTGCTGACCAATATCTTCTACGCCATGATCCGCACCGGTACGCCGCTGCTGCTGGTCGCCCTCGGCGAGCTGGTGTGCGAGAAAACCGGCGTACTCAACCTCGGCCAGGAAGGCATGATGCTGTTCGGCGCGGTGATCGGCTTCATCGTCGCCTTCGCCAGCGGCAACCTCTGGCTCGGCGTGCTGTTCGCCTGCCTGGCCGGTGTGCTGCTCTCGCTGCTGTTCGCCATGGTGGCTTTGGGCTTCAATGCCAATCAGGTCGCCACGGGTCTGGCGCTGACCATCTTCGGCGTCGGCCTGTCGTCCTTCGTCGGCGCCAGCTGGGTCGGCAAGCCGCTGGCCGGCTTCGAGCCGATCGCCATTCCGCTGCTCAGCGAGATCCCGGTTATCGGCCGCATGCTGTTCGCTCAGGATCTGCTGGTGTACCTGTCCTTCGCACTGTTCGCGCTGGTGGCCTGGGTGCTGCTGAAAAGCCGCATCGGCCTGATCATCCAGGCCGTCGGCGAAAACCCCAACGCCGCCAGCGCCATGGGCCTGCCGGTGCTGCGTGTGCGCACCCTGGCGGTGATGTTCGGCGGCGCCATGGCCGGGCTTGCCGGTGGCTACATGTCGCTGGCGTACACGCCGATGTGGGCGGAAAACATGACCGCCGGCCGCGGCTGGATCGCCCTGGCCCTGGTGGTGTTCGCCAGCTGGCGGGTGAGCCGCGTCCTGCTCGGCGCCTACCTGTTCGGTCTGGCCAGCATCCTCCACCTGGTGGCCCAGGGTCTCGGCCTGGCGATCCCCGGCAACCTGCTGGCGATGCTGCCGTATGTGGCGACCATTCTGGTGCTGGTGCTGCTGTCGCGGGATGCGATCCGCACGCGGCTGTACGCGCCGGTGTCGCTGGGGCAGCCTTGGCAGCCGGGGCATTGATTTGTCGGGTCGGTTGACTACGCGGAACCAGGCATACTCAAGGAGTTGATGTAGGCCTGGTTTCGCCCTCTTGAGCGACTCGCTTTTTCAAGCCTGTGCCGAGTGCTGTATCTGGTAGCGCGTGCTACGTCCGCCGCCCGGGAGTCTGGCCAGGCAGCCCTTCTCGACAAGGTCGCTCAGATGGCGCGTGGCGGTGGCTTTAGAGACCTTGGCCACGGCCTGGTATTGCGCGGCGCTGATGCCGTTCTCGAAACCTCTCTCGCCGCCATCGAGCAGGCGGTTAAGCACTTTGATCTGCTCGGCAGACAGGGTTTGGCTACGATGAGCCTGCCAGAAGCGTGCCTTGACCAGCACGCGATCGATACGAGCAAGGGCCTGCTCCATGCTCTTGAGCAGCGTGGCGAGGAACCATTGCAACCAGGCGGTGATATCCAGCGTGCCTTTCTGGCTCGCTTCCAGGATGCGGTAATAGCCGGCGCGGTCATCGAGGATACTCGCCGACATGGCGTAAAAGCGGATGGCCTGCTGTTCTCCCTGAGCCAGTGCCAGGTCGGTGATGGCGCGCGTAAGGCGGCCGTTTCCGTCATCGAAGGGGTGCAGGGTGACGAACCAGAAGTGCGCAATGCCGGCTCGTAGGAATGGGTCGAGGCCGGCATCGCGGCGGCTGCTCTCGAACCAGGCAAGAAAGTCACCCAGTTGTTCTTCCAGCCCGGCGCGGGGTGGCGCTTCGAAATGCACGGTGGGGCGGTCGAGTCTTCCGGAAACTACCTGCATCGGCTCCTCGCCGCGCAGCATGCCAATGCGGAGCGGGCGGGCCAGTAAGTGCCCATCGCTGGGGAACAGCCAGCCATGCCAGGTGAACAGCCGCTGCAGATCGAGTGGCTGCTGATACGCGCGGGTGGCATCAAGCAGCAGTTCCGCGAGACCTTCGGAACGCGAGGTGATGCGCCCTTCTTCGCTCAGCCCCAGACGTCGCGCCAGTGACGAGCGCACGGAGCCGACATCCAGCTGCTCACCCTCGATGGCCGATGAGGTGACGATGTTCTGCAGCATGGCATCCAGGCTGCTCTGCACCTCTGTGTCACTGCCCACGGCACCGAGCATCCCGAGCAAGCGGCCCTGAGCCTGGCTGCAGGTACGCAGCAGCGGGGCAAGGGCGTCGGCTTGCCAATTGAAGTGCGGCCAGTTGGGCTGCTGCCAGACCCAGAGCGGGTCATTCATGAGGGCTGGCTCCTCTGTGAGCCGATTAACGAGCTTATTCGGCTCATTTGATGAGCCGATAATGCCGGCTAATCGGCTCACTGTCTAACCTGTAAGCCATCGGCTGCCGGGCTTGAAAGCGCCTGGGCAGTGCGGTTGATCCACCTTGGCAGGCGGTTGACGCTGCATTCAGAGACTCAGCCCATATCAATCCAGGGTGTACTCAAAGGTACTCACCACCCGCAATCGCTTCCCGATGGTCCGCCCACTGTCCATATCGCTGCCATCGTCATCGATCACGCGAATCACCCCCTGGTTGGCATTCTTCAAGCGCCCCAGCGTGGCACCAGCATCCTCGGCGAAGCGCGTCGCCTGCTCACGGGCATTGCTGGTCGCCGCTTCCAGCAACTGCGGCTTCAGCTCGTTGAAACCACGCAGCTGATAGCGCGGCCCGGCGAAGCCATTGACCTCGGTATCCAGCTGCACACCGGCCTGAATCAGCGGATCGACTGCATTGGCTGCCTTGCCCACGGCATCGACGCGCTCGGACTTGACCAACACCTGCCCCTGGCCGTTGAAGCGCAGCGCCACATCGCGCGAAGCCCATTCGCGGGCCAGCAGATCCTGGACCTGCAACGGCCGTACCTCGAGCTCCGCGTCGCTGAAGCCCTGCTCGCGGAGGAAATCCAGCACCCGCAGGCGATCCTCGCTCAGCCCCTTCTGCACCTCGGCGAACTGATCGCCACCACGGCGAAAGCCCAGCGTCCACACCGCGAAGTCGCTCTTCACGTCCATTTCCGCCAGGCCCTTGACCGTCACCGTGCGGTCGGCCATGCGAAAACGCTCCACACCCTGCCCCACCGACCAGCCGGCGAAGGCCACCGCCGCGGCGATCAACGCCGCCGGCAGAAATCCGATTCGTGCTGTAGCCACGTGCTTCTCCCTGTAGGAAATGACCGAATACGCATGCTACTCCAGCGCCGGGCGAACGCCAGTTGCCAGCGCTCAACCGCGAGCCAGGCGCTGCAATGCCTCCAGCCGGAAGGCGATGTGCTGCTCCAGCTCGCTCAGCTCGCGCTCCAGTCGCGCGCGCTGCTGCGCATCGCTGCAGGCATCCAGCCGTTTGCGCAACGCGGCGCGCTGCGCCAGCAACTCCACTTCCCGAGGCGGCACCCCCGCGCTTTTCAGCACCGAGAACGGCAAGCGCAGGCCCGGCGGCGTCTGCAGCCAGCCTTCGTCCACCACCAGCGGTTCGCCTTTTTCCTGCACGCCGCGCTGCCATCTGGCGATGTCGCGGGCGATGCGTTGTTCGATGTCCTGATCGCTCATGACTCGCGCCTCTTCTACCTGCCCCGTCATGAAAACCCAGCTGCGTGACTTTGTCAGCGGCCGGCCGACGCCAGGTCATTGGCACGTCGGTTGCGTCGCGTCTGTATGATTGCACCCCGCGCGATGCGAACTTTTGCCGCAGCGTTCATTCTCTTGCTCAGCGCCACCGCTACCGATTCGAGGAGCCACCCCTTTGCCCAGCCTCAACCTGCAGATTCTCATCGCGGCCTGCCTGGGTGTGGCCATCGGCTGGCTGACCGGCACGCTGCCAACCGACGCACCCGTGCGCGAAGGCGTGCTCTACGCCAGCACCCTGGCCGGCAGCATCTTCATCGGCCTGCTGAAAATGGTACTGATCCCGCTGATCTTCACCTCCATCGTGGTCGGCGTGGCCAACCTGCAGGCACATCACCAGGTGCACCGGGTGTGGGGCGGCGCGCTGGTCTACTTCACCCTCACCACCAGTGCGGCGATGCTGGTGGCGCTGGTCGCGGCAAACATCTTCAAGCCGGGCGCGGGGCTGTCGCTGGACCTGTTCGCCGAGGCGATGAACGACTTCGAGGCGCGCCAGCTGACGCTGCCGGAGTTCTTCCTGCACTTCTTCGCCAACCTGTTCCAGAACCCCTTCGCCGCGCTGGCCAACGGCAGCATCCTGGCCGTCGTGGTGTTCGCCATGTTCATCGGCATCGCGCTGGTGGCCGGGGGCGACCGCTACCGCAGTATCCTCGTGGTGCTGCAGGAATTTCTCGAGCTGATGATGCGCATCATCGGCTGGATCATGCGCCTGGCGCCGCTGGGCATCCTCGCCCTGCTGATCAAGCTGGTGGCCGAGCAGGATGTGGCGCTGCTCAGTGCGGTAGGCGGCTTCATCGTGCTGGTGTTCGCCACCACGCTGTTCCACGGCATCGTGGTGCTGCCGGGCATTCTCTTTCTCACAACCGGCAAGTCGCCGCTGTGGTTCTTCCGTGGCACCCGCGAGGCGCTGATCACGGCGTTTGCCACCAGCTCCAGTGCGGCGACATTGCCGATCTCCCTGCGTTGCGCCGAGGACAACCTCAAGGTGCGCCCGGGCATCGCCGGCTTCGTGCTGCCGCTGGGCGCGACCATGAACATGGACGGCACAGCGCTCTACGAAGCGGCGGCTGCGCTGTTCGTCGCCAATCTGATGGGTATCGAGCTGAGCCTGGCGCAGCAGGCGGTGGTGTTCTTCACCGCGATGATCGCCTCGACCGGCGCGCCGGGAATTCCCAGCGCCGGCATGGTGACCATGGTGATGGTATTGCAGGCGGTCGGCCTGCCGGCCGAGGCGGTGGCGATCCTGCTGCCCATCGACCGCTTGCTGGATACCGTGCGCACGGCGGTCAACGTCGAGGGCGACATCATCGGCAGCGTGGTGGTGCAGCGTTTCGCCGATCGTGAATAGCCCGCTCAGGAGGGCTCGTTCCGGGTGCTGACGATGATCTCCGCCTCGTTGCCCCAGCCGCCGACGGTGTGCCAGTCCTCGCCGAGGATTTCAGACGGGTGCATGGTACGGTCGGCGCCATTGCCGCAGGCCAGCGAGGTGGCTGGGCAATAGCGGTCGCAGCCCCAGCAGATGCGCTCCGGATGCGGTGGGTTGAGCGGGAATTTCTTGGCCATCGCACATGCCTTCGTGGCGTTGTTGCAGGCTGTACAGGCTAAGCCTGCGTGCCGTCTCCAGACTTGATCACGCTCAAGAACGCAAGGCATCCGCGCAAAATAACTGTATGCACATACAGATAATGATTGCCTGACGAGCCATTTGTGCACATGCTTCGCGCCATCACCCAACGCCGTCATCGCCGCGCATGCAGCTCTTCCTCTGCGAAAAACCCTCCCAGGCCCGCGATATCGCCAAGGTTCTCGGCGCCAATCGGCGCGGCGACGGCTGCCTGCAGGGCGCCGGGGTGACGGTGACCTGGTGCATCGGCCACTTGCTGGAGACCGCCCCGCCGGACGCCTACGACCCGCGCTACAAGCGCTGGGTGCTGGCCGACCTGCCGATCGTGCCGGAGCGCTGGAAGATGCTGGTCAAGCCAAAGACCGCCAGCCAGTTCAAGGCAGTCAAGCGCCTGCTCGGCGAATGCAGCGAGCTGGTGATCGCCACCGACGCCGACCGCGAAGGCGAGATGATCGCCCGCGAGCTGGTCGAGCACTGCCGCTACCGCGGGCCCATCCGCCGGCTGTGGCTATCGGCGCTGGACGATGCCTCCATCCGCAAGGCGCTGGCCGCGCTCAAGCCCGGCGCCGAGACCTTCAACCTCTACCATGCCGCCCTCGGCCGCTCGCGCGCCGACTGGCTGATCGGCATGAACATGAGCCGGCTGTTCACCCTGCTCGGCCGCCAGTCCGGTTATCAGGGCGTGCTGCCGGTGGGCCGCGTGCAGACGCCGACGCTGCGTCTGGTGGTGGACCGCGACCGCAGCATCGCCGACTTCATCCCGGTGCCGTTCTGGGCCATCGATGTGCAGCTGCTCGCCGAGGGCACCGCGTTCACCGCGCAATGGCAGGCGCCGGACGACCATTGCGATGACCAGGGCCGCTGCCTCGATCAGGCTCGCGCGCAGCAGGCTGCGGATACCATGCGCAACGCCGCCAGCGCTCGCCTGCTGAAGCTCAAGACCGAGCGGCAGCGCGAAGCGGCACCCTTGCCCTTCGATCTCGGCACGCTGCAGGAAGTCTGCTCGAAGAAGCTCGGCCTTGGCGCCCAGGAAACCCTCGACATCGCCCAGGCGCTGTACGAAACCCACAAGCTGATCACCTACCCGCGCAGCGACTGCGGCTACCTGCCACTGAGCCAGCACGGCGAAGCGCGGGCCATCGTCGCGGCGCTGACTCAAGCCGACCCGGCGCTCGCGGCGCTGCAGCCGCATCTGGACCTGTCGCGCCGCTCGCGGGCCTGGAACGACGCCAAGGTCGGCGCCCACCACGGGATCATTCCCACCGCCGCGGCGCGTGGTCTGGAACGCCTGGCCGGGCGCCCGCGCGCGGTGTATGAGCTGATCCGTGCGCGCTACCTGGCGCAGTTCCTGCCCAACCACGAATACGACCGCACACAGGCCGACTTCGACTGCGCCGCCCAGGCGCTGCGCGCGGTGGGCAAGCGCGTCGTCGAACCGGGCTGGAAACGCGCCATGCCCGAAGCACTGGCGCCGGCACGGGGCAGTCGCGAAGCAGCCGCGCCGCAGAGCCTGCCAGCACTGCAACAGGGCCAGGACTACGCGGTGGGCGAGATCACGCTCAAGGACCAGCAGACACAACCGCCGAAGCCCTTCACCGAAGGCGACCTGATCAAGGCCATGAAGAACGTCGCCAAGCTGGTGGAAGACCCGCGGCTGAAGCAGAAACTCAAGGACACCACCGGCATTGGCACCGAGGCCACTCGCGCCGGGATCATCCAGGGCCTGCTCGACCGCGGCTATCTGGTTCGCCAGGGCAAGGCGCTGGCGGCGACGCCGGCGGCGTTCAGCCTGATCGACGCCGTGCCGCGGCCGATCGCCGACCCAGGCACCACGGCGATCTGGGAGCAGGCGCTGGACATGGTGCAGAGCGGCGAAATGCCGTTGGAGGAATTCGTCGCCAAGCAATCGGCGTGGATGAGCAAGCTGATGGAACGCTGCGCCGGGCTGCGCATGACCATCAGCGGTCCGCCGCTGGCCGCCGGCCGCAACGGCAAACCGTGGAAGAAGAAACGTAGCGCCGCGCCGCGCAGAGGGAGCGGCGCTCGGACGAGAAAACCACGCGCGGCCGATTGAGCGGGCCTTTGCGCCGTGCCCCACAGACGCGTTGAAACCTACTCGCCCCCTGGGGTGGGCTTTAGCCCGCCGCCCGCCACACCAATGCCTTCGGTGGGCTGAAGCCCACCCTACATAGCCGCCCTATGCGATCCGCAACGTCCTAGCTGTTGCCAACGGACCCGTAGGGTGGGCTTTAGCCCACCACCCGCCACACCAATGCCCTCGGCTGGCTGAAGCCCACGCCACATAACCGGCGCTAGGCGATCTGCAGCACCTCGTATCGCTGCACCTGCCCGTTCACCTTCAACTCCACCTCATCCCCCACCTCGCGGCCGAGCAGCCCCTGCCCCAATGGCGAACGCGCCGTGATGACCAGGATCTCCCGCCCGTCATGCTGCAGCTTCAACCCCGCCGCATCCGGACCGAGAAAGAACCAGCGCTCGGCGCCGTCGTGATCCAGACAGAGCAGCGCACCGACCCGCGCCCGGCCATCGACGCTCGAACCGGGCTGCAGGTTGCGATAGGCGGCCAGCGCCGTCTCGATCTCGTGCAGGCGGCGGCGCTGGCCGTCGGCAAGATAGGCCGCCTCCAGCCCGCGGGTGTCGTACTTGTTCTCGGCCTTGCTCTCGGCATGGGTGGCGGCCTCGTGGGTCGCGGCCAGCACGGCCTTGGCGACCTCGCGGTCGGCTTCGAGGATGGCGATGATCTGCTGCTGAAGGGCGTTCTTGTTCATGGGCCAGGCTTATAGCCCGACGGCGCGCCGAAGGGAATGGCGGCGTAGCCCGCAGGCGCCGCGCCGGGTTCGATCACCTCGTCGGCGAGCCAGGGATTGCGTCCCTCGGCGATCCATTCCAGCGACTCGCGCCAGAAGCCGTTGCGGTGCCGGTCGTGGAACAGACCGAAATGGCCGATGCGCTCGAAGCCCATCGCGCGGGGATTGAGCTGCACCAGCTGGCGCGGACTGCTGCGGAAATAGCCGAGCCCGCGGCGCATGGCCGCCGGCGTGGCGAATTCATCGTCGCTGGTACTGACCGCCAGCATCGGCGCCCGGATCGCACCGAAACGGCTGAACAGCAGTTCGTGCTCGTCAGGCGGATAGCTGTCTTCCAGCCGCGCCCCGCGCCGGGACCACTCCAGCGCGACGCCGGCAGGCAGATCTTCCAACCAGCCGAAGCGGCGCCCGGGAAAGTAGCCGACCAGGCGGGTAATCGCCGGCATGAACAGGTGCCACTTGGCGTACATGCGCAGCCGCTGCTCGGCGGCGTAGTCGCGCCAGTAGGCATACTGCCCGGCCACGTTGAGGTAGCGGTCCACCTCGCTGGCGGCCTCGGCAAAGCCCGGCATGAAGCCACCGGCGCTGTGCCCCACCGCCACTAGCAGCCCGTGCGGATCACGCGCACGCATATAGCGCACCGCGGCGTCGAAGTCATACTCGCCCCAGTCGCGCCAGCGCATCTTCATGCTGCGCAGGCGCTGCGGCCTCGACCCGCCAATGCCGCGAAAGTCGTAGGTTAGTGCAGTGAAACCATGCTCGTTGAGAAAGCTCGCATAGCGCGCGTAATAGCGCGACAGCACGCCGGTGGCGCAGCTGATGATGACCGCGCCGCGCGCCGGACCTTGCGGGTTCCACAGCTGCGCAGACAGCGCATAACCATCTCGGCAACTCAGGACAACGGACTCGGGCATGGCAAGGACCTTTCGAATTGTTGTGCCGCCACCTTGCCCCGCAGCGCACATTTTTGCCATAACCTGCTGGCACCTTTGCGCAGCAGCTGCAGTCTGTTTATGACAGCCGCATTACCCCTGCAGGCAGGTGGCCTGCAGCGCAACACCTCATCGTGGTTTCCACTGGCATTACCGCCCCGAACTACAGCGCCGACGCGCTGCGGGTTCCTGACGGCTCGGAGAAAAGTACATGACCGGCGAACAGCTGATCGTCTTTGGCGTGCTGGCGGCAACGCTGGTGCTGTTCGTCTGGAATCGCTGGCGCTACGACCTGGTTGCCCTCGGCGCGCTGCTCGCCTGCGCCCTGACCGGCGTGGTGCCGGCGGACGAGGTGTTCGCCGGTATCGGCCATCCAGCGGTGATTTCGGTGGCCGCGGTATTGGTGCTCAGCCGCGGCCTGCTCAATGCCGGCGTGGTGGACAGCGTGGCGCGGCGGCTGATGCAGGTCGGCGATCGGCCATGGGCACAGGTCGCCGCGCTGACCGGGATCGTCGCGCTCAGCTCGGGCTTCATGAACAACGTCGGCGCGCTGGCGCTGTTCATGCCGGTGGCGATCTGGATGTCACGCCAGAGCGGGCGCTCACCGTCGTATCTGCTGATGCCACTGGCGTTCGGTTCGCTGCTCGGCGGCACCCTGACGCTGATCGGCACCCCGCCCAACCTGATCATCGCCGGCTATCGCGCCGAGGCTGGCGAGGCACCGTTCGGCATGTTCGCCTTTCTCCCGGTGGGCGCCGCGGTGACGGTCGCCGGCGTACTGTTCATCGCCCTGCTCGGCTGGCGGCTGGTGCCGCGGCGCCAGGAGCAGGAGGGCAATGGCGACCTCTTCGAGATCAGCGCCTACCTCACCGAAGTGCGGGTGCCGGAAAGCTGCAAGTACGCCGGGCGCACCCTACACGCGCTGATCAATGCGGTGAAGGACGAAGCCGATGTGCAGGTGATCGCCCTGGTGCGCGGCGACGAGCGCCAGCGCATGCCATCAACCTACGAGGTGCTGCGCGAGGGCGACATCCTGCTGGTGGAAGCGGATTCGGACAGCCTCAAGGCGCTGCTCGACGTAACCGGCGTCGAACTGGCCGCCAATGTCGACGAGCATGACGATGAGGCCCGCGAAGAGCGGGACACCACCGAGCAAATCGTCGAGCAAGAGAAAGCACGCAAGAGCCACAAGAGCCGGCACGGCGAGCTGACGCTGGCCGAAGCCATCATCTCCCCCGGCTCGATACTGGTGGGCACGACCGCCAGCGGCCTCGATCTGCGCGAGCGCCACGGCGTCAACGTGCTAGCCGTCGCTCGCCAAGGGCAGCGGCTGCGCCAGCGGCTCGGCAAGATCCGCTTCGCCACGGGCGACATTCTCCTGCTGCAGACCCGCGAGGATGCTCTGCAGTCGACTCTCAACAACCTGGGTTGCCTGCCACTGGCATCGCGCGGCCTGAGTATCACCACCCCGCGCAACGTACTGCTGGCCAGCGCGGTCTTCGCCATCACCCTCGCAACCATCGCCTTCGGCCTGCTGCCGGCTGCCACCGCGCTGGTCACCGGCGCGCTGGTGATGATCCTGGTCGGGTTGATTCCCGTCGGACGCATCTACGAGAGCATCGACATGCCGGTGATCGTGCTGGTGGCCGCGATGCTGCCGGTAGGCCAGGCGCTGGAGACCAGTGGCGGCTCGCAACTGATCGCCGACGCCCTGCTCTCGGTCGGCCAGTCACTGCCAGCGGCAGCGACGCTGGCGCTGCTGATGGTGGCGGTGATGCTGATCTCCAACGTGGTCAACAATGCCGCCGCCGCGGTGCTCGCCGCGCCAGTGGCGATCAGCCTGGCGCGCGGCATGGACGCCTCGGTCGACCCCTTCCTGATGGCGGTGGCGATCGGTGCCTCCTGCGCCTTCCTGACGCCCATCGGGCATCAGTCCAACACCCTGGTGATGGCCCCGGGCGGTTACCGCTTCGGTGATTACTGGCGGCTGGGGTTGCCGCTGTCGATCCTGGTGGTGCTCTGCGCGGTGCCGACGATCCTCTGGATCTGGCCGCTGTAGCCAACTGACCAACCGGCGGCGTTCCGACGTCTACGACTGAAGGCGGAAGGGATGCCGCCCATAGAGCAATGGCGTTACAGGCGGACAGATCCGACGATGACTGCCAGATGTATAGCCGGCAATGCGCTCCGACCCACACCGGTGGAGGTCTGCTCTTAGCTCCGCCAGGCTATCGCGCCTAACTGGCCGGAACTGCGCAGTTCTACGATTGCGAGTGGCAGCTGGTCCCAGAGATCGCCGATGTTCAACCAACGCTCCAAGACTTCGCTGGTGTTCGCACTGCTCATCGCCCTGCTGATGGGCTGGGGCAGCCATGCGACCTCTTGGCTGATCAGTCCGGCGCAACATTCATTCCGCAACCACGATCATCATCACGTTCATGCGGTCGAGCAGGTGTCCAGCTGCGCCCTTTGCGAGCTGCAGCATGTGCACTCGCTCGGTGAGCACATCCACGAAACACCTCATCTCACGCTGCTGCTGAGCCTGTCTGCGCAACCCGAACGCTCAGACGTGCCTGCCTGGCCGCGCCCTGCATTACCGGAAAGCCCGGTGTCGCGCATCGAGCGCCCTCCTCGCACCTAGCCTCGCTCTGATGGCGGTCACCTGCGGTGACCTGTTCTCACCAGCTCAGGACAATTTCATGCATTCGCAATCCCTGCGCGGGCTCGCCGCGTTTTACCCACGCCTGCGCCATTCGCTGCTGCCTGTTTTCGGCATGCTGCTGTTCTTCTTCGTGCCCGACGCACTCGCCCATGGCGTGGCCGAAGGCGACAAGGGCTTCATCCAGGAAAGCTCCGGCGTGATGCTGCTGCCGTTCATTTACATGGGCGCCAAGCACATGATCACTGGCTACGATCACCTGCTGTTCCTCTTCGGGGTGATCTTCTTTCTCTACCGACTCAAGGATGTCGCGCTCTACGTCACCCTGTTCGCGGTCGGCCACTCGGTCACGCTGCTGCTCGGCGTGCTGATGGAGATCAGCGTCAGCGCCTACGTAATCGACGCCATCATCGGCTTCTCGGTGGTGTACAAGGCGCTCGACAACCTGGGCGCCTTCCAGCGCTGGTTCGGCTATCAGCCGGATACCCGCGCGGCCACCCTGGTGTTCGGCCTGATCCACGGCTTCGGCCTGGCCACCAAGATCCTCGACTACCAGATCGCCGCCGATGGCCTGATCCCCAACCTGATCGCCTTCAACGTCGGCGTCGAGATCGGCCAGCTGCTGGCCCTCAGCGCCATCCTGATCGCTATGGGCTACTGGCGGCGCAGCGCCGGTTTCTGGCGCCACGCCTACACCGCCAACGTCGCCATGATGAGCGCCGGTTTCCTCTTGATGGGTTACCAGCTCACCGGCCTGATCGTGTCCCAGTAAGGAATTTTTCGTATGTACAACAACCACCGACCCGACCTGACCGAACTGCCGAGCAGCGCCCAGCTGCTGCGCTCCACCATCATCGCCCTGATCGCCGCCGGCGTGCTGCTGGTAACCGTGGTGATGCCCGCCGAGTACGCCATCGACCCGACCGGCGCCGGCCGCCTGCTGGGCCTGACCCAGATGGGCGAGCTGAAACACACCCTGACAGAGGAGGCCGCGGCAGAAGCGCAGCCACCGGCCACCGCAGCAACGGCAGAACCTGCCGTGGTGAAACCGGCCCAGGAGGAACCTGCAATCGCTCAGGCCGAGCCAACCCCGGCCGCAGCACCTGCGCCTGCCGAACCGGAACCGCCGAAAGTCGCCAAGCAGCAGCACGAGGTGAATCTGACCCTGAAGCCCAACCAGGCCACCGAGATCAAGCTGGAGATGAAGGAAGGTGCCAAGGCGAACTTCCACTGGACGGCCAACGGTGGACGCCTCAACTACGACACCCACGGCGATCCCTACAAGGCGCCGAAGGGCTTCTACCATGGCTACGGCAAGGGCAAGAACACACCGGAACAGAAGGGTGAGCTGGTCGCCGCTTTCGACGGCAAGCACGGCTGGTTCTGGCGAAACCGCACCAACGAGACGGTGAAACTCACCCTGCGCACCGATGGCGAATACATCACCATCGAACAGGTGTTCTGAGTTTCGTTTTCGGCGTAACCACCGCAGCACTGGCCAAACTCGGCCAGGGCTGCGGCTCGTACGGGAGAAACCCATGTCCTGGATCATTACCAAATACGCGCTGACCGCTGCCATGGTCGTGCTGGTATCGGAGGTGGCCAAGCGTAGCGACAAGCTCGGCGGCTTCATTGCCGCGCTGCCGCTCATCACCCTCCTCACGCTGATCTGGCTGTACCTGGAGAAGCAATCGCCGGAGAAGATCGCCAACCACGCCTGGCATACTTTCTGGTATGTCCTGCCGACCCTGCCGATGTTCCTGGCGTTTCCGCTGCTGCTGCCACGGCTGGGGTTCTGGCTGGCACTGCTGGCCAGCGCAGGCATCACGGTCGTCTGTTTCGGGCTGTTCGCGCTGCTCATGCGCCCCTTCGGCATAGAGCTGCTGTGACCGCCTGGCGTTAAGGCCGACGGCGCCACGTGGCGCCGTCGCTGCACACGTGCTCAACTCGCCTTGAAGCGGCTGACATTGTCCAGCAGGGTACCGGCCAGGTCACTCAGGCGGCTGGCGGTGTGGTGATTGCTGCCCACCGCTTCACCGTTTTCCTCGGCCATGCGGGCGATGGTGGTGACTTGCTGGGCGATCTCGGCCGATGCCGGGCTCTGCTCGCGCAACGCATTGGAAATCTCCGCCACGGTGGACAGCACCTGGTTGGCCGCTTCGCGAATGCCGCCCATGGCGTCGCCGGCGCGCTGGGCCCGGGCGACGCCCTCGTTGACCTTGGCCACACCCTGCTCCATGCCCTGCACCGCGCCCTCGGTGCCCTGTTGGATGGCCGCCACCATCTGCGCGATTTCCTTGGTGGAGTTGGCAGTGCGTTCGGCCAGCTTGCGCACCTCGTCGGCCACCACGGCGAAGCCGCGGCCCTGGTCGCCGGCACGGGCGGCTTCAATCGCCGCATTGAGCGCCAGCAGGTTGGTCTGTGCGGCGATGTCGCCGATCACCCCGACGATCGCGGATATCTGTCCGGAGCGCTCGCCCAGTTCGGCCACCGTGCGCGCCGAATCGCTCACCGAGACGGCGATCTGGCTGATCTCCTCGACCACCGCGGCCACGATCTCGCCACCCTGGCGCGACAGTTCGCCGGAGCGATGGGCCAGAGCATCGGCTTCACCGGCGTTGCGCGCGATGCTCTCGATGCCCACGGTCATCTGCTCTACTGCCGCCGCCATGCTCGAGGCCGCATCGCTCTGGCACTGCGAGGCCACATGAATCTGCCCCGAGGCAGTGACCAGGCTGCGCGCCGAGTCGGCGACGTGATCGGAATTGTCCTTGATGCTGCCGATCAGCCGGCGCATGGCCTCGGCCATGTCGTTGAAGCTGCCGGCCACGTAGCGCAATTCATCGCGTGCAGCCAGGTCGATGTGTGCCGTGAGATCCCCTGCGGCGAGTCGTTCACTGCCTTCGCGCAAACTGCGGATGCTGGTCATCACCGACAGGTAGGCACCGATCGAGAGATAGCCGATCACCGCCAGTACCACCAGCAGGACGGCCAGATTGCCATGAAGCATCAGCCGGGCATCGTCGATCCGCTGCTGCAGCAGGCTGTCCAGGCTGGGCAGCAGGACGTCGCGCATCTGTGCGTAGCCGATGTTGATCGCGTCGGTCGCCATGTCGAAGAACTGCGCCGATGAGGTGCTGGTGAAATCTCCACGCATGACCATGGCCTGCACCACCGCATCGATCGCTTCACCGCGCTCGTGCATGGTGGCGACTGCACGGCTCAGTTGCCCCTGGAGTTCAGGCCGCTGGGCGATGACCTTGGCGATGCTGCGTTCCATGTCCGCAGTCGCCGACCTGATCTCCTCGGTCAGGACGATCAATGCGGTACGTTGCTGATCGCTCATCTCACCCTTGGCCAGCACCGCCGAGGCACTGCCGCGCAAACGGCCCAGATACTCGACCAGAAACGGCATGCGGTTCACTGCCGTGGTCATCAGGTAGTAGGTCTGCGGCTCCGGATCGAAGGTCAGGCCGTAGGCATCCGAAAGTAGCGTCTGGAATGTCAGCAGCTCGCCGATCAGCGCGGTATGCGCCTGAAAATTCTCGACCTGGGTCCAGCTCAGGCCGGCGCGCTTGATCTCATCCCAGCGGCGGCCGATGTCTTGCCACTCGCGCAGCGTGCGCTTGTCTTCGGCGAGCGCACGCTCCATTTCCGCCAAGGCAGTCGCGACGCTGGTCTGCAGCGCATCGCGACGCCCAGCCACGGTGGCGTTGCCGCCCAGCAGCATCGACGAGACGCCGCGGTGCTGCTGGGTCAGCTCGATCAGGCGGGACAATGGTCGTGCCAGCGAGGACGCCACCAGCTCGCTTTCCGCACGCTCGATGGTGCGATTCAGCTGACCGGCAATGGTCAGCATCAGACTGGCGAAGGCAAGAAACACAAGCAGGCCGATCACACCGAACTTGACTGGATAACTGAGCCGATTCATCAGCAGCTCGGCAGGCGAGAAGACGAATTTCATGGGGAGGTTCCTGGGCGGTACGAGGCACTGCACGAAGCCGTTCGACGTCGTGTCGCTCCAAGTGCTGGAGCCGCTGCCGGCCACATGATTTTCTGGAGCTGGTTCGCAAAATACTGAGCCGACCTGGCGGTCACCCTGACCAGAATCAAGATCATCGTCAGATTCAAGGCGCCAGCAGAACGTCCGGAGTTACGCCTCAATTCTCCGACTGGCGCACCGTGCCCTTGGCGAACTCCGGCGCGCGGATGCAATCCCACCACCCTGTACATCTCCTTCTTCGGCGGTATGGCTTTACCTGCGCCCGCAGGCGTGAATAATGCCGCCCCTTTTCGACGCAACGAGGTAACCATGACGGCGCCAGCCACCGCAGCGACTCCGCCCCTGTCCGCCCGTGCCGTACTGCTGATCGAACTGGCGCTGGCCATGGGCGGCTTCGCCATCGGCACCGGCGAGTTCGCCATCATGGGCCTGATGCCCAACGTCGCAGCGGGGCTGGGCATCAGCGAACCCCAGGTCGGCAACGTGATCAGCACCTACGCCTTGGGCGTCGTGGTGGGCGCACCGCTGCTGGCGATCCTCGGCTCACGGCTGTTCCGCCGACACCTACTGTTGTTGCTGATGGGTTTCTTCGCCTTGGGCAACTTCGCCAGCGCCCTGGCGCCGGATTACTCGACGCTGATGATCTTTCGCTTCGTCACCGGCCTGCCCCACGGTGCCTATTTCGGCGTGGCGATGCTGGTGGCTGCTTCCATGGTGCCGCCGGACAAACGCGCCCAGGCCGTCGCCCGCGTGCTGATGGGGCTGACCGTGGCAATCCTGATCGGCAACCCGCTGGCCACCTGGCTCGGACAATGGGCGAGCTGGCGCTATGCGTTTGCCCTGGTTGGTGCCATCGCCCTGCTGACGGTGCTGCTGGTGGCGCTGTTTCTGCCGCCGAACCGCAACGAACCGCGCAACAGCCCGCTGCACGAAATCCGTGCGTTCAACCGGCCACAGGTCTGGCTGGCGCTGGCGATCAGCTCGATCGGCTTCGCCGGCATGTTCTGTGTGTTCAGCTACATGGCGCCGACGTTGCTGAACGTCACCGGCGTTAGCGCCGGCTGGATTCCGTTTGCCCTCGCCGCGTTCGGCCTTGGCGGCATCGTCGGCAATCTGGTCGGCGGCTGGCTGTTCGATCGGCTGCGCTTCAAAGCGGTCGCCTGGCTGCTACTGTGGAGCGCGCTGGTGCTGCTGGTATTCCCGCTGGCAGCGCACTCGGTGTGGACGATCTTTCCGGCGGTATTCGCGGTGGGCACCATGGTCTCGCTGTCGCCCGCGCTGCAGACCCACTTGATGGATGTCGCCGCGGACGCGCAGACCCTCGCCGCGGCGTCCAATCATGCCGCCTTCAACATCGCCAACGCCCTTGGGCCGTGGCTGGGCGGGCTGGCGATCACCGCCTGTTTCGGCTGGACCTCCACCGGCTATATCGGCGCGGCTACCGCCGTTGGCGGTCTGCTGGTGTTCGCCTGGGCCTGGAAGATCGAGCGCGCGGTACAGGACGCCGACGCCAGGCCGGCGACCTGCTGCTCCTGAGGCCGTAGCCGGCCGTCCGCCGGTGACGACAATGGCGCGCAACATGCAGTAATCAGTGAAGCGATGGCCCGCCTTGCAGATCATTCGGCAAGCGGGTCCTATCTACGATTCCTGATTTCGAGACCCTGACCTTGCAGCACTTCTACCTGTTCCGCAGCAGAGCCCGGCGCTTCGGCCTGCTGCTGATGACCGTTTTCGCCGTTGGCCTGCCGGTCGGCTGCTCGGTGCTCGAGCAGAAGGAGCGCGAGCTGGTGTTTCGTATCGAACCCGGCACCGCGTCCTGGTTCAGCGGCCTGCCGCGCAGCGTCGAGGAGCTGCAGCTGACCGATTCGGCATTCGGCGACGAGCAGAACATTCATGCCTGGTGGTGGCCGGCGGCCGACGCCGACGCACCGGCGCTGCTCTACCTGCACGGCGTACGCTGGAACCTCACCGGCCATCTGTTCCGCCTGGAGCAGCTGCGCGCGCTGGGCTTTTCGGTGCTGGCCATCGACTACCGCGGCTTTGGCCAAAGCCTTGGCGACCTGCCGTCAGAGCGCAGCGTGTATGCCGATGCGCGCATCGGCTGGGAACGCTTGAAGGAATTCCAGCCGGATCCCAGCAAGCGCTTCATCTACGGGCATTCCCTCGGCGGCGCGGTGGCCGTCGACCTGGCCGCCGAACCGGGTCAGCAGGCCGAACGCGACGAAACACCCGCCGAGGCGCGCGCGCTGATCATCGAGTCGACCTTCACCTCGCTGGCCGATGTGGCGACGGCCGTGTCCGACACCACGCTGCCGGTGCGCTGGCTGCTGTCGCAGAAATTCGATTCGCTGGAGAAGATCGACCAGATCGGCATGCCGCTGCTGGTGGTGCATGGCACTGATGACCGCTACGTGCCGCCGCGCTTCAGCGAGCAGCTGTACCAGGCCGCGCGCCAGCCCAAGCAGTTGCTGCTGGTCGAGGGCGCCAGCCACAACAACAGCCTGCGCGTGGCGCCCCGTACCTACGCCCAGGCGCTGCAGGCGTTGCTGGATTCCGCCACCCAGCTGTCGGGGGACGTCTCCAGCCGCGGTTAGGCTCGGCAGCGGGGACAGCGGTCGGCCATCCCGCGCCCCACCTCGCCGTAGGGCGTCGCCCGGCAGCACGGCTGAAACCCCTCAACCCGGCAGCGCGGCCGTGTCCGCGGCAGCCGCTTCAGAGACGGAAGCGCCCGACCAGCTGGTTGAGCTGGGTGGCCAGGCGGGCCAGCTCGTCGCTGGCCACCGAGGTCTGCTGCGCGCCGGTGGCGCTCTGTTCAGAGATGTCACGGATGGCCACCAGGTTGCGGTCCACCTCGCGCGCGACCTGCGCCTGTTCCTCGGCGGCACTGGCGATCACTAGGTTCATCTCGTTGATCTGCCCGACCCGCTCGGCGATAAGCCCCAGCGCCTGGTCGGCCTCACCCGCCATACGCTGGCTGCGCGCGGCAAACTCGCTGCTCTGCTGCATGTCGCGCACCGACTCCTCAGTGGCACCCTGAATGGCGCCGATCATGCGTTCGATCTCCTGGGTCGAGCTCTGCGTGCGCTGGGCGAGGTTGCGCACCTCGTCGGCGACCACCGCGAATCCGCGTCCGGCCTCTCCGGCCCGCGCCGCTTCGATGGCCGCGTTGAGCGCGAGCAGGTTGGTCTGGTCGGCGATCGCACGAATCACATCCACCACCTGCCCGATGCTCGCCGCCTCTTCGGCCAGATGGGTCACGGTCGCTGCGGTCTGCTGCAGCTTGTCGCTCAACTGGTCGATGGTCTGGCGCGTGGCGGTGACCTGCCGGCGTCCGTCGTCGGCGACTGACTCGGCATCGCGCGAGGCATCGGAGGTGCGGTTGGCGTTGCCGGCCACTTCGTCGACCGCCGCGGACATCTCGGTGACCGCGGTGGCAGCCATCTGCACTTCCTCGTTCTGCTGATGGATGCCCTGAGCGGTGTGCTGGGTGACCGCGTGCAGCTCCTCGGCGGCTGATGCCAGTTGGGTCGCCGAGCCCTGGATGTCCTGCAGCGTATCGCGCAGGGTCTGCTGCATCTGGCGGATCGACCGCTGCACCTCGGTGATTTCGTCACGCCCGCGGCACTCGATGGCGCGGCTCAGATCGCCCGCGGCCACCGAGGCCGCCGCCTGCTTCAGCTCATCCAGCGGCCGGCTGATGCTGCGCAGCATGACCGTCGCGAACAGTCCACCACCTACCAGCAGCGCAAGCAGCAGGCCGATATTTAGCAGGCGATTGCGCTGATAAAGCGCCTGCGCCTGCTCATACTCGGCCTTGGCCTCGCCGAGCTGCAGTTCGATCAGCTGGTTGAAGCCTTCGGAGATAGGGTCGATCAACGGGTACAGGTCGTTGATGACGAATGCCGCCAGGCGTTTCTCACTGTGGCGGTCCAACGTACGCTCAAGAGCATCGAGCGGCTCGTCCGCAGCCTTCATCAGCGTCTCGATACGCGAGGCAATCTGCCGCTCGGCATCGACCAGCCGAGTGTTCATGTAGGCGCTCCACAGGCGGCTGATCTCTGCACGCGCGCTGCGCACCTCGTCCCGTGCCTGCGGGTAGCTGAGCATGCCGCTGCGGGTCTTGTGCGTGGTATCGACGATCTTCACCGCGTACAGATCGGCGATGAGCTTGAGATCGCGCAGCGGCACGACGCGGTCCAGGTACACGGTGTTGAGGCCGGCGACGCTGCGCTGCTGGGCATTGAGGCCGGTCAGGCCGATCACCAGGCAGGCCGCAAGCATGGCCCCGACCAGCATCAGCAGGCGGGCTCGGATTGTCAGTTGCTGCATCATTCGTTCTTTTCCATATGGCGTGCCGTCCGATGGATCGGCAATTGGCAAAGGCATGAGGTTCGAATCGGCAGGCCAGACGACAGGCCGTGCCGCATGGTCCTGTTGCAGGACGCGTATCCAAGAGACGGAGCAGATGCGTGGCGAATTGTTGTTGAGCCCCCGCAGGTGCCGGCGGCCATCAAGGCCATATGCCAGCAAGCGAACTGCTATCGGCCGAGGACTTCCCGGCTTTAGCGAAAAGATCGTCGCAATAGGCATGCCAGAGCGGCCGGCGTGTCACGACAAGCGGAACTTTCGCGCCCGTGGTCGGCCGCCTCAGTCTTTTCCCAAATCGCCGTGGCATCAGCAGGACAGAAGTCCGCGCGACCGCACCGCCAGCCAATCAGCAGGCGCATGCGACTAATGGCGCAGCGCAGACTGTGCGCTGCCACACATCGTCCGGATGAGCAGGTGATACCTTCGCGCCCGACATTTTTCCAGCAAGGGATCTTTCGTGAAAACGCTCATCCGGACCGCCGCCCTGGCGCTGACCACTCTCGCCACCGGCCATGTGCTGGCCGACGCACAGCCGTCGCGCAACCTGGCCGAAGCGGTGAAGAATTTCTCCGACTACAACTCGCGCCTCGAACAGGCTCTGGCGCAGGGCCAGACGCCGGAAAACATGGCGCACATCCACGAGCTGACCTACACGTTGAAAGCGGCCCTGGAAAAGATCGTCGAGGAAATGGATGGCCTGAACGACACACTGGAAGAGATCCACATCGCCTCGGAAGCCGAGAATGCCGACGACCTGAAGAGCTACGGCGCCGACTACCTGAAGACCGCGCGGACGGTGATCAAGTAACCGAGCTCGTCCCGTCGCCCGTTACGCCGGGCGATCAGCGCTCGACCGGCACGATATCGAAGCCGATGCGGTTGTCGCTGATGACGCGGTACTCCAACACCTGCCCCGCCTGCACCTGCGCCAGCTTCTCGCGGCGCAGGCTGAGCTTGCCGCACAGGGTGTCATCCAGCGGATCGGTGCCGATGCTGACGATCCGCGCACCGGCCGGCACCTGGAAGCGCACCACCTCACCGACATGAATGCGCGCCGCCAGCTGGCGATCGATCAGCACGGCGATGTAGCAACCGCCACCACGCAGGCCGAAGTCCCGCGTCACCACCACCTCGCCGGCGTTGTCCAGCGGCTGCTGGTAGGCCAGCACCCGCTCGGCCGGCACCGGCTCGATATCCTCGGCGTCGGGCTGCCAGGACGAGCAGCCGGCCAGCGAAAGCAGTGCGGTGAAGACAAGCAACGGGCGCATGTGAACTCCTTGTTCGGAAGACGAAGCGGCGAGCCGGACGATCGAGCATGCCAGAGCGGCGGATGATTGCTAGAGTCAGACCCCAGTTTCGTATCGATGACGGCAGGCGCAACGTGAATAACCCGGACGACGATCAACCCCGCTTCTGGCGCGACCCGGCCTTGCCGTTCCTCGAAGCGCGCGCCGTCGCCGACGGGCGCAAGGTCTGCTATGCGCCGCACTGTCACGAGACCTTCTCCATCGGCGCGATCACCGCCGGCGCCAGCACCTACTTCAACGGCGACGCCCGTGAACGGGTCGCCCGCGGCACCCTGGTCTTGATCAACCCGCAGACCGTACATGCCTGCAACCCCATCGACGGCCAGCCCTGGTCGTACCTGATGTTCTACGTCGACAGCCGCTGGCTGGGCGCGCTGCAACACGAGCTGGGTGCGAGCCCCGACGGGACGTTCGTGCCGTACGACCCCATCCAGAGCACCGATCCACTGCTTTTCAGCGCGCTGAGGCAACTTCACGCCACCTTGCTCGATCCGCACTCCGACACGTTGCACAAGCAAAGTGCAGCGGTCGAATACTTCACCCTGCTGCAGCAGACCCTGGCTCCGGCTGTCGCCGGGCGCGGCATAGAACCGATCGAGCAGCTGCGACGGGCGGCCGACTACATCGCCGAGCACTGCACCCGCGCGTTGCGGCTGGAAGACATCTGCCAGGCCGCCGGATTGTCGCCTTCCTACCTGATTCGCACCTTCCGCCAGCACTACGGCATGACGCCGCATGCCTACCTGCTCAACCGTCGAATCCAGCGCAGCCAGCACTGGCTGCGCCAGGGCCGTGATCTGGCCGAAGTGGCGCTGGCCGCCGGTTTCGCCGATCAGGCGCATTTCCAGCGCACCTTCAAGCGCCAGCTCGCGGTAACCCCCGGCCAATACCGCGACCGCCCGGCGTCATCGGCGCGCCGCTAGCCGACCATGAGATACAGCGCGCTGCCTACCAGCAGCACGGCCATTGACCGGTTCAGCCAACGCACTCGCTGCGGCTCCTGCAGGTAGCGCGCGAGAAAGGCACCGGCGCCGGCCCAGCAGGCGATCGAGGCGTAACAGATCACGAAGTACAGCCCGGCGAACAGCCAGACCCGCAGCACGTCACCGCTCGCGGCGAACAGCCCCATGCCGGCAACCGACGCCAGCCAGGCCTTGGGGTTGAGCCACTGCATCAGCGCACCGGCGAACAGCGAAGGCCCGCTCTTGGCGCCTTCAGGCTGCAGCCGCCCGTCATCGGCCGCCAGGCGCCAGGCCATGTAGAACAGAAACGCCACCCCGCCCCACTGGATACCGCGCAGCAGTATCGGCGCGCGTTCCAGCAGCTCGTACAGACCGAGGCCGATCAACAGCAACAGCAGGGTGAAGCCGATGGTGGCACCGGCGACGTGACGCGCGCTGGCGCGAAAACCGAAGCGCGCGCCGCAGCTCAGCGCCACCAGATTGACCGGCCCCGGCGTGATCGAAGAGGCCAGGGCAAACGCGGCCATTGAAAGATAAGGGTCCATAAGTACTCTGCTCGCCAGTCCGAAGATGGCTGCAGGCTACCGGCGTCGGCAACTCGCCTTATTGAAGGAAATTGCCCTACCGCCTCAGAGGTGGTGACTACCCGGATAGGGCCGCTCTTCCTCCAGCTCGCCGTCACGCCCAATGACTTCCACCGAAGCCGTGCGCCCCTCCATGAACGCATCCAGCGCGCTGTACATCTCGTCCTTCGTGAGGGTGCGCAATACCGTCTTCTGCGTCTGCTGGTCTTCAAGCTCCCAGCCGATCGCGGTAGGCCTGACCTGATAGATATCCATGATGACGCCTCCTGGCGCGAACTAGCCGCCGGCCGGCGGGCACAACAATGACCATTAGCTCGGCTCGTCGGAACCGTCCTGGCCGAGGATATCCGGATCGTCCGGAAGCACTTCAGGCTCGTCCGGATTGTCCAGGCGCGACGGTTGTTCGTCGTAATCAGGATCTTCGCCGGCGTTCTTCTCGCCGCCGTCGGTCATGGTGACGTCAGGCTCATCGCCGGTCTGCGGGTCGTTAGCGTTCATGATCGCCTCGGCTTGCGGTGGTGGCTGTCATTCGATTGGAGGCGGCAAACATCACCGCGTTCGGCACGACAGGCACCGGCCGTCCGAACGGTGGACAGCATTGCCACGCCCGACTCCCTCGGCAGGCGCGACCATGCAACCGATTGCGCTGCCTGTGCGGCTACACCACACTGGCCACTCACACCCAACCGCAGTCGGAGATTCCATGCAGACACTCACCCCACAATCCCGCGCGGCCATTCTCGAAAACCCGGACGCTCTGGAATGCACCCTCTACCGCCCCGACGAATATGACGAGGAAGCGGAAGAACAGGATCTCGGAGACGCACGCATCGTCATCAGCGGCCCCTTCCAGGCGCCGGCCGAATGGGATGCCAAGGATCGCGACGACTACTTCGACGGCACCGCGCCGGAAGCCTTCGTCGTCGCCCGCATCGCCTGCCAGGCGGCACCCGATTCCGGGGTCTATTTCACCGCCGTGCCCGGCGACTATGCCGCGGTCACGGAAAGCCCGGGCAAGATCTCGATGTTCTACGTCTGGGACTGCCTGAACGACGCCGAAGGCCAGTACGTGCTGATCCGCGAGGAAGAAGACGAGGTCTGATTCACAAGGCAACGCCCACCTCACGGCTTCGTGAGAACCGTAGGGTGGGCTTCATACCGCAGATTCAGCGGTGGGCTGAAGCCGCACCCTACAGCTGGCCCGCGGAAAGAGCGGTCTGGCCTGCACCTACCGACCTCGCACCCCTGCTTCGCTGTCTACTGCACACGAGCCCACCATCGACACGAGGAACCGCATGCGTTCGCTGATCAGCGCCTGGCAGTCACCGGTTTCGCGAATGAAGCTGGTCGCCGGCCTTCTGTTGCTGCTGGCCGCCCTGCTGTACATCGTCGCGATCCGTTTCGAGACCGTTCACCCGGCCTGGGGCTATGTCGCCTCCTTCGCCGAGGCTGCCATGGTCGGCGCCATCGCCGACTGGTTCGCCGTCACCGCCCTGTTCCGCCACCCGCTCGGCCTACCGATTCCGCACACGGCGATCATCCCGCGCAGCAAGGCGCGCATCGGCCGCAACCTGTCGAGCTTCATCACCACCCACTTCCTCTCCACGCCGCTGGTACTGGCCAAGCTGCAGGAGCTGGACCTCGCCTCGCGCCTGGCCGGCTGGCTGCGCCATCCGCGCAATGCCGAAGCGGTCGGTCGCCGGCTCACCGGGGTCGCGCATTTCGGCAT
>Ga0310345_10000236_pt1 | contig 104545 bp, 108 predicted proteins | sample HC15DNA20500_MG_FD_204667 | JGI IMG/M metagenome (GOLD analysis project Ga0310345, IMG submission 204667) | Marine microbial communities from station ALOHA, North Pacific Subtropical Gyre - HC15-DNA-20-500_MG | ecosystem: Environmental > Aquatic > Marine > Oceanic | place: Pacific Ocean... | reverse complement strand
CACCACGCCTGCATCGGCCACCAATTGGCCGGGAATGGCGAATTCGTGGTCGGGCAGATCGGCGGCGAATTGCTCGCCGGCGTCAACCGCATCATCGCCCGCGAACAGGATCGCCAGCGAGTGGCGGGTTCCCGCGAAGGTGATGCTGGCCCAAGCTTTCTCGGTATGGGTGAGAACCTGCCCGCGATGGGCATGAAGCTCGGCAAGGGCAGTGCGCACGCGGTCGGCGGCGGTACGGCGGGTGCGGGGCGGTTTGGGAGTGCGGGCCTCATCCGACATGGGCGACCTCCCGCTTCGCGGCGGTATCACGGGCGGCTTCGAACCCTTCCATGAAACCGCGTATGCGCTGCTCGGTACGGTCGCGCGGCTCGCGGCCCATGCGCAGATCGAGCACGAATCGCGGGTCGTGCGCGGCAAGGCGGCCGAATTTGGTGGCTGCCATCTCGTGCTGGCGGAGGAATTTCTCGACGGAACGGATCAACATGATGTGCTCCCCAAAGGACTGCCGGAAGTGGCGAATCGTGCTGTTTGTTCCGTTTATGTTCCAATCGAAATCCTACTTGTCTAGGAAAAATCCTATGCTATAGGAAACTCTATGGAAGAAACCTCATCTAGCGAACAGCATGCCAGAGGGCGCCTGCAGGATATGGCGCGTAAGAACGGCGCCAGCCTGGCTGGATTATCGCGCCTGATCGGGCGCAATCCTGCTTATCTGCAGCAATATGTAACGCGAGGCAGTCCGCGCCATCTCGATGAGCCGGACCTTGCAAGATTGCTGAATTTCTTGGAATTTCTCCGCGAGTGATCGAAACCCGGCGGTTCGGCGACACCCGTCTCGACGCGCCCACCCAGCGCCGTGCGGCTCTTGCCGAATACAGCGTTGCCCAGATGGAAGATTGGGTAGAAGTACCACGTCTCCCGCTCGACGCATCAGCGGGTCCGGGTGCCTTCTCGGCAGAGGAAATTTCCTTCGACAGCTTTCGGTTCAGCCGCCGTTGGCTGCGTGAGATGGGCCTTGAGAGTGCGGATCTTTCCGCGATCCGCGTCGAAGGCGACAGTATGGAACCGCTCCTGCGTAGCGGCGACGAAATCTTCGTCGACCGCAACAAGCGCAGCGGCGAGGGCATCCATGTCGTGCGCATCGGGGATGCGCTGCACGTCAAGCAGGTCCAGTCGCGCGGCCCCGGCCACATCGCGCTGATCAGCGCCAACGAAAGCTACGCCCCGATCGAACTGGCGCGCGAAGAGGTCGAAATTATCGGGCGGGTGGTGTGGAAGGGCGGGCGGGTGTGAGCGCGGCTCGAGCCAGGTAGTACTGCGGCAATCCGCTCACACGTCCAGCTTGCTGACTCTCCTGAGTTCCGACCGAAGCCGCTCTTCGTCGAATGCATGCTGCTGGAATTTGCCGCCGCGTTCGACCCAGAACAGAAAAAGGTGCGCGGACCACTGGTTGGGGTTGGGCTGGGTTCGCCCGTGCCGCAATTCTGTCCCGCGATAGAGGATCGCATCGCCCGGCTGCATCGCGACTGTCCCGAATGGCTCCTCGCCCCAGTCCTCGGTATAGGGATCCTCTCCCGTCACCCTCTCCGAGCCCATCTCGATCGGCCAAGGCTTGCCGTCGCTGTAAATCAGCGTGAGCGTCGCACTGTGCTCGCAAGACGGCCGGTCCGAGTGCACGTAGCACGTGTCACCCTCGTGATAGATGCGGAAGTGATCGTAGCTGGGGAGGAGATCCGCCCCTGTCAGTTCACTCATGATCGGTGTGAGACCCCACAGGAACGTGGTGAGCGGGCGATAGAAATGGCCGGATAGCTCGATAGTCGGCTTCTCGACCAGCGCGTGCTTCTGCGCGAAGGTCTGGAAGTTCCTGCCCGAGGCTTCGAGATCCATCTTGATCTGCTTGAACAGCATGGCGGCGACTTCGCGGGGAATCAGCTCCCTCAGCACCACATAGCCATCGGCCTCGTAATCGCCTTCGATTCTCATGGCGGTCGCATAGACCAGATCGGCGCCGGACGAAAACCGACATTTCCAGGCTGCTGGAGACGGTGCACGACCACGGGCAGGGACGGGCCCTGCTCTAGCCGGGCCGCTTGACGTAATCGTCCGACTGCAGCGTCATCATGTAGTCGGCGATCAGTTCGATATCCTCGTCCACCAGATCGACATCCATCTGCATCGGGTAGTTATGCGCATCCGACAGAAAGGTGACGAGCGTGTCCCGCGTGAGGCCCGGGCTGTTGGCGATGTCGGCGAAGCCGGGCGCTTGCGGATTGGGCGATACGGCATTGTCCGTCACGGCATGGCACTCACCGCAGATCCCGGTGACGAACGGCGGGACCGTTTCCTCGCTGGTGGCAGCCACTCTGGTCGTGGGGGTCGGTTCGGTCCCCTGCGTCTGGCAGGCTGCCAGACCCAATGAAGCTGCAAGAATCACTGCGAATTGTCTCATGCTTACGCTCCTTTACCCGTATCCTAGCAGCTTGCCGCAGTTGCGCCTTGTTTTCGATCAAGAAGCCGACCATTTTCCCCGGCGATGACCGACAGCACGCAAACGCCCGCAACGCCTCCCATGAAAGCCGGCATCGTGCCGGTCACTCCGCTGCAGCAGAACTGCTCGCTGATCTGGTGCACGGCGACCAACAAGGGCGCGCTGATCGATCCCGGCGGCGATCTGGACAAGCTTAAAGATGCTGTGGCCAAGACCGGTGTGGAGCTGGAGAAAATCCTCATCACCCACGGCCATATCGACCATTGCGGCGAGGCGGGTGTCCTGGCCAAGGAACTCGGCCTGCCGATCGAAGGCCCGCACGAGGCCGACCGCTTCTGGATCAGCCGCCTCGACGACGATGGGCGCAAATACGGCATCAACGGGCAGGTGTTCGAGCCCGATCGCTGGCTCGACGATGGCGATACGGTGACCGTGGGCGACCTCACGCTGGAGGTGATCCACTGCCCCGGGCACACGCCCGGCCACGTGGTGTTCTTCCATCGGCCGAGCAAGTTCGCGATCGTCGGCGACGTGCTGTTTCAGGGCAGCATCGGTCGCACCGATTTTCCGATGGGTAACCACCAGGATCTGATCGACGCGATCACGCAGAAGCTGTGGCCGCTGGGAGAGGATGTGACCTTCATTCCCGGCCACGGCCCGACCAGCACCTTCGGGCAGGAGCGCAAGACGAACGCCTTCGTCTCGGACTATGCGTTGAGCTGACCGAGGTTGGGGGGCTACATCCTCCCCAAAACGATCAGCACCGCCGCCACCGCCAGGCCCAGCTGGGTCAGCATGGTGACGATGACCCCTACCGAACGCCCCTTGGCCAGCGCACCCCCATCCATGCCGAAGCCATGCGCCACGCGGCCGAGCATGTAGATGGCGACGACCCAGGCCAGCCACACGCCGCCCTTGGCCGCCAGTTCGATAGCTGCCACCAGCACCAGCACGAAGGCGGTGTTCTCGACGAAGTTGAGCTGCGCGCGCATGCGTGCGGTCAGCGGGCCACCGGCGTCGTCACCGATGGAAACCTTTTGCGCGATGCGCATCTGCCCGACGCGGATGGCAAGCCATATATTGATGATGGCCGCGGCAGCGGCGGCAGTAAGCGTGACCGGCAGGATAATGCCCATGTTCGTCCCTCCCTTGCGGTCGCCGCGATGGCGACCCATGTGACTGCTACGGAGATGCTCCTTGCCGTGCAATCCCGAGCCTCGGGCGACACGGCTTGCATCCCCCGCGAAATTCGCTATAGCGCGCGCCTTCACCGCCATGGTCGGGATATTCGGGTTCACGCGCTCTTGTGCGGTGCCGGACCTTCCCCTAGGGCGGCCACCGAAATTGATTGTAATTGTTTGAGGAACAGGTGCCGCCATGGCCGTCCCCAAGAGGAAAGTATCGCCCCACCGTCGCGGCAATCGCCGTGCGCATGATTCGCTCAAGATCGAAGCTCATCACGAGTGCTCGAACTGCGGTGAACTCAAGCGTCCGCACAATCTGTGCCCGCATTGCGGCTACTATAACGGTCGCGAAATCATCGCCGTCGGTCTCTAAGACCGTCAGCAGAGCCGGAGAAACCGCATGAGCCTGCCGCGTATCGCTGTCGATGCGATGGGCGGTGATGAAGGCGTGCGCGTGATGGTCGAAGGTGCCGCGCTTGCGCGTCGGCGCCACGACAAGTTCAATTTCCTGCTGGTTGGCGACGAAGCGCGGATCAAGACCGCTCTGGAAGCCCATCCCGGCATGGCCGGGGCTTCCGAAATCCTGCACTGCGAAGACGTGGTTGGTGGCGACGAGCTGCCGAGCCGTGCCCTGCGCCGTGCGAAAACCACCAGCATGGGCCTGGCCGTCAATGCGGTGAAGCAGGGCGATGCCGGTGCCGCCGTCTCTGCCGGCAATACCGGCGCGCTGATGGCGATGAGCAAACTAGCCCTGCGGACCATGCCCGGTCTAGACCGACCCGCTCTCGCCGCTCTGCTGCCGACCCTGACCGATGACGATGTGGTCATGCTCGACCTCGGAGCGAATCGCGAATGCGATGCGCGCAATCTCGTCCAGTTCGCGATCATGGGCGCCGCCTACGCGCGGATCGTCACTGGCCGCGAGCGCCCGCGCACCCGTTTGCTCAATATCGGCACCGAAGAAACCAAGGGTACCGAGGATATCCAGGCCGCGGCCGAGGCGCTGCGCGCCGCCACTGGGTTGGCAATGGATTTCGAAGGCTATGTCGAAGCCGACAAGATCAACCGCGGCGAATGCGACGTGGTGGTGTGCGATGGCTTTTCGGGCAATATCGCGCTGAAGGCGATCGAAGGCGCGGCACGTTTCGTCACCGACCTGCTGCGCACTGCCTTCACTTCCAGCTTCCGCTCGAAAGTCGGCTTCCTCGTCTCGCGCCCCGCGACCGAGCTGCTCAAGCACCATCTCGACCCGAACAACCATAATGGCGCGGTCTTTCTCGGCCTCAACGGCGTGGTCGTGAAAAGCCATGGCAGCGCCAATGCCAAGGGCGTCGCCAATGCGGTCGAGGTCGCGGCCCGCCTGCTGGAAGACGACATTACCAACCGCATCAAGCACGACCTTGCCGAAGTCGGCACCGAAGGGCTGGCGGCCAAGTGATCCGTTCGGTCATCACGGGCACGGGCTCCGCGCTCCCCGCGAATTGCGTCAGCAATGCCGACCTGGCCGAGCGCGTGGATACCAGCGACGAATGGATCGTCGAGCGTACCGGCATCCGCCAGCGCTATATCGCGGGCGAGGGCGAGACGACGTCGACCCTCGCGATCGAAGCCTCGCGCAAGGCGCTCGAAGCGGCGGGTGTGGATGCTGGTGAAATCGGCCTGATCATCCTCGCTACCGCCACGCCCGACCATACCTTTCCCGCCAGTGCCACGCAGGTCCAGGCCGCGCTCGGCTGCGGCGGTGGCGTTGCCTTCGACGTGCAGGCGGTGTGCTCGGGCTTCCTCTACGCGCTGGCCACCGCCGATTCGCTGCTGCGTACCGGCATGGCGAAAAAGGCGCTGGTTATCGGCTCCGAAACCTTCAGCCGCATCCTCGACTGGGAGGACCGCACCACCTGCGTCCTGTTCGGTGACGGTGCAGGTGCAATAGTGCTGGAAGCGCAGGACGTGGCCGAGGACGGCCCCGGCATCCTCGCCAGCCGCCTCCATGCCGAAGGAGCGCACAAGGACATGCTCTATGTCGATGGTGGCCCTTCGACCACAGGCACGGTCGGCAAGCTGCGCATGAAGGGCCGCGAGGTCTTCCGCCACGCCGTCGTCAACCTCGCCGATGTGCTCAAGGAAGTGCTCGAGGAAACCGGCAAGAGCGCCGCCGATATCGACTGGGTGGTGCCGCATCAGGCCAATGCACGCATTCTGGATGCCACCGCACGCAAGCTGGACCTGCCAGCGGAGAAGGTCGTGGTGACGGTCGATCGGCATGCCAACACTTCGGCGGCTTCGGTCCCGCTCGCGCTCGATACCGCCGTGCAGGATGGTCGGATCAAGGCGGGCGATCTCGTCATGTTCGAGGCGATGGGCGGCGGCTTCACATGGGGTGCCTCGCTCGCACGTATGTGAATTCGGGCAAAAACGGGACAGGATGATTTGCCAGAATCGCGCCAAGCCTCTATATTGCTTGGTGAAGTTTGAAATGGGGTCGCATTCTCGCTCAGGGTCGCTTCTGGGGGGAAGGAAAGAATGGATATGATGCGCTCCGTGGGTACTCTGACCCGGGCCGATCTGGCTGAAACGATCAATCGCAAGATGGGGCTCAGCCGGGCCGAATCGCTCGATATCGTCGAAGCGATTCTGGGCAAGATGTGCGATGCCCTGTCCGATGGCGAAAACGTGAAGATTTCAGGCTTCGGCAGCTTCGTGCTGCGCGACAAGAAGGAACGGATCGGCCGCAATCCCAAAACGGGGGTCGAAGTGCCGATCACGCCGCGCCGCGTGATGACCTTCCGCGCCAGCCAGCTGCTGAAAGAGCGTATCGCGAACGGCTGAGGACACCCATGGCGAATTTCGACGACGGCAAGGAAGACGGCGCGCTGCGCACTATCGGCGAAGTCGCCAAGGCGACCGGCATCAAGGCCCACGTCCTGCGTTACTGGGAACAGCAATTCCCCACGCTCAAGCCGCTCACGCGTAGCGGCGGGCGCCGCTACTACCGTCCCGAAGATGTCGAACTGGTCGAACGGATCGATCGGCTCGTGAACCGGGAAGGCTACACGCTGAAAGGCGCGAAAGCGGCGTTACGCGAGGTGCCGGACCAGCAGGCTGCGGCGCAGGGGACGGAAACCGGGACAGCAGCGGCCACCGCGGACGGCGATATGCTTGCGAGGCTGAAAGCGATTCGCGATGATTTGAACGCGGCGCTTGCTGCCTAAGGACAGCAACCTTCTCTCTCTACTTAGTCTGCTAACGACCCGATAGCTGACCTTCGATTATTGTGCGATATCTCAGGCATGAAGCAGATAACCGAAGCCGAAGCAGTTGCTGAGGCAGAACGACATTTTTCGGGCAACCGCAAAGAGATAGAGGCCAGCGAGTATGCAGGCTGCCTCTCCTGCGGCTCGCTGTATGATGTTGCGGACATCGCAGATTGGCGGGACGAATGGACTACGCCGGTGAAAAGCAACAGAGTGAAGCGATGGACGGCCATATGCCCAGTCTGCGGCCATCCAACGGTGATCGGAAGTGTCTCTGGCCTCCTCCAAGACCAAGCATACTTACCAATCGTGGGCGAGATGCTGGCGCGGCATCGGCGGAAACACGGGTGATGTCGGCTTTCCACCCCAATTTAGCTATTCCGCCGCCAGCAGTTCCTCCGCGCCGCCGAGGTCCACGCTGACGAGGCGGCTGACGCCTTTCTCGATCATCGTCACGCCGAACAGGCGGTGCATGCGGCTCATGGTCACGGCATTGTGCGTGACGATGAGGTAGCGGGTCTGCGTTTCGCGGGTCATCGCGTCGAGGAGGTCGCAGAAGCGGTCGATATTGGCGTCGTCGAGCGGCGCGTCGACCTCGTCGAGGACGCAGATCGGGGCGGGGTTGGTCAGGAACAGCGCGAAGATCAGCGCGGTCGCGGTCAGCGCCTGTTCGCCGCCCGACAGCAGGGTCAGCGATTGCAGCTTCTTGCCCGGAGGCTGGGCAAAAATCTCGAGCCCGGCTTCGAGCGGGTCGTCGCTGTCGATCAGCGCCAGATGGGCCTCGCCGCCTTCGAACAGGCGAGTGAAGAGGCGCTTGAAGTGGTCGTTGACCTGCTCGAACGCGGCGCGCAGCCGTTCGCGCCCCTCACGGTTGAGATTGCCGATCGAGCCGCGCAACCGGCTGACCGCCTCGCGCAGTTCCTCCTGTTCGGCGGCATTGGAACCATGCTCGCTCTCGATCCGCTCGAGTTCCTCGGCGGCGACCAGATTGACCGGGCCGATCCGCTCGCGGCTGGCGGTGAGGCGGTCCATTTCCTCGCTCTCGGCCTCGGCCGATTTGATCGCTTCCTCGTCGAAGGTGAAGCGCTGCGGCAGGAGCGGCGGCGGGCTCTGGAAGCGTTCGCCGGCAATGCGAGCCATTTCGATCCGGCGGCCATCCTGGTTCTCGGCGCGGGCGGCGAGTCCGGCGCGGCTTTCACGCGCTTCGGCCAGCATCTCGTTGGCGGCGGCAAAGGCACGATCAGCTTCCTGCGCAGAACCATTGGCCTCGGCGACGGCCTTCTCCGCTTCGGCCAGCTCCCGGGTGAGGCGCTCGCGCACCTGATCGCCCTGTTCGATTTCGCGCATCAGGCCTTCGGGCCGGGCGGCGGTGACGGCGCGTTCCTGCTCGATTTCCTCGGCGCGGATTTCCATTTCGGACAGGCGCCGCGCGGCATCGCCGCTACGCGCCTGCCAGTTGGCCATGTCGCTGCGCTGCGCCGAAGCCCGCTCGCGCGCCACGGCCAGCGCCTGATCGTGGGCCGCGAGTTCCGCGGCACGCGCCTGCAAGGTCGAGCGCGCCGCCTCGTTCTTCGCCCGCGCCGCTTCGAGCGAGGCACGGCCCGCCTCCGGATCGGGCAGGGCATCGCGCTTGGTTTCGGCGGCGGCGACGTCGGCCTTGGCCGCCGCAATCACCTCGCCATGTTCGGCTTCGCTGCGATCGAGTTCCTCGAGCCGGGCCGCCAAACGCTCGCGTGCGGCCTCGGCCTGATCGAGAGCGCGCAGGGCCTGGCGCTCGGCATCGGCGGCGCCCGCAAGGTCGCGCTCGGCAGCGATCAGATCGCGCTGGACCTGAACAAGCTGTTCGGCGGCCTGGTCGAGCATATCATTTGCATGCGTTGCGGCCTCGCGCAGTGCGGGCAGGCGCTCGTCGAGTTCGGCGAAACGATTCTCCGCTTCGAGCCGCGCCGCCTCCGCCGAACCTTCGCCGCGCACGACGAGACCGTCCCAGCGGCGCAGCTGTCCGCCCATGGTGACGAGCGAATGGCCGGGATTGAGCGCGCGCCCGTCATCGGCCTGTGCGACATGCACCAGCGCCAGCAGCGCGCGCAGTTCTTCGGGGCAGGTTTCGACATGACCGGAGAGGCTGTCGGCCACGGGCGAGGGCGGTTCGGCCCCGGTCCAGTAACGCCCCTCCGTATCGCCTTCGGGCAAGCCGAGCAGCGCCTTGCCATCGCGGCCGAGCGCTGCCGCGACCGCGCGTTCATAGCCCTTGGCCGCGCGTACGCCATCGATTGCCTGCTGGCGCCCGCTGCGCTTGGAGGCCGCTCGCTCGCGCGCATCGCGGTCGCGCTTCAGCGCGTCCCATTCACGCTGCACACCCGAAAGCTCGGCCTTGGCCTCCGCCAGCGCCGAAGAAGCCTCATCGCGGGTGGTTTGCAATTCGGCTTTGCGTGCCTGCATCTCTTCGAGCCTTGCGCGCAGGCCTGCCAGCGAACTGGCGGCTTCCTCCGCAGCCTCCCTTGCTGCATCGACATCCGCCTCGGGGTTCTCGCCCGCGAGCGCCGCGCGCTGTTCGGCCATGCGGCGCGCCTCGGCCTCGGCCCGGTCGAGCCGCGATCTGGCCTGCGCGATTTCGGCCTCGGCCACGCGCCATTCGGCCTCGACCCCGGCATTGTCGGCGGTGGCCTTGGCCAGCGCGAGTTCGGCGGCGCGGCTGTCGCGCTCGGCCTGTTCCTGCGCGCGTTCGAGGGCGGGGCGCTTTTCCTCGTCACCGGCCAGTGCCTTCTCGCTTTCCGCCAGCTCGCGTTCGAGCCGCGAGAGCGCTTCGGCGGCATCCTTGGTCAGCCGGTCGGCGTCGCCCTTGTCGGCTTCCAGTCGGGCCTTCTGCCGGTCGAGATCGGCAAGGCGCTCTTCCGCAGCCTCTAGCTGACTGGTGAGCGCGGCCATGCGGTGCCCATGCGCGCTGGCATCGTCGCGGCGGTCGGCCTGCTCATCGCGCGCTTCGGCCAGCGCCTCCGCCGCAGCGCGCTGCGCCTTCTGCGCTTCGTCCGCGGCCTTCTGTGCCTCGGTAACGCGCGCCTCTGCGTCGGCGGCTGCCTTCTTCGCCTCTTCCGCTGCCGCTGCCGCATCGCGCCAGCGAGCGAAGACCAGCCGTGCCTCGGCGGTCTTTATCTCGTCGGAAAGCTTCTTGTAGCGTTCGGCTTGCTTGGCCTGCCGCCGCAGCGAGGTGATCTGGCTGTCGAGCCCGGCCATGATGTCTTCGAGCCGTTCGAGATTGGTCTCGGTCTGGCGCAGCTTGCTCTCGGCATCGCGGCGGCGGACATGGAGGCCCGCAATGCCGGCGGCCTCTTCGAGCATCTGGCGGCGTTCGGTCGGCTTGGCCGCGATGACCTGTGCGATCTTGCCCTGGCTGACGAGGGCCGGGCTGTGCGCGCCTGTCGCCGCATCGGCGAAGATCAGTGCCACATCCTTGGCACGCACATCGCGCCCGTTCAGGCGATAGGCGCTGCCCGCGCCGCGCTCGATCCGGCGTACGACTTCCATTTCGTCGTCATCGTCATCCGCGCCGTGCAGGACCACTTCGGCGAAATCGCGCTGCGGGCGGCTTTGCGTCCCGGCAAAGATGACATCTTCCATCCCGCCCGAACGCATGGATTTGGGCGAGTTTTCACCCATGACCCAACGGATCGCTTCGAGCAGGTTGGACTTGCCGCAGCCATTGGGGCCGACGACGCCGGTCAGCCCCGGTTCGATATGCAGGGTGGCGGGCTCGACGAAGCTCTTGAAGCCACTCAATCTGAGCTTCGAGATCTTCATTCCTGCCCTGCCCCCCTAAGCCGGCCTTACCTGGCGCCGGCGCGCTGGAGAATGGGCTCCAGCGCCGCCCAGGTATTGGCATCGACATCGCGACCGTTGAGCTTGAAGGTCGGCGTGCCGGCGATGTTGAATTCGCTGCCATAGCGCTGCGTGAAATTCGCCTGCTCTTCCAGCTTGGCGGTATCGGCGAGGCACTGGCGGCCCTGGTCTTCGCTGATCCCGCGCGCGGCAAAGAAATCGAGATAACCCAGCTGTTCGGCGGCGACTACGAAGCGTTCTTCCATCGGGCGCTGCATCGCCGTTTCGAACGCGGCCTGGTTGGTCTGAATCGGATCCATGATGGTTTCATAGTTCGCCCAGACCTGGTCCGACAGCGGCACCACCGCCTCTACCGGGCCGCATTGGGTCAACCGACCGAGCAGGAGATCGAGCGGGCCATGGATCGCGAACTGGCGGAGTTCGAAGCTGACCACGCCGCTGTCGATATATTCGTGCAGCGGCTCGCTGCCTTCGACCGAGAAGCGCGCGCAGGTCGGGCAGGTAAGCGAACCATATTCGACGAGCTTGAGCGGTGCATCGGGATTGCCGACGAGGACGCCGCCATCTTCGGTCATCACCGCAGTAGTGCGCCATTCGCTGCCTTCGGGCGCTGGAATGGCGGCGATTGCCTCGCCTTCGATCGCACCGGTTTCTTCCGCGCCCGAACCGCAGGCGGCCAGCGCCAGGGCAAGCGGGGCGGCAAGGGCGAAACGCAAGGTCTTGGTCATGGAATTCCTCGTATCTTGGCTGGGGAGGCTAGGCCGTGGGACGCGCCCAAGGGAAGGCGCGCTTATGCGTATCCACAGGACTTTCCCCCGAAAAAACCGGCTGTGGCGGCGTCAGATGACGTCCTTGAGGCGTTTTTCGAGCGTAGGCCAGTCATGCGTGCCATCGAGCAGTTCGCCATCAAGCACGAAGCTGGGCGTCCCGGTAAGGCCGTATTTCTGGACATCGGCAGCCGAGGTGTCGGCCATCAGCTTGGCTTTGGCTTCATCCGACAGGCACTGGTCGAGTTCGGCCCGCCGATAGCCACGCGTTTCCATGATCTCGTAAAAATCGAGGTCGCTGGCGATGGCCTGGAACCGCGCCGAAAGCGTGCCGAACTGCCAGCGCGAACGCTGTGCCTGCGTGGCCGTGCGGGCCTTTTCGATCCATTCGTCATAGCGATACATGATCGCTTCGTGATTGGCGCCGAACTTCTTGGGATCGCCGCAATGGGTAAGCAGCGCGGCGGTCAGATCCACCGGGTCGCGGATCAGATGGCGGATTTCGTAGCTGACCTTGCCGGTCGGAACATACGCGAGCTTGATCGCCCCGTCGCCCTTGCGCGCGAAAGTGGCGCAGTGCGAGCAGGTGTAGCTCATGAATTCGACCAGCTTCGTTTCGGCCTCCGGATTGCCGAACAGGTGGCCGCCTTGGGTCTTTTCGAGCATGCCTGCCCAGTTCCCGCCCGGCATGATCAGGCGTCCCTGCGCGCTTGCGCCCAGCGCCAGCGTACCTGCCCCAACCAGCGCCAGGGCTGCCATGGTGACCGATTTGATTTTCACGTGTTCTCGTTCCCGTCCTCTTGCGATCCCAGACTGCGCGCCAGCGATTCCAGCACGGTACGCAGCTCCGGATCCCCGATATCGCGCAGACTGTCGCCCAATTCCATTGGAATCGGTTTGAGCGACGGCGGCGCTTTCGGTTTCTGTCTGTCCGGTGGTGGCTTAACCTCGCCTTGCCGCAGCTTGATGCGGGCGACTGCGCGATAGCCGAAGAACCGGTTCACCCGGTCGATGATTTCGGGAAGGACCTGCTGTACCAGCGGCGCATAGGCGGGCTTCACCACCAGGTGCATGATCCCTTCGGACTTTTCGCCCGGAGGAAAGCGGATCATTTCCGGCGTGCAGGTTTTCGCATGCACCTCGCCGACGATTTCCGGCCAGCGGCTGACGACCGAACTCTGCACGAAACCGAAGCGGCGGAATGCGCTGCGCCCGATCTGTGGCATGAGGTCGCTGATAGGCTTCGCCCCGCCGCCGCGCGGGCGTTGGTACTTGCGGCCTGCCGCTCCGCCGCTTGAGGCCGATTTGCCCGATTTCGTCTTGTCGCTTCCCATCTTGCGGAGCCTCATGCCATAGGCAGGCCGTGGCCGCCACTGTCTCCGAAACTTTGCTCGACTGGTACGATACGCATGCCCGCGACTTGCCGTGGCGTGCGCGGCCAGGCGCGCCGATGCCCGATCCGTACCGCGTCTGGCTGTCGGAGGTGATGCTCCAGCAGACCACCGTGGCGGCGGTGAAGCCCTATTTCGAGGCGTTCACGACGCGCTGGCCGGACGTGGATTCGCTTGCCGCAGCGCCTGAGGAAGACGTCATGGCGGCATGGGCGGGGCTGGGATATTATTCGCGTGCCCGCAATCTGGTGAAATGCGCGCGGGCGGTGGCGAGACGGGGCGGTTTTCCGCAAACCGAGGACGGCTTGCGCGAATTGCCGGGGCTGGGGGCCTATACCGCCGCCGCGGTCGCCGCGATCGCTTTCGGGGAACGCGCGGTGGTGGTCGACGCCAATGTCGAGCGGGTTGTCGCGCGGTTGTTCGCGATCGAGGAGCCGCTGCCCGGTGCGCGCAAGGCCATTCGGGTTGCGGCCGATGCGGTCACTCCTGCTGAGCGTGCTGGCGATTTCGCGCAAGCGATGATGGATCTCGGCGCGACGATCTGCACCTCGCGCGATCCGAAATGCCTGCTGTGCCCGCTATCCGGAGCCTGCAAGGGCCGGGCAGCGGGCGATCCGGCGCGGCTGCCGGTCAAGGCTCCGAAGAAAGTGAAGCCCGTGCGGCAGGGCCGCGCCTACTGGATCGAGCGCGAAGGCGCGGTGTGGCTGGTGCGGCGCGCGGGCAAGGGCATGCTTGGCGGCATGCGCGCGCTGCCCGACGATGGCTGGAATGCGCGCTCCGACGGGTCGGACGAGGCTGCGGTGCCGGGAGTATGGGAAAGCGCAGGCGTCGTGCGCCACGCCTTCACGCATTTCGCGCTGGAACTTTCGGTGCAGGCCAGTCGCGAGGCGCCGCAACCTGCGGGCGAGGGGGAGTGGTGGCCGATCGACCGGCTCGACGAAGCGGGCCTACCGACGCTCTTCGCCAAGGCTGCGCGGCTGGTTCTGGCCGGTTAGATGATCCCGCCGCCCAGCGACAGCCGGATGGCCGCGATCAGCAGCACGACCAGACAGAAATTCCGCCCGCCATTGCTCGACGAAAGCTGACCCAGCACGACGCCGATCACGATCAGCGGCAGCGCGAACCAGTTGGCCCAGCCGAGCAGGGGGATGGTCGCCGGAATGACGACGACGAGCGAGACGATCCCGAACAGGATGGAGAGAAGGTTCAGCATGTGTCCTATATGGGTATAACACCGGCGGATTGCAACAGTTTCGATTCGCAATTGACGCTCCTGCATCGCTCCCGCACAAACCCGCAAAACAGATTTTGGAGAGACCGAATGGCCTATCGCGAGTTCGACACCCCCAGCATGTCCCGGCGTGCGCTTCTGCGGGGCGGCGCCTGGCTGACGGCCGGGGCCGCGCTGGCGGGGACGCCGATGGGGCGCGTGGCCTTTGCGCGGGAGAGCGGTGCGGAATGGCAGAATGTCGGCGCGATGGTCGATAAATACGTGTCCGAACGCAAGGTCGCCAACATGGTCGCCACCCTCGGCTGGGGTGACAAGGATCCGCTCTATATCGCTCGCGGTACGCTGGCGCTGGGCGGTCAGGTCAAGGCCGATGCCGACAGCCTCTATCGCATCTATTCGATGACCAAGCCGATCACCGGCATGGCGGCGATGATGCTCATCGATGAAGGCAAGCTCGGGCTCGACCAGCCGATCGCCGAACTGCTCCCAGCCTATTCGAACATGCAGGTGCAGAAGACCTATGACGGATCGATCACCGATCTCGTTCCCGCCGAGCGTCCGATCACCGTCCGCCACCTGCTCACCCACACTGCCGGGCTCGGCTACAATATCGTGCAGAAGGGGCCGATCAGCGCTGCCTATGCCGAACAGGGACTGATCCCTGGCCAGGTCAGCCGTCTCCCGATCCCCGGCCTCGGTAGCGCCGTGGCGGTGACGGGTCTTGACGTTTTCGCGGACCGTCTCGCGAAGATGCCGCTGGTGCTGCAACCGGGTTCCAAGTGGAGCTATTCGGTCGCTCTCGACCTGATGGGCCGGGTGATCGAGGTCGCATCGGGCATGGCGTTCGACGAATTCCTGCGCACGCAGATCTTCGAGCCGACGGGCATGACGAGCACCTGGTTCACCGTGCCCGAAAGCGAGGTGGGCCGCTTCACCACTAACTACGGCATCCTGAACAATACGCCGTTGCCGATGGACCCGGCCCGGGCCTCGATCTATCTCGACAAGCCGCCATTCCCCTTCGGCGGGGCGGGTCTGGTGTCGAGCCCGCGCGATTACGACCGCTTCCTGGAAATGTTGCTCGGCTACGGCATGATCGGCGGCAAGCGCGTGATGGGCGAGGAGGCGGTACGCCTCGGCACGTCGAACCTCCTGCCGGACACCGCGACCACCGAGGGTACGTGGATCGAAGGCCAGGGCTTCGGCGCGGGCGGGCGTGTCGCCAATGGTGCCTATGGCTGGGGCGGCGCGGCAGGCACCGTGGCGCTGATCAGCCACAAGGCGGGCCTGCGCGCCAATCTGATGACGCAATATATGCCGTCGGAAGCCTATCCGATCCACGAGGGTTTCCCCAAGGCGGTCAGGGCCGATCTGGCTGCGATGCAGGCGACGAAGGGCTAACGAATGCTATCTTTCACCGGCTCGCGCCTCGACCGCGCCGACCACGTCCGCGCCGATGCGGAACGGCTGGCGGGCTATATGAACTGGAAGGCGCGGCTCCTCGCGCTCGACGGGCTGATGCCATCGCTCGACGATGATGGCAGGCTGGCGTGGGGCACGCTGGCCGATGCGGCGGAGGATGCGGAACTGTGCTTCCTCGGCCTTGATGAGGGCAAGGCCTGCTTTGCCGCAGTGCCGCCACGCGGGGATGCCTCGCCCCGCATGGCCAATCCGCAGCTCTGGTCGCTGATGGCGACTCTTCAGCCTGACGATCTGGCGCTTTATGGCGGCGCGCGCAGCCTGACCGACTGGCACGCGCGGCACCGTTTCTGCGCGCAATGCGGCGGAGATACCGTACTCGCCAAGGGCGGCTGGCAGCGCAATTGCACCCAATGCGGCGCAAACCATTTCCCGCGTACCGACCCGGTCACGATCATGCTGGTCGAACATGACGACCGGTTGATGCTCGGTCGCGGTCTCGGCTGGCCGGAAGGCCGCTTCTCGGCGCTGGCCGGTTTCGTCGAGCCTGGCGAGAGTATCGAGGAAGCCGTGGCGCGTGAAGTGCTGGAAGAGGCGGGCGTTCGGGTGCGCGACGTCACCTATATCGCCAGCCAGCCCTGGCCTTTCCCCAGCCAGCTCATGATCGGTTGCCACAGCCATTCCGATAGCGACGAACTGACCATCGACGAGACCGAGATGGCCGAGATTCACTGGTACACGCGCGAGCAGGTCAAAGCGGCGCTCGATGGCGACGGCCCCTTCGTCGCGCCGCCGCCACATGCTATAGCCCACCACCTGCTGCACTGGTGGGCGAAGCGATGAGCGAACCGAGAACCTTGAGGATCGATATATGGTCCGACGTCATGTGCCCGTGGTGCCTTGTCGGTTGGGGAGGCCTGCAAAAGGGCCTCGCATTGCTCGACGGTGAAATCGAGGCGGAGGTGCATTGGCACGCCTTCGAGCTCAATCCCGACATGCCGCCCGAGGGCGAGGAAAGCACCGCCCATATCGCGCGCAAATATGGCTCGACGCCCGAACAGGCGAAAGCGGTGCAGAGCCGCATGCGCGAGGCGGCGGAGGGTGCGGGTGTGTCGCTGGACTATGAGGGTTCCGAACCCGAACCGCAGCGCTGGATGTGGAACACGTTCGATGCGCACAAGCTGCTGACCTGGGCGGGCGAGGAGTACGGGGCCGGGAAGCAGACCGAACTCAAGCTTGCGCTGTTCCGGGCGCATTTCAACCTCCGCCGCAAGGTCGCCGATCACGAAGTGCTGCTCGACGTGGCCGAAAGCGTTGGGCTCGACCGTGCCGGGGCCGAAGCCGCGCTCGCCAGCGAGGAGCTTGCCCACAAGGTCCGCGCAGAGGAGCGCGCCGCTTGGGACCTCAACATTACCGGCGTCCCGGCAATGATCGTGGAGAACAAGTTCATGATCCCCGGTGCACAGCCGCCTGAGACCTACGCCGATATGCTGCGCCGCGTGGCGGAGAAGGTCCCGGCCTAGTTTTTACGCCGACAGTTCCCTGTTCCGCGGCCTAGGCCGCCCGCACCGAGTCGACGAATTCGCGCGAACGCGCATCCAGAGCGCAGGCCGTGCCTTCGAGCGTGTCTGCGGAGGCAAGCACCTGCTCGGCTGCCGCGCCGGTGCCCCGTGCCATCTGACCGATCTGCGCGATACTGCTGCCGATACTGTCGACCCCATTGGCTGCAAGATCGAGATTGCGCGCCAGTTCGCGGCTCGAAACCGATTGTTCGTCGACCGCCTGCGCGATGGCTGTCGCGGTCATTTCGACCTCGCGGATACGCTCGCCGATCTGTGCCAGCGCGTCGACGCTTTCGAGGCTCATCGCCTGCATGCCGACTATGCGCGCGGCGACATTGCCTGTCGCCTCGCGGGTCTGGCGCGCCAATTCCTTCACTTCGGAGGCGACCACGGCGAAGCCGCGCCCGGCCTCGCCCCCGCGCGCCGCCTCGATCGAGGCATTGAGCGCGAGCAGATTGGTGCGGTCGGCGATCGCCCCGATCATGTCGACCACTTCGCCGATTTCTTCCGCCACACCGGCCAGTTCGGCCATCTTGCCGTCGGCCAGTTCGGCAGACTGGCGGGCATCCTGCACCACGCGGGCCGAATTGCCCGCCTGCTTGCCGATCTCCGCGATCGACATGGCGAACTGGTCGCTCGCCGCGGCGGCCGCGGTGACGCCGACCTGCGTTTCCGACATGTCGCGCGATACCTGTTCGACGAAGCCGATGGTCTGTGTGGCGGCACCCGCCATGTCGCTCGACGTGGATTGCAGATCGCGCGAAGCCTGCGCAACGCTGCCGACCGCTTCGCCCACGCCGCCCCGGAAATTGCCGACCAGTCGGCGCAGGATCGCGTTCTGCTCCTCGCGCGCCTTGCGTTGCAAATCCGCCAACGAGTCGGCGCTTTCGCGAAACACCACCAGCGCGCGGGCCATTTCGCCGATCTCGTCCTCGCGCCCGGTGCCGGGGATGGCGATCGACCGGTCTCCTCCGGCCAGCCGGGTCATCGCACCGGTAATCTCGGCCAACGATCCCGAGACCTGTCGCGACAGCGCCTGTGCACCGAAATGGACCAGCACGATACAGCCTGCGATCAGCGTCAGGGCGACGATCATGGTCCATGTCTCGAGCGTTTCGAGCGATTGCTGCGCCGCATCGGACTGCGCGACCAGCGCCGCCTCGATTCCGGCCGCTTGCTGGGCCAGCTGGTCGCCGCTGATATCGATCGCATTCGCCAGCGCATCGCCGGTGGTCGAAGGGCCGTGTGCGTTGATCGAAGATTGCAGGGCGCGCAATTCCGGGTCGAAGCCTTCGACCTGCGTCACCAGCCATTCCATCTGCTCGCGCGAAGCGGTGTCTCCGCCTTCAAGTGCGATGGTCGCATCGATCTCGCGATGGGCCTCTTCGAGAGTGGCGAAGGCCGATGCGATAATTTCGGGATCGCCACCTGCTGCATAGCGCGAGGCGAAATAGCGGCTCTCTGCGATCGAAGTCGCCAGCTGCGAGGCCGCCATGGCGCGCGATGCGGTAACGGCGGCCTGATCGGAACGGGCGGTGAGGGCGACCTGCGCGCCGCCAAGCACTGCGCCGAGCAGGACAAGGATCAGCGTGAAGGAAATGGCGAAAACGCGGACCTTTCCCGAAATGCTTGCGCGCATCAGGCCGAAGCGGTGCAGCATGCCGTTACCCCGGTCGGCGGCAACACGGGTATCGATCGCTGGCTCGGCGGGTCCTTGGGCGGGTTTCGGATCGACCTCGCGAACGAAGGCATCGGCAAATATCGGCTGGGCGGTCATGGGGGGCGCTGCGTTGTTGAAGTCAGTTGCGCCCTAGGTTGCGAGCCTTACCAACGCGTAAACCATACAATGAAAAGTCACGCAAAAACAGTGACTTAATACTGAAACCTGAAGGTCGTGCGATTGTCGCAATCGTTTGAAATCAGGCGCTTGTGAAGTGCAGCGCTAAATCAGATCAATCCCAGCCGTTCCAGCTTGCCTGCAAGTTTTCCCGGCAGCGCATCGCCGATGTCTTCTCCCTCAGCCAGATCGCGCGGCGGATCGCCCTTGAGATAGCGCCAGCCCTGGTGCGCGCGTTTGGGGCGGGGGTGGACGCGGATCAGTTCGGGCTTGAGGTCGATCGACCAGCGCCCGTCCTTCGTTTCGGAAAAGCCGATGATCTCGCTGCGCGCCACGATACTGTGCTGGTGGATCCAGAACAGCGATCCGCCGATACACTGTTCCCACTTGGTCGGGCGATAGCGCGTGGTCAGATTCGGGCTGCGCCGCTGTGCATACCAGCTTTCGATATCGCCATAGCTCTGCGCGCCGAAAGCGATCTTTGTCAGGTTGAGCGGCATGAGAGTGAGATAGGGTCTGCGACCAAAACCTCAACAGTCATTGCGAGCGAAGCGACGCAATCCATCATCGAAGCTGGCAACCGGAACGGAGGTCTGGAGACGGAGCGGCGCAGGTGCCCGGGGCACCCCGCAACGACCGGAGCAGCGCGCGGTAAGAAAACTCTCTTTCCTACACGCATTCCCCAAATGCAGGATGCGCCAATGCTCGCCGCCTGTGCCCTGTCACGCCAGCATTTCCGCCATTTCGCAGTGCCGAACCGCACCGCAGCTTTTTTCGCCCTGGACAGTGTAACAGGCGGTCCATGTCTCGCGCTTCTAGCCGACGATACCGCTGGCGACCGCCAGTCCGAGGAAGGCGAAGAAGCCCATCGAATCGGTGATCATCGTCACGAACACGCTGCTCGCCACCGCCGGGTCCTGGTCGAGCCGTTCGAAAGCCACGGGCACCAGCACGCCCGCCAGCCCGGCCGTGACCACGTTGATCACCATGGCCAGCGCGATCACACCGCCCAGCCTGGGGGTGAAGATCGCCCCCGTCGCCAGTCCGATCAGCACCGCGATGGTCACGCCGTTGAGCAGTGCCACACGCATCTCGCGCAGCAGGATACGCCGCGTATTGCTACGGGTCAGCTGGTTGGTGGCGATGGCGCGCACGGTCACCGCCATGGTCTGCGTGCCGGCGTTCCCGCCGATGCTGGCGACGATCGGCATAAGGATGGCGAGCGCCACCAGTTGTTCGATTGCCGCGCCGAACAGCGCGATGATCAGGCTTGCCACCAGCGCCGTGCCGAGGTTGGCGATGAGCCAACGCACACGCGCGGAATAGGCCTCGCGGATCGGCTCGTTGATGTCGCCGTCGCCCGCACCGCTCATCAGCAGCGCGTCCTCGCCCGCCTCTTCGGAGATGATGTGGACCACGTCGTCGACCGTCATCTGGCCGACCAGCCGCCCGCTCTCGTCGACCACGGCGGCGCTGATGAGCGCGTATTTCTGGAACATCAGCGCGACCTCTTCCTGGTCGAGCATGGCCGGGATCAGCGTCTGGTCGCGCTTCATCACATCGCCCAGCGCGATGGTGCGCGGGGTGCGCAGAATCCACGAGAGCTGGCAGGTGCCGACCGGGTGATGCTTCTCGTCGACGACGAAGACTTCGAAGAACTCGGCCGGCAGATCGCGCCCGTCGCGCAGGAAATCGATCAGGTCGCCGACGGTGATGTGTTCGGGCACCGCCACGAGCTCGCGGCTCATCAGGCGCCCGGCGGTCTCCTCGGGATAGGCGAGGGCCGACTGGATGGCGATGCGGTCCTCGGCATCGAGCTCGGCGAGGATGGCGCGCTGGTCTTCCTCGTCGAGGTCCTCGATCAGCTGGACCGCGTCGTCCGTATCGAGCTGCTCGGCAATCTGCGCCACCGCTTCGGCGGGCAGCGCCTCCATCATCTCGTCGCGGACGTGGTCGTTGAGTTCGGCGACCACTTCCGACGTCATCAGGTCGGTGATGGCACCCACAAGCGCATAGCGTTCGTCGCGTTCGAGCAGTTCGAGAAGGTCGGCGACGTCGGCCGGGTGGAGCGGTTCGACAAGGTCGTAGACCGCCGCGGTATCGCCCGCCTCCAGCGCTTCCTCGACGCTCTCGACATACTCCTTCTTGAGCGTGTTCTCCTCGTCCATCCGCTCGTCGTCGATGCGGTCGTCCGGGCGCGCTTCGCCCAGGTCTTCCGGGGCCGTCGGATCGGCCAGCATCACGTCGTCTTCGGGAGGGCGCGTCTCGTCGACCATGGCTTGCGGTCTAGGCGGGCAGGGCGGGATTGCAAGCAGAGGGTGACACGCTCTGCACAATCCCTATGTAGGCGCCAACCGAATTACAGGAGACAATACCCATGGCCGACAAGCTGACCTTCACCCTCGACACCGGCGACGGCGACAACAAGGACGTGGTGATCAAGCTGCGCCCCGACCTTGCACCGGGTCATGTCGAACGCATCACCGAACTGGCGGGTGAGGGTTTCTACGACGGCGTGGTGTTCCACCGCGTGATCCCCGGCTTCATGGCGCAGGGCGGTGATCCGACCGGCACCGGCATGGGCGGCAGCGACAAGCCCGACCTCAAGGCCGAATTCAACAGCGAACCGCACACCCGTGGCACCTGCTCGATGGCCCGCACCCAGGTGCCCGACAGCGCCAACAGCCAGTTCTTCATCTGCTTCGACGATGCCGAGTTCCTCGACGGCCAGTACACCGTCTGGGGCCAGGTCGAGAGCGGCATGGAACACATCGACGCGCTGCCCAAGGGCGAGCCCCCGCGCGAGCCGGGCAAGATCGTGAAAGCGACTGTTGGCTGAAGCTAGTAGGATTTGGAGACCAAACTCTGCGTGGTCATGCGATCTACGAGATCGCGAACTCGCAGGGATTGGTCTCCTTACTCAATACGAGGTCCAAATTTACTCATCGCTTTCACTGGCTTTGAAAGCGTTAGAGAGGCTTGACCTTCAACAGTGGCGCAACCTTGATAAGACGCCATTGGAGCAAATCGCCAAAAGGGTCGCGGATGCTGCGGAAGGCATTGACGAGCAACTTTCGACGCTCGTTGGTGAATTCGAAAGCAAGAGACACAGCACCCTGCAACTCAGGCACAAGATTGTCCATTCACAGTGGGGATTTGATCCTAACGTTGGCTCTGCGATTGGAATATACCGAAAAACGCACGAGAAACTGGGCGTAGAGGATATCACGCACGCTCTAGAGCTTATGGCTCCTCTTACATTCGAAGCAAAAGCAATTGCTTATCGATGCGCGGAACTCATTGCAGAGGGCGTGTTGAAGTCTGGCAATAGTAAGAAGGCTCCGAGAATGTCTCTCGAGGGTACGCTTATTCAGTTTTGACCGAATCCAGCCATCCCGCTAAGGCGCGCGTTCTCATGAAACCCACCACTTCCCCCAAGACCTACAGGGTCAAGAGCTTCGGCTGCCAGATGAACGTCTATGATGGCGAGCGCATGGCCGATATGCTGGACAAGCGCGGCATCGTGCCTGCATCGGAAGGCGAAGAGGCAGACCTCGTCGTGCTCAACACCTGCCATATTCGCGAGAAGGCGGCGGAGAAGGTCTATTCGGATATTGGCCGGCTCACCAAGGCGGGCCGGGCGGCAGGCAAGGAGCCGCTGATCGCGGTTGCGGGCTGCGTCGCGCAGGCCGAGGGCGAGGAGATCATGGCGCGCAGCCCCGCGGTCAGCATGGTCGTCGGCCCGCAGGCCTATCACCGTCTGCCCGAAATGCTCGACAAGGCGGTGAAGGGCGAACGGGCGACCGATACCGACATGCCCGCCATCGCCAAGTTCGCGGCGCTGCCAGAGCGGACGAAACGCTTGCCTACAGCATTCCTCACGGTGCAGGAGGGCTGCGACAAGTTCTGCACCTATTGCGTGGTGCCCTATACCAGGGGGGCCGAAATTTCCCGCCCCTTCGCCGATCTGGTGGATGAAGCGCACCGTCTGACAGAGCGCGGCGCGCGCGAAATCACGCTGCTGGGGCAGAACGTCAATGCCTGGTCGGGCGCGGATGCGAAAGGTGACAGTTGCGGGCTGGACGGATTGATAAGAGAGCTGGCCAAGATCCCGGAATTGCAGCGAATTCGCTACACGACCAGCCATCCCAACGATTTTGAAAAAGGGCTGGTTAGGTGTCATGCTGAGGTCGAAAAACTGATGCCCTATCTGCACCTTCCGGTGCAGAGCGGATCGGACCGTGTGCTCAAGGCGATGAACCGTAGCCACACGGCGGACAGCTATCTGCGCCTGCTGGAAGACATGCGCGCTGCGCGGCCCGACATTGCGTTGTCGGGCGACTTCATCGTCGGCTTCCCCGGCGAGACCGATGCCGAGTTCGAAGAGACCCTCGCGCTGGTGGACGAGGTCAAATACGCGCAGGCCTTCAGCTTCAAATACTCGCCGCGTCCCGGCACCCCCGCCGCGACGATGGACGGGCAGGTGCCGAAAGAGGTCATGGACGAGCGCCTTCAGCGCTTGCAGGCGGCCCTCAACCGCGACCAGCTGGCCTTCAACGAAGCGAGCGTCGGCAAGACCTGCGAAGTGCTGGTCGAACGCAAGGGCAAGTTCCCCGGCCAGTGGCTTGGCAAGACGCCCTGGTTGCAGAGCGCCTGGTTCGAAGGCGACGTTGCGATCGGCGATCTCGTCGACGTCGAATTGCTCGAGGCGGGGCCGAACTCGCTCGCTGGGAAATTGCGCGAGACTGTGGCGGCCTAGCCGCACCCGTCATCCCAGCGAAAGCTGGGATCGGTTTCTATCCAGTGCTACGCGGCCAGCGATCCCAGCTTTCGCTGGGATGACGATGATATGTCAGCGTGTCGCGCAGGTGACTTTCCACTGCCATTACGCATGTCTCAACTTGCCTACACCGCATTGAAGCCTAAACTCCGACTCGTAAGCGAAAGGAGCATATGGCTCGCAAACCCGCACAGAAGGACGTTCAGGCCTTCACCCCGCCGCCCTCTCCACAGCGCGAAGTGCGCCGGGCACAGGTCGATATAAGCTTCGACAACCAGAGCCTGCTCGGTGCGCTCTTCGGACAGTTCGATGCCAATCTCGTGCAGGTCGAAAACCGACTCGGTGTGTTCATATCGGCGCGTGGAAACCAGCTGCATATCGAAGGGCCGGAGGACAGCGTCGCCCGCGCCCGCGATGTGCTGAAATCCATGTATGACAAGCTTTCCATCGGCCAGGATCTCGATCAGGGCGCGATCGAAGCGATGATATCGATGTCGGACGAGCCCACGCTCGACGGGATCGTCGACGCCGAGCCCAAGGGCCCGCCGATCATGATCCGCACGCGGCGCAAGACCATCGTGCCGCGCAGCGCTATGCAGGCGGTCTATATGCGCAGTCTGGTGCGCGACGACATCATCTTCGCGCTCGGTCCGGCGGGCACCGGCAAGACCTATCTCGCGGTCGCGCAGGCGGTGGCGCAGCTGATCAATGGCAGCGTCCAGCGTCTTATCCTTTCTCGCCCGGCGGTGGAGGCAGGCGAAAAACTCGGCTTCCTGCCCGGCGACATGAAGGAAAAGGTCGATCCCTATCTACGCCCGCTTTACGACGCGCTCTACGATTGCATGCCGCCCGAACAGGTCGAGCGGCGGCTGGCGAGCGGAGAGATCGAGATCGCGCCCATCGCCTTCATGCGCGGGCGCACGCTGGCGGATGCCTTCGTCATCCTCGACGAAGCGCAGAATACCACGCGCGAGCAGATGAAGATGTTCCTCACTCGCTTCGGCCAGAACAGCCGCATGGTCGTGTGCGGAGACCCGCGGCAGGTCGACATTCCCGGCGGCGACGGGATGAGCGGGCTGGCCGATGCGGTCGGCAAGCTGGAAGGGGTCGAGGGCTTCGGCACGATCCGCTTCACCGCCGCCGACGTGGTCCGCCACCCCATCGTGGGCCGCATCGTGGAGGCTTACGAGGGGCCGACGGCTTGACGTCATCGTTCCACGTTCCGTCACCCCCGCGCAGGCGGGGGTTCCGCTTCTGACCGGCGTGACCTTCGAAAAAGGCGGCTACGTCTACATCATGGCTGACCGCTACCGCGGGACAATCTATATCGGCGTGACTGCCGACATCGCGGCGCGGACCGTGCAACATCGCATGAGCAAGGGAGCAGGATTTACAAACCGCTACAGTCTCACTCGCCTCGTCTATGTCGAGCATCACGATGAGATCGAGGATGCCATCGCTCGCGAAAAGGCGATGAAGAAATGGAACAGGGCATGGAAGATAAGACAGATCGAGGAACAGAATCCCGATTGGATCGACCTATTCGAAACGCTGAACATGTAGAAGGAGCGGGGTCCCCGCCTGCGCGGGGATGACGAGGACTGTCTGGTGGAACTTGATATCGACATAGGCGACTGGCCTGACGGCGGGTGGGGCACGTTGGCAGAACGTGCCTGTACAGCGGCGGCTGACGTCGAACCGGCACTCACCAACCCGCGCCTGAGCGCATCGCTGCTCTTCACCAACGATGAAGAAGTCCATGCGCTCAACAAGGAGTGGCGCGGTAAGGACAAGCCGACAAATGTGCTGTCATTCCCGATGCTGAAGCGCGCAGCGCTACTCAATCTCGCGCCAGAGGGACCGCCCGAAATGCTTGGCGACCTCGCGCTGGCTTTCGAAACCTGCAAGCGTGAAGCGACGGACAAGGGCATCGCGCTCGAAGACCATGCCGCCCATCTGATCATTCACGGCCTGCTTCATCTTGCAGGCCACGACCACGTCGATTCCGACGCTCAGGCAGAGGCGATGGAGGCACTGGAAATCGCGGCGCTTGCAAAACTGGGCATCGCCGACCCATATGGGGATCGCAACTGACTGGAGTGAATTGTTAGGGCCATGCCCGATTCGTCATCACCCGCGGGAGACGCGGAGAGTAGCAGCGGGCTGATGCTCGCAATCCGGAAATTCTTCGACCCCGATTACGGCGAACGCTCGCTGCGCGCGCAGCTGGAAGAAGCGATCGACGAGCATGAGGGTGAGAACGGCGCGGAAACGCCCGAGAACAGCGGCACGGGCGACCTGTCGCTGGTCGAGCGGCAGATGCTGCGCAACCTGCTGCATTTCTCCGAGCACGATGCCGACGATGTCGCCGTGCCGCGCGGAGAGATCATTGCGGTGGACGCCAACACCAGTTGGGACGATCTGGTAGAGACCTTTGCCGAGCATGGCCATTCGCGCATGCCGGTCTATCGCGACCAGCTCGACGACGTGATCGGCATGATCCACATCAAGGACATCTTCACGATCCTTGCGCGGGGTGAAAAGCCGCCCAGGGACTGGACCATTCTGATGCGCCAGCCGCTCTATGTGCCCCAGACGCGCAATGCGCTGGATGTGTTGGCCGATATGCGTGCCCAACGCATGCATCTGGCCGTGGTGGTCGATGAATTCTCCGGCACGGACGGCCTCATCACCATCGAAGATCTGGTCGAGGAAATCGTTGGCGAGATCGAGGACGAGCATGACGACGCCCCCGAGGAATGGATCGTCGATATCGGTGAGGGCATGTGGGATTGCGATGCCCGTGCCGAACTGGAGGACGTAGCCGAGCACGTCTCGCCTGTGCTTGCCGAGGTCGAGGAATCGGTCGATACTTTAGGCGGTCTTGCCTTCGTGCTGGCCGAGCAGGTGCCTGAGGTCGGCCGCGTGCTGGAACATCCCAGCGGCTGGCGGATCGAGGTGACCGATGGCGACGAAACCCACGTAAAGCGCCTTCGTTTGCACGCCCCAGAGGAGAATGCGACCGACGTGTGACGGCAGTTGCAGTTTTTTGCACATTCGTGCTCGACAGGTCGGTGTTGCGCCAATAGCTTGCAACCATCATGGCAATACGGCGACTTCCCCCGCTTCGGGCCCTGGAGGCTTTCGTTCGCACCGTACGTCTCGGCTCTGCGCGCGCGGCGGCCGACGAGCTTGGGCTAAGTCCATCGGCGTTGTCGCGCCGGATCGGGAATCTTGAGGAATTCACCGGCAAGAAGCTGTTTACCCGAGCTCGCCAGTCGATGAAGCTGACCGATGATGGTCATGCCTTTTTCGAGGCGGTGAGCCCGCAGCTCGAAGCGCTGGCGCGCGCCGTGGAAAGTCAGTCGGAGAACCTTTCCCTGCTGCGTCTGCACTTGGGGGTGCTGCCGTTGTTCGGTACGCAGCGTCTGTTCCCACGGCTAGGCGAACTGCGCGACCGGCATCCCTTGCTGCATATCGATATCGATACCGGTGCGCATCTGGAAGACCGGGTCGGTGATGTGCTCGATGCGGCGATCATCCTTTCGCGCGGTCCGTCGCGCGGATTGCATGCCGTTCGGCTCGATTACAACAAGGTCCATGCGATCTGCAGTCGCGAGCTGGCAGAGAGAATCGGGTCGGAGCCGGACCCGGACAAGCTGATGAAGCAGACGTTTCTGATCCACAACGAACTACCCGAAAGTTTCACGGCCTGGCGGAACGAGATCGGCATAGGCGACCTGGAACCGACTGCCATCGACCACTTCGATTCCGGCCAGATCATGCTCGAGGCGGCAGCGCAGGGGCTAGGCATCGCTATCATGCACGACGACCACATGCGCCGCGCCGCCGACAATCGGCTCGCAACCCTGTTCGATGTCGAAGTCGAAAGTCCGTACAGCTACTGGTTCGTGTGCAAGCCGACTGCGCTGGAAGAACGCCCGGTACGACTGTTTCACGATTGGCTGGTCAATGCCGGGCTCTAGTCTGCGACCTCACCGACTGTCTTGGGCCGGTAGCGAACCGCCTCGACGACATGCTGGAAATCGCGCAGCGGCTTGCCGAGATTGGCAACCAGCTGCTCCTCGATCTCCGTCCGGGCCTTGGCGGCGATAGCCTTGCGCCCGCGATGTTCTACCGGACTGAACGGTTCGAGATAGTGAAGCGCCAGCGGGAAACTGCCCTTGCGCGCCATCACCCGCATTGCGTTGTGCAACCCGCTTTCCTCGCCCACCCAGGCGATCTCCTCGGAGTTCTCGCCATAGTCGAGCACGACCGGCTGGACCATTACACCCGGAGGCGGAGGTTCGAGCACCGATATCATGCTGGATTTGAACGGTAACAGCGAATGCCCGTCGGTCACCGTACCTTCGGGAAAGACGGTGACCGACCAGTTGTCCGCCAGCGCTTCTTTCAGCAGGTTTATCTGTTCCGCAACGCCCATACGGTTCTCGCGCTTGACGAACACCGTACGATTGAGGCGGCAGAGCCAGCCGATCACGGGAACCTCGGACAGCTCCTGCTTCGCTACGAAAGCCGTCCCGCTGGCGCCTGCCATGCTGAGGATATCGATCCAGCTTATGTGATTGGCGATAAAGAAGACGTCGCGCCGGAGCGGTGTGCCCACCACGCTTATCCGCGCGCCGACGATCCATGCGGTATAGCGCAGGAACAGCATGGGGAAGGGCGAGCCGTAGGCGAAGATCCGGTAGAGGTAGTGCAAGGGCACGAACAGCAGGAGAAGGACGAGGATCCCCAGCGTGCGCAGGATAACGCGCATCCAGCCGATCACCGGCAGCGGAACCTTCTCTCCCCGTGCGGCCGCCAGACGCCTGGCGGTGTATCTGGCAAGCTTGCGCTCAGTTTTCGCGGTCGAGGCGGACGCCATAGAGTTCCAGCCTGTGGTCGACCAGCCGGTAGCCCAGCTTGGCCGCGATCTGCTTCTGTAGCGCTTCGATCTCCGGATCCACGAATTCGACGACCTTGCCGGTTTCCACATCGATCAGGTGATCGTGATGCGCTTCGGGTGCCGCCTCGTAACGCGCGCGGCCATCGCCGAAGTCGTGTCGATCGAGAATGCCCGCTTCTTCGAATAGGCGGACGGTACGATAGACGGTAGCGATCGAAATACCCGAATCTATCTTGTTCGCCCGCTCGTGAAGCAGCTCGACATCGGGGTGGTCTTCGCTCTCCGACAGGACCCGTGCGATGATTCGGCGCTGTTCGGTAATGCGCAGACCCTTGTCGGCGCATAATTGTTCAAGATCGATTTTCTGGTGCAAAGTGGCTTCCCGAATGAAAAACGCCCCGTACCCTTATCGGGCCGGGACGTTTTCCTCAAGGCGAACCAAAGGGGCTTAAGCAGCCTTCTTCTTGCGACCACGTTTCTGGCCGGGCTTGCGGCCAAGACCAATTTTCACCGCCAGCTCGCGCCGCTTTTCGGCATAGCTTGGGGCAACCATCGGATAATCGGACGGCAGGTTCCACCGCGCACGATATTCATCGGGCGTCATGTCGTAGGCAGTTTTGAGATGCCGTTTGAGCATCTTCATCTTTTTCCCGTCTTCGAGACAGACGATGTAATCTTTCTTCACGGAAGAACGGATCGGCACCGCGGGTTCTGGTGGGGCTTCGCTGGCGGTGGTTTCACCACCGAGCCCTGACAAGGCTGAATAGACGTTGGATATGAGTGTCGGCACTTCATCAACGGAAACACTGTTATTACTGACATGTGCAGCGACAATATCCGAGGTGAGGGTGATAAGGGTCTCGGTCACGTCGGTTTCGAAATCTTCCATTACTTTCCCTTTTATGGCGAGGGAGAACATTCACGATGCGACCCGTTCTGCAGAGCATTGTATAAAATCGACAAGAATATGCAAGAATTGTTGCAGAGGGCTATTCTTGTCGCGTTCTTACAACTTTCGGGCAAAGGTGATTGCGTCGAGTTTGGTTCCGTCGAGCGTTCTGTAATAGTCGGGTCGCCGACCGATAGGCTCGAAACCGCACTCGCGGTAAAGGTGCTCGGCGGGGTTGTTTGCACGCATTTCCAGAAAGATACGTTCCGCCCCGGCGTCGCGTGCGCGCATTGAAAAACATCCGATGAGAGCGCGGCCAAGACCCCTGTTGCGCAGTTCCGGTCGCACGCCGATCAGGAGAAGTTCTTCTTCACCAGGAGCACGCCGCGCGAGAATAAAACCGCCAGCTATGGAACCGTTTACATGTTCTCGACCTTCGTTATCGATCAATATTACATATGTGTGTGGCATGGTAAGCGAATTTTCGACTTGCTGCCTTGTCCAGGCCTCGCGCCAATGCGGGTCGAACGCGGCCTCCATAACCTCCATGACATGGTCGAGCTCGTTCATGCGCCAGGCAGTTTCGCATCGGGCGGCCGCCCATAGAGTGGGGAAAGCGTCTCGCGCAGCAGGATGTCGGGCAGGGCAAGGGCATGACGCGCGTCGGGCAGCCGAACGGGAGCCGGATCGACCTGCAACCGTTCACCGAGTTCTTCGGCTTTCGAGCCAGCCAGAATTTCCTGCGCCTCGCGTGCGGCGGCAGCGTTTGGCGGCAAGGATACCACTTCGTTCAGCGGCAGGCCGTCGGCTCCGAAATCCTGCATGAACCATTCGCCGTGCCCGCCCGTCATGCATACCGTTATCGCCCGGCCGTCAACGCCTCGAGCCATGGCGGCAATAAGCGCCAGGGTGGGATAGCCGCGCACAGGCGTACCCCATGCAACGCCGAGTGCGCGTGCCACCGCAAGTCCGATCCTGACGCCGGTGAAGCTTCCCGGACCGAGCGAGACGCGAATCTCGTCAGCGCGGCCCTTTTCGGGCAGTTCGGCGATCATCGGAACCAGCCGCTCGGCATGCCCGCGCCCGAGCAGTTCGTGCCGGGCGTCGATCAGGCTTCCGTCTTCGAACAGCGCGACCGAGCAGGCTTCGGTTGCAGTTTCTATCGCCAGGATACGCATGATCGCGCACTGCCCCAGCGCGGCCTGGGCTGCAAGTCAGGCGATGTGGTTGAACTTATCGAAATCCGGCCGCGGGCTGCGGTCGAAGATGCTCGCAGGATCGCCGTAGCCGATCGAGCAGATGAAGTTGCTCCGATGGCGAGGCTCGTCGGCGAAGAATGCCTTATCGACCGCCGCATTGTCGAACCCTGACATCGGCCCGCAATCCAGCCCCAGTGCGCGCGCGGCGATCATCAGATAGGCACCTTGTAGCGAAGAGTTGCGGAAAGCACCTTGCTCGCGGCCGTCTTCGTCACCTTCGAACCAGCTCTTGGCGTCCGTATGCGGGAACAGCCAAGGTAGCTCTTCATGAAAATCTATGTCGTAACCGATGATGGCTGTGACCGGGGCCGACTTTATCTTCGGGTGATTGGCTTCCATGGCCAGCGAGGCGAGCTTGTTTTTGGCTACTTCCGATTTCACCCAGACGATCCGCGCAGGCTGCATATTGGCCGAGGTCGGCCCCATCTTCATGAGCTCGTAGATCGCGTGGAGCTGCTCGTCGCTGACCGGCTTGTCGATCCAGCCATTATAGCTGCGTGCCTCGCGAAAAATCTGGTCCAGCGTATCGGCGGAAAGCGCCGTGTCGTGAAACTGCTTGGTCATGGTGATTCCCGGTATCGATCGAAAAGTCAGGCTGCGCGGACTTCAACGACCTCTGGAACGTAATGTTTCAACAGGCCTTCGATGCCGTGCTTGAGCGTGGCCGTCGATGAAGGGCAGCCATAGCAGGCACCCTGCATCTGCAGGTGTACTACGCCATCGCGATAGCCGCGATACTGGATATCGCCGCCATCGCCCGCCACTGCCGGACGCACGCGGGTTTCGAGTAATTCGTTGATCTGAGCAATGATATCCGCGTCGTCTTCGCGCTCCTCGACCATCATGCCCTCTTCTTCGGGCGGGACGGAGATACCGCCGGCACTGCCCGGCACGAAGAGCGGGGCCTGCGCCACGAAATGGTCAAGCAGGATGGCCAGGAGCTGCGGCTTGAGGTCGGTCCAGTTGACGCCCGGTGCGGCGGTGACGGTTACGAAGTCCCCACCGAAAAACACATTCACGACTTCCCCCGTGTCGAAGATCGCCTGCGCCAGCGGACTGGCCTCTGCCGCGTCGGGGGTGGCGAACTCACGCGTGCCCTGTCCCATGACCTCCTGGCCGGGAAGGAACTTGAGGCTCGCCGGGTTGGGCGTGGTTTCGGTCTCTATGAACATGAAAGGCGATGTAGGTAGCTCGGGAACCGGGGGCAAGGAAGGAACGCTTGTCCATCGAACATTCACCTAGCCTTCACGAGCCGCCCTCCTATATGCCAGCCATGACTCATTTTCCGCGCGCCGTCCGGCGTCTCGCGCTTTTCCTTCCCGCCGCGCTGCTTGCCCCGCAGCCGATGCTCGCTCAGGAACCGGCTGTTCCGACTCCGCAGTATGTCACCCCTGCAGAAGGCACGCCGTGGATCTACGAAGGCAGCGACGTTCCACGCGATAAGGAATGGATATTCGGCGAACTGCCGAACGGCCTGCGCTATGCGGTGCGCAAGAACGGTGTACCACCGGATCAGATTTCGGTCCGCGTTCGCATCGATGCCGGCTCGCTGCATGAAGAGGATTCGGAACGCGGCTATGCCCACCTGCTCGAACACCTGTTGTTTCGCGAAAGCCAGTACCTGAAGGTCGGCGAGGCCATCCCGACATGGCAGCGGCTCGGTGCGACTTTCGGCAGTGACACCAATGCGCATACCAGCCCGACCGAAACGGTGTTCAAGCTGGATCTGCCGAATACCGACGCGGTCAAGCTTTCAGAGAGCATGAGGCTGCTCTCCGGCATGGTCCGCAGCCCGGTACTGTCCGATGCCAATGTCCGCGCCGAAGTGCCGATCGTGCTCGCCGAAAAGCGTGAGCGCGGCGGCGCGGCTGAGCGTGCGGGCAATGCCAGCCGCGAAGTGCTGTTCGCAGGGCAGCGACTGGCAAACCGCATTCCCATCGGCACCGAGGAAACGCTGAGGGCCGCAACGGGCGACAGCGTGAGCGGGTTCTACAAGCGCTGGTACCGGCCGGAAAACGCGGTCGTGGTCGCGGCGGGCGATATGGATCCGATGCAGCTGGCTGCCGAGATCGAGAAATGGTTCGGTGACTGGCAGGGCGAAGGAGAGCCGGTGCCGGCTCCTGATTTCGGTGATCCGGTGGCGCCTGCCGGAGCCGATCCGGACAACCCAGTCGGCGAGATCGGCGTTATCGTCGAGCCCGACCTTCCGCGCTCGTTCACCTATGCGGTGATGCGCCCCTGGCGTCCGGTACAGGATACGGTCGCCTACAATGAGGGCCTGTTGCGTGATGCGTTGGCTCAGGCACTGATCAACCGGCGGCTCGAAGCGCGTGCGCGGGCGGGCGGCAGTTATCTTTATGCGCAGGTCTCGCAGGATGATGTCAGCCGCTCGTCGGACATGACTTTCGTCAATTTCGCCCCGTTGACCAGCGACTGGAAGGCGGCGCTGGACGATATTCGCGGCGTGATTGCCGACGCGGTGGCGACCCCGCCGACGCAGGAGGAAATCGATCGCGAGCTGGCCGAATTCGAAATCGTCTTCAAGAGCCAGGTCGAACAGCGTCGGGTCCTGCCCGGACCGAAGCTGGCCGACGATATCGTCAATGCCGTCGATATCCGCGAAGCGGTGGCGGCACCCGAAACGGTGCTGACCGTATTCAACTCCATGAAGGAAACGATCACGCCCGAACTCGTGCTCGAACATACGCGCGCGCTGTTCTCGGGCGACGTGATCCGTTCGGCCTATGTCACCCCGGCAACGGGCGAAGCGAACGAGCAGGCGATTCGCGCGGCGCTTCTCGAAACCGTCGATGCCGATGCCGATGCGCGCATTGCGGCCCGGGCCGTTTCGTTCGACGAGCTACCGCCGGTCGGCGAACCGGGACAGGTTACCGCACAAGGACCGATCGGCGTGCTCGATATCGAGAAGGTCGAGTTCGCCAACGGAGTGAAAGCGATCCTGTGGGCCAACGATGCAGAGCCCGGCCGGGTGGCGGTCAAGGTGCGTTTCGGCGCGGGCTTCCGCGCGCTCGACCCCGACGATGCGGTCTATGCCAATCTCGGCTACGCCGCGCTGATCGGCTCGGGCATCGGTGAATTGGGGCAGGAGGAACTCGATCGGCTGTCGACCGGCCGCAAGTTCGGATTCGACTTCGAGACGGGTGACGGTGCCTTCACCTTCTTCGCTCAGACGCGCGAGGCGGATCTCGAGGAACAACTCTACCTTTTTGCCGCCAAACTGGCGATGCCGGGTTGGGATCCAAATCCGGTTATCCGTGCCAAAGCGGCAGGCAAGCTGGCTTATGAAAGCTATGCCGCAAGCCCCGGAGGCATCCTTCAGCGCGATCTGGAATTCCTGTTGCACGATAGCGATTCCCGTTTCCGGACGCCGACTCCCGAAATGTTCGACGCGGCCACTCCGGAGGAATTTCGTAAAGTCTGGGATCCTCTGCTGAAGCAGGGACCGGTCGAAGTGCTGGTGTTTGGTGAATTCGACAAGGCCGCGGCGATCGAAACGCTGCGCAAGACCTTCGGCGCGCTGCCGCCTCGCGAGACGCCCTCTGCCGATGTGCTCAACCGCGCGGTCGAGTTTCCCGAAGCGGGCGAGACCGTCGTGCGCTATCACCGCGGCGATGCGAACCAGGCTGCGGCCGTGGTCGCATGGCCGAGCGGGGCAGGGGTCGACAATTTGCGCGAGTCGCGTCATCTCGAAGTGCTTGCTTCGGTGTTCAACAACCGCCTGATGGACGCGATGCGTGAACATGCCGGTGCCAGCTATTCGCCTGTCGTTCGTTCCGAATGGCCGAGCGACGTCAACAGCGGCGGCCGGATAGCCGCACTCGCCCAATTGCGGCCCGAGGACGTGCCGGTGTTCTTTGCGGAAGCCGAACGTATCGCGAAGGAACTGGCAACCGACCCGGTCGGCGAGGATGAATACAATCGAGTCGTCGAACCGCTGCGGCAATATGTCAGCCGTGCGTCGACCGGGAACCTGTTCTGGCTCTACCAGCTCGAAGGCTCCACGGTCGATGACCGCCGGATTGAAATGCTGCGCTATCTGCTGGCCGACTACACGCAGGTTCCGCCTGAGCGATTGCAGGCGTTGGCGCAGAAATATTTCGGTTCGCGCGAAGGATGGCAACTGGCGGTGATCCCGCAGGGGCAGGAACTGGCCACTGCGGTGGGCGACGGAGCAGCGGCTGCGGGCCGCTGAGCCGGTCACTGCAATCGGCTTTTTAAGCTAGCCAAGCAAATGCTGCTTGCGACATGATGCTTGCTCGTCTGCTACAGACGGACATTCAGGTGCCACGGCCGGCGCCGCAAACGGAAGAGATGATGGCTACCAACTGGGCACCCGATAGCTGGCAGGGATTTACGGCAAAGCACTTGCCGACTTATCCCGACGCCGCTGCTCTCGAGGCTGCGACTACCTCGCTCGAAACGCATCCGCCGCTGGTCTTTGCGGGCGAGGCGCGCGCGTTGAAGGCCGATCTGGCCGAGGTGGCGGAAGGCCGCGCCTTCCTGTTGCAGGGCGGCGACTGTGCGGAAAGTTTCGCCGAATTTCATCCGAACAACATCCGCGATACCTTCCGCGTGTTGCTGCAGATGGCGGTGGTGATGACCTTCGCCAGCAAGAAGCCGGTGGTGAAGGTCGGTCGCATGGCGGGCCAGTTCGCCAAGCCGCGTAGCTCGGATACGGAAACGCAGGGCGATGTCACCCTGCCGAGCTATTTCGGCGACAACATTAACGGCATCGAGTTCGAAGAGGCCGCCCGCACCAATGATCCGCAGCGCATGGTGCGCGCCTATTCGCAGGCGGCCGCGACGCTGAACCTGCTGCGCGCTTTCGCCACCGGCGGCTATGCCAATCTGCGACAGGTCCACCAGTGGACGCTCGATTTCATGGGTCGCAGCCCGTGGGCGGACAAGTTTTCCGACATCGCCGACCGCATCGGCGAAGCGCTCGACTTCATGGAAGCTTGCGGGGTCGATCCGCAGGTCCTGCCACAATTGCAGCGCACCAGCTTCTACACCAGCCACGAGGCGCTGTTGCTCCCCTACGAGCAGGCGCTGACCCGCCGCGACAGCCTGACGGGCGACTGGTACGATACCAGCGCGCATATGGTCTGGATCGGCGACCGCACCCGCTTCGAAGGCAGCGCGCATGTCGAATTCGCGCGCGGTATCGGCAATCCTCTGGGCATGAAATGCGGGCCGAGCCTTGAGACCGACGCTCTGCTCAAGTTGCTCGACACGCTAAATCCCGCGCGCGAGCCAGGGCGGATCGTGCTGATCAGCCGCTTCGGGCATGACAAGGTTGAAGAAGGTTTGCCGCGTCTCGTACGCGCTGTGAAGGCCGAAGGGCACCCCGTGGTTTGGAGCTGCGACCCGATGCATGGCAATGTCGTGAAATCGGAAAGCGGCTACAAGACGCGTCCGTTCGACCGCATCCTGTCGGAGGTGAAGGGCTTCTTCGCCGTGCACCGTGCGGAGGGCACACACCCGGGCGGCATCCATGTCGAGATGACCGGGCAGGACGTGACCGAATGCGTCGGCGGCGCGGTGGCGATCACCGACGATGCGCTGGGTGACCGCTATCACACCCATTGTGATCCGCGCCTCAACGCGGCGCAGTCGCTCGAACTTGCGTTCCTGATTGCGGAAATGCTGAACGAGGAAGAGGCCGTCCGGCGCGCCGACGCCGCCTGAGCGGCACGTCCTGGCTCCCCCTGTTCCGGGCGTTTCCGGAACCGCGCGACAGTGACCGCATTGAGCAGGCAATGCAGTTTATTCTGTTGTTCGGTCGGGGTTTTTGGCTCCGGGCCTTTAAACGGCCGATGATTTGCGCCATTATGGGACGTGGTCGCCATGTCCCGGCTGCCGCTATGTGAGGGGATAGACGATGCCCCATGCCCAGCCGAAATCATTTCATGCGCTCGGGGAGAACCTCGAAGCGCGCTATCGTGCCGTGCGTGAGTTGAGCGAGGCGCTGGTCGCGCCGCTATCCGATGCCGACGCCACGATCCAGTCGATGGAAGATGCGAGCCCGGCCAAATGGCACCTCGCCCATACGACCTGGTTCTGGGAAACCTTCCTGCTGCGCGACAATGCGCAAGGCTATGCGCTGTACGATGCGGACTGGCCCTTCGTATTCAATTCCTATTACGAGGCAGAGGGCGAACGGATCGCCAGGTTTTCGCGCGGAATTCTGTCGCGTCCGACGCTCGACGATATTCTCGCGTGGCGCAGGCATGTCGATGCGGCAATTACGCCATTGCTCGAGCGTGACGATCTAGCTCCGCTGATCGAACTCGGCCTCAGCCATGAACAGCAGCACCAGGAACTGTTGCTGACCGATATCAAGCACGCGCTGTTCCAGAACCCGCTGGGTGTGAAGATGTGGGATACGGTAAGCGGCAAGGCCCGACCTGGCGCCGATGACTGGCATGCGCATCCCGGCGGCATTGCCCGGATCGGCCATCAATCGGATGGCTTCGCCTTCGACAATGAAGGTCCGGTGCACCGCGTCCTGCTCGAGCCCTTCGCGCTCTCTTCGCGGCTCGTCACCAATCGCGAATGGGCCGAATTCATTGCCGATGGCGGATACGATACGGCGACGCTCTGGCTCTCGGACGGCTGGGCCTGGGTGGTCGGGAACAGCATTCGCGCACCGCTTTACTGGCGCGATGGCGAACACTTCACGCATTCCGGTTGGCAGGAACGCGATCCCGATGCGCCGGTTACGCACATCTCCTATTTCGAGGCGGATGCCTTTGCCAGCTGGGCGGGCCGACGCCTGCCGACGGAATTCGAATGGGAAGCCATCGCCCGCGGTCAGGAAGGCGATCTGCCTGCGCATGATCCGTCGGGTGGCAACCAGCTTGATCAGGCCTCACCGCCGCTGCCGGTCGGTAGCGAAGGTCTTTTCGGCGATTGCTGGCAGTTCACCCGTTCGGCCTATCTGCCCTATCCGCGCTTCCAGCCCGCAGCGGGCGCGGTAGGTGAATATAACGGCAAGTTCATGAGTGGTCAGTTCGTCCTCAAAGGTGCAAGCTGCGCGACTGCGCGCGGCCATTCGCGGGCGAGCTACCGTAATTTCTTCTACCCGCACCAGCGCTGGCAATTCACCGGCCTCAGGCTGGCAAAGGATATCTGATGGCAACGGACCGTGGCATTGCACTTGTCGATCTGGACGAGGACGGCGTCGATCGCGCCTTCCGCGCCGACGTTCTCAAGGGATTGCGTCAGCGGCAGAAGGCCGTTCCCGCCCGCTGGTTCTATGACGAAGAGGGCTCACGCCTGTTCGAGCGGATCACGAAGCTCGACGAGTATTATCCCACGCGTGCGGAGAGAGAGATACTCGAAGCCCGAAGCGACGAATTCGCCGAACTGGTCGGATCGGGAAGGGCGGTGGTCGAATTCGGCTCCGGCAGCTCGGTCAAGACTCCGCTGCTGCTCAAAGCGATCGACCCGGCTGCTTATGTGCCACTCGACATATCCGGAGACTTCCTGCGCATTAGCGCGGCGGCACTGGCGGAGAAATTTCCTCAGCTTCCCGTTTATCCGGTGGAGGCGGATTTCATGCGCCGGGTCGGCTTGCCCGAAGAGGCAATGCCTCTGAAGAAACTGGGCTTTTTCCCGGGCTCAACCATCGGTAACATGGTTCCTCGCACAGCGGTCGATCTGCTCCGCTCGATGCGCGCGACGCTGGGCGCGGACGAGGGGGAGAGCCCACTTCTGCTGATCGGTATGGACATGGTCAAAGACCACACGGTGCTCAAAGCCGCCTATGACGATGCTGAAGGTGTCACGGCTGCGTTCAACATGAACCTCGTCAACCGTATCAATCGCGAACTCGACGGTACCATCCCGGCGGATGCCTTTGATCACAAGGCGGTGTGGAACGACAAATTGGCCCGGATAGAGATGCATCTGGTTGCCACCCGCGACATCGCGTTTGCCGTGTCGGGAGAGAATTTCTCGATGCGCGCCGGTGAGACGATCCACACGGAAAACAGCCACAAATTCACCCGCCGCAGCGCCAACCTGTTGCTGCTGGCGGGTGGCTGGACGCCGGTAAAGCGCTGGCTCGACGGCGAGAAACGCTTTGCGGTTATTCTCGCGCGCGCGACGGAGCAACGCGAAGCACCCTAGCTGGTCGCCCTATTCATGGACGCGTTACGGCCGCGTTCCTATATGGAGAGCATGGACCTAGAGCCCGTCTTCAGCGCCGCTGCCGATATGCTGCGTGCCATTCCCCGCTCGGAACTGCTGATTGCCGCCGTTGCGGCGATGGTGCTGGGGTGGATCGGTGCAATGATCGCCAAGCGTTCGATGCTCGGCGGCGTGCTGCGCACTGCAAGCTCGCTGGCCTTGGGGCTGATTCTGCTGACTGTGGTATTGCAACTCTCGCGCTTCGATCCCCGCTTCGACGTCGCGGTTCCCCAGATCGGCTTGCCCGAACAGGTCGTTGAAGGCGGTGAAACACGCATTCCGCTCTCGGCCGACGGGCATTTCTGGGTCCGCGCCGAGGTCAATGGCGTGCCCGGAAACTTCATGATCGACACTGGCGCGACATTGACCGCGATTTCGGCCCCGCTGGCCGAACGCGCCGGGCTGGAGCCGCGGCGCGGTGGTATTCCGATCATGCTTGGGACGGCCAACGGTACGGTGCAGGCGCATGTCGCGACAATCGACAGTCTGACCTTCGGAAATGTCAGTGCTAGCGGCACGGATGCCGCGATCGCGGAGAATTTCGGCGATTTCAACGTCATCGGCATGAACGTGCTCGCCCGCCTGGGCTCATGGCGGGTCGAGAACAACACGCTGATCCTCGTTCCTCGCGCCGAAGATACGATTTCGTAAAATCCGGCGTTGGACCGAGCGCGCCAAGCCGCTAGGGCCAGAGCTGATGGACGGCAAGACAACGCTCCCCGCCCCGCCGCCGCTCGGCAACCTGCTCATGCAGGGACCAGTCGCGCTGTTTCTCGATTTCGATGGCACTCTGGTGGAGATCGCCCCGCGTCCCGGCGATATCCATGTGCCGGTCTGGCTTGCAGCGGATCTCCACAAACTGCGCGATCGCTTGGATGGCAGGCTCGCGCTTGTTAGCGGCCGCGCACTTGACGATCTCGCGACCCATCTGGGCGAAGTTGAGATTCACCGTGCAGGTTCGCACGGTGCCTCGCGTTTCCTCAGCGACGGGACGCGCCTTGGCGAGGAGCCGCGTGGCCTTGCTGTCACCTCGGTAGCCGAACTGCGGACATACGCCGACGAGAATGGCCTGTTCTACGAGACCAAGGCTCATGGCGGTGCGCTGCACTTTCGTGGCCAGCCGGAGAAGGGAGACGCCACGCTGGCCTTTGCCGAGGCCTTTGCCGCGTCGCGTGACCTGTGCGTTACCAGCGGCAAGGGAGTGGTCGAACTCGTCCGCCCCGGTGCGACCAAGGCGGCGGCAGTCGGAGCCTTCATGGAAATATCCCCGTTCGCAGGCGCGACCCCGGTTTTCATAGGCGACGACGTTACCGACGAGGACGGCTTTGCCGGTGTCGGAAAACATGGCGGTTTCGGCATTGCTGTTGGCGAACGTCCTAGCCAGCGGGCACGATACCGCCTCGACAACGTTGCTGCGGTGCACCATTGGTTGGAGATATGATGCAGGCGGATCTTGAGCTTTCCCCTATCGGCAATTGCCAGGTCAGTGCTCTGATCGATCGTGAAGGCGCGATTGTCTGGGGGTGCGTGCCGCGGGTCGATGGCGATCCCGTCTTCTGCTCGCTGCTCAACGGCGATGTACGCGATCGTGGGATATGGCGCTTCGAACTGGACGGTCAGACCAAGGCCATCCAGCATTACGAACGCAACACCGCGATTCTCGTGACCCGCCTCGAAAGCGAGGATGGTAGCGCGGTCGAGATTCACGATTTCGCGCCGCGGTTCGAACGGTCTGGCCGTATGTATCGCCCGGTCGCTTATGCCCGTATCGTCCGGCCGGTGGCTGGCGCGCCGCGCATGCGCGTCGTGCTCACGCCGATGAAGGAATACGGGGCCAAATTCGCCGAAACGACCAACGGCACCAATCATATCCGCTATCTGATCGGCCCGCAGGCGCTGCGCCTGTCGACCGATGCGCCGGTCGGTTATGTGCTCGAAGGGCGCAGCTACCGCGTCGAAAGCGACCAGCATTTCTTCCTCGGGCCCGACGAGCCTTTCGTCGGCAATATCCGCAGCGAAGTACGGCGGATGGAAGCGATGACGGCGCGCTACTGGCAGCATTGGGTGCGCGGGCTGCATATCCCGCTCGAATGGCAAGAAGAGGTGATCCGCGCCGCGATCGCGCTCAAGCTGTGCCAGCACGAGGAGACCGGGGCGATCGTCGCTGCGCTGACGACGTCGATCCCGGAGGCGGCGAACAGCCAGCGCAACTGGGACTATCGTTACTGCTGGATCCGCGACAGCTATTACACGGTGCAGGCGCTGAACCGTCTCGGCGCGCTCGACGTGCTTGAGAAATACCTCGCCTATCTGCGCAACATCGTCGACCAGGCCCGGGGCGGGCAGATCCAGCCGCTCTATTCGGTGATGGGCGCGGACGAACTGCACGAATTCGAGGCTGAAAACCTCGCCGGATATCGCGGTATGGGGCCGGTGCGCGTGGGCAACGCCGCTTACAAGCAGGTGCAGTTCGACTGTTATGGCCAGATCGTCATGCCGACCGCGCAAGCCTTCTTCGACACGCGTCTGCTGCGCATGGCGGACGAGCGCGATTTCGCGCATCTTGAGGAGGTAGGCGAAGCCGCCTGGGCCAAGCACGACAAACCCGATGCGGGCCTGTGGGAATTCCGCACGCGGCAGGAAGTGCACACCTATTCGGCGGTGATGTGCTGGGCCGCCTGTGACCGCCTCGCCAATGTCGCCGCCCGTCTCGGCAGGGGCGACCGCGTCACCTTCTGGCAGAAACGTGCCGAAGCCATCCGCGCCAACATCGAGGCGAACGCCTGGAGAGAAGACGGTCAGCATTATGGAGCGAGCTTCGAGAACGGCTATCTCGATGCCAGCCTGCTGCAAATGGTCGAACTGCGATACCTGAAGCCCCACGATGATCGCTTCCTCAAGACGTTCGAGGCAGTCGAGCGGAATCTGCGTCGCGGCGATCACATGTTGCGCTATGCCGCCGAAGACGACTTCGGAGCGCCCGAGACTGCCTTCAACGTCTGTACCTTCTGGTTGATCGAAGCGCTTGCACTCGTTGGCAGACGTGAAGAGGCGCGCGAAATCTTCGAAGCCATGCTAAGCCACACGACACAATCGGGCCTTCTCAGCGAAGATCTCGACTACGAAACCGGCGAGCTGTGGGGGAACTTCCCACAGACCTACTCGCTGGTTGGTATAATCAATTGTGCCGGCCTTCTGAGCAAACCCTGGAGCGAAGTCCGCTGAGCGGAGATCCACGCCTTGTCGTCATTTCCAACCGCGTAGCGGTGCCTAAGGCACGCGGGGCTGCGGGAGCACAAGGCGGGTTGGCAGGTGCTTTACACGCCGCGCTGAAAGATCGGAGAGGGCTGTGGTTTGGCTGGTCGGGACAGGAAAGCCAGAGCGGGCGCACCGGCAATATCGATACGCAGACCAATGATGGCGTAACGACCGCCACGATCGATCTGTCGCAGCGCGATATCGACGAATATTACAACGGCTATGCCAACGCGACGCTCTGGCCGCTGTTTCATTACCGGCTCGACTTAGCTGAATACGAACGGGAGACGGCCAAGGGGTACGAGCGTGTCAATGAACGCTTTGCCGAGCTTGCCACCCCACTGATCGAGCCCGACGACGTCGTGTGGATTCACGATTACCATCTGATTCCGTTGGGCGAACGGCTACGTTCACGGGGCCTTGAGAACCGCATCGGTTTCTTCCTGCATATACCGTGGCCTGCAACGCGCCTGTTTGTTTCGTTGCCCTATCACGAGCGACTGGTGCGCACGCTGCTCTACTATGATGTTGTCGGCTTCCAAACCGAAGAGTGGCTCGAGAGCTTCCTGCATTATTGCGAGAATGAATTGGGGGCGGAGGTCGACAGGGTAAGCGGCGCCGTGACCTTTGAAGGGCGTACAACCCGCGCGCGCGCTTATCCGATCGGTATCGATTTTGCGCACTTCTCGAAGCTGGGGGAGACGGGCGAGGCCCGACAGGCGGAACAGCGCCTGATCAGCTCGACCCGGCGACGGCTTGCGATGATCGGGGTCGATCGGCTCGACTATTCCAAGGGCATTCCGGAGCGGATCGACGGAATAGGGCGCTTCTTCGACCGGAACCCTGATAGCATCAGCGAACTGGTCTTTATCCAGATTGCGCCTCCCAGCCGAGAGGATGTCGACAGCTATCAAGCCATTCGCGAGGAACTGGAGCAGAAGTGCGGCCAGATCAACGGCGCACGCAGCGAAGTCGACATGGTCCCGATCCGCTACGTCAATCGCGGTTACAGCCATGCCGAATTGTTCGGTTTCTTTCGCGGGTCGAAGATCGGGCTGGTTACACCGCTACGTGACGGGATGAACCTCGTCGCCAAGGAATATGTCGCCGCGCAGGATCCGGAAGATCCCGGCGTACTGATCCTGTCGCGCTTTGCCGGGGCTGCTGCGCAGCTTCAGGATGCGGTACTGGTCAATCCGCACAGCCCCGATGACATCGCTCATGCCATCAAGACTGCGCTCGACATGCCGCTTGTCGAGCGAAAACGCAGGCATGAACGGATGATTGCCACCGTGCGCGATGACAACGTGCAGAATTGGACGACCGATTTCCTGCGGGACCTGTCCCAGTCCGACTAGTCGGCGCTGCTAAACTGCGCGCCTCATGGCGAATGCGGGCAGATCGGGTGCCGTATACGAAGGCTGCGCTGGACACTCTACCGCTCGCGCCGAATGGATATCCGCGTCCGACCGTATCGCTCGCTCTACCTCGCGCAGGAGTCGAGCTGGGTCGATGGGTTTCGGAACACAGGCTCGCACTTCCAATGCCGGGTTGCCATCATTCCCCGAAGCCGTTTCGCCAGTCAGCGCGATGACCGGTACGTCAAAACCAGAGGATGAACCGCGAAGTTCGCGTAGTATCTGGCTGGCGGACAACCCCGTTGAATCCGGACCAAGCACCAGAAGGTCCGGGCGATCATGGCGGAGCAAAGCAAAGACGTCGTCGCCGTTTACGCACCATTCGCCAGTATGGCCGGCCGTTCGCAGGACGTCGCTTGCGCAACGCACAGTCCGGTCGTCGTCGACCACGATGATATGTGCCATTGCCTCGAACTCCCGGTCAGCATGTCCGATCAGTCCTCCATAGGCTCTGGTCCTCTTTGTCCGGTAAGGTAGGGGTTAGGTACAATTGCGCATGTCATGTTGCGCTGCCACGATCCACGACATGATTCGCGATGCATTCCTACGCACCCAGGGCATTCACAATTTCCGCGACTATGGGGGCTGGAAAACGCAGGGCGGTGGCAGCGTGCGGACCGGCCTGCTGTTTCGCTCTGGCCACCATGTCGAAGCGACGGACGAGGATCTGGCCGCAATCGCGCCGCTCGGTATCCGCACGGTGATCGACCTGCGCGGCGAAAGCGAGCGTGCAGCGCATCCCTGTCGGCGGGTAGAGGGCTTCGACGGTACCGTGGTCTTCTACGAGGGCGAGACGACTTCCAGCCCACCGCATATGGACGTCCGCCCGGATAGCAGTGCCGCCGCCTTCGCCCGCGAACGCATGCTGGCAGTCTATACGCGCATGCCCGACAATCCTGCGATGATCGATATGTTCGGGCGCTATCTCAATATCCTCACCGAGCGCGATGGGGCCAGCCTGGTCCATTGTTATGCCGGCAAGGATCGCACGGGTGTGGCGGCGACCATGCTGCTTCACATCCTCGGCGTGTCGGTCGAGGATCAGCGCCGCGAATTCCTGCGTACGAATGACAGTCCGACCTTCGCGGTTCTCGCGCGCCAGTCGCTTCCCGGCATCGAGGCGCGGCTGGGTCGCCGAATCGATGAAATCACGGCGCGCTATCTGCTCGGCGTGCGCGAGGAATATCTCGAGCGCTATCTCGATATTGCGAGCCAGCGTCATGGCAGCTTCGACGGCTATCTCGAAAAGGCGATAGGTGTGGATGATGCACTGCGTGATGCGCTGATTGCACGTTTCGTGGCGTGACTCCGGCGCTTGCGGTTCCCATATAGCCGCGACACCTGTTCAGACTGACGGATTTGACAATATGGCTACCCATCGCACCAAGATGCTCATCATCGGCTCCGGCCCTGCTGGCTATTCCGCGGCCATCTATGGCGCGCGTGCCATGATGGAGCCGATCGTGGTGCAGGGACTGCAACCGGGCGGCCAGCTGACCATCACCACCGATGTCGAGAATTATCCCGGCTTCGCCGACGTCATCCAGGGCCCCTGGCTGATGGAGCAGATGCAGAAGCAGGCTGAACATGTCGGCACAAGGATGATGTGGGACACGATCGTCGATGTCGACGTTTCGAACGGTTCGCCGTTCAAGGCGGTCGGCGATAGCGGCGACGAATACATCGCTGATGTGCTGGTGATTGCGACCGGCGCGCAGGCCAAATGGCTCGGCGTTCCGGGTGAACAGGAACTGGGCGGCAAGGGTGTGTCCGCCTGCGCTACCTGCGACGGATTCTTCTATCGCGGTAAGAAGGTCGCGGTAATCGGTGGCGGCAACACTGCGGTCGAGGAAGCGCTCTATCTCACCAATCATTCGGACGATGTGACGCTGATCCATCGCCGCGACGAGCTGCGGGCAGAGAAGATCTTGCAGGAACGGCTCCTCAAGCATCCCAAGATCAGCGTAATCTGGAACAAGACGGTCGACAGCTTCGAAGCAGGGGCTACCGGCGCGTTGGAACACCTCAATCTTCGCGACACGGTAACGGGCGAAAGCAGCACGCTGGAGGTCGATGGCGCGTTCGTGGCGATCGGCCATGCTCCCGCAACCGAACTGTTCAAGGGCAAGCTGCCGATGGACGAGGGCGGCTATCTGCTAACGGAAGCAGGTTCGCCCAAGACCGAGATACCGGGTGTCTTCGCAGCGGGTGACGTCACCGACCATGTCTATCGCCAGGCCGTCACCGCTGCTGGCATGGGCTGTATGGCAGCGCTCGATGCCGAGCGTTTCCTCGCCAATCTCGAGATCGACGCCGATGGCCATGCGCATGCAGCCAAGGAAGCTGCCGAATAGCGAGCCGCGCCCCGCTGCAGTAGCGGGGCGCGGCGCGTCAGATGTGGATGTCGAACACCGCGATGGCCGCGTGGAATATCAGCGCGATCAGCGCGAGGCTCGACAGGGCAAACAGCACGAACCTTACCAGCACCACATTCGCCGTCGCCTGGACCAGCGAGTGAGTGATCCGCAGACCGACATAGATCCACGCGATCAGCGCATTCATTCCATCGCCCCAGCCGATCATCGCCAGTAGCAGCGCGACCGCGTAGAACAGGGTCGGTGCCTCGTGCAGATGATTGTAGTTGTCGGCTTTCCAATTGGCCGAATCCGGCAGCTTGTCGCGCAGGCTCGCACCGGTCGATCCGACCATCTTGGTACTGTCGATCCCCGCTTTCGACATGGCCGGGATGCGCGTGGCATACATCCACACCCACATGATCATGGTCCACGCCATGAGCACGACGACAGGTTGCAGGATTTGCGATTCGATCATCGATGGGTCTCCGTCAGACCGGCGCGAGGCCGGGATCGTGGAACACCGTCAGCGCGACTGCGCGGTAGGCGAGATAGATCAGGGCCACGGTCGATGCCAGGAAGAGCAGGAACCGGATCTTCACCACGTTGACCGTTGCCTGCCAGATCGAATGGACGATCCGTAGTGCGACATAGATCCAGGCGGCCAATGCATCGGATGCGCTGGCGCCCAATAGCGCTATGATCAGGCTGGCCGCGTAGAACAGCGTCGGCTGTTCCATAAGGTGCGCGTAATTATGCGCTTTCCAGTTGATCTTGTCGGGAATGACACCTTCTAGATCCTGTCCCCGACCGCCGGGCTTGGCATTGCCGAGGCCACCGGCCTTGCCGAGTGCGGGAAGGCGGGTGAAGGCCATCCAGAAAAGGACTATAATCGACCACGCAATCAGCACCGCAGCGGGTGCGAGCATCTGGGCTAGCATTCTTGGTTTCTCCCCTCTGACCCTTGGCGGTGAGAGTGATGGCCACGCTCGGGAATGTCAATCGTCCCTAACCGTGCGGGCGGCGCAGGGTGGCGCGCTGGAAATAGTCCCACGGCCCGGTTCCGAACTCGCAGTCTAGCGCCCTGATGGCGCATGCCCGCAGCAGGGCCTCGTAAAGATTGGCTCGCGGAGTGACATGAAACCGGGCGAGCCAGCCGCGCAGCAATCGCTCGGGCAAGGTCGGCATGCTTTCGAGCGTTCCGAAATCGACGACGTGCAGCGAGCCGCCGGGCGCGATGAGCGTTGTGGCATGCTGGAGCGCGGCTTCCCAGTCGGGGATCATCGACAGCGAATAGGACAGCACTACGCGGTCGAAACTGTCGTGTCCGAAGGTGGCCGACGCGTCGAAGTGGCAGGCGTCGCCCTGCGCCAGCCGCGCGCCCTGACCCAGCGTCTTGCGGGCACTCTTGAGCATCTCTTCGGAGATATCGAGCCCATGGACCGCAGCTCCCGGCCAGCGGCGGCGGATCGCGGCAAGATTGCGACCCGTCCCGCAGGCGATCTCAAGGACCGTGGCGCCGCCGGGCGCTTCCAGTTGCTCGATCAGACCGTCTCTGCCGAACAGGTAGAACTTGCGCGTAAGGTCGTAGATGTGCCGCTGCCCGCGATAGATCCCGTCCATCAGCGCGGCATGATTTGCCGCCTGCGCCGCGCTCATCCGGCAAACTCGTAGAGATGCACACCGCCATAGATGGAGGACCGGTCGCGTGCCGTCAGGTCGGCCGACTTGTCGGCATGGTAGGCCCAGCGAGCAAGGAGGTCGTCCGACAGGCGGCCCGGTAACAGGCTCGGCTCGGCGGCGGTCCGGAAGAGCACGCGCGCGCCGGGACGGGCGGTGCGGGTGATCTGCGCCCACAATTCGTTGAGCTGCGCATCGTCCATCCAGTCCTGCGCATCGAGCAACACGTAGCGATCGTGGCTTCCCGCATCGCTGGCGCGCAGATAGTCGACCATATTGGCATTGCACACGTCGAGCCGGTCCACCCTAGCCTGCATCACGCGCCAGTTGCGACGTTCGAGATAGGGCGGCAGCGGAGCGGCGACGCTGCGGTCGTAGCCGCGTCCGAAGGCCTGCCAGGCGAAGTAGTTGTCCTGTACCGCGAAGTCGCAGGCGAGCTTTTCGAGCCGACGCTTCAGCACGACCGCCATCTTCTCATCGCCGGCGAGAGCCTTGTACTGCGCAGGCGGGATGCCAAGCCCGAAGAGCGAGGCCGGGTGATCGGTCAGCCAGCGGACGAACTTCTTGTCGAACACCGGTGCCAGTTCGCTCTCGAACACGGCGCGCTGGTCCTCCAGCGAGCCTGCCTCGAGCACCTTGCCGAGGTCGATGCGGTAGAGCTTCGCCGCAAGATGGGCGATGCCGATGAACCCGCCGAGTAGCCCCTGACGGTAGATGCCGCGGGTAAAGTGACCGATGCGCTTGCGCCCGGTGAGATCGCGGCTTTCCCAGTATTTGCGGCTCTCCATGTCGAGATGGGGAGCGATCATGGTCTTGTAGACCGCGCCGTTTTCCTTGTGGTCGGCCTCGGCGAAGAAGCGGCGGAAGCGTTCGTAATTGGGCAGGTTGCGGATCGCCGCAATCTTGAGCTTGCCCAGCGCGACATGGGCCCGATTGAGATCGACCGCCACCACCTCTGCCGGGTCGGCGGTGAGGTAGGACAGGGCGTTGCAGCTGCCGCTGGCGATGCACATCACGCGCATGCCGGGGCCGATTTCGAGCCCTTCCATATCGACGACCGGGTCTTCCCAGATCTGCGCATAGACCAGCCCCTTGAAGGCCAGGGCGAACGCCTTGTCGAGCAGCTTCTCCCCCCGCTTCGCATCCTTGCGGACCACCGCATCGTCGATGATCCGCCTTGCCACTGCCACCATGAGAACCCGCCCTCGGAAAGTTACGATCCGCCGTCGCTCCTAGGTCGCGCGCATGTCGCTCGTATGACGGTTTCCACAGCCTAGCCGCGCAAAGTCTCCGCAAAGCTTGCGGCGTCGGTATTGCCGCCGGTGAGCATGATGACCGTGTCCTCGTCCACCGGCACCTTTCCCGCCAGCGCTGCTGCCAGCGCCGCAGCGCCGCCGGGTTCGGCGACGAGGTTGAGCTTTGCAAAGGCGAAGCGCTGCGCCGCGCGGACTTCCTCGTCGCTGACGGCCACGCCCGGTTCCGCGCGGCCCTGCAACACCGACAGGTTGATCGACTTGGTGGCATCGGGCTGGAGCGCGTCGCAGATGGTCGGCGGCGGGCGCACGCCGACCCGCACGATCTCACCTGCCACCAGTGACTGGCCGACCATGTCCCACCCCATGGGCTCGACGACATGGACCGCGCTGTCCGGGCAGGCGAGGGCCAGTCCTGCGGCCAGCCCTCCACCACCGCAGCAGGCGACGAAACGCGAGGGCGTGCGTCCAAGCTGCGCTTCGGCTTCGATCCCCGCGCTGCCCTGTCCTTCGATCACCCACGGGTCGCCGAAGGCGTGGACCAGCACGGCGCCGCGTTCTGCGACAAGCCTTGCAGCGACCTCGTCGCGATCTTCGCCGGGGCGTTCGTACAGCACCACCTCCGCGCCGAGTGCGCGCGTCGCCTCAAGCTTCACCTGCGGGGCATTGCGCGGCATGACGATGGTCGCGGCGATGCCGAGGCGGCGCGCCGCCCATGCGACACCCTGCGCATGGTTACCCGAGGAGACGGCGACGACCCCGCGCGACCTCTCTTCCTCGCCAAGGTTCGACAGCCGCCACCAGCCACCGCGGATCTTGAATGCGCCGACGGGCTGGAGGCTTTCCGCCTTCACATGGCAGCCGACCCCATCGATCTCGACCGGCAAGAGCGGAGCTGGTGGCAGGATCGCGGCGATCGACCGGGCGGCCGCCAGCACACCATCGCGAGTCGGGTTACGCACGTCGTTCATCGGTTCATCGCTCCGGGTGCACACATGGACCGCATGTTACACAGTCCAAGCGAGAAAAAGTTCGAGCCGCCAATGCCGCATAGAAGGCTATGGCTGGAGCAGGGGAGCAGTGTGATCATACAATGTCCTATGCCGAATTTCGGCGAAGTAGGAAACGAGACCTGCGGATCGATTGGCGGGGCTGGCGCATTTCGCTAGGGGGGCGGCCAAGATTCGAATTCGGAGAATACACACATGTCGACAGTCCTCGTGATCGGTGCCGGCGGCGTCAGCTCGGTCTGCGTCCACAAGATGGCGATGAACCCCGATATCTTCACGGAGATCCATCTCGCCAGCCGGACGAAGAGCAAGTGCGATACCATCGCCGCCAGCGTGAAGGAGCGTACCGGCGTCGACGTCAGCACTTACGAGATCGATGCCGAGGAAGTCCCGGCGATGGTCAATCTGATCCGCAAGCTCGGTCCGGAACTGGTCGTCAACCTGGCGCTTCCCTATCAGGACCTGCCGATCATGGATGCCTGCCTCGAAGCGGGCGTGGATTACCTCGACACCGCGAATTACGAGCCGAAGGACGAGGCCAAGTTCGAATACAAATGGCAGTGGGCCTATCAGGACCGGTTCAAGGATGCGGGACTGATGGCGCTGCTGGGTTCGGGCTTCGATCCGGGCGTCACCAGCGTCTTCACCATGTGGCTCAAGAAGCACAAGCTCAAGACCATCCGCCAGCTCGACATCCTCGACTGCAATGGCGGCGATCACGGGCAGGCCTTTGCCACCAACTTCAACCCGGAAATCAACATCCGCGAAGTCACTGCGCCCGCGCGGCACTGGGAAAATGGCGAGTTCGTCGAAACCCCGGCAATGGCCAAGCGCGTCGAGTTCGACTTCGAGGAAGTCGGGCCGAAGAACATGTACATGATGTATCACGAGGAGCTGGAAAGCCTCGCCAGGTTCAACCCGGAAATGGAGCGCGCGCGCTTCTGGATGACCTTCGGCGATGAGTATATCAAGCACCTCACCGTGTTGCAGAATGTCGGCATGACGCGGATCGACCCGATCAAGTATCAGGGCAAGGAAATCATCCCGCTGCAATTCCTCGCCGCGGTTCTGCCCAAGCCGGAAACGCTGGGCGAGACGACCAAGGGCAATACCAATATCGGTGTAATCGCCACGGGTGAGGCGCTGGATGGGTCGGGCGAGAAGACCTTTTACATCAACAACATCTGCAGCCACGAAGCGGCCTATGAGGAAACCGGCAACCAGGCGGTGTCCTATACCACCGGCGTGCCCGCGATGATCGGTTCGGCCATGATGGTCACCGGCAAGTGGGAAGGCGACGGCGTGTTCAACATGGAAGAAATGGACCCCGATCCGTTCATGGACATGCTGAACGATCACGGCCTGCCGTGGCAGGTGAAGGAGTTGGATGGGCCGGTCGAGTTTTAGGTTTCGTTTCGCGCAGAGACCGCAGAGAAGCAGAGAACGCAGAGTGTGAAATACGCGATCGACGAGCTGACTTCGATAGTCATCGAAGATGCGATCGGGATTCATCGTGGACTGGGACCTGGTCTGTTCGAGAGCGTCTACGAGACCGTCCTCGCGGGTCGGATTGAAAAGCGTGGCCTGCGGGTGGAACGGCAGGTCCCGGTACCTATCGAATTCGATGGCCACGCCTTCGGCGCGGCATTCAAGATCGACATTCTTGTGGAGCGATGTCTGATCTTGGAAGTTAAATCGGTCGAGGCTTTGAGCAAAGCACATGCCAAGCAGCTCTTGACCTATTTGCGGCTGACCAAACAGCCCGTAGGGCTGCTATTGAATTTCTCTGCCGCCACGATGAAGGATGGTATCCGAAGAATGGTCAACAACTACCATCCCGAATGAACTTCTCGGCGTTCTCTGCTTCTCTGCGTTCTCTGCGCGAAATCCATCGGGTGTGAAAGCATGAAGGCAAAGACTCTCATCTTCGGCAGCATGTTCCTGCTGGTGTCGTGCAGCGGCAGCCAATCAGAGCGCGAAGATGTGCCACACGCGGAGGTGAATTCGGACTGGGCACAGATTCCAGAAGGCACCACCTGGGGCGAGGTGAGCGCGGTCGATACGGACAGCCACGGCCATATCTTCGTGCTCCAGCGCGCCGGTCGTGTGTGGAAGGAGCCGTTTCCCGCCGATCCGATTGCCGAACCCGTGATCCATATGTTCGCGCGCAATGGCACGCTGCTGGCGAGCTGGGGCGCGGGGGAGACGGTCATGCCGCATGGGCTCTCGATCGACGCGGCGGACAAGGTCTGGATCACCGACGTGCAGCGTGAACAGCTGCTGCGCTTCTCACATGACGGGACGCTGGAAATGACCATTGGCGAGCGTGGGCAGTCCGGCGATGCGCCTGAGCGTTTCGGCAGGCCCGCAGACCTCGCCTTCGCGGGCGACATGGTCTTCGTCGCCGATGGCTATGCGCATTCGCGGATCGCGGTGTTCGACCGGCAGGGCAATTTCGTCACCCAGTGGGGCCATGAAGGTTCGGGCGCGGGCGGGCTTACCATCCCGCATTCGATTGCGGCGAAGGACGGCAAGATTTACGTCGCCGACCGCGAGAACCGGCGGATCAAGATATTCAGCCAGGGCGGCCGGCTTCTCGAAACCTTCAATACCCCCGGATATCCCTATGCGGTCAAGCCGCTGGGGCAGGGCTACTTCGTCTCGGTCGAGGGGCGTGATGCGGGCGATCGGGCAGGGGCCATCGTACGCGTCTGGCGGCCCGATGGGACGATAGAGCGCATTCTCGACGCGCGCGGCGAAGGACCGACCAAGGGGCATGACCTTGCGATCGGCGCCGACGGCACAATCTATCTTGCCGATCCCGAAGGCGGCCGCGTGCTGACCTTCGAACTGGCCCAGAATACGGAAGACGAATAATGGAAACCAAAGCGGGCGATCCCGGAGCCTTTGCGGAATTCGACCTCGGGCGCGTGTCGTCGCCTGCCTTCGTGGTCGATGCGGCGAAGCTGCGCGCCAATTGTCAGGTGCTGGCAGACATCCGCGATGAAGCGGATATCAAGGTGCTGGCCGCGCTGAAGGCGTTTTCGATGTGGTCGACCGCGCCGATTATCGGCGAATATCTCGACGGGGTCTGCACTTCGGGCCTGTGGGAAGCGCGGCTCGCCAGCGAATTCTACGATGGCGAGATCGCGACCTATTCCGCCGCCTACAAGCCGGACGAACTGGAAGAGGTCCTGCGGCTGTCGGACCATGTGATCTTCAATTCGCCCGGCCAGCTCGAGCGCGCGGCGCTGATCCTCGAACAGGCGAGGGCGGCGGGGCAGGATTTCGATGTCGGCCTGCGCATCAATCCATTGCATGCCACGGGCGAGGTGCCGCGCTACGATCCTTCGAGCCCCGGCAGCCGCCTCGGCTTCCCGCTCGACCAGCTGACGCCAGAGATCATGGCGCAGGTCGACGGCATCCACTTCCACAACCTCTGCGAGCAGGATTTCGAGCCGCTCCACGCGACCTGGGACAAGGTTTTCGATGCGATCGAGCCGTGGTTCGGCCAGCTCAAATGGATAAACATGGGCGGCGGCCACCACATCACCCGCGCCGACTACCAGCGCGAGGAGCTGGTCGAATTCCTGAAGGACGCCAAGGAAGACACGGGCGCGGAAATCTATCTCGAACCGGGCGAGGCGGTGGCGCTCGATGCGGGCATCCTCGTCGGCACGATTCTCGATACCGGCTTCAACGAAGTGCCGATCGCGGTCGCGGACATCTCCGCGACCTGCCACATGCCCGACGTGATCGAGGCACCTTATCGCCCGGCCATGCTTGGCGAGAGCGTGGACCACGAGAAGCCGCAGGTCCGTATCGGTGGCCCCTCCTGCCTCGCGGGCGACGTGATCGGGGACTATCGCATCCCGGGCGGGGCGGAGGTCGGCAAGCGTTTCGCCTTCCTCGACCAGGCGCATTATTCGATGGTCAAGACCAACACCTTCAACGGGGTGCAACTGCCCAGCATCTACCTTTGGGACAGCGAGACCGACCAGCTCGAGCTGGTGAAGGAATTCGGCTACGAGACTTTCCGCGACCGGTTGAGCTGAAGCGGCAGAAGGGGGGCGGCTTCGGGCGTTTTGCGAGCGGAATCGCGACGATCGAAGCACAACCGGTCGCGGCCTGCCCGCTTGGCGCTGTAGAGCAGCAAATCGGCCTCGCGATAGCTTGCATCGGGGTTCGATGGATCGACCTGAGACAACCCGGCGCTTACGGTCACCGGCAGGTCGAGCCCGGGGACCTGCAGGTCGACGATATAGGGTACTTCGCGCCGCACCCGGTCGAGTTCGAGCGCGGCGCGTTCGACGCAATCGGCCTTGAGAACGACGGCAAATTCCTCGCCGCCCAGACGCCACGCCCCGCTGAAGGTCCCGTTCGCGACCTCGCGGCGGAGCAGGCTGCCGAGCGCTTCGAGCACGCAGTCGCCGGTCGCGTGGCCATAGGTGTCGTTGACCGACTTGAAACGATCGATATCGATCAGGCCGAGCATTTCCCCTTCCTGCCATTCGCGCGCATCGTAATCGCGCCGGTTGCCGAGATCCGTCAGTGGGTCATGGCGCGCCTCACGCGCCAGGTCGCTGCTCGCAGCCAGCGCCGCATCGCGCTCGCGGCGCAGTGCATTGACGCGCCACCCCACCGCCGCCATCAGCGCCGCTGCCTCCACGGCGAGAGCGATATAAAAGCCGAAATCGGCGATCGGCGGAAGCGAGTAGAGGCCGAGATTGCGCACCAGCCGTTCGATGGAAAACACGAAGGGCACGCTCCACGCCAGCGCAAAGACGCGCGCGGCCCGGCTGCCCTTGCGCCATGCCAGCGTGGTTATCACGACGGTGACGATCGAACCGGGGATGAAACACAGATTGTAGGCGGTTCGCAGACTCACGTCGAACAGCGCCCCCAGCGGCAGGAAGAAGCCGGCGGCGAAGGCGAGCAGGCCAGTGGCGATCGCCAGCCGGCGCATGACCGGCCCGACCATGTCGCGTTCGAAAAAAGTGAGCGCGAACGGGGCAAGCAGGGCGATGGCCCAGGCGATGGCGGCATAGGCCGTGACCGAGCGTGCCCATAGCGAAAGGCCCGGCGCGATCAGGAATATCAGCGATCCAGAAGTCGCGACGTAGGCCACCAGCAGCAGCGAAAAGGCGAAATGTATCCCGGCGAACCAGCGGCGCAGCGCCAGCGCCATGAAGCCGCTCACCACGGCGGTGAGCAGCAGCATGCCGAGGACCAGCCCCAGCAGCACGAGCGAGCCGGTCTGGTCATGGGCGAACGCTTCGGCGGTATCCACACGGAGATCATGCGCAACGTCCGGTCCGAGCGGGCGATCGACCCGGACGAAAAGCGGTCCATTCCCCTCCATTCCCGACAGGGGCAGCGCGAAACGGGTGCCGGTGGTCCAGTTACGCGCCAGCGTCGCGGAATCGACGACTCGTGTCGTCATGCTGCCATCGGGCCGTGTCCGGGCGAGCACCAGTCCGTCGGATGCCATGGCATCGCCGATCAGGATCGGATCGTCATCCGGGATCGCAGCGGCGGGAATACGGACCCAGCTATGCCTGCCACGTGCATCGATCTTTTCGGCATTGCAGCGCCAGTCCGGTGCAGCAGCGGCCTGGGCCGCGTCCATCAGACTGTCGGAGGCAAGGATGCATTTCTCCGCTCCGCTAGCGGCATGCGCCTCCACAGCCGAAGCGGAAAGACCCGCCGCGGCAAAGAGAATCAGCAGGTGGTGCAGGATGCGTCCCATCGCGGAAACGCTAGCGGCACATGTTTGCCTGTCCGTTAACCCTGGACGTGAAGTGGCCACAGACTGATTTTTGCCGGTCGCCCCATCGCAACTCAGGCCCGCCGCATCCCGGCGCCGGTTGCAATCCTGTCGCAACATTTCACTTGCGATTCATGAGCCACGATTTATATGCGCCGCTCCCGCTGCCCCAAGGGGACTTCCTAACCGCAAGGCAGCTTGTCGTTTCATGGTCCGCAAGGACCGTTTAGGGGGTCCCTTGAGTTGCAGCATTTCCCTGACGCCCGGTCCGTAGTTCGCGCGCTCGCGCCCGACGAACCCGTAATTCTCAACCGCCCGCATGCCGCTGCGCGCGCGGCCCGTTTCTTCGTCGAGAAGTTTCCGGGCAAGTCGCTCTATGCGGTGAAGGCGAACCCTTCGCCCGACCTGCTGCAGATCCTGTGGGATAACGGCGTGACGCATTACGACGTCGCCTCGATCGCGGAAGTGCGCCTTGTGCGCGCGACGCTGCCCGAAGCGGTCCTGTGCTTCATGCACCCGGTCAAGGCGCCCAGCGCCATCCGCGAGGCTTACCATCAGCACGGCGTGAAGACCTTCAGCCTTGATTCGGTCGAGGAACTGGAGAAGATCGTCGACGCCTGCCGCGACGAGGCTGGCGAACCGGCGCAGGACCTGCGCCTGTGCGTCCGGCTGCGCGTTTCTTCCGAATATTCGGAACTGAGCCTGGCCTCGAAGTTCGGCTGCGACCTGACTGAAGCACCCGAATTGCTGCAGCATGCCCGCCAGCATGCCGACTGGCTCGGCGTGTGCTTCCATGTGGGCAGCCAGGCGATGACGCCCTTTGCCTATGTACAGGCGCTGGAGCGGGTGCGCGTCGCCATCGGTGAAGCTTCGGTGGTCATCGACATGATCGATGTCGGTGGTGGCTTTCCTTCGGTCTATCCGGGCATGGAGCCTCCGCCGCTGGAAGACTATTTCCAGATCATCCACCAGAACTTCTACAATTTGCCGATCGCCTACAATGCCGAGCTGTGGTGCGAGCCGGGCCGCGCACTATGCGCCGAATATTCGTCGCTGATCGTCAAGGTCGAAAAGCGCCGGGGCGATGAACTTTACGTCAATGACGGTGCCTATGGTGCATTGTTCGACGCAGCGCATGTGGACTGGAAATTCCCCGTCCGCGCGCTCGAGGACGATCTCATCAAGCCCGACATGGACTTCGCTTTCTACGGCCCGACCTGCGACGATGCCGACTACATGCCCGGCCCCTTCGTGCTGCCCGAGGACATCCAGGCCGGCGATTACATCGAGATCGGCATGCTCGGTGCTTACGGCGTCGCGATGAAGACCGATTTCAACGGCTTCGGCGCGGCGCAGCGCATCGTGGTCGAAGATGAGCCGATGGCCAGTCTATATGATGGCAGCCGCGTGCGCCCGGCGGCCGACAATGTGGTGAACCTGCGTTGATCGGCTGACCGGCTGGCGGTCTGAATATCTGCAAATGTGACTTTGGTTCCAGATTGCGCCGTTTCGACGGTGCATAGGGCGTTTGCGCCTTTCCGGCGCGTCCGGAATTTGGAAGGATCAGCACATGAAGATGTTTATCGACACGCACGATGTTGCAAACGGCACCTTTCCCGAAGGGTTGACCAAAGAACAGTTCGCGAGCTTTTATCCCGGCTATCTCGAGGCATGTCGTGCCGAAGGCGTTATCAGCATGAAGGTCCATGTTGGTCTGGCAGAAGGCCGCGCGTTCTGCGTGACCCTGGCACCCGACGAGGACGCAGTACGACGGGCGCACGAAAAGGCTGGCCTCCCATTCGGCTCGATTACCGAAGTCAGCGATGTTTCCCAGTTTGACATATTTGCCATGGCTGCGTGAATAACGCGATGGCCGAAACGGACCCCCTGCAACAAGCTGTGCCCTTTATTGACAAACTGTCCGAAGATGCGCGCATCATCGTCACAGAGGGGGTCCGCAAGGTCTCGGTCGAAGGCGGGAAGGGGATATTGCAACCTGGCGATCGGGTCGATGGAGCTTACTTCGTGCGAAAAGGCTCGATCCGGGTTTTCTACCTCGATGAAGAGGGGCGGGAGGGCACTCTCTACACGATTGGGCGGGGGCAAAGCTGCGTTCTCGCGCTCAATTGCCTGTTTGCAGAGATGGAATATCCCGCCTGGGCAGAAGCCGGTGAACAAGGCGCCGAGATCTATCACCTGAATGGCAAGGCTGCGCGCCGTCTTATGAGCCAGGACCCAGCGTTTCTTAGTGCCATTTTCGCACAGGTTTCGAGCCGGCTTTACGGGCTGCTGGCAACATTGGAGCAGGCAATACGGCTTCCTTTGAAGGGACGGTTGGTGGCCTTGCTGCTGCGTATGGGGCAAGAGGATCAGGTCATTCGCATTTCGCAGCAAAAGATTGCCGCACACTTGGGCACATCACGCGAAGTCGTGTCGCGGATGTTGAAGGGTCTTGTGTCAGAGGGGCTCGTATCGGCAGGCTACGGCCGGGTCCGGGTTCTGGACAGGGCTGCTCTGGCTGACAAGATCGGCTGACTCCTCTTTCCCTTTTCAGTCACTCGAACCCCACGAAGCGCGCCCCGTCTTCCACGCTCTTGCGTTCGCTGACCACGGCATTGGCCGGAAAATCCTCGTCGGGCCAGCCCATGGCAACCGCCTTCATGATGACCTGATCCTCGGGGATGCCCGCATGCTCGCGCACTACCGGGCTTTGCATGATCCCCTGAGAGTTGATCACGCAGCCCAGCCCACGGCTCCAGGCGGCGTTGACCAGCGCCGTGGTAACTGCGCCGCAATCGAACGGCGTGTCGTCGCTGCCCGACAATTCGCGGTCGTAGGTGACGATCACGCAGACCGGCGCGTTGAACTGGCGGAAACCACGCAACACCCAGTCCTGCCGCCGCTCCTTGTCGTCGCGTTCGATACCCATGGCGCCGAACAATTGCTTGGCCACGTCGATCTGACGTTCCCGGTGAACGCCCGCGAAAGGCTCGCCGCGGCGGAATTCGCGACTGTCGGGGACGCCCGCGAGGATGTTCTCGGTGTTGCCCTTGCGAATACGATCGAGCGGTTCGCCCGTGATTACGTGAAAATGCCAGGGCTGCGTATTCATCGAGGTGGGCGAGCGCATGGCGAGGGTGAGAACCTCCTCGATCAGCGCGCGCGGAACCGGCTTGTCGAGATAGCCGCGGATAGAGCGGCGGCTCATCACCACCTCTTCATAGGTCATGTCGCGATTGCCGCTCATCCGCTCTCTCCCTGGCTGCGCGGCGCAGGATTAGCGCGGCGTCGCGCATGCGCAAAATCCGTTACGGCCTTGCGGGGAGGCAGGTGCCGACTGCCGGGGCAGGGAAGGTGCGGCAGTCGAAAAATACTGCCTCTTCGCTGCCCGCACTCGCTGCGACGAAGCTGAACCGCAGGGTATGGCGGGCCTCGTCCGTCAGGGGCAGCTCTGCGGGAATCTTCGCGGCATCGCTCCAGCCCTGTACCCGGCAGTAGCCTTCGCCAAGGCAAAGACCGCGTGCCCGTTCCACCAGCGCGGCAGGCGAATCTCCGGGTGATACGAGGACGAAGTGCACCCCGGCACCGGGTGAAGAAGGTGCGCTTCCTGTGTCGACCGACTGCTCCACGGTTTCGGTTGTGATGCTGCGCACCGCCTCGCCGCCTTGTAGCAGGGTGGGTAGCGGGTTGGCCGCCGCGATGGCCAGCGCGGTCTCCTGCAATCGCAGCGGATCGGGTTCGCCTCCGCCATAGCGCGCGGATAGCGCATTGCGGCTGCCCCAGAACCCGCGCCAGCGGAAGAAGATATGCGGGCCGACCTTGGCCACCTTGTCGAGCTCATCGCTCCACCAGGGATAGACATAATCGGCATGGAAATGGGTTGCATTGCCGACCGAAGCGTCCGTCGCGCCGCCAAGCATCTCGTCGGCCCGTGCACGCGCGGCGCGCCAGGCGGCGTCTGAATATCGCCGCGCCAGCGACCCGTCGCAGGTGAAGCTGAACTGGCAGCCGGTCGGCCGCTGCGAGCCTTCGAACACCACGCCGCAGATGGACTTGGCGAAAGCGGGATGGCGGACGCGGTTGAGGACAACCTGCATGACTGCACGCTGATCGCTGTCGCTGTCGCCCGCCTCCGCCATACCGGCCAGCGCCAGGCAGTCGCGCGCGCGGGCGCGGTCGGCAGCGTTGCCGCGGAAGGTGAAGGGCGTTGCGCTTCCGGGGCCGATTGCGGCGAACTCGACGGCCGCGTTGCGTGCCTGTGCATCGGTCGCCGTCAGTTCGGACAGGATAACGGTGTCGTCACCCGTGGCGGGAAGATCGGTGACGCCCGGAGCCGGTCGTTCGATAGGGATCTGGTCCTGCGCTGGCCGATCGACTGCGCCAGATGTCCCGCCGAACAGGGCCAGCAGGACGAACGGCAACATAACCAGCGCGGCCAATGCCAGCAATGGCAGCGATTCACGGAATCGAGGCGAACCGGCGGTTTCCATCAGGCCAATCTAGCGATGGCTATGAAAGGATGCACCCCAGCTGGAACAGCGAGTTACGCAGCCGCCCATTTGCGCGCGCTTAGGCCGCTTCGGCCAGTTCCAGTTCCAGCCGGTCCCAGATTTCGACCAGCGCGGCGACGAGATCGTCCATCATCGCTTCGGTATGGGCCGGTCCCGGCGTGAAGCGCAGCCGCTCCGTGCCGCGCGGGACGGTCGGGAAATTGATCGGTTGCACATAGACGCCATATTCGGCGAGCAGGATGTCGCTGATCTTCTTGGCCCGCACCGGATCGCCGACCATCAGCGGAACGATGTGGGTCACGCTGTCCATGACCGGCAGGCCCGCCTGGCGCATCTTCTGCTTGAGCAATTCGGCAGCGGCCTGCTGCCCCTCGCGCTCGACGCTCGAACCCTTGAGATGGCGTACCGAAGCGAGCACGCCCGCGACCAGCGCGGGGCTGAGCGAGGTGGTGAAGATGAAGCCGGGGGCGTAGCTGCGAATGCAGTCGACGATCTTTTTGTCGGCGGCGATATAACCGCCCATCACGCCGAACGCCTTGCCCAGCGTGCCTTCGATGATGTCGATCCGGTGTGCGGCCTCGTCACGCTCCGAAATGCCGCCGCCGCGCGGGCCATACATGCCCACGGCGTGCACTTCGTCGATATAGGTCAGCGCGTTGTATTTTTCCGCGAGGTCGCAGATCGCGTGGATAGGCGCGATGTCGCCATCCATCGAATAGACGCTTTCGAAGGCGATCAGCTTGGGCGTGTCCGCATCTTCGGCGGCCAGCAATTCTTCGAGATGATCGAGATCGTTGTGGCGGAAGACGCGCTTTTCGCAGCCAGAATTGCGGATGCCCGCGATCATGCTGGCGTGGTTCAGCTCGTCCGAAAAGATCACGCAGCCGGGCAGCAGCTTGGCCACGGTCGACAGCGTCGCGTCGTTGGAGACATATCCGCTGGTGAACAGCAGTGCGGCATCCTTGCCGTGGAGATCCGACAGCTCGGCTTCGAGCTGGACGTGATAATGCGTGTTGCCCCCGATGTTCCGGGTCCCGCCGGAGCCTGCGCCGACATCGTGCAGGGCCTCTTCCATGGCGGTGATGACCTTGGGGTGCTGGCCCATGGCGAGATAGTCGTTGGAGCACCAGACGGTAACCGGCTTGGGGCCGTTGTGACCGGCGAAGCAGCGCGCATTGGGGAAGGCGCCCTTGTTGCGCAGGATGTCGATGAAGACGCGGTAGCGCCCTTCCTCGTGCAGTCTGGCAATCGCTTCGTCGAAGATCTGGTCGTAATTCACTGGCGTATTCGCCCGTATCTGCGCCGCCCGTCTGCGGCTGACTCTGCGGGTCGCCCTAATCGAAAAGGTTGCAAATCGCTACCGCGATCTTTGCGAGCGATTCGCAAGTCAGAAGGCGCGCAAATCGTCGATACCGTAGCGCGCGAACGCCGGGGCAAGGCGGCGGAAGTCTTCGAGCGAGCCGGTGGTCACGGCGAAATCCGGTTCGCGGCGCTCGAAGTGCTGCCCCTCGCTCAGCGCAACGATACGTCGGGCGATCCCCTGCGCGCCATGGACGAAGGCGACGTCCCTGCCGAAGGCGGCGCGCAATTCGTCTTCCAGCAGCGGGAAGTGGGTGCAGGCGAGCACGATCGTGTCGATCTCGCCACCATGCGCTTGCAGGACGAGGCCCTTGGCGGCCTCGGCCACAGCATCGATACTGACCTCTTCACCGCGCAGCTTGGCTTCAGCCAGCGGGACGAGACCATTCGCTCCATAGCGCAGCAGCCGCTTGCCGACGGCGAATTCGTGTTCGAGGTCGTCGACATATTTCTGCCGCATGGTCGCTTCGGTGCCGAGCAGGCCGAACACGCCGGTTTTCGTCATGGCAGCGGCAGGCTTGATCGCCGGGACGGTGCCGACGATCCGCGTTTCCAGCACGTCGCGCACCATGCCCAGCGCGATGGTGCTGGCGGTGTTGCAGGCAATGCAGATCAGGTGCGGCTGGTAGCGTTCGGCCATTCGCCCGAGCAGCCCCGCCACCCGTGCAGCGACTTCCGCCTCGCTCTTCGCGCCATAGGGCAGGCCGGCCATGTCGGCGGCGTAGATCACCGGCGCCTGCGGCAGCAACTCGCGCAGTTCGCCCAGCACAGTGAGCCCGCCAACGCCGGAATCGAACAACAGAATTGGGGAGGTTGCGTCCAAAGTGGATTTTCCGTGCGGCCTGAGCTTGTAGAAGGCCCGTACTTACTTTTACAGCGAGTTCAAAGAGGAAGGGCTGGGCCGCTCCCGGCCCGTCCAGCACCGGAGTATCCCGTGGAAGCATTATACGCAGCGCTGCTCGGCTATGCGATCGGATCGATCCCCTTCGGCCTTCTGCTCACCATGGCCGCGGGCAAGGGAGATGTGCGCAATATCGGCTCCGGCAATATCGGCGCGACCAATGTGCTGCGCACCGGGAGCAAGGGGCTTGCCGCGGCGACCCTGCTGCTGGACCTCGCCAAGGGCCTCGCCCCGGTCGTGATCGCAGGGCAGGTTTGGGGCGAAGTCGCGATGGCCTTTGCAGCGGGTGCGGCCGTTCTGGGCCATTGTTTTCCCGTCTGGCTCGGCTTCAAGGGGGGGAAGGGCGTCGCGACCAATGCGGGCGTGTCCTTCGGTCTCGCCTGGCCCTTGGGGCTCGCATACGCCTTCGTCTGGCTGAGCGTGCTGGCGATCTTCCGCATCTCTTCGCTCGCCGGGATGGCCGCCGTGGTTGCCGCCGCTGCCGCAGCGCCGCTGTTCGGCTATCCGCAATTTTTCCCGGTCCTTGCGGCGATTGCGCTGCTGGTCATCTACCTCCACCGCGCCAACATTGCGCGCCTGCTGAAGGGTGAGGAACCCCGGGTCGGCGGCTCCAAGGGGTGAATGCACCCTCGCACCCGGCGCTCTCGCAGGAGGAGGCTTTCGCCCGCATCCGGCTGCTGCGTTCGCCCAATATCGGGCCGGTCAGCTACGCCATGCTGCTCCAGCGCTTCGGCACGGCGGCTGAGGCGCTGGAGGCACTGCCTGATCTCGGCAAGCGTGGCGGACGGCAATATCGCGCCATCGCGGCAGACAAGATCGAGCGCGAGGTGGAGGCGGTGCGCAAGGCGGGCGCGAAATACCTGTTTCACGACCAGCCCGATTACCCCGCCTTGCTCGGCGAAATCGACAGCGCGCCGCCGATCCTGACCTGGCGCGGCGATCTGTCGCTGGCGCGCAAGCCCTGCGTCGCCATGGTCGGCGCCCGCAATGCCAGCGCGGCGGCGGTCAAGCTGGCGCGCGATTTCGCCAAGGGGCTGGCGGAGGCGGGTTTTACCGTCGTCTCGGGCCTTGCGCGCGGTATCGACGGCGCGGCGCATGAGGGCGCTTTGCCGAGCACCATCGGCGTGATCGCCAGCGGGATCGACATCGCCTATCCTCCGCAGCACGCAGCCTTGCAGGACCGGATCGCCAGCGAAGGCTTGCTGATCGCAGAACAACCGCCGGGCACCGAGCCGCGCGGCAGCCACTTCCCCAGCCGCAACCGTATCATCGCTGGACTGGCCAGCGGCACGCTGGTGGTCGAGGCGGCGATCAAGTCGGGCAGCCTCATCACCGCGCGGCTGGCGGGCGAGGCGGGGCGCGAGGTCATGGCGATCCCCGGCAGCCCGCTGGAACCGCGCAGCCACGGCTGCAACCATTTGATCCGCGAAGGAGCCGGACTGGTTCAATCGCCCGATGATGTGGTGGAACTGCTGAGCACTTTCGACGGCCAGCCCCGTTCGACTTTCCATGAACCCGCCGCCGGTTTCGACTTTGAGCCAGGCGAACTGGCCGAGGCCGAACCTGCGGAGATTGCCGACCTGCTGACCACCGCGCCAGTCGCTGTCGACGAACTCATCCGCCAGTCGGGCACCAGCGCGAGTGCAGTCCAGCTCGCCCTGCTCGAGCTGGAGGTCGCGGGTCGCCTCGAACGCCATGCAGGTGGACGGGTGAGCCTGACGGGATAATTGCCGGGATGTGACGCAATGGTGCAAGCGCCGATGGCGTTTTTGTCATATTATGCGCGCGCCTCGAGCCGCGACTCGGCCCTTGCCGATACTGTCAGTTCGAAAAGCGGGCACCAGACGGCGCTCGCGACGGGCCGCCCCTGTACCTCCTGTACGGGCGGCCCGTTCTTGTTTTTCGCGCTTGACGCCTTTCGGTGGCGGTCCCCATTTTCGCGCGTATACGCACGTACACACGTAAGGGACTGCCTTCTTCACCATGCAACTGGTCATCGTCGAGTCGCCCGCCAAGGCGAAAACCATCGAGAAATATCTGGGCAAGGACTTCAAGGTTCTCGCCAGCTACGGCCATGTCCGCGACCTGCCACCCAAGGATGGCAGCGTGCGCCCGGACGAGGGTTTCGAGATGGATTGGGAACTCTACCGGGACAAGCAGAGCCGCTTCAAGGAAATCGCAGACAACGCCAAGAAGGCCGACCGCCTGATCCTGGCCACCGACCCCGATCGCGAGGGCGAGGCGATTTCCTGGCATGTCCGCGAGCTGTTGCAGAAGCGCAAGGCGCTGCCCGCCGATGTCGAGCGGGTGACCTTCAACGCGATCACCAAGCAGGCGGTGACCGACGCCATGAAAGCGCCTCGCGAGCTCGATCAGGACCTGATCGACGCCTATCTCGCCCGCCGTGCGCTCGATTACCTTTACGGCTTCACGCTCAGCCCCGTGCTGTGGCGCCGCCTGCCCGGCGCGAAGAGCGCGGGCCGTGTGCAGTCGGTCGCTCTGCGGCTGATCGTCGACCGCGAGATCGAGATCGAGCATTTCCGCGCCGACGAATACTGGTCGGTCATCGCCAAGCTACAGCATGACGGGACAGAGTTCGACGCGCGACTGGTCAAGTTCGACGGTACCAAGCTCGACAAGCTGACGCTCGGCAACGAAGGCAGCGCCATGGCCGCTAAGAAGGCGGTCGAGGCGGCGAACTTCACGGTCGAAGAGGTCGAGACCAAACCCTTCAAGCGCAATCCGGCGCCCCCGTTCACCACCTCCACCTTGCAGCAGGAAGCCGCGCGCAAGCTCGGCTTCTCGGCCAGCCACACCATGCGGCTGGCGCAGTCGCTCTACGAGGCGGGCGCGATCACCTATATGCGTACCGATGGCGTGAGCATGGATGGCAGCGCGATTGCCGCCTGCCGCAAGGCCGTGGCGGATCGCTATGGCGGCCACGCGCTGCCCGACAGCCCGCGCATGTACAAGACCAAGGCGAAGAACGCGCAGGAAGCGCACGAGGCGATCCGTCCGACCGACTTCAATCGCGATCGGGCCGGTTCAGGCGATGAGGGCAAGCTCTACGACCTCGTCTTCAAGCGCGCCATGGCCAGCCAGATGGCCGCTGCCAGCCTGGAGCGCACCACTGTGACGCTGCGCGATGCGACCGGCCAGCACGAACTGCGCGCGACCGGGCAGGTGGTGAAGTATCCGGGCTTTCTCGCCGTCTATCAGGAAGGTCGCGACGATGCCGAGGATGACGAGGACGGCCTGCTGCCGACCATCGCCAAGGGCGACAGTCCGTTGAAGAAAGGCGTCGAGGCCAACCAGCACTTCACCCAGCCGCCGCCACGCTTCTCCGAAGCTTCGCTGGTCAAGCGGCTGGAAGAACTGGGCATCGGCCGCCCCTCGACCTATGCCAGCACCATTCAGACGCTGCGCGACCGCGCCTATGTGCGGATGGAGAAAAACCGTTTCTTTGCAGAAGAATCGGGCCGCTTGCTGACGGCGTTTCTCGAACGTTTCTTCCCGCAATATGTCGCCTTCGACTACACGGCCGGGCTGGAAGACGAGCTCGATACCGTCTCCGACGGGCGGGAAGACTGGAAGAAGCTGCTCGAAGCCTTCTGGCGCGACTTCAAGCCGAAGACCGAAGAGGTGATGGACAAGAAGCCTTCGGAAGTGACCGAGGTGCTCGACGATTTCCTCTCGGATTACCTCTTTCCCGAACGCGCCGACGGCAAGGACCCGCGCCATTGCCCGCTCTGCGAAACCGAGGGCCGCGAGGGCGGCAGGCTGGCATTGCGCGGCGGGCGTTACGGCGCCTTCGTCGCCTGCGCCAACTATCCCGAATGCAAATATACCCGCCAGTTCGCCAAGCCCGGCGGTGCGGACGGGGACGATGGCGCCGATGACGGCGTGATGGGCGAAGACCCGGAGACCGGCCTGCCGGTCGAGCGCAAGAGCGGCCGCTTCGGGCCTTATGTCCAGCTGGGCGAGGGCAAGGAAGCCAAGCGCGCGAGCATTCCCAAGGACCTCGACGATTTCGATCTCGAATGGGCGCTCAAGCTGCTCAGCCTGCCGCGCATCGTTGGCGCTCATCCGGAAACGGGCAAGGAAATCGAAGCTGCGATAGGACGTTACGGGCCATATCTGCGCCATGACGGCAAGTACGGCAAGCTCTCCTCGACCCGCGATGTCTTTGAAGTGGGAATGAACGCGGCGGTCACGATCCTCGCCGAAGCCGCCAACCGCAAGGGCGGGGGACGCGGCAAGGCCGAACCGATCAAGACGCTGGGCGAACACCCGACCAGCGGCGGCGAGATCAAGGTCATGCCGGGCCGCTACGGCCCCTATGTCACCGACGGCACCACCAACGCCACGGTCCCCAAGGACGTGAAACCCGAAGACGTGACCGAGGCGCAGGCCATCGAACTGATCGATGCGCGGGCGGCGAAGGGCCCGGCGAAAAAGAAAGGACGCAAGGCACCGGCGAAGAAAAAGGCTCCGGCCAAGAAGAAAGCCACGCCGAAGAAGAAGGCCGCGGCAAAAAAGGCTGACGGCTGATGGCGAAGCAGCGCTTCGAACGCCACAAGCAACCCTGGACCGGCGAGGAAGCGGGCCAGCTCCGCACGCTCGCCGCCAAGGGCAAGGGCCTCAAGGAAATCGCCAAGGCGCTCAACCGCAGCGAGGAGTCGACCAAGGACTTCGCCAAGAAAAACAAGATCGGGATCGCGAAAAAGCGTTAGTCCGCGAACTCTCAGCTCCTCCAGTCGAGCCCCATTTCCTCGAACATTTCCTTGTCCTCGCTCCAGCGTTCGTCGGTCTTCACGTGGAGGAAGAGGTGGACCTTCTGGCCTAGCAGTTCGGCGAGTTCCTTGCGGGCCGCCTCGCCGATGGCCTTGATCTTCGATCCGCCCTTGCCGAGCACGATGGCGCGCTGGTTGTCGCGCATGACGACGATCTGCTGGTGGATCTCAACGCTGCCATCGGGCCGCTGGATGTATTTCTCAGGGCGCACCGCACTGTCGTAGGGCAGTTCTTCGTGCAACTGCTTGTAGAGCTGTTCGCGGGTGATCTCGGTGGCGAGCAGGCGCTCGGATGCGTCGGAGACCTGATCTTCGGGGTACATCCACGGTCCCTCGGGCATCATGCCTGCCAGCGCTTCCTTCATTTCCTGAACGCCGTCGCCGGTCAGCGCGGATACGAAATAGACCGTCTCGAACTCGACCTTGCCGGTCAGTTCCTGTGCCAGCGCGAGCAGCGGCTCCTTCTTCGCCGCATCGACCTTGTTGAGGACGAGGATCTTGCGCTCGGGACGGCTGGCGACCTGTTCGAGAAGCGGCTCCAGCTCGTGCCGCCGCTGCTTGACCGGATCGACCAGCAACAGCACCGCGTCCGCCGCTTCGGCGCCTTCCCAGGCAGCGCTGACCATCGCGCGGTCGAGCCGCCGCTTGGGCGCGAAGATACCCGGCGTGTCGACGAGGATCATCTGCGTATCGCCCTCCAGCGCGATGCCCATCATCCGCGCGCGGGTGGTCTGCGCCTTGGCGCTGGTGATCGCGACCTTCTGGCCGACGAGCTGGTTGACCAGCGTGCTCTTGCCCGCATTGGGCGCGCCGAGGACGGCGACGACGCCGCATCTGGTATCTGTCATTATTTCACCTGTTTGCGCGTGGCCTGCGACAGGCTCGGGCTGGGCGGATGGTGCGTCGCCTGGACTGAATACCGCTCACCCTGAGCCTGTCGAAGGGTCACCCGAATTTCTCCATGAATTCCCGTGCCGCCTGTTTCTCGGCTTCCTGCTTGCTGCCCGCCGTGCCTTCCGCTTCGCCGACCTTGTGGACGCTCACCCGCACGGTGAAGCGCGCTGCGTGGTCGGGGCCGGAGCGGTCCACCAGCTCGTATTCGGGCGGGCGGCGCTGGTTGCCCGCCGCCCATTCCTGCAAGGCGCTCTTGGGATGCTTGGCCTTGCCCGCGCCGCTTTCCAGCGCCGGGCGCCAGAGCAGATGGACCACATCGCGCGCCTGCGCAAAGCCGTTGTCGATGAACTCAGCGCCCAGCAGCGCTTCCATCACATCGCCGAGGATATTGTCGCTGTCGCGCCCGCCATCGCTGCTGGCCTGCTTCGAGATGCGGATATGCGGGCCAAGTCCGATGCCGCGCGCCACCTGCGCGCACATTTCCCGGCTGACGATAGCGTTGAGACGCTGGGCAAGCTTGCCTTCGGGCGCATCGCTCTGGGCATAGAGCCAATCGGCGATCGACAGGCCGAGCACCCGGTCGCCGAGGAATTCGAGCCGTTCGTAATCCTGCTTTTCGCCCATGCTGCCATGGGTAAGCGCGGCGAACCACAGCGCCTCGTCCTTCACGGTGAAGCCGTTCTCGACCAGCCACTCGCGCGCGTCGGGCTTGAGCACACTCATATATCGCTCCCGATGCGGTTCCAGCGCGCGGCGGTAAACCAGGTCCAGGGCAGCAGCCATTCGGCGCTGCCATCGGTGGACCACAGCACGCGGCTGGCGCGACCGACCAGCAGGTCGGCATCGACGAGGCCCACACCGCCATCGGGTATGGCGGGAAAGCGGCTGTCGAGCGAATTGTCGCGATTGTCGCCCATCATGAAGAGTTGGCCTTCGGGCACGATGACGGGATCGGTATTGTCGGGATCGATGCGGATCGGAACGCCGCTGGCATCGCGCGCGATCTTGCCATCACCATCGATCAGGAAGCGCGACCCCACAGCGCCGAAATCGATGGTGAGGTAGCTTTTGCCCGACGGCAGCGTTTCGCGGAACTGGCGATAACGGCAGATGGCGCCGTCGACTTCGACGCCTCCGTCGCGGCGGCAGCCGGTGTTCTCGCTCATCGGGATATCCGCATAACCCGCCTCATCTTTGGGTAGCGGTTCGCCATTGAGGATCACCACGCCATCGCGCACCGCCACCGTGTCGCCCGGCAGACCGATCACCCGCTTGACGTAATCGACGCCCGTCACCGGATGCTTGAAGATGGCGACGTCCCCGCGTTCGGGCAGGCTGGCGAAGATGCGGCCTTCGAACAGCGGCACTTCGGCCGGGAGCGAATATTTCGACAGGCCGTAAGGCCATTTCGCCGCCACCAGATAATCGCCATTGCGCAGGCCCGGCAGCATCGACTCGGATGGAATGGTGAAGGGCGAGAAAATGACGCTGCGGAAGATCAGCACCGCGATCACCAGTTTGGCGACGAACCACAGGAAACTGCCGAGCGTTTCCTTCTGTTCGGGTTCTTCCACCGCTGTCCCGGTCGAATTCGTATCCAGCGCTTGCTCTGTCATGCGGGGTTCTCAATCATCGCCGAGTTCCCTAGTCGCGCACCTGCGCACACGAAAGGATTTTTGAACGATGACTTCTGCTGCCGATCTCTGGGACAAGCTCGCTTCCCTTCCGCAGCCCACGCTGGGCGAACTGTTCAGCGCCCAGCGCGACGGGGGCGAGGGTGCGGACGAGCCGGGCGGCGAAGAGCGCGTGGCGATGCTGTCGGGCCGGATCGAACTGGCCGAAGGCGGCATATTGTTCGACTGGTCGAAAACCCATCTCGACCGCGCGGTGCTGGCCGCGTTCGAGGAACTGGCCGAGGCGATGGATTTCGCGGGGATGCGCGCGAAACTGTTCGGCGGCGAGGTGGTCAACCCGACTGAAGGGCGCGCCGCCGACCATGCGACGCTGCGTGGGACGGGAGACGAGGCCAAGGTCGAGGAGGCGATGGCGCTGATCGACCGCATGGGCATGCTGGTCGAGGCGATCCACCAGGGCGCGCTGGGCGAGGTCGAGCACCTGATCCATATCGGCATCGGCGGCAGTGCGCTGGGCCCGGCGCTGGGCGTCGACGCGCTCAGCCGCGACCTGTCCTATTGCGACGTGCATGTCGTCTCGAATATCGATGGCGTGGCGCTGGAACAGGCCTTTGCCGCCTGTGATCCGGCCAAGACGCTGATCGCGGTGGCGAGCAAGACCTTCACCACGATCGAGACGATGACCAATGCTGAAAGCGCGCTGAAATGGCTGCGCGACAATGGTGTGTCGGACCCGTCGGGCCGGGTGGTCGCGCTGACGGCCAATCCCGAAGGCGCGGTCGAATGGGGTGTCGACGAAACGCGCATCCTGCCGTTTCAGGAGAGCGTGGGCGGGCGCTATTCGATCTGGTCGAGCATCGGCTTCCCCATCGCCATGGCTGTGGGGATGGAGGATTTCCGCGCCATGCTGTCCGGTGCGAAGGCGGTGGACGCGCATTTCCGCGACACCGAAGCGGCGGCCAATCTCGTCCTGCGCGCGGCCTTTGCCGATCTCTATTACACCCGCGTGCGCGGCTGCCAGACGCGCGCGGTGTTCGCCTATGACGAACGGCTTTCGCTGTTCCCCGATTATCTCCAGCAGCTGGAGATGGAGAGCAACGGCAAGCGCGTTACCGCTGATATGCAGCCGGTCGACGGGCCGACGGCGCCGATCACATGGGGTGGGGTAGGCACCGATGCGCAGCATGCGGTGTTCCAGCTCCTCCATCAGGGCACGCATCTGATCCCGGTCGACTTCATCGCCAGCATCGCGCCCGGCGACGATCTCGACCCTGCGCACCACCGCATCCTGCTGATGAACTGCTTCGCCCAAGGCGCCGCGCTGATGGCAGGCAAGAAGGGCGAGGACCCCGCGCGCAACTACCCCGGCGACCGCCCCAGCGCGACGATCCTGTGCGACGACCTCGACGCCGCCGCCCTGGGCGCGCTCATCGCCTTCCACGAGCACCGCGTGTTTGCGAGCGCCGTGCTGATGGGTATCAACCCCTTCGACCAGTTCGGCGTCGAACTCGGCAAGCAGATGGCGAAAGCGATTGAAAAGGGCGGCGAGGAATTCGACGCGAGTACGGAGGCGCTGCTGGCGGTAGCTGGCTTGGGACAATGATCTGTCTTTTGCGCGCTGCCCTTTTGCTGCTGGCGTTCCTGTCTGCTCCTCTCGCTGCGCAGGAAGATGAGCAGCAAAGCATCCTGTTCATCGGCAACAGTTTTACGCAGGGCGCGAATTCCGCCGTGCTACGCTATCGTCCCGACAGCGTGACCGATCTCAATGGCGAAGGCGTTGGCGGCATCCCGGCACTGTTTGCCAAGTTTGCCGAACAGGCGGGGTTGAATTGGACGGTAAGCCACGAATTGCGCGGTGGCACGACGCTGGGCTTCCATCTCCGCGAAAAGCGCCAGCTGATCGATGGCGCGTGGGACGTGGTGGTGATGCAGCAATACTCCGTGCTGAACCCCGACAGGCCGGGCGATGCTGGAGATACCCGCAAGTATGCACCTGCGCTTGCCCGGATGTTCGAGGCGGCCAACCTCGCAGTGCGCGTCTATCTGATGTCGACGTGGAGCCGGGCCGATCAGGTCTATCGGCCGGAGGGCCATTGGCACGGCAAGCCGGTTGGACAGATGGCAGTCGACCTCCGCCGATTGCTCGACCTTGTCGACCGCGAGGCGGACGAAATCGACGGTGTGATCCCCGTGGGCGAGGCATGGAACCGGGCGATGTTGGATGGGGTGGCCGATCCCGACCCTTATGACGGACGCGAATACGGCAAAATCGATCTGTGGAGCTACGACCACTACCACGCGAGCGCGGAAGGCTCGTATCTTGAGGCGCTGGTGGTCTTCGCACGTATCACCGGTCATGATGTCCGCGAATTCGGCGCGAGCGAGCGAGCGGCGCACGAACTCGGCATCGAACCGAAAATGGCTGTTAGCCTGCAACAGATCGCGATGAAGCAGGTCGAATCCGAGGCAGCTCGCGGATCAGCGTGACCCGCCCTTCGCATCATGCTAAACCCCTGACATGAAACAGTGGTTTGCTCACCGGTATCTCGACCTGCTTGGGTCGATCTACATCTATAACGAGCATCGCGGCTATACCGCGCTCGACCGGGTGCTCGAAGCGGTGCGCGCCAAGCATCCCGAAGCGACCGAGCTGATCGCGGCGGTCGAGAAGCACCGCGCGGACGAACGCAAGCACTACACCATGTTCAAGCGCTGGTTTCAGCTGCGCGGCACCATGCCCATCGCGCTCGACCGGATGTTCGGCCATATCGACCGCTTTATCGAAATCACCTTCGGCTGCACCATCGACAGCCTGGATACCGATGCGATCATCGCCAGCGACGATCTGTTCGAGCGGCTGTGCCGCGTGATCTCGCTGACCGAAAAGCGCGGGCTGAAGCAGGTCGAAATCCTGCTCGACCATCCCATCGTCAGGCAGGACAAGGCGCTGCATCGCATCTTTGAGGTCGTCCATGTCGACGAGCCCGATCATTTCCTGCCCTATGACAAATGGCTCGCCGAAAATGCGCGCCGCAAACCCAATGCATGGGAGCGCTGGATCGACCGGCTGATCCATTCGGAACTGCTGTTCATCAAGCTGCCGCTGCTGTTCCTGTGGTTCGGTGCGCCGCGGCTGACAGAATGGCGCGATGCGGATGAGGCCAATCCGCCCCCCGCGCCCAAGGCACTGGCCCCGGCATAGGCCCGCCGAGCCACCATGTTTGCCCGCTTCTTCAAGCGCCACGTCGGCGGCATGCTGGTGCGCAACACGGTGGTCAGCACCGGCGTGTTCCTCGCCGGGCTGGGCATATTGTGGCTGCTGGTCGAAGGGGCGGGCGTGAACGCCGTCCTGGCGACTGCGCTCAGTTTCCTGATCGCCAACAGCATCCACTATATTTTCGGACGGACGTGGATTTTCGCCGGGTCCGACCGCAAGCTGTCGACCGGCTATGCGCTGTTCCTGGCGAATGCCGTGGTCGGTCTGGCGGTCACCGTCGGCCTGTTCTGGGTGCTGACCGAATTCACGCCGATGAACTATCTCGTCGCGCGGGTGATCGTCTCGGTCTTCGCGGGCCTGGCGGTATTCGCGCTCAACGCTTCGTTGAACTTCCGGCAGGTCTGACGCGGCTCAGATCAGCGCAAAATACATCACCGCCAGCGCGCCCATTACCACCACTCCCGTTAGGCTCAGAACCTTCATCGCGGCGCTCGGGCGCGCGTCCTCGGGCATCTCGCAGCGGGTGACGACGAGGTAATTGAGCAGCGCCAGCAGCGGGGCCACGATAAAGGTGGCGGAGGTGACGAAGTCGAGGAAGGTCGTGAACTCGCGCATCATGGTGAAGAGCACGAGGATCGCCAGCGCCGCCAGTACCAGCGTGCTGCCGACATATTGCGCGCGGGTGCCCGTTTCCTGCTCGCTTCCCTGCAATACCGCGATGGCGGCAGGCAAGGTGCGGGCGTAGGCGTCGATCGCGGCGATCACCGTCGTCAGCATCACCGACAGCGCGGCAATGGCGGCGAGAGCGGCGGCCATCGGCCCCAGCGCCTCGCGGTAGAGGTTCACCAGCTGACCCGCGAAGCCCGGTGCATCCGGGAGGGGAGCGATCGCCTGCGCGTGCATCACACCGGCGCCCATGATGCAGAAGCACACCGCCATCAGCGCCGTCATCACATAGGGCCACAGAAAGCTGCGGCGCGCTTCTGCGAGCGAGGGATGCGCGTCAGCGGGCAGCGTCCGGTCAGCCTCGACCTTCCACAGCGATAGCGCAACCGACACATCGACCGGGTTGGGCATGAACCCTGCCAGCGCGACGATGAAGAGCAGGGTGGCGCTCTGGCCGGTCCATGTGAAATCGGTGAGCGTACCCCAGTCGACGCGCGGGAGGACCATCGCCGTGGTGATCACGGTAGCGATCACGAGGAAAGCGAGCAGCAGCGCGTTCAGCCTGTCGAGCAGGCGATAGCCCCCTGCGAGCAGCATGATCGAGGACAGCGCGATCACCAGCGATGCCATGACCGGTATCGGGAACAAGGGTCCGAAAATCACCGTGAAAATACCCGCCGTCGCCGCGCCCAGCGCCGCATAAACGATGGGCACCAGCGGTATGACCGCGATCAGGAACAGCCACACGGCCCAGTCGCCCAGCTCGCGATAGCCCGACAGCAGCGAACGCCGCCGGACATGGGCATAGTCCACCCCGAAGCGATAGGCCGGATATTTGAGCAGGTTGGCCAGCAGGATCACGCCCAGCAGCGCCACGCCGAACATCGCCCCGGCACGCGTCGACTGGACCAGGTGCGAGGTGCCTATCGCCGCCCCGGTGAAGATCAGGCCGGGGCCGGCGAGACGCCGCAGGATAGTTCTTGTCATCGCTGGCCGGCCTCCCCCTCCGGCACGCGCAGTCTTGTGCTCCCTGCGGCACGCTGTCGAGCGGAAAGCCTATGGCGGCTAGAGACCCAGTTCACGCATGCTGCGTTCGATGGCTTCGCGCGTTTCCCCTTGCGCGAAGGGGAAGGCGCGGAAGAAAGTGCCGACCGATAATTCGGGATCGTCGGCCCTTGTCCGGGCCAGCCATTGCGCCGCCTGCTCACCGCGCCCGGCAAGATGGGCGGTGCAGGCGGCAATCAGCTTGATATGCTTGTGCGCTCCGGGAGTGAGCGCGGCCCGCTCGCCATAATCTGCCGCGGCCTCGATGTCGCCGAACTGGAGATGAGTCAGCGCGCGGCTCGAAATCATGGCATAGGCCATCGGATCGAGCGGGCTGAGTTCGAGCGCCAGCGCGAGATCCTTGTCCGCCGCTTCCGCCTTGCCCGCCATGATGCCGACGAGCCCTCTGTTGTAGATCCCCTGCGCAAAACTCGGGCTCAGGCTGGTCGCCCGGTCGAACCAGTCCATGCTGTCGTCGAGCCGGCCTTCGAGCCAGGAGCACCGGCCGAGGCTGAAATGGCCCATCGGGTCCATGCGGTCGGTCTCTACCGCGCGGTTCGCCATGGTACGGGCAAGCTCCACCTGCGCCGCGCCATCGTCGCGATAGCCCATGAAGGCGTTCTGGAAATGGGTGAAGGACAGGCCCGCCATCGCCCGCGCGAAATGCGGGTCGCGCGAGAGCGACTGCTCGAACAATTGCGCCGCCAGCAGATTGTCCGGTCCGGTGAAGCGGTACATGTGATCGAGCCCCAGATGGAAGCTTGCCCAGGCGTCGAGCTCCGAAGCGGGACGCCCACGGGCAAGGCGCACCTCGTTCTGCGGGATATGGAGCACCAGTGCCTCGACCACCTTGCCCTCGATCTCTGGGCGCAGTTCCTGCAGCGCGTCGAGCGACGCGGCATAGCGCTCTGCCCACACGGTGTGCCCGTCTCCCGTATCGACCAGCGCAACGTTGATCGCGACTTCGCGCCCGTTCCGCTCGACCGTCCCGGTCAGACAGTAATTGACGGCCAGCGCGGTTCCGACCGCAACGGGATCGCTGTCCTCACCACGGAAGCGGAAGCTCGATCCGCGGGCGATCACGAAGAGCCAGTTGATCCGCGACAGGTCCATGATGATGTCGGCGGGCAGGGCATCGGCGATGATGTCGTGCGATCCGCGCTCGCCCAGCAGCGCGAAGGGCAGCACCGCGACGGACGGACGCCCGTCGCGCCCCGACAGCCTGCGCGTGGCGAGTTCGATCGCGTCCATGTCTATTGCCGGGGCGACGTGGGCCGGTGCTGACGCATCCACCTGAACCTCGGCCACGAAGCGGAACCCGCGTCCGTGGATCGTGCGGATGACTTTCTGCGCCTTGCCGTCGTCGCCCACGGCGCGCCGCGCCGCCTTGACCCGTGCGGCCACCGCGCTTTCGGACACGATGCGCCCGTCCCACACCGCATCGATGATCTCGTCCTTGGAGACCATGCGCTCGCGGTTTTCGGCCAGCAGGATCAGCAGCGAAAGGACCTGCGGTTCGACCGGCACGCGTTTGCCCGCGTGCCGCAACTCGAAGCGCGCGGCATCGAGCTCGAAGCCGTCGAACCGGTAGGTACAGCGCGCATTTTCCGTCATCCGGGCCCCTTTCCCCGAAATCTCCATGAAATCGTCAGACATCTTCACGCCAAGGTCAAGCATCGGCGCAGCGGCGCACCTAGCAAGAGGTCATCGGAAATGATCCGACACCAACATCGAATGAGGAGAAATGAAATGCCGCTCGTAACCATCGACGTGATCAAGAACGTGTTCACCGACGATCAGAAGAAGGACCTTATCGGCAAGGTCACCGAAGCCATGGTCGAAGTCGAGGGCGAAGCCATGCGCCCGGTCACATGGGTCCGCATCATGGAAGTCGAACAGGGCGACTGGGGCATTGGCGGCCAGCTGCTCGGCGCGGCGGACGTGCATGCCATGGCGGGCAAGAAAGCTGCCTGACACAGATCAAGCGACCCCCCGGAACTAACCCGTTCCGTCCCGAGAGGCCGCCCCGCATGCGGGGCGGCCTCAAGGCGTCATCGATGCGCAGCATTGACTTTTTGCACTTCAGCATCCATCTGGCGGCCATCGAAGCGCGCTAGCCAGCGTGAAGCGGCGATGCGGAGACATCCATCGCCCCGGCCGCGCCTCGGTCCTTTTACCAGACTTCCCTTTTCACGCGGGCGGTTATCCAACCCCGCGACCGCGCGCCGTAACCGGCTGCGCGCCGCATATCGAATGCGAGTAAACATGACTCAGTTTTCAGACCTGGGGCTGTCCCAGCCCGTTCTCCAGGCCCTCGACCTCAAGGGCTACAACGAACCTACACCGATCCAGGCGCAGGCGATCCCGCCCGTGCTCGAAGGGCGCGACCTTATGGGCATCGCCCAGACCGGCACCGGCAAGACCGCCGCCTTCATGCTGCCGAGCATCGACCGGCTGCGCGATGCCGACAGACAGACGCCGTTCAAATCCTGTCGCATGCTGGTTCTCGCGCCGACGCGCGAACTGGCCGGGCAGATCGCGCAGAGTGCCAAGGATTACGGCGCACTCGCAGGCCTCAAGGTGCATAGCATCGTCGGCGGCACCTCGGTCAACAAGGATCGCAATAAGCTACATCGCGGCACCGACATCCTCGTCGCGACGCCCGGCCGCCTACTCGACCTGATCGACCAGAAGGCGTTCAAGCTCGACGGCGTCGAAGTGCTGGTGCTCGACGAGGCGGACCAGATGCTCGACCTCGGCTTCATCCACGCGCTGCGCCGGATCAGCCAGCTCGTGCCGGAAGATCGGCAGACGCTGTTCTTCAGCGCGACGATGCCCAAGCAGATTCAGGAACTGGTCGGCAAATACTGTCGCAACCCGGTCAAGGTATCGGTGACGCCCGAAAGCACGACGGCGGAACGGATCGACCAGTATCTCTTCATGGTCCAGCAGGACGAGAAGCAGACCCTGCTCGAAATGATCCTGTCCGAGCGACATTCCGTGCCGGGCAAGTTCGAGCGTGTGCTGATCTTCGCCCGCACCAAGCATGGCTGCGACCGGATCGTGAAGAAACTGTCGCAGGTCGGCATTCCGGCCAATGCGATTCACGGCAATAAGAGCCAGCCGCAGCGCGAACGCGCGCTCGACGAATTCAAGCGGGCCAAGACGCCGATCCTGGTGGCGACCGATGTCGCGGCGCGCGGGATCGACATCCCCGGCGTCAGCCACGTGATCAATTACGAACTGCCGAATGTACCCGAGCAATATGTCCACCGCATCGGCCGTACTGCCCGTGCGGGCAAGGATGGCATCGCTATCGCCTTCTGCGCTGAGGACGAACGCGATTACCTCAAGGACATCCGCAAGAAGACCGATGCGGAATTCGAGCGCCTGCCGCTGCCGTATAACTTCCGCGCCGTGGTCGAAGGTGTCGGGCCGACGAAGCGCGAGCAGAAACCGCGCCTCGCCAAGCCCAAGGTCCGCCCGGCGGGCAATGCCGCGGCGCGGAAGCCCAAGCCGAAGAACAAGCACCCGAACCGCGCTGGCGCGCCCAAGCGCGACGGTGCTCCGGGCGGCAATCGCCCCCCTCGCAGTCGCAGCCGTAACCGGCGGCGCGGAGGCGGTTCTTCGCGGGGTTAGGCCACAGGGTTGACCGGATCTTCGTCGGCGACGGGATCCGGTGAAACCACGCGAAAGCGGGCAAAGGCCTCGGGCCGATTATCCGCCAGCCATTCGAGCATGCCTTCGCGAATGTCGCAGCGCAGATCGAACAGCGTCGGTGAATCCTTCGCGCTCATCAATAGCCGGACTTCGATGGCGTCGCGGGTGGTTTCCGTAACCTGCGTTACCTGGACGCGTCCGTCCCAGCGCGGATTGGCGCGCACCTGACGTTCGAATTCCTCGCGGAGTGGCGGGATTCTGGTCGCCGGGTCGAGATAGAGCATCACCGAGCCGAGCAGCTGTGCGGTCTTCTTGGTCCAGTTCTGGAAAGCATCTTCGAGAAACCGCGAAGTCGGGACGATCAGCCGCCGTTCGTCCCAGATTTTGACGATGACATAGGTCGTCCGGATGTCTTCGATCCAGCCCCACTCGTTGTCGATGATCACCACATCATCGACATTGATCGGCTCCGTCAGCGTCATCTGCACACCGGCGATCAGCGATTTCAGGGCAGGCTGGGCAGCGGCACCGACTGCCAGTCCGGCAAGCCCCGCCGATGCCATCAGTGTCAGCCCGATGTCGCGAACGCCGGGGATGGAAAGCAGCATCAGTCCGACCGTGACGAAAATGATGATGAAGGTCGCGATGCGGCTCGACATCGTCAGTTTTGTGCGGCGGCGGCGCGCTGCAAGATTGTCCGCCACGGTAATGTCGGCGCTCAGTTTCATCGCTTCGATCAGCGCATGCAAGATGGCCAGCGCGATCCAGCCGACCAGCGCCGGCATGATGAAGCCTGCCACCTTTTGCCAGATGCTTTCGAACGTCGGTATTTCGCGAGCGGTCAGCACCAGGGCAAGGGCGATCAGCGCGATCCTGGTCGGCAGCGCAAGCCGCTTTACCAGCACATCGTCGGACTCGCTGTGCGAATGCCGGACAAGCTTGCGAAGCAGACGGAATGTCAGCCAGTGTAGCGCCAGCGCTGCCAGCGTCGCCACGAAGGCGAGGACGAGCAGGTTCCATGGATAGGGCAGGACATCCACCCCGCGAGCGGTGATTTCGGCAATCGGTTCCGTCATGCTGTCTCCCGGATAATCGTAGCGGGTAGGGCAGCATCCTCTTCCGGCAGTTTAGCGATCAATGTTTCCGCTCGGGTCGCAGTTCCCTGTTTCCTCTTGTGCCCTCAATGATCAGGCCCCAAGTGCAGCCCCAAGGACAGCACGGAGTTGGACATTTGTCGTCAGAGGCCAGCGTACAATACGATTACGACCTTTTCACCATCGGCGCGGGATCGGGCGGTGTGCGCGCCAGCCGGGTTGCGGCGGCCCACGGGGCGAAGGTTGCGATTGCCGAGGAATTCCGCGTCGGCGGCACTTGTGTCATCCGGGGGTGCGTGCCCAAGAAAATGCTCGTCTATGGCGCGCATTTCGCGGAAGACCTTAAGGACGCACGGAATTTCGGCTGGTCGACCGAAAAGGCGACATTCGACTGGATTACCCTGCGCGACAATGTGCTGAAGGACGTCGACCGGCTCGAAGGTGCCTATACCGAGACGCTCGGCAACCACCACGTCGACATCTTCCACGAACGTGCCGAGATATCCGGTCCGCATGAAGTGACGCTTGCGGGCGGGAAAAAGATAACGGCGAAGTATATTCTCGTGGCCACAGGTGCCCGGCCGCGCATGCCTGAGTTCGAAGGCTCGGAACATGCGATCAGTTCGAACGAGGCGTTCCATCTCGACGAGCTGCCGAAGAGGATCATCATTGCCGGTGGCGGCTATATCGCCAACGAATTCGCTGGTATCTTCAACGAGTTCGGCAGCGATGTGCATGTCGTCAATCGCGGCGACCGCCTGCTGCGCAGCTATGACGAGGCGGTGCGCGACCGTCTGTTGCAGATATCGACGATGAAGGGGATCAAGTTCCGCTTCAACACCACTTTCGAATACATCAAGCCGTGCGAGGATGGCGGATATTTCGTGAAGCTGTCCGATTGCGACGAGGAACAGGCCGATCTCGTCCTCTTCGCCGTCGGGCGCGTCCCGAATACGGAGGGGCTCGGGCTCGCCAAGGCAGGTGTGGAACTCGGCGATAACGGCGAGATCAAGGTCGACCGGTTCAGCAAGACCAATGTCGACCACATCTACGCCGTGGGCGATGTTACCGATCAGGTGCAGCTGACGCCGGTGGCGATCCGCGAAGGGCAGGCCTTTGCCGATACCGTATTCGGCAAGGGCGATCCGGTGGCCGTGGACCATTCCTGCATTCCCAGCGCGGTGTTCAGCCACCCGCCGATCGCAGCCGTTGGGATGACCGAAGGCGAGGCGAAGAACAGTCTTGGCAGCGTGAAGGTCTATCTGTCGGATTTCCGCCCGATGAAGAACGTACTGGCCGGTCGCAACGAGCGTAGCCTGATGAAGATGATCTGCGATGGCGATAGCGGCAAGATCGTCGGCATCCACATGATCGCGCCGGAGGCACCCGAAATGATGCAGGCGGCGGCTATCGCCGTGAAGGCAGGGCTGACCAAGGCCGATTTCGACGCGACCACGGCAATTCACCCGACCATGGCGGAAGAACTGGTGCTGATGCGCTAGGTCAGTCGCTCCAGCGACAGGTCCGCCGCCGATACCCCGACCGCGCGCAATTCCTCCGGCCAGTCCCGGCCCGTAGCGAGCGCCTCTACCGCCCGCGCCATGGCGGGCGAAGTCTGCAGGCCGAAACCGCCCTGTCCGGCGAGCCAGAAGAAGCCTGGTGCCTGCGGATCGAAACCTGCGACCGGCAGGCGGTCGGGCGTGAAACTCCGCAGGCCTGCCCATTTGCTGGCAAGACGCGGGATGTTGAGCATCATCGCCTGCTCTACGCGCCATGCGGTCAGCGCGACGTCTTCCTCCTCCGGCTGGGCATCGCAGGGATCGCTTTCGCCCTCGTCCATCGGGCAAGCCAGTAGCCGGAATTTACCCTCCGGCTCGATGTAAAAGCCGGGACCGACGGTTTTCGTGAAGGGCCAGTGGGCCACATCCATCTCCACATCGAAGGTAATCACTGTTCGCCGCAGCGGGCGGATGCCGATGGGTTCGACCCCTGCAATCCTCGCCACTTCGTCGACCCACGCTCCGGCCGCGTTGACCACAACCCGTGCGGCATAGCTCTGTCCCGGCGTGTCGACGATCCAGCGCGTGCCGTCATGGCGCAGCGACGCCACCGGCGCTTTTACGGCAATCGCGCCACCCGCCGCTATCAGCGCCTTGCGATGCGTTTCGAGCAGGGCATGCGCATCGAGCTTGCGCCCATCCTCGTCCAGCAGCGCGCCAACGATGCCGCCTTCGCCCTCGCGCAGTATCGGCACGCGTTCCTGCGCCTCGGTCACGGACAGACGACGGACGCGTGGCGACCATTCGCGGTAGTTTGCTTCCAGCCGATCGAGCGCTTGTTCCTGCTGTTCCAGCGCTATGAACAGTGCCGGATGAGGTCGTGCACCCGGCTCTCCGAGCAATGGAATGCTCGCCGCCGTCAATGCGCGGACGAGCCATGCATCCATATCGAAATGGGCGAAGGCCGCGCTGCGTCCCGAGGAGTGGACCCCCGGCGCAGCTTCCGCTTCGCACACAATGGTTTCGCCGTGCTTCGCCAGCCGGGCGGCCGCCGACAACCCGGCGATCCCGGCCCCGATGACGAGGAAATCGACCTGCCGCATACCACCTCCGTTGCTCTTTGAAACCAATCCGCCTAATCTCCTGCATACAGAAGACAAGGGGAGCAGACAGATGGCGGCTACGGTACTCGTCACCGGCGGCACAGGCTATATCGGCGGTGAGGTGATCGACCAGCTTCTGGCCAAGGGGTACAGCGTCCACACGACCGTGCGCAACAAGGCGAAGAGCGAGCCCAAACTGCGCCAGCGCTGGGCCGAGGCCGGGGATCGGCTCAAGGTCTTCCAGGCCGATCTGATGAGCGACGAGGGCTGGGCCGAAGCCAATGCGGGCTGCGATGCGGTGGCGCATGTCGCCTCGCCATTTCCGCTCGGCGTACCGAAGGACAAGGACGAACTGGTCGTCCCCGCACGCGAAGGGACGCTGCGTGCGCTCGAATTCGCGCGCAAGGCGGGTATCAAACGGTTCGTGCAGACCAGCAGCGCTGCCGCCATCGCTTATGGTCAGCCGGAAAAGGACCATTTCACCCATCTGGACTGGACCAATCTGACGGCGGGCGTCCCGCCCTATATCGAGAGCAAGACCGTGGCCGAACGCGCGGCGCGCGACTGGGTGGCGACGCATGCGCCCGACATGATTTTCTGCTCGGTAAATCCGGTCGCCGTTTTCGGCCCGGTTTACGATGACGATATGTCTACCAGCGTCGAGATCGTTAAGAAGCTCGTCGACGGTTCGATCCCACTGATCCCGAACATGGGTATCAGTGTGACCGATGTGCGCGATGTGGCCGAGGCGCATGTGCGCGCAATCGAAGCCCCTGCTGACAAGGTGCGCGGCGAACGCTTCCCGACCTCCGAGAAGTTCCTGTGGATCCGTGAGATGGCCGATGTGGTGCGCACGCGCGCTCCGGAACATGCGGGCAAGGTTCCCCGCAAGCCAATGCCCAACTGGCTGGTGAGACTGCTTGCGCTGTTCATGGACGAGATGAAGCAGATCAAAGGCGAACTCGGCAATATCCGCGAAGTCTCCGGCAAGCATACCGAGGAAGTACTTGGCTTCAGCTTCATCCCGGCGGAGCAGACGCTGGAGGATACGGTGAGAAGCCTCGTTGCCAGGGGAATCGTGAAAGCCTGATGGATATGAACGGCAAATGCGTGCTGCTAACCGGCGGTACGGCGGGTATCGGTGAGCAGATGGCCCTCCAGCTGAAGGCCAAAGGGGCGGAGGTGATCATCACCGGCCGTTCGCTCAACCGGCTGGAGGCGATGCGCAAGCAGGGCTTCGAAGCAATCGAAGCGGACCTGCACACGCCGCTCGGGGCCGACAGGATCCTGCAGGCTCTGGGCGATCGCCCGATCGACGTGCTGATCAACAATGCCGGGCAGGGCGTCGACCACGATTTCCGCGAAAAAACGCCCGATGCGGACGCGGCGGACGATTGTATCTATGCCAATCTCAACACTCCTATCCGGCTTATTACTGCACTGGTGCCTCGTCTGAAGCAGCGGCCCCGGGCGGCGATCGTCAATGTGACCAGCGGCCTTGCGATTGCGCCGAATGCGGGCGGATCGGTCTATTGTGCGACGAAAGCGGCTCTGCGCAGCTACACGCAGGCGATCCGTGCCCAGCTTGCCGATACGAATATCACTGTGATCGAAGCGCTTCCCCCCGTAGTCGACACGCAGATGACCGCCGGACGTGCGAGCGGGAAGATGCCGCCCGAAGAGTGCGCGCGGCAGATTATCCACGCGCTCGAGAAAGGCCATGCAGAGGCGAATGTCGGCATGGTCAAGGTGCTCAAGGCGGTCCATTCGGCCTCGCCGGCGCTTGCGCGCAGGGTAATGCTGCGATTTTGACGTCGGCGCACCGGCATGGGACGAAATGACCCTGCCGCATTGCCACCCGGGCGGGGCCCCGTCAGAAAGCGCATGAAACGAATCGTTAACGGGGTATTTGCATGAACATGCTGGCGTCGCGTGGGCAGCTGCGCGCAAGTTTCATTCGCTGGGCGTTGTTTACCGTGCCGTTGTGCGTGCTGCTGGGCTTCCTCGCGGGACAGTTGGGTGGCCCGGATACGGCATGGTTTGCAAGTCTCGAGAAGCCGTCGATCTATCCCGAGCCCAAGTGGTTCGGCATCGTTTGGACGATCCTCTACGTCATGATCGGCTTTGCCGTCGCGCTGGTCGCGTCAGCCTGGGGGGCGCGGGGACGCACCGCGGCATTATGGGCCTTCGCGGTGCATTTCGTGCTGAACCTGTCGTGGAGCTACGTTTTCTTCGGTGCGCAGCAGATCACCGGGGGGCTGATCGTGCTCGCACTGATCGCCCTGACTTTGCTGGTGGTGATTGCGCTGTTCTGGCGCGTGAGGAAGCTGGCTGGGGTGCTGTTGCTGCCCTATCTGGCATGGGTGCTTTTCGCGAGTGTGCTCAACTATCAGTTCCTGCAGCTCAACCCGCAAGCCGATGGTGGCAATGTGGAAGGTGCCGTCGAGCGGGTGCGGATCGGGAATTGATACGCGCCGCGAGCGCGCCTAGATAGCCGCCATGCAAAGCCAGAACCCGCTGATCGCCGATTTCGTCAAACTCGCCAATTCGGCGGCCGGCACGCTCGCCGGCATGGGCCGCGAGGCGCGCGACGCCGCGCGCGAACGGGCGAAGGAAACATTCGGCGGCATGGACTTCGTAAGCCGCGAGGAATTCGACGCGGTCAAGACGATGGCCAGCAAGGCGCGCGAAGAGGCCGAAGACCTCAAGGCCCGCGTCGCTGCGCTGGAGGCGAAGATCAAGTAATCGTCATCCCAGCGAAAGCTGGGATCGCTCGCGGATTAGCACCCGACCCCAGCTTTCGCTGGGGTGACGAGTGGTTTAGGCGGGAACCATGCACCTCACCGCTCCCGCCATCATCGTTGCCGCGCGCTCGCATGGCGAAACGGCGGTGATTGCGCGGATGCTGACCGAGGAGAGCGGGCTCGTTGCCGCCTATGTCGCAGGCGGGCGCGGGCGTCAGCTGCGCCCCGTGGTGATCCCCGGCAATGTGGTGCAGGCGGAAATTCGCGCCAAGTCGGATAGCCAGCTTCCTTTCGCCCGGCTCGAACTGGCGCAGAGCCGCGGACCTTGGCTGAACGAGCCGCTGCCCGCCGCGGCGATCGCCTGGGCCACTGCGCTCACCGCCAGCGCGCTGCCTGAACGCAACCCCTATCCCACGCTCTATGGAGCGCTCGGCGCGCTTCTCGATGCGATCTGCTCGGCCGAGGCTGCGCGGCAATGGGTCGAGGCGTTGGCCGTCTACGAGGCACTGCTGCTGCGCGAGCTTGGCTATGGCGGCGAGCGCCCGACGATAGCGGGTCTTGGGCAGGCCTTGGAAATTCTCGACCGGCAGGAGCCGCTAATTGCCCGCTATCTCCTTGCCGACACGCGTGCCGACGTCCTAGCTGCAAGGGAACTCCTCAGGCAGCGGCTGGCACGGATGATTTCCTAAGCCCGTCATCGTGAGGAGCCGAAGGCGACGCGGCAATCCATCGTCCGGCCTCTAACCGGGGCGAAACGATTGGCAATGGATTGCTTCGCTTCGCTTGCAATGACGAGGTAGTGCTTTGAAGATCGCAATTTTCCCCGGCGACGGGATCGGGCCGGAGGTCGTGGCGCAGGCGCTGCGCGTGCTGGATGAACTTTCGCTTCCCGGCCTGACTTTGTTCGAAGGCGATGTCGGCGCTGCCGCCTATCATCGCCACGGTCATCCGCTCCCCGAAGAAACGCTGGAGATGGCCCGCGCGGCCGATGCGATCCTGTTCGGTGCGGTGGGGGATTTTTCCTGCGATGACCTGCCGCGCCATTTGCGACCCGAACAGGCGATCCTCGGGCTACGCAGCGAACTCGGCCTGTTCGCCAATCTGCGCCCGGCGGCTGGCTTCCCGGGCCTCGAACACCTTTCCTCGCTCAAGCCAGAGGTGGCGCGCAGCATCGACCTGCTCGTCGTGCGCGAACTCAATGGCGATGTCTATTTCGGTGAGAAGGGCGAACGCGACAGCGACGGCGGGCGCGAGGGTTGGGACGCCATGTCCTATAACGAGGCCGAAGTGCGCCGTATCGCGCATACCGCCTTTCGTGCCGCCATGGGGCGCGGCAAGAAGCTCACCAGCGTCGACAAGGCCAACGTTCTCGAAACCAGCCGCATCTGGCGCGAGACCATGATCGAGGTGGCGCGGGACTACCCCGATGTCGCGCTCGATCACATGTATGTCGACAATGCCGCCATGCAGTTGGTGAAATCGCCCGGTCAGTTCGATACCATCGTCACCGGCAATCTGTTCGGCGACATCCTGTCCGACCAGGCCAGCGCCTGCGTGGGATCGATCGGTTTGCTTGCGAGCGCATCGCTCGGTGAACGACAGACCGAATACGGTACTTTCGGCCTTTACGAGCCGATCCACGGCAGCGCGCCCGACATTGCGGGGCAGGGCAAGGCCAACCCCGTTGCCGCCGTCCTCAGTCTCGCCATGCTGCTGCGACATTCGCTCGGACGCGAAGGCGAAGCGGCTCGGATCGAACGCGCGGTGGAAGGCATTCTGACCGACGGCGTGTTCGGCGGCGACCTTGGTGGCAGCGCCTCGACCGGCGAAATCGGCGATGCGATTGTTAGGAAGCTGCTAACCATATCTTGAGGATTGCGGCATAACCGGGTCATGCAATGGATATGACACCGGATACGCAGCCTTCCATGGCCTCCACCACCGCTGCCGCTCTCGAGCTAGCTATCATCCTGCCGACGCTCAACGAGCGCGACAATCTCGCTCCGCTAGTCGAGCGGATCGAGGGTGCGCTTGGCAAGTCGGGCTGGGAAGTCCTGATCGTCGACGACAATTCCGCCGACGGAACCAGCGACGAGGCACGGCGCATTGCGCTCACCGACCCGCGCGTTCGCGTGATCCAGCGGATCGGTCGCCGCGGGTTGTCGAGCGCAGCCATCGAAGGTTTCTGCGCCACCGCCGCGCCTTACGTGGCGGTGATGGATGCCGACCACCAGCACGATCCCAAACTGCTGGTCGACATGCTCGCCGCGGTGAAATCGGGCGAGGCCGAAGTTGCCGTCGCCAGCCGCTTCGCCGAAGGTGCGAGCATGGAGGAGTGGGGGCGCCCCGACCGCGAGAAGCTGTCGAGCGTCGCCAACATGCTCGCCCGCAAGCTTACCGGTGTCGAACTCAGCGACCCGATGAGCGGGTTTTTCCTGCTCCCCAGCGCAACCGCGCGCGCGTTGGTGCCGAACCTTTCGGGGATTGGCTTCAAGATCCTGCTCGACCTGCTCGCCACTTCCGAAACACCGCTCAAGGTGAAGGATTTTCCGATGAATTTCTCCGCCCGCCGTTCCGGCGAATCGAAGCTCGATCGCGCCATCGCGCTCGATTTCCTCGCCGGGCTTTACGACAAGAGCTTCGGCCGGATCATCCCGACCCGCTTCGCGCTGTTCGGCACGGTCGGAGTGATCGGCGTCGGGGTGCACATGGCAATCCTGTATGCCTTCCTGCTGTTCGGCGGAGCCAACTTCAGCTGGAGCCAGGCGGTCGCGACCTTCGGGGCGATGACCTTCAACTTCTGGCTTAACAATTTCCTCACCTATCGCGACCGCCGCCTGAAGGATGCGAACAAGGTATTCTGGGGCTGGGTCAGCTTCATCGCCGCCTGCTCCATCGGCGCTTTCGCCAATGTCGCCGTGGCGACCACGCTGCACGACCGCGGCCTGCATACGGTGCTAGCCGCGCTGGTCGGTATCGGTATCGGTTCGGTATGGAACTACGCCCTGTCGAGTCGCTTCGTCTGGGGCAGGTACTGATCCTCCGCGGGGGCGAAGTCTATCTCCAGCTATCGAGCCAGGTCCACACTGCGAAACTGTCGGGCCCGGCCAGCGGCGCTGCGCTGATGATCGGGTAGAACCACGCAAACAGCAGGACACTGCCGATAACGGGCGCGAGTGCGGTCTTACGCCAGCCATTCTGCCACAGCGCGTCACAGGCCAGCGCCAGCGCGGCGAGCAGCGCCATGCTCGGCAGGGCATAATGGTAGTAGAACTGGACCGGCTTGTTTGCCAAAATCCAGAAACCAAGGCTCACCGCGTAGAGCAGCGTCGCGCCCAGCGCGGCCCAGTGGTGGCGCATGATCCCGTGCCAGGCGCACCACGCCAATGCAGGCAGACCGAGTAACATGGTCAGCGGATTGCCGATCAGCATGATGCCGCGCTGCACACCTGCAACCGGCTCGTAGAGATACCAGATCGCGCGCGCGTTCAGCACCCATTGCTCCCAGTTAGACTGATAGGGGTGCGGTTTGAGCACGTTTTCCTGCTGCGACAGCATGAACTGGTGGTGGAAGATCAACCCTTCGGTAATCGGGTGCTTGTGGAAGAAGAAGGCGGGCAGGAAGCTCGCCGCATAAACCGCCAGCGGGACGACACCTAGCCACAGCGTGGCCTCCACCAGCGTGATGCCGGGCACCGGTGCGCCCCGGCGGCTGAGGAACAGGCGGCGGCGCCCGGCGCCCGCGCGGGCGAAGAAGAACGCGATGCCGGGCAGGGTAGCGACCGTTACGGCGTTCCACTTCGCACCCATGGCCAGGCCGAGTGTAATGCCGGTCAGGGCCAGCCGCCAGCGACCCTGCTCGGGCTGGCGGATCGCCGCAGCGAACTGCCAGGCGGCCACGCTCAGGAAGGCGAGGTAGAAGATGTCCAGCATCGCAATGCGCGAATGGATGAACAGGTGGAAACCGGTCGCGATCAGCACGCCATAAGATAGCGTCGCGAAGCGGCTCAGCGTTGCGAACCATAGCGCGCGCATGGCGGAGAACAGCGCCAGGGTTCCGAACAGGCTTGGCAGCAGGCGCCAGCCCCAAGGATTGTCGCCGAACAGCGCGATCCCCAATGCGATCAACTCCTTGCCGACCAGCGGGTGTTCGCGATTGGTGAATTCGCCCATGGCCAGCAGTTCGCGCGCCGCGGGCAGGTAATGGACCTCGTCGAAATAGGCGTAAGGGACGGATGTCAGGAAAGGCAGGCAGGCGAACCAGAATGCCAGCGCCAGCGCGGCGCTCCAGCGGATCGGGTCCTTCGGGTGCTCGGGCGCGCGGCTCATCGCCGTTCGATTAAGCGAGCGTTTGCAAGGAGACAACAGCCTTTACTTGCCCCGCCGACAGGTGCTGCCTAGACGCTGCACCCATGAAGAAGACCACCGGCACCGACCGTTCGATAACCAGCAAATGGCGCCCCGCGACGCAGGCCGTGCGCGGCGGCACCTGGCGCAGCGATCATGGTGAGACCAGCGAGGCGCTGTTCCTCACCAGCGGCTATACCTATGACGACGCGCAGACCGTCGCCGATCGCTTCGCTGGCGAGGCGGATGGCATGACCTATTCGCGCCTCCAGAACCCGACCGTTGCCATGCTGGAAGAACGCATCGCGCTGATGGAAGGCGCCGAGGCCTGCCGCGCGCAGGCAAGCGGGATGGCGGCCATGACCACCGCGCTTCTGTGCCAGCTTTCGGTGGGAGACCACGTGGTCGGCGCGCGCGCGGCTTTCGGTTCGTGCCGCTGGCTGCTCGACCACCTGCTGCCGCGGTTCGGGATCGAGACCACCGTGGTCGACAGTGCGGACGATGATGCGTGGGAGGCGGCAATCCGCCCGAACACCAAGGTGTTTTTCTTCGAAACGCCCGCCAACCCGACGCTCGATGTGGTCGACCTTGGTCATGTGTGCGGCGTTGCGAAGGCGCATGGCATTACCACCGTCGTCGACAACGCCTTCGCCACCAGCGCGCTGCAGAAGCCGCTCGAATTCGGTGCTGACGTGGTGGCCTATAGCGCGACCAAGCTGATGGACGGGCAGGGCAGGGTGCTGGCGGGTGCCGTGTGCGGCACGCAGGAATGGATCGACGAGGTCTTGCTCCCCTTCCAGCGCAACACCGGCCCCAATATCTCGCCGTTCAACGCCTGGGTGGTGCATAAGGGGCTCGAAACGCTCGACCTGCGCGCCCGTCGGCAGAGCGAGAATGCGGTCGATCTCGGCAAATTCATTGAGCCGCGCGTGCCGAAGATCCTGCACCCCGGCCTGCCAAGCCACCCGCGGCACGCGCTGGCGACCAGCCAGATGGCTGCCACGGGTCCGATTTTCGCTTTCGACGTAGGCGACCGCACGACCGCCTTTGCCATTCTCGATGCACTGGAGTTGATCGATATCTCGAACAATATCGGCGATGCGCGCAGCCTGATGTGCCACCCGGCCAGCACCACGCACGCCGGGATGACGCAGGAGGCGCGCGACGAGATGGGCGTGACCGAGGGCCTGATCCGTATCAATGTCGGGCTGGAAGATGCCGAGGATCTCAAGGAAGACCTCGACCGGGCGCTGTCCGCCGCCGGACTTTAACGCCGCCAGTTGTTGCGCGTGGCGAGCCGCTCCAGCTCGTTACCCAGCGCATGCGCGGTGGTCATCGCCGCAGGGCATTGCGCATCGTCGGTCAGCACGCCGTGCACGTCGAGTCCCGCCCCGCCGATCAGGGCCATCAGCAGCCCCTCGTCGCGAGTCATCCCTGCCGCGCAACAGGGCGCAAGCATGATCCTGCGCTGCGAAGTCCGGGCAAGGTCGACAACGAGCGCCCGCCCGAGCACCAGCAGCTTGCGAAAATCTCCGCCCGCCGCGTCGAGCGCCAGCATTGTGGCGCGCGCGTCGTGCAGGCCGTGCGCGGCGAGTCTCCGCAATATGACGAGACCAAGGGTTTGATGCCTGCGCGCAGGCAGGGGAAGCTCGAGAGCGGTCGAATCATGCGAATGGGCCATGCGATCTCCTTCGCTGCCATAGTATGATAATGAAAATCATTCTCAAGTAAGAATTGGGAGTTTCCCTCTACATATCTCGGCACGCGGTTAGGTTTGGCTTTTGCGGTTTACCGCCTGCGATAGGGTTCGCAGGCTATCCCGTCGTTGTCGCGGTCGAGCGGCGGGCGGTATCCGGGTTGCCCGCGATAGATCGGCGCTGCGCCCGCCGCCCGCGCGGCATCGCAGTTGGGGAAATAGACGCCGCCGCGTAGCTGCGCAGCCGGTGCCTGCTGCGTGGTGCGGCGGTTGCCATGGCAGTGATAGTCGCCGGTCTTCCGGTTATTGTGGCAGCCTTCCGTGTTCAGTCCGCCCGGATGCGCGAGCACCGGTTGGGCCGGGCTGGCCAGCAGGTATAGGGGCAGGAGAAGCGCGAGCCGTTTCATCCTCGTATCCTTACCGCGAAACCGTTATCGGTTCGCAAAGAGAGAGGCTCACGATGACCAAGACCATCGAATACATTTTCGATTTCGCCGCGCCGAACGGCTACCTCGCCTGGTATCCGCTCAAGGATATCGCCGCGCGTACCGGGGCATCGCTTACGGTTACGCCGGTCTTCCTGGGCGGGATGCACAAGCTGACCGGCAATTCGCCCCCGATGATGCGTGATGCGGATGTGAAGGGGAAAGTCCCTTATGCCGCCCTCGAATTCCAGCGCTTCCTCGACCGGCACGATATGACGCGGTTCCGGATGCACCCGGCGCTGCCGTTCAATTCGATCCTGCTCCAGCGCGTGCTGGTGGCGTCGGATAGCGAGGAGGAGCGGCAGCGCTTGGTCGAGGCGCTGCTTCCCGCCGTGTGGGAGCGCAATATCGATTGCGGAGACGTGGAGGCGGTCGGGCAGGAGCTCGACAATGCGGGATTCGATGCCGGGCGGCTGCTGGCTGCCACGCAGGACGCTGAGATCAAGGCGAAGCTGGCTGAAAATACCGAAAGGGCAGTAGAGCGTGGAGCTTTCGGCATCCCCACCTTCTTTGTCGGTGAGGAAATGTGGTTCGGAAAGGAACGCCTCGGTCAGCTCGAGGAATATCTGTCGGGCGGAAGGCCTTAGGCGGCGAGCATCACCAGCGCCGGAATGGGCGCAACCAGCGCTAGATTCACGAAGGAGTCCCCGCAGTGGTCGTGCACAAGGCGCTTGAAGAAGGCGATAATCATGTCCCAATTCCCCTGATCGCTGCGTCCGGGTCCCGCCGGACCGATCCGCATGCGGTAATAGGGTGTGTCTCTTAGGAGAGGGTCACGAGTCACGGTAAACCGAATTTAACCTTTGCAAGCCTGCAATACCGCGCAAGACAGGGGAAATTCCTGCCCGGAAACTTGCGCTCGTCGCGTGGAGCATTAGGTTGGAAGTGTGATCAAGGAGCTTTTCCAGCATGCCGCCATGACCGACGGGATTACCGTCCGGGTCGCGGTGAACTTTCTGCCCGAGCAGTCCCGGCCCGAGGCGGGCAAGTGGTTCTGGGTCTATCACATCCGCATCGAGAACGGCTCGCACGAACGCGTGCAGCTGATGACGCGCCACTGGCGGATCACCGACGGTGCAGGCATGGTCAGCCATGTGGACGGGGACGGTGTGGTCGGTGAAAAACCGGTGCTGATGCCGGGGCAGAGCCATGATTACGTGTCCGGCTGCCCGCTCGATACGCCGCATGGATCGATGGAAGGTTTCTACACCTTCCACGCGGAAGACGGTTCGCCGCTCGAGGTGCGCATCCCCTTCTTTCCGCTTGCGGCCCCGGCCACGGCGAATTGAGGATTATTCTTCCTCTTCTTCGTCCAGACCTGAAAACTCGAAACTGCCGATCTTGATCTTCGGCTTGAGGTCGAGCCATTCGGCGAGGATCTCGAAGTCCTGCGTCGCCGGGTAATTGGCCAACGCGGCACGGCTTTCGTCGAGGCGGAGCACCAGACTCTTCTTCTTGCGCCTCAGCGCACTGGTGGTGAGCGAAATCCTGCTTCCCCCGCCAAGCCGACGTGCCAGGCGAAAGCCCAGGCCCCAGGTCATGCCTTCGCGCAGATCGTCGTCGCTCGCGAGCACGCGCAGCTTCCCCGGCAGTTCGGTGCGCCCGATGCTGCCGAACAAGGCCGCGCAGATCATCGCCCGGCCGCGCGCGTCCAGATCGATCCAGCGCTTGCCCAGCGACCATTCGATTGCATGGCTATCACGCAGATTGGGCTCGACGCGCTGGAGAGCACCGGAAAGCTGAGCTGCGGCAAGGCGCAGGCGCTCGTTCACTTTCCCGTCGCCATCGGCAAGGTCGACGGTCCACGCGGCGAGCAGCGTCGCTTCGGTGATGGAGGCATCGCGCGGCGCAGCATAGGCGGTCACCCCGGCCAGCAGCGGGTCGGCCTTCATCTGCACCGGTTCCAGCCGCGAATAGAGCAGGCCTTCGCGGATACCCCAGGATGAGAACACCAGTTCGTCGGGTTCGATCTCGTCGAGCAGCGGGCGTAGCAGCGCGGCGGCATCGGGCAGATAATGCGCACGCATCGGGCTGATGTCGGAAATCTCCATCAGCTTTTCGGGCTTTGCGGCGACCAGTTCCTTCGCCATCCGCCGGGCATCGTCGGGCAGTAGTGTAAAGCCGTGCGGATCGGTCAGCGGATAATCCAAATAGCGCATCGCATAGGCGGCAAGTGCGCGCCATGTGCCGCCGATCATATACATCGGGCCGGGGTGGGCGGCGGCCCAGCCGACCGAAGCGAGCTGTTCGTGAACCGCCGCTTCGAAGGCTTCGGGCCCCTCGGCGCGCAAGGCGGGAAGGCGCAGCGTACCGAGCCTCAGGCTCGACGCCTCGCGGCATTCATTGTCAGCGATCGAAACCAGCTCAAGGCTGCCGCCGCCGAGATCGGCGACAACGCCCCGCGCGCCCGGGAAGGCACCCAGCGCGCCCATGGCCGAGGCAGTGGCTTCTTCCTCGCCCGACAGCAGGCGTGGTTTCAGGCCGAGATCGGCCACCGCCGCGAGGAATTCCGCGCCGTTTTCCGCATCGCGCGCTGCTGCGGTGGCCACGGTCTGCACGTCGTCGATCCCGAGATCCCCGATGATCAGGGCGTAGCGGGCGAGCGCGGCCAGCGCCTCGTCCCAGGCTTCCTTGGGGATGCGTCCGGATTCGGAGAGGTCGCGCCCCAGCCGTGCGGCGACCTTTTCGTTCCAGACGACTTCGGGCGCGCGGCCGGTGCCTTCATAGATCACCATGCGCACCGTGTTCGAACCGATGTCGATCACTGCGCGCGGGGGCTGGATCAGCCGACGCTGCCATTTGGCCGAACGGGATTTGCTCACGTGTCGGCCCCTCCCAGGGTCAGCCGGGGAACTTCGTGATCGGTGAGAGCCGCGCCGCGGCCTGAAAGTGATGGATTGGACATGAAATACTGGTGGCAGTTGAAGCCGCCTTCATCCTCGCGCATGCGGCGATACTGGCCGTCGGGATCGAGCCGCCAGCTCTGTTCGGTATCGAGAATATTGGCGAGCATGACCTGGCCGAGCACCTGGTCATGCACGGTCTTGTTGGCGATCGGCACCATGACTTCCACCCGGTGTTCGAGGTTGCGGCTCATCGCATCGGCACTGGTGACGTATACTTTCGCCTGGCGGCTGGGTAGCGTCTTGCCATTGGCGAAGGCCCACACGCGCGAATGTTCGAGAAAGCGGCCGATGACCGACTTGACGCTGATGTTTTCCGAAATACCCGGCAGTCCCGCGCGCAGCGAACATATGCCGCGCACCACCATCCGGATTTCGACCCCTGCCTGGCTCGCTTCATAGAGCTTGTCGATCATCGGTTTGTTGGTGATCGAATTGAGCTTCACCCAGATGCCGGCAGGTTTGCCGGCCTTGGCGTTGGCGATCTCGGCGTCGATCAGCCGATAGAGTTCATCCTGCAGCCCGATGGGTGAGAGCGAAATCTTTTCGAGATGGTCGGGCTCGATATAACCGGTGATGAAGTTGAACATCTTCGCCGCATCGCGCCCCAATGCGGCATCGGCGGTGAAGAAGCTGAGATCGGTGTAGATCTTGGCGTTGACCGGGTGATAATTGCCGGTGCCGAAGTGGCAATAGGTGCGATACCCGTCCTCTTCCCGGCGCACGACCAGGCTCACCTTGGCATGCGTCTTCCAGTCGGTGAAGCCGTAGATCACCTGTACACCGGCGCGTTCGAGCTCGCTCGCCCAGTGGATATTGCGTTCCTCGTCGAAACGGGCCTTCAACTCGACCACGGCGGTCACGGCCTTACCGTTCTGGGCCGCCTCGATCAGCGCGGCGATGACCGGCGACTGGTCGCCCGCGCGATACAGCGTCTGCTTGATCGAGACGACGGCTGGATCGATCGCCGCCTGGTGCAGGAAGTCGACCACCACGTCGAAGCTTTCGAAAGGGTGGTGGATGACGATGTCCTTCTCGCGGATGGCGGCGAAACAGTCGCCGTCATGTTCGAGAATGCGTTCGGGATAGCGCGGGCTGAAAGGTTCGAATTTCAGGTCCGGGCGAGGTTCGCTGCAGATCGTGGCAAGGTCGGCCAGGCCGAGCATGCCGCAGGTCTTGACGATCATGGCCTCTTCGACCTCGAGCTGTTCGCGCAGCAGCGTCTCGGCCACTTCGTCGCAATCATTGTCGAGTTCGAGCAGGACCGTGCGTCCGCGCCGCCGCCGCTGGATCGCGGTGCGGAAATAGCGGACCAGATCCTCTGCCTCTTCCTCCACCTCGATATCGCTGTCGCGCAATACGCGGAAGATACCGTCGCCCAGTACCTTGAAGCCGGGGAAGAGCTGGTCGGCAAAGCGCGTCACCAGCTGCTCGATCGCGACATAGATCGCCTTGTCGCCGGGCACGCGTACGAAGCGCGGCGCGCCGCTGGGGATCAGCACCATTTCGATGAGGTCCACCTTGCGCCGTCCGCGCTTGAGGCGGAAGATCACGCCGATGCCCTTGTTTGCTACAAAGGGGAAGGGGTGGCTCGGGTCGATCGCCTGCGGTGTGATCAGCGGCAGGATATCGCTTTCGAAATAGTCGGCGAGCCATTTCTGCCGGTCTTCCGAAAGATCGTCGATCGACGCCAGCACGATGTCTTCCTGCGCGAGGAGACCGCGGAGCGTTTCAAGGCTTTCCTGCTGGCGATCTTCCAGCGCCAGCAGTTGTTCGCGGATCGCGGCGAGTTGCTGGCGCGGGCTGGCCCCGTCGATGCCCAGCGTTTCGATCCCGCGCTGCACCTGCCCTTCGAGCCCGGCGACGCGAACCATGGTGAATTCGTCGAGATTGCTCGCCGAAATGGACAGGAAGCGGAGCCGTTCGAGCAGCGGATACCGCTCGTTCTCGCTTTCTGCCACCACGCGGCGGTTGAACGACAACCAGCTGAGTTCGCGATTGGTATAGCGGTCCTCTGGCGCAGGCTGCGCGGGCGTGTCGGCATCGTTGGCCGGTACGCGGGAGGTTGCTTCCGTATTCATCTGGCTACGGGGGCGGGGCATGGGCTTCCATTATGACGGTTCAATTACAGTCTGGTTTCTCAAGGGGGGTAGAGCAAAGCTCGGACAGCTGCATCTTGTTTCCTCCGCTTGTCGCATTTATGGCGCGACGCACGATGAAGCGCACCCACCTGCCCCTGAACGCCCTGCGCGTTTACGATGCCGCGGCGCGGCACCTTTCGTTCACCCGCGCAGCGGACGAGCTGGCGGTTACGCCGGCGGCCGTTGGCCAGCAGATCCGCGCGCTGGAGGATCACCTCGGCACAGTCCTGTTCCGCCGGACGAGCAAGGGGCTGGAACTGACGCAGGAAGGCGCTGCCGGGCTCGATGCGCTGCGTGAAGGATTCCTGAAGTTCGAGGAGAGCGTTTCGGCCATGCAGGCCGGGCAGGCTTCTGACAGTTACACCATCGCCTGCCCGCGCGAATTCTATGCGCAGTGGCTTGCCCCCAGGCTTGCCCGGTTCAACGAGGCCAGTCCCGATATCCGCTTCACCTTCGTCGCCGACGAGAATGCGGATTTCACCGAAGCGAATCTCGATTGCGCGATCCGCCTGGTCGACGGGCCGGGCGATCTGCAAGGCATCGAACTCGACGAGGCGCGCCGTGTCACCGTGGCGCGTCCGGCCGAACATGGCGGTGCGCCCGACAGGTGGATCGACTGGGGCCTGCCGTTGCAGGACGGCATCGCCGCGCATGTGACCGTATCGAATGCCGGGCAGGCGCTGTCCTCCGCGCTGGCGGGGCTGGGCAAGGCCATCCTGCCGGAATTGCTGGCGAAGGAATCGATCGACGCCGGCAAGCTCGAGGTGCTCGACGGCCCACATACCGGGACGCGGGCTTACTGGCTGGTGGCTCCGACGCCGCAATGGCGTACAAAAAAGGTCAAAGCGCTGGTTGGGTTCCTCTCTAAATAGAAAAATTAAACCCGTATTTAAATGGAAATTCTTCAAGAAAAACGGAATTAAGTCTTATCCTATTCTTGCGGGGACTTTAGTCTATTTTCGGTGCCGTAACTATTTAAATATTGATCACTTGAGCCCGAATTATTCGGATCATATTCGAATTTTTAGGTAATTTTAACCACGTTTTCCAAGCGCGGCTTAACGCTGGACTGGCTACCCAAGACGTACAGGGGGCTAGTTGATGATACGCATGCTGCGCAATCTATGGACCGATACGAAAGGCAACACGTTGGCGATCTTCGCCGCTGCGCTGGTGCCGTTGGTGGCCGTAATCGGCGGCGGGCTCGACCTGAGCCTCGCCTATATGGCCAAGGCCAAATTGCAGAACGCCTGCGACGCCGCCGTGCTGGCGGGACGCCAGTCGATGGACGGAAATTTTTGGAAAGACGAAAACGAAGCCGAGGCGCACAAGTTCTTCGACTTCAATTTCCCCAGCGGAACCATGGGTGCGCAGGCGGTAAATTTCAGTGTCGACAAGGATCCGGACGACAAGGCTCAGATTCTCGGGGTTGCCAAGGCGACCATTCCGACCGCGCTGATGCATATTTTCGGCTATGACAATGTTCCGATTCAGGCAAATTGCGATGCCAAGCGCGATCTGGGTCATAATGATGTTGTCCTCGTGCTCGACGTCACGGGATCAATGGCAAAGGCTCCGTCGAGCGGCGGCAGCACCAAGATTGCACGCCTGCAGGAAGGAGCGCTGGGTCTTTATCGTGCTCTAATGAATGCAGAAAACGGCTCTGTTACCCGCTTCGGAATTGTTCCCTATTCGCACACCGTCAATGTCGGCGCTTCGCTAGAGGATAGCGATATTCGCGACGAGAATGCTTATGTCGGCCAGTGGCAATACGCCATGTGGACCCGCGGTTCGGGATGGGCGTCCCATTATGCCGATCATAAGCCCGGCACGGGTTGGCAGGACGACGATCATTATATCGACGGCGGCTATTATTATTATGCCCCGCGCTGGAAGGATCGTTACGGCTCGGACACGGGCTATGTAAGCGCGGCGGATTCCACCTGGGGCTCCAAAAGCAGCTTCCGATCCTCGGGCGGGTGTATCGAGGAACGGCCGAGCTACGGCAATGCCGCCGATCCCATTGCCATCAAAACTTCGATCACGCTGAACGACGTGAACAAGCGCGCCACCGGCGATAGCGAGCCAGAGCTTCAGTTCGGCCGTTACGATCCGGGAATACAACATAGAGAAGACCAGACGGGGTGTCCCTCGCCGGCGATCAGGTTGCGCAAATTCGATACGGAAACCTCTTTCAAGAACGATGGCGTCCTGAAGGCGACGGCGAACGTAACCGGCGGCACCTATCACGATGTCGGAATGCTGTGGGGCCTGCGCTTCATCTCCCAAACCGGATTCTTCAACAACGCATCGAAGATCGGCGAAGTACCGGTAGACAAGCATATCGTGTTCATGACCGACGGTATGCTCGATACCGACAAGGGGGACGGCTCCCACGATCTCTACACCTCTCACGGCCTGGAATATTATCAGGACCGTACCAAGGGTACGGGGACAAATCGCGCAGCGCATATAGATCGTTTCAAGTCGGCTTGCAGCTTGGCGAAATCGATGGGTGTTACCGTCTGGGTGATCGCACTAGATGTAACCGATACGGACGACGTGAAGCCCTGCGCCACGACGGCAGCGCATTTCTATACCAGCGACGGATCCGATCTCGAGCAGGTGTTCGAGAATATCGGTCGTGGTATCGGCAATCTGAGGCTTACGCGATGATCGGCTTGGAGAAATTCATCCAGCGATTCCGCCGCGACGAAAACGGTGCGGCGATCGTGGAATTCGCCTTCGTCGCGGGGCCGATGGTGCTGCTCCTGCTCGGTGGTATCGAACTTGGCTACGACAGCTACGTCCGCTCGACCATGCAGGGCGCGCTGAACGATGCGGCGCGTACCGCTGCGGTCGAGTTCCCGATCATCGATGTCGACGGAGACACGGTGGAAGAGCAGGTCGAGAACATGATCCGCGAAACGGTTCAGCACGTCGCGCCGAATGCCACCGTCAAAGTCACGCAGAAGAGCTATTTCGACTTCTCGGACATCGGCAATCCGGAAAAGCTGATGACCGATCACAATTCCAACGGGGAGTTCGACGCCGCTGACGGGGATTGCTGGGAAGATGCCAACAATAACGGCGCATACGATACCGACGCCGGCAAGACCGGCAATGGCGGAGCGGATGACGTCGTGCTCTATACGGCGTCGGTTTCGACGCCGCGCCTGCTGCCGTTGGACGGCTTCCTGCCGAGTGTCGGGCCGAACCTCGATCTGACGCTCAAGACTGCGGTGCGCAACCAGCCCTATTCCACTCAGGCCGCGGCGCCGGTGATTTGTGCGGAGGGGGGGTGAGATGAACCCGATCGGCAGAGCGTTCGCCCGGCTGCGGCGGGAAGAAACCGGCTTCGCAATGGTGGAGTTTGCCTTTGTCGCGCCGATCTTCCTCACCCTCGTCCTGACCGGGCTCGAACTGTCCAACCTTGCGTTGGCGCATCTCCGGGTCAGCCAGATGGCGATGACCGTGGCCGACAATGCCGGGCGTGTGACCTCGGGCATCGACGAGGCCAATATTCACGAAACCTTTGCCGGCGCGCAGACCATCGCCGATGGCCTCGATTTCGCCGCCAATGGGCGGATCGTCCTTTCCTCGCTCGAGAACAATGGGGAGACGGATTCGAAAAAGGGGCAGGTGATTTCGTGGCAACGCTGCTGGGGCGATGCCGATGTCGATCCGGCTTACGGTACCGAGGGTAAGGGCAAGGACGACGCCACGCTCAAGGATGGCATGGGGACGGGGGCCAACAAGATCACCGCTGCGGCAGACACCGCCGTCATGTTCGTCGAGGTGACCTACGCCTATCAGCCGCTGGTTTCGACCGCCTTCTTCACGCCGCCGACGATCCGCTATGAAAGCGCGTTCAACGTGCGCGGGCGGCAGAACAACGCCATCAGCAACACCCAGAAGCTCGACAAGATGACCTGCTGACCCGCGCGGCGGTCAGTTATCTCCATCGAAATGGGCGAACACCTCGGCCAGGCCGGGCGGGTCCGTCTCGCGCCTGAGCAATTCCAGCGCGGGCGCGACCTCCAGGCGGTATTCGGCCTGAGGGCCGTCCTGCGCGACATGCTCGCTCCCCAGCCGCCGCAGGAAGCTGCGCGCAGCCTCGTTTTCGGCCAGCACATGCGCGGAAAACGCGTCCAGCCCCTCGCGATGCGCGTCGAGCAGCAGCGTCGCCGCCAGCAGCCGCCCGACGCCGAGCCCGTGATAGGCATCCACGATCCCGATCGAGAACTCCGCCACCGCATCCCCGGCATCGGGCCGCATCGCATGGACCACGCCCATCGCGGGCTGCGCCGGGTCGGTCACGTCGAGCGCCCCCCAGGCGAGGTGAAGCACCCCGTCCGCATCGAGCAGCCGCTCGATCACCCAGTCGGGCGGGCTTGCCCCGCCGGAGAAGAACCGCAGATAGCGCGAGCGCGGGCTCATCCGCGCGATCCCTTCGCGCAGCCGGTCCTCGTCCTGTGGCGTCACGGTGCGGATGCAGACCTCGCGCCCGTCCGCCAGACGCGTGACGATCGAGGCCTCGCCGCAGGCCCCCGGCCAGCGCAGCCCGGTATCCCGGCGCATATCGTCATCCATCGCCCATCCTTCGCTGCGCCCCGCGTTACGAGGGGCGCAGGCTAGGGCCTTTGCGCGCGCTATGCCAGCGCCGCGGCCTCAGCGGGCAGCTCCGTCCTGCTCGCGATCGGCCAGCAGCTTCTCCGCCGCCTCGCGGATGGAGAGGGTGGTGTCGATGCCGGTGATCTGGGGGATACCCTTCTTGTGGTTGGCGTGCATGTGGTCGAGCAGCGCGGTCAGCGCGTCGCTGTCGATCATGCGCTCTTCCCGCAGCATGCTCCGCGCAACCTCGAGCGCTTCCTCCTTGTACCGCTCACGCACTGCGTCGGTAGGCGGGACGGCCTTGGGCCCGTATTTGCGCGGCAGGCGATGGGCAAGGAGGAAACGCAGGAGGGCGTTGTCCGGCTTGTCCCACGTGCCGAGCAGCTTGCCACCCGAGACGATCGGTGTCGGCATGCCGATCATGGCGCGCTCCATCGCGATTTCTTCCAGCCGCTGCACTCCGCGGTCGAGCGCGGCGTCCCAGGCGGCCGCAAACCCTTCCGCGCCGGGCTTGTGGCGGAGTTTATAGAGCGCCTCCAGGCTTTTGCCGATACGCCGCGCGGCGACCTTGACGATGCCGGTCGCCGCCAGCGTGGCGACGAAGCGGCGCTGCAGATCGGGCGTGATCGAATTGCCGCGCGGGGCCTTGTGAACGAAGGGTTCGAAGGACAGCAGCGGATCGCCCGCATCCGGTTCGGGCGCGATGTGCGCGACGGCGGAGGTAGCCTGGCGGGGCGTGGCGCGAGTGGAGGTAGGGCGGTGTGACACGAAATGGTCCCTCTCTATCTGGCGAATTCACCGAGCCGCAGGCGAGGCAAGGCCGACCGGCCGCCCGAGCTTATGCGAGGAAGCCAAGCGACGCGGACGCGTCGCGCCCGGCGTTTGAGGGCCAAGCAAAAGACTAGTGGGGGTGGGGTGGTCTGATTTGGACATGACCACGCTTAGGGTGCAGATTTAATCGAAGTAGGAAAATGATTTTTGATTGGCGAGATTATCCGAGGCGCAGCCGAGGCAAGGGCGACCGCCCGTCCGAGCTCATGCGAGGAAGCCAAGCGACGCGGACGCGTCGCGCCCGGCGTTTGAGGGACGAAAACAAAAACTGCGGAATGCGAAAATACTATCTTCTGCTCGCCCTCGCAGGGCTACGTAAAGAGTTGACAACGTTATTGGATTACCGTCTCCCAAATCGGGGAGAGATTGCAGGATGGCAATAATTGAATTCGGCAACGTGCTAGCGGGCGCGCGGCCATTCCATTTCCACGATAACGTCAATGACGTTTTTCGCGGAGAGATTCTCTGTAATTCGGGCGCCATTATGAGCGCCTTCATCAAGGATTTGCCTCTTCGCCAACTGGTCAATGAGCTTATCGCTTCCGTGATCGCTAGTCATCTGGGACTTCCTGTACCGGTCCCGATCTTGGCGGTCGCGTCGCGCGATACTTTAGCTGCAACGCAAATTCCATATGGCAACGATTCTCATCTGGTTTTTGCAAGCTCAGCCGCAGACGCACGACCTGTTCTTCAGATTTTGAGCGAAGTCGGCAGAGCTGATGAAGTCTATGAAATATTGGCGAATTGGGACCGCTTGGGGGAACTCTATGGTTTTGATAGCTGGGTGGCCAATATTGACCGCCATCGGGGGAACCTGCTCTTGGGGGGCAAGGGCGATCTTTGGATGATCGATCACGGTCATTGTTTGACCGGCCCCGCATGGAGTCCAAGCGACCTCAAAGAGGATGCGCAATGTAGGAACCGCATGGCCGAATGGCTAACTCCGAGCCTCTCGGGTAGCCGTCGAGTCCGTGCAGCGGAGGAAGCCATGCAGCTAAAGTCTTCTGCGGAAGACACTGACGTAGAAGAACTATTGTCGCAAAATCGGATCGATGCACTTTTGAAAGGCGAGTTCAAAAATGTTGTCAGCTTTCTGGAAGGGCGCGTTGATTACATCGAGCCCTTCTCGCGCAAAGCCCTTGGGGTGTTGGTATGATTGAACCAGGCGAGATCAACTTCCCTAGCCGCGATCAGCTGGCTGTCGGCAAGTGGCGCCCGATTTTCTTTCGCCCTCATCCCGATTCACCTGAGCAATTTATTCTCGGCCTTATTGCTTGGAACAGCGATGGAGCGGTTGCCCTGCCTGCTAATGCGACCAGAAAAATCAAATGTCTTTTTGGCGATTCTTCAGAGACTGTGTTGCTGGCCCAGAAGGCTGCAATTGCCGCAGTGAGGGATCACTTGGGTCGGGCTGGACCTCAATCGCTCGAAGGGCTCAGGTTTGGTTTTTCTGGCATTTGCCTTGGCGACGAACAGGTTGGCGAAGCGCGCAATGCTGATGCTCTGGCCAAGTATTGGCTAAACCGCATCTCATCGCTCCACATCAATACATCGGAAACTGAATTGGTCGGTGACGACGACGAAGAGCCGATAGAAGCCTTTTCCGCGAAGATCAGCAATGATCGTCTCCCATTGATGGTTTATCATGCCGTCGAAAAGGACAATCCGACACTGGCGGATTATTTCAGCTCGGAGATCCGTTATCGCGCCAGGCGTGCGCCCAAGCCTCCACCGCAAAAGGTATTCATCGGATTCGCTGGCGATAGTCTTGTTGCCAACTTCGCAACGCTTCGTCCCTCACGTTCGCGCGTGATGGTTGACCATGTAAAGCGGCTAATGTGGGACTTGGCTCGTTATCGGGACAATGAGCAGGGTCTATTACCTAGCGAGCGCAAATTTGAGATGGTAGTATATCGCCGTCCTGTTGACGATCCCGAACTAACTAGAGCTCAAGACAAGCAATTGAATGAGATGATCTCCGATCTAGGTGAGCAAGGTTCCAAAGAAGATATTGGAGTTCAGTCACGCGAGTCAGTAGATGGGATAGCCAAGTTTCTTCAGCGCGCGGAATTACGTGCCGCATCTCTAAGGCGAGCTTGACCCCACACCCCCATCCCACTATGTGCGCGGCCATCCGGTGCAGGATTCGCTCAGCGGCTCCCCAACCGGTCAGATAGAGCTGAACATTGCCGGTCATGTCCCGGGGCTCCCTTTTACGGCGGGCCCTTTTCTATTGAGGCAGTACCAGGAGGCATGCGGTCCCCGCTTTCGCGAGGACTGCGCATCCCGCGAGGGGTGCCTCGCGGAATGCTTGGGGCAGCCGTCAAAGTAACCCGGTGGCCGTGTGGGCCGTGGGTGGAGTGATTTCAGCTTAGACGTCATTCCAGCGAAAGCTGGAATCTCGTGCCGCAGGCGCAGCGCTTGTGGAGGGCGATCCCGGCTTTCGCTGGGATGACGGGCTAAGCCAGACACACCATCTCACTCCCGCTAGTCGCCGCCAACCAACGGTGAAGTGAGTAATCATGCCGACGATCAACCAGCTGGTCCGCAAGGGCCGCGTTCCGCAGAAGGCCAAGAGCAAGGTCCCTGCGATGGAGCAGAACCCGCAGAAGCGCGGCGTCTGCACCCGCGTCTATACGACGACCCCG